>TARA_R110000868_G_scaffold13885_3_pt1 | contig 32121 bp, 35 predicted proteins | sample TARA_R110000868 | Tara Oceans TARA_R110000868 (sample SAMEA4397489) | marine metagenome | biome: Polar Biome; feature: [SRF] surface water layer (ENVO:00010504); material: water (ENVO:00002006), including particulate matter (ENVO:01000060) such as... | depth 5 m | reverse complement strand
CCGTGAAGCCGCCTCGCTTCCGACGCACGATGCCGCCGGAACGGTAGCTATCGCCGGACCCTTCCGGGCCACCCTCTGGGCCGCCCCCAGGGCCGCTATCGCCGGGGCCGTCGTCACCGGCGCCGCTGTCGCCGGGCCCCCCAGGGTTGCCCCCAGGGTCGTCATTGCCGGGGCCGCTATCGCCGGGGCCGCTATCGCCGGCGCCTTCGTTGCCACCACCCTCGGGGTTGTCGTTGAAAATATCCCAATCGAGGGCTGCCTGCCGCGCCGCGCGCATCGCGTCCATGGCGTCAACGGGCGATGCCGCCGCCGGCAAAGGGGGAGGGGGCGGCACGTAGAAGTTCGGCTTGGCAAAGGATGCGCCCTTCATTTGCCCCGCCAGATAGTCGTCCACCCCACCGTTACCGCCGAGACCCGCCACGGCCTGCTGCAACACGGGCAGTTCCCCAGGGGCAAACTGCGGCACGCCCGCACCCAAGCCCTGACCCGGGGGACCGAAATTCAGGCGAGGGATGCGGGACCCGGGCCGTGTGCCGGCCACCATGTCCACCATGGGGACATCGCCGCCTTCCGCGAAAGCGCTGCCAACCAAGCGACCACCCATGCCGCCGAGCGTCGCGCCGACCGGGCCACCGTAGATGCCGCCTGCCACCGTGCCCGCCAGCCCAAGAATGCTGCTCATCGGGCCACCGCCACCGCCGCCGCTCGTGGTCGACGTGGTGCCGGACGATTGCAGGATGTTTGGGACGCCGCCGCGCCCGGTACCGGGGGCAATCACGCGCATGCCGTCAGCGCCAGGGACAATCGAAAGCGTCAGGTCGGGCGCCTCTGCATCGGGCAGCCACTCATAGTCCGCGTCGATCTCGCCGCCCTTGGCGTAGGGGACGCCACCACCGCTCGAACGGGGGAATAGGTTGGTCAACCAACCATTGTCTCCAAATCCGCGTGTGGCGCCAATGGCACCCAGAGCCGTGGCGCCAAGGCCCGCCACCTGAGACAGAGTGTTGGGACCCGGCGCGGTCTCGGTCTTCGTGCCGCCGGATGCCCCACCCAGGCCGCTGGCGATGTTGGACAGCCAGCCCGTGGTCTGGAACGGATACTGCTGCGCCGCCATGAACTGCTGATAGGGCACATTGAGTTGCCGCTGCGCCTGCTCCTGCTGCAACGCCCCCATGCCGGCCAGCGCCTGTGCGCCCGTGAGCGTGCTGGATTGCGCCTCGCGACCGAGCCCGGCCATGCCGTAGCCCGCCTGCTGGGCAAGCTGCGCCTGCGCCTTATTGACGTCGAACCCGAAGCCCTGCTGGCCCGTGAACAGGCCGAGCAACTGAGCCGCCGCCGTCTGCCGCTGTTGGGCATCGGAGGTCGCGCCCTGGAGGCCAAGGCCGGCAGCGGACGTCGCGCCTTGAAGGCCCAGGTTGCCGGCAGCCGTTGTGCCCTGTAGCCCGAGATTCCCGGCCGACATCGCGCCTTGTAGGCCTAGACCGCCAGCCGACGTCGCGCCCTGCGTCCGCAACTGCGCCGCGTTCTGTGCCGCACCCAAGCCGCTCTGGTAGCCCCGGTCCATCAGCCCGGCCAGCACCGGCGCCTGCGACATCTGTTGCTCGCCAGCCAGGATCGCCTCTGCGACCGCCGAGCGATCACCGCCCCACGCGCCACGGGAGATGGCGTTGCCGACCACGCCCTGCCGCTGCTGTTCATTGGAGTGGCCGAACTGCCGGCGCGTGGCATCGACCACGGACTCAGTGTAAGGCGACATCCAAGGCGCGACCGACTGCGGCGTGAACGACGAGGACGCGTCCGTAATCCCCTGCCCACCGGCCCAGCCCGCATCTAATATGCCTTGGCCGCCGGCCCGCGACGCGTCCGTGATTCCCCGGCCGCCGACCCAGCCCGCGTCTAATATGCCCTGCGCCCCGGCCCTTGATGCGTCCGTGATTCCTGTGCCCGTGGCCTGTTGCAGGTTCTGCAACCCCGCCGCCGCCTGGCCGCCGAGCAAGTCCGACGACAGCGTGGGGACGCCGCCGAGAAGTGGGGCCGTGGACTGGTCGATGTAGTCGGCCGCCTGATTGATGTAGGGCGCGCTGATGCCCTGCGCCCCTCGCACCACGCCCATGGCCGCGGTCTGATCTGGCGAGAAGCCCGCGACAGTCTGGCCTGGGTACGCCTCATAGGGCGTGGCCGCGACATTCTCGGCGCGATTTACCACGCGCCCATAGGCGTCGAGGAAAACCTGCGGCGGCCCGTTCTGGGATACGGTGGTCTGCGGACTGCCGCCGGACATTGCCTACCTGCCTTTCATATCAGGCGGCGGGTAAATGTAGACCGCCCCCGCCATGCGGAACTTCCGCGAGTATAGCCGTATTTTCGACATTACGCGCCATGCGCCGAGAACGCCGTTCAAAAGATAGACCCGGTAGCCTGACGTGCGGCTCCATTCGTCGACCACCCACTTCTGGAAGTCCATCAGGTCGTCGATCATGTCGGTGCGCCGATGGTCCGGGTGGACGTAGCAAACCAGTTCCTGGATGGCCCATTGGTTGCTCCACCACCACTGGATCGGCACCATGACGCACACCGCGACGGGCTTCTTGTCCGGGCCGTCAATGACACCGACGATGCCACCCTGCCGCCGCGTGCCGAGGTGAACGTGCTGTAGCATGCGGTCGGGATCCGGGATCGCCACATGGGCGGCGTTGTCCGCCACGTCCAGCATCAGCAATTCCATCACGGCGGGCTCATCCGCGATCCCAGCCACGCGCACGGCCTTTGGCTTGCCGGCCGGCATGATGGGGTTTTCCCGCACATCCCAGAACTTCAGCCACGCAAGAAGCTCCCCCTTCCCCTTCCGCGCGTCCCCGCCACCCAGGCGTTCCAGGTGGACGCGCCGCACGACCATGCCGCCATCATCCTCGGACGGCGCCGCGGTCACGTCTTCACCGGCCCCGGCAGTTTCCGCAACTTGCGGATGTGCTTTCGCCTCTGATCCACCACCCAACGGTCGAACCATTGAACCCCCTTCTTGTGGTCGCCCCGGCCAAACCCGGTCACTTCGTCCGGCTTCACGACAAACTCGCCATCAGACAATAGCACCGGCGACGCCCCTTGGGGCACATCGCCACCTGCCGCGCGCATCATAGACCGCCGGGCGATCATATCCTGGATCACTCGCGCGCCGGCCGCGCTGTTCCCCTCACCGAGCGCGGAGACGATATCGGCCGGGATCACATAGGCGCCGGCGGGGGCCACGGTCCGCAGTCGATCCGCCCGACCGGCGGTGTCCCCGTCCAGGAACCCCTCTGCGATGCCAGGGCGGTGTGTGTCCCCGAGCGCCCCGCCCCGAGCGCGCCGGTTGCGCCGCTGGATGTCGAGAGAGATCGCCACGCTTTGACGCGCTGGGTAGCCGTCTTTCCGCAACTGACGAATGTTCTCGGACACAGCCTCCTTGGACGCGGATTTATGCAGGGGCATCGCCGTCTCCCTCAGTTCACGAAGAACACGGTCATGCCGTGGCCGACCACATCGTTCGCCGCCCCGGTCGTCGGGCTCGCGCCCGTCACCTTCAGCACGATCCCGCCTGTCGTCACCTCGGTCCCGATCAATGGCACAGGCACGGGGAACGGGGTTGAGCCGGCCATGCCGAAGCCCGTCCCGATCTGCGCCGACGCGCCCGTTCGGCTCAGGATCAACCGCGCGTTCCACCCGACATTGTTGTTGACCAGCACGCCCGACGAAAACGCCATCGACGCGCCGAACCACAGTTTGACCGTCTTGTTGTTGCCGTTCGCCGCAAAGGACCCAAACGCCTCGATCACGATGCCCTGGTTGTTCGCATCCAGGCACGACGCCGGCAGCGTGTAGGTGAACAGCGTGTCGTCCGTCAGGTCCGCCAGGTTCCCGATCCCCGATACCGACGTCTGCTTTGACAGCGCGCCCATGGGCAGGAAGGTGGTCGATGATGTGGCGCCCGCGTTAATGAGCGGTGGCGGCTTGAAGGTGTTGGTCCCGGTCCAGACGTTGTTGGAGGACGTCGCGACGTAGGACGAGCCCAAGCGGTCATAGATTGCGGAAAGGCTGCGAAGGATGTTGGCCAACTGCACGTTGGTCTGATCCAGGCCTTCAACCTTCACGGACGGGAACATCAGCGCCGGCCCTCCTTTTGGATTTCAGCCAGCGGCTTGCCGTAGCGCCAGAAGGTGTTGAGCGTGGTGCATTCCACCTTGAACTGCATCACCCGGCCACGGGCGCGCACGATGAAATATGGCGTCTCGGCCGTCACGGTGTAGGGCCCATAGGTGCGGACGGGATACGCGCTCGACGGCACGAGCATGTCCGAGACGTAGACCGTGACTTGCACCACGCCCCCCTCTGACAGCGCGAAGTCCGGCAGGATGCGCTTGAGGGTGACAAATTCCTCCCCTTCGCTCATCTGGAAGAAGCCGGTCAGGAACCAACTATTCAGAGGCTCCCCGTCAAAGTCATACGAAGTCTCGAACTGCTGGATCAGGTTGTTGTAGTCAGCCCCGATCGGCGTGCCGACCACAGACTGGTCCGCCCAGGCCGAGAGCATCAAGGATCCCGAACCAACGTCCCACAGGTTCTCCAACGAGTTCCATTTGACATAGGCGTTGCACACGCCCTCGCTGCCCTGCGTCGGATACCACCACGCGATTTCGGCCATCGACGAGTTGACCGCGCAGAACACGGAGTCCTGATAGTTCCGGTCGATGTTGTCGAAGATGAAGTCATGCACGTCGCACGGCAGCGTTTGCACGCCACCGCCACGGTAGATGAAGAACTCGTCCTGCGACATCCAGGCCACAAGCGATCCCAAAACACCAACCGCCCGCGGGGCAAGCAGTCCGCTGTTCTCCCCAATCCGGTTGAACCCGTAGATCAGCGGGAAGCCCACATAGGTCATCGACCACAAATCCAGGTCGGTCCAGACCAAGCCGGACAAGCCGTTCCACATGCCGGACTGGATGCGCGATCCCGATGACAGTCGGAAGGTCCCAGCCTGATTGATGGCCGTCGCCGTCCAGTCGTTCAAGTCAGCGACGTCGCACCAGCCAACAAGAAGGTCATCTTGCTCCAGGAGCGTGGCCGAGTAGATGCCCCATGCCACCGCCTGCTGTTGTGGCGCCGCGACAAACACGCCGTTCATGGCCGAGGGGGCGCCCGTCACTGGCGTGGCCACGTTCCCCAGGGCCACGGGCGGCGTCCATTCGTAGAGCGTGCCTTGCGCGTAGGCGGCAATTAGGTTCTCCCCCCACAACGCCAGCCACCAGGTTACCGGGATAACCGGCGATCCGGGCGTCCCCACACCATAAAGCCCGGCGCTATACGTGCCCAAGCCGTAGGCGCCTGTAGTGGAGTCCCCTGTCGGCAATACCAGAAGATAGTCGATGCGGACATTGCCGCCGTTCTCCTGGCCGGTCGCGGTGGCAAGCGCAACTTCATCGTCCGTGATGGTGTTGACCGGTCCAGCCGTCACGACGACCGGATAATAGCCCTCTACCGTCAAGCCGCCGACCACGGTGGACACGCCAACAACCAGCGCCTGCCCGTCAACAAAGGTCGCCGCGCCAAGGGTGATTTCGATGGTATCGAGGGTGATCGTGGTGTCGAACGTCAGCACGTCACCGCCGCCGACCACGCCCGCAATCGCCGGCGTCGATACTTCAATGTCGTACGTGCCCGCACCGACAGCGGTTACCAGATAAATTCCTTGGAGCGTGATGCCGTCGACATACGTGATGTTCACAATGTTAATCAGTTGCCCAACCGCCGGCGCGAAAAAGCCGTCCGTGATCGTGACCGTGGTCGACGCCGCCACCGTCGTGAAGGGCAACGTCAGATCGCTGGTCTTCTCGATCGGCTGGATCGGATAAATCTCTCCGTCCTGGTAGACCTCCAACAACAGCGTCGTGCCGATGCCGATGTATTGCCGCTGGTTCAGGTCAGCCCACGGGAGCAACGACCGGGCCGTGCCGAGGAACTCTGAATTGGACAGCCGCACACAGCCGCCGAGCTTCTGAATCTGGCCCGTCTTGTGCCGGATCAGGTTCGACATATTCACCCCGGCGCCGGTCTGGAGCGCGGTGGATTGCGTCGAGACGCCGGGCTTTAACGCCAAGGAGAAAGGAATAATTGGCAACGTCAGGTCCTCGGCGGGTTGGCAAGGGGAGTCGGCGTAAAGGCCGTCCACCCCGTCCCCTGGCCGCGCATCCTCTGTTCCTGTGCAATCGCGGACGCCAGAAGCGTCTGATATTGATTCTCGTGCGACACCGACTGCTGCGGGTCCGAAGACTGCGGCCCGTAATTCCGTTCCAACCAGCCCGTCAGGAACACCATTACCGCGTTCTCGAACAACTCCGGGTAGGTCGTCGACAGGTAGGTGGTCTGGTTCGTCGCGCTGATCGGCTCCGGCTGGAACAGGCCTGTGATTTCCGCCCGGTAGGCGGCGTCCGGCGTCGGGCAGATCACGATGTTGCCGTCATCCCGCATCGCCCACCAGCGCCCGCGATACTCGGCTGCCACAGGGGATAAAGTCGCGGCTTCAGTCGGCCATACCGTGTCGATGAAATCCAGCGACGTCAGTTGATACTGGTAGCGCGTGCCTGCCGCGGGCAGCGCCGCCGCCGGCATCACCAGCGCCACGCCCTCTGGCACCAGCACCGGCAATGGCGTCATGGCCGACAGGTCAATGGTGCGGGACCCGCTCACGGTCGACAGGCTGCTGTTCTGCGTCCTGGCACATAGCGGGGTCATCTCGCGATAAATGCGGCCCTCCGCGTAGCTCGTGCCTTGGGGGAACAGAACCTCGAAATCAGGCGGCACATCCGCGTAGGGCGATGGGGCCTGCGTCAGGGCGACGATTATCGCCTCGCGAATACTGTCCCAGGTTTGCGCCGCCACATCATGCCTCCCAAGCCCACAACACCGTGCCGGCCGCCAGGCTGACCGCCGAAATCACACCAGCCCAGGGCGTGCCGTTGCCCTGCGCCGTTGCCCAGAACATAGCCTGTCCCGGGCCAAGCATCACGTTCGTATCAGCGCCCCACACCGCAGCGCCCGTGGCTATCGCGATCGGAGACACAAACGGGTTGTAGAGCGCAACCCAGGATCGCGCCACATTCGCCGCCATCACCTGCTGCGACACCTGCGCCGTCGCGATCATGATGGACTGATCCACCTCAGTGCCGGGCGTGGCCACCCCAGACGCAACCGCGATCGCCGCCAGCGCATCGGGCTTTGTGGTTGGAATGCGCCCGATCGCCGGGGCACCCAACACGTAGACCGAGAACCCCAGGTTGAACGGCGCCACCGGCACATTGCCGTCCGCCACCGCCGCCAACGTCGTGTTGACCTCCGGCCGGGGGTTGATGCGCGGCACGGGATCGGGCGGCAGGATCACCGTGCGGAATTGCTCTTGAGGGACGTCGTTGCACCGCGCGCAAACCAGTATCCCAAGATCCTGCAAAGCTGGGCCGGTCCACTGAAACTGCCGCCCCAGGTCGTTCAGGAGATACCAGGTGCCGCAACGGTCACAGACGCCGAAGGCAGTAGGCTTCCGAGGGTTGAGCCGCGCCCGCCCGATGCGGTTCCCGTAGGCCACCCTCAGAGACGCCCATACATGCCGACGTTCGGGGCAACCAGCGCGCTACCAATCTCCTGGTCGTTCGACGTGAACTCGGCCCAAGCCTCGGCCGCATCCGCCTTGCGCGCAGCCACAACGCCGGGCTCGGAGAACTTGATGGCCAACCGATGCGCCAGGGCGGCGCACAGGGCGTCATAGGCCCGGTAGGGAATGTCGGGGGTCTGCCCGCCCGTGGGGCTGGCATCCTCCATCCGCAGCAACCCGTACCAGACCAGGATGTAGTCAGGGGCGCCGGCGGACGGCACGAGGTAGAGCGTGATTTGCGGCGTGGGCAGGCGCTGAAACCAGTATTGTGTCGGAACCCCCAGCGTGCCCTTGGCCGGCATCATCGCATACTGCTGGCGCGTCAGGGGCAGCATGTAGCGGTCATTGTCGTCCTGCGCCGTCGAACCATTCACCGTGCGGTAGGTCAGGTCGGTCAGCAATTCCAACTGCTGCGGCAGCGCATAGGTCGCCGTGCCTGCCGCAAGGTTGATGGTGCCGCTGGTGACCTTCCAGAGGGAAACCCCCAAGTTTGTCCAACGCTGAAGCTCAAGATTCAGCGACATATGAGCAGACGTCATGTGGCTTCGTGTCAAAGCCGGGCCGCGGATGGCGAGGCGTTCAAATGCCTCTGCTACTATCTGAGCATTCGTCGCATCGAAATCGTAGGTGCCGCTGCTAACTCCTACCGCCATCTGCCGCTCCTAAATATACAAAGTGAAGGCCGCGACACCGGCCGCCAGTCTTTCCAACCGCATTGGCGACAACATAGTCCTTCCATCCGAAAGCCCGCGCCGCCTCCGTAGCAGAAGGGAACACGCGACCGTCATTCGAGCACCGCACCGCCCTCATGACATTCGCCCGCAAGTAAACCTCCCGGCCTACCTTCATAGCTTGCCGGGTATGTTCCGGCATGGGGCGTCCGCTATTCTTTTCAGAAATCAGGCGCTTCGTCTTATCTGTGTGAGAGCGTCCCAAGAATGTCGGCTCTCTCAACCGCATAGCATCTGCAATCTTGCCTCGCGCTTCTGCGGTGTGAACGAGGCCAAGATTGCCGTCCCCGCCCATTGAGGCATTATATTCAGGGCGCCACGCCGCGATCAGTCGAATCTCTATGCGGCACGCTTCCTCAAAAGAGGCGACATTTGCCACAACGCTGAAGCGAAAGAACTCCGCTCCGTATTTACGAATCGCTCGATGAAAAGCGATGGCTACATTCTTCCGGCGCTTCGCATCCGAAAGATGCTCCGTCACCCGCTTGATTAGCGCACGGGAGGTGATGCCGATGTACCGCTTGCCGTTAATCAGGTTGATCGCTTGATAAACGACGGCCATCGGCATTCCCCGTCCCGATCGGCTCTCACCGGCTCCGATAGCTGGTCTTGTCCTTGCCCGTGGCGTGGCTGTCCACCGGCATCTTGCCACCCTCATAGGGCTTCTTGCTCATGTTGCCCGCACCGGACAGGGGAGCCGAGGGGGTCATCGCGCCACCGCGAGCGCGACGCGCCAGGCCGGGGGCTTCCTTCATGGTCATGGGCTGCTTGGTCTTCATCGGGGTCACTCCTTACGAGATAATGCCGGCTTGCATCGACTGCATCGTAACCTGTCCCGTGCCGGCCGTCACGGTAACACGATGGGCCATCACCGGCTGATTGGCGAAGTTGCCGTCAGCCGATGTTGTCAGGCCGCGCAGCGTCGGGTGACGCCATGCGGTCGGGGGAACGTAGGACGTCGGGAGCAGGGAATACTGCTGCGGTTCAGCCACCTGAGACGTCCCCGTCTTGTTGGGGTCGTCGTAGGTGTACTCAACGTCGTAGGTGGCCGATCCACTGTCGATCACGACCGCCACGGCCAGTGCCCAGAACGACGCCAGAAAGTTGTCCATGATCCAGGCCGAGGACCCGACGCCGTTCGTGCCCACGGTGATGTTCCCCACGCACGCGGCGGAAGAATAGACGGCAGACACGGAAGCATAGTCCATGTCGGTATAGGCGTCCGTGCCCGCCGTCAGCCCCGTGATGGTTTCGCTTTGCGTCACACCGTCCCGGCTGAGTCCCGTGACGGTGAACACGACCGCGGCGTTATTGCCGGACGACGCCACCAGAACGCGCCGAGGCGCATCAAAGGTAGCCACGCCGCCGGTGGCCAGGGAACCATTGACCGTCAGGTTCCCGGCCCCGGCCACAGCCTGAGCGAGGCAGACGCTGTTGGCGACCGCCGCGTTCAGTTGGAGGCTGATCGAGGATGGATTTCCCATTTCACTGCACCCGATAAAAGACGGTGCCATCCAGAACCCAGGCCGCCGTCGCGTTTCCTGCCAAGGCCGTCACCACCGTGCCCGCCAAGGTGTAGCCCGAGGGCGCCGCGATTGTCAGGGCCGTGATTGTTTGCGTCGACATGATCTGCACCCGCGAGCCTTGCGGCACGTTCCGCGGCAGCGTCACGGTGCCCGTGGCCAACACACCGGCCGGGGTGAATGCCGTGAACAACTGCTGATCGGGCACCGTGTAGGAGAACCCGGTCAATGGCGTGTTCACCGCCGATGACGTCGGGGACGCGGTGGCGTTCAGGTTCAACGCACCCATCACCGCCGGCATAATCATCATGTCGCCCAAGGTGCTGGGATGGGTGAACCCGCCGCCGCCCCACGCGCCTGATTCATCCTCAAGACCGTACAAGAGGCGATCCGAGCCGTAGACCTGATAGAATGTCGGAGCCTCCGGCGACCCCGCCGCCGCACGAGCAAGGTCCGCGGCAGTGGTCGTCAAAAGGTAGCGGAGGAAAGTGCCCCCAACCGTGATAGTGGGACGATGATAGCCGCCAAATTTCACGATGCGCCCCGTCCAAACCGGCGAGCAGCTAAAGCAGTTCTCGTCGAAGATCGCCGCTTTGGATCCCTGCAAGTTGAAGCTCAGGAGACTGTCGCAAATTGTCGAGATTTGAGTGCAGGTCGCTGCCACGCCGGTATCAAGCGTGGGGATCGGTTCATGGTAGAACTTCAGCGTCACCGCTGCGCTCACCAGGGCCGTACTGACCGCGGGGGTGATGGTGATGGACGTGCCGGCCGAGTTGATGGCCGTGATGGTGCCCGAGTAGGTGGCGCCCGCGACACCAGCGCCCGGAATATCAATTTTCGCGTTCGTGAAGCCCATGTTCGTGCAAGCCGCGGCGCACGTCACCGTCGTGGCCGCCACCGAAACCGTGGCCGCCGTATCAACGTCAAAAGTCCGCACGCGCACGGTGTAGTTGCCCGTGCCTGACGCGTAGGCCAACCGGACGTGCCCTCCGCTGTATGGCGTGGTCAGACCCGTTTGGGCACCGCCGGACTCGGGCGTACCTGACGCCCCGTTACCTAGAGAAAAGTCCACCGATACGACCGACGCCCACCACAAAGCCGGGGTTGTCGCCGTCACGCGGAAACCGCCCATAAGCACCTGATAATCATAGACCGGGACCGGCCAGACGTAACTGGCATCGCTGATTAACACGCCATCGTTCGCGTTAGAGGGGGGCGTAACGTAGGTCGCACGCACGGGCGTCAAGAAGTCCTGCGACCAGCCCAGGTTTGCGAAAGAGCGCGCCCGGCCAATGTCGATCAGGCCGGGGCAGCCGCCGTTTGCCAGGCGATACTCACACGCCAACGACCAGGACCGAAGAAAGCCCATGGAATAGTCCTTGTTCTGCGTGTTGGTTTGCGACGTCGCGGTCGCCATGCCGGCAGGTCCTTCCGTCGCAATCAGGATGTCCGGGTTTTTCCCGCAAGCCGTCCGCCAGGCAGAGCCCTGCATGAGGTTCATTGAGTTGATGAATGCGGACCACAGCAAGTTTTTGCCGTCATTGGTGCCCAACTTGGCAACCACGACGTCGGGGCATGCCGTTTGCACAAACGTGTACCATTGATTGGTCACCGGCGTGTACCACCCCGGAAACGACGCCGTGCTGCCACCGGGAATGCCCGGGCCATTGCCGTAGGACGGGCCATTCGGGTCAAACTCACCCCACACCATCCCGCCGATCGCAAAGTTTTCGCAGACCACCGTCTTGGCCGGGTTCTGCTTGCGGAAGCCGTCACACACGTATTGCGGGATCGTCATGCGTCCAAACGAATTGTAATTCGACGTCATCTGGCTATCGCCAATGAACGCCACCTTCAGCGTGGAACTGCTGTTGCTGGCAGTCCGCAAGTGCAGGCTTGGCACGATCGTGGAATCAGCCAAAGGAGGCGCTACGCCGGCGTTGCACCCGCGCGATACCGGGCGCGCGAGTTCCAGCGATGTCGGCAGATAGACGTCACCTTCGCCACACCAAATCAGAGACGCGCCGTTAGACGTAATCTGTATCAGGGTGCCGGTGGCCAGGAAGTAGGCCTTGTCGACGGGGAGATAGAGATACTGGTAGCCGGCCGCAGCCGCAGCGTCCGCCATCGCAATCCAGGGAGTTGTGGAATCCGGCCCCCACGTCAGCCGCGTATTTTTGTTCGTCTTGGTCACGGCGTTATTCGCCCCCATCACGATATGACTGGGGTCGGTTACAGACAGAATGGTCGTCACCAGGGGGGCGGCCCCGGAACTGGCGCCGTCGATCAATTCAATCGCCGCGCCAACGTCATTCGGCCCAAAGACCGCCTGCCCCCAATAAGTCCACCGCGAGACATTCGTCAAAGAGCAGGTTGGGGCGTCGCTCACCGTGGCAATGGCGCGTGTGCCGTCGACCGCAGTCACCTTGGTCACCAGCGTATCCGCGCAGCCCGTGCCGGTCGCGTTCGGGATGGCGATGTCCGCCAAATACCCGGTCGCATAGCCCGGCGTCGTGTAGTCATAACTGGCAAAGGTGCTGGACGGCAGCGTTACCGTGGTGCCCCCGGCGGCAAATGTCACCGGCGCATAGATGGCAATGTTGTAGGTCAACCGCTTGGCAGTGGACGGCGTTGTTTGCGGGAATATGCCGTCTGGCCCGATCACGACCTGCGCTGCGGCGCTCACTGTGGTTGATGCCGCGGCGGCGATCACAATGGTTTGGGTCGCGCCCGCGGCTGAAATCGAAGTGACGTCCGACAGCAAATCAACGCCCGCGGCGCCACAGCCCGGCAGACGGATCCGCTTGGTATTGTTCTGGCTCGCGCTGTTGGGGAACACACCCGGCGTCATCGTCACCGTGGTCGAGCCGCTTGTGCAAACCAGTCGCTCGGCCGTGATTGAGTAGGTGGTCTCGATCTGCACGTTCGGAGACGCATCCGCGACCGTCACTTGCGCCGGCCGCCGCTTTGCGGGACGCGGGTTAGCCGAAAAGTCACCCAGGGTGAAGTACGCCGGCATGGTGGACAGCGCGATGCGGCCCTCAACGCCAGCGGGAGCGCCGCCTACCGCCGCCCAATAGTTGCCCACCGCACCAGGGCCGGCATCCGCCACGACCGAGCTTGATGCGCCCGGCAACAGGGTGAAACTGGCCGCCCCGTTGACCGTGCTGGTGGTCGGCGTAATGACGACATTGCCGGTCCCGATGTTCTGGACCTTGATGATGCAGCCCGACAGAAACAGGCCGCTGCCGCCGGCTTGCGGCAATGAAGCGGCCACGCCCGTCGCGTTGTCGAACAGGATCAGGCGCCGGCCATTCTGGTCGCAGTCCGAGTTCGTGAACGTGTAGGTCTGCCCGGTCTTCGTGCTGACCACCTGCGCCGACGCTGGGGCACACATTGCCGCCAGCGCCGTCACCGCATAGAGCCACTTCTTCATACTTGAGCCTCCGGCCACGCGCAAAATTACTGCTGGGTTACCCCAAACAGCGACACCGCATCCGTGGGCATGCCCTGAAGCACATCGACCGGGCGCAGCCTGATTCCCATTTCCAGGCGCCGGCCGCTCATGGCGAGGCTCGAAATGGTGCCGTTCGACGCATTCGCGCCAATACCCGAACCCGGCCCGGTCGCGCCGGTCTGGATGGTGCCGCGCACGTCGTTTGTGGTCGTGGTCGCCGGCGAGGTCGTATCCGCCGCCACCCAGCCGGTCACGCTCGTCTGGCGTGCGCCGTTCCAGTAGACGTCCGTGTATTCCCAGACCGTCGAGCGATAGCCGAACCCGAAGATATCCGCCGTGCCCACGGTGTAGGTCGCGGCATCGGTGAATTGCGGCACCACCGACGTGACATACTTGAAGGTCTTGAGGCTGTAGCCCGTGGCGGCAGCAGCCACCGTGACCAGTTCGGACATCGCCTGACCGTAGATGTCATACCCCGACACCAGGAAGTTGCCGCCCGTCGAGCCGCCCGCGCCAACGATGCGGATGCCGCGGCTTAGGGCCTGCCGGGGATCCAGGATCATGGCCGGGCCTTGCGCCAGGAACGGGAAGGCCGCGGCCGGCGTGGGATACCCGATGATGCTCGGCCCCCACAGGTTGCCGGTCCCGATCGCCGCCGTTGTGCTGGTTGCCAGCGGGGCGTTCATGACCGTGATGGTGGTCGCGTCTTCGAGCGCCGTGACCATCGTCAGCAAGGGGGCGGTGCCGCCCGAGTTGCCCACACGAGCAATCACGATGGGCATACCAACCCAGAACAGGGCCGAGGACGAGACGGTGACCGAGGTATCGCCCGAGGTCACGTTCCCGAAGGCAAAGCCGTAGTCGAGAGCGATCGCTGCCGTCACGGGCGTTGAACCGTTCAACTGCCCCGAGAAGGGGACGATCGGGATGTTGCGCTCGATGCCCACCGAAGCCGCCGCCAGGGTCATGGCCGTGCCGTTGGTGACCGCCTGCGCCGCCGCGATGTTGTTGGCCGCAAGCGCCGCCGGAATCTGGCTGATCGACTTCATGTAAGGCGCCGGCAGGTGCGCCTGCACCACGCCCGTGCCGCCGGTGGTCCCGTCCTTGTTGAAGAAGATGCGGGGATCAAGCCATGCCGTCCCCTGGAATACGCCGCTCGGCCCCGCATCGGGGTTGGGATCGGGAGAGCCGCCGCCGCCGTAAGTCGCGTTCGGCAGGGAGCCGGTCGCGCCATAGACCATCTGCGGGCCGGAAAGGTTTGTGGTGCTCATTCACGCGCTCCATTGGGCGGGGCGCCGGGGCGCCGATTGTGGGTTGCCCGCTATGCGTTTGTTTCGCAACCGCCCCGTAATTCGTTTCACGGGGCGGCGCGCAAGTAGTTCAGTTCGTGGGATAAACGCCAACGCCGAGGCGGAAATCGTCATATCCCATGTAAAATCTCTGATAGGACTTCACCATCAGGTTGTCCGTGGTGAAGTCGGTCTGCATGGACGTCTCGAACGGCGTGCGGTTCAGGTAGATCAGGCCGCCGACGTCGGTCAGCACGAACCACGCGTAGGGCGACGTGAGGAAGTCCAGGACCACGTAGCCGTTCGACAGGTCGTTGTTCTCCTTCACGGACCACGTATCGTTGTTGGTCGTGCCGGGGCGCAGTTCGGTTTCCATGAGGCGCTTGGCGACGTGACGAAGCTCAACCGGGACCACCAGCTTGCGGGCCTGGGCGGGCTTGAGCAGGCCGGCGTTGTCGCGGAACCGGCGGGCCATGTTGTTGGCCATGGTCAGCGAGGCTTCGTTCAACCCAACCTGCACCTGCGGGGTGTTCGCGACCGTGCCGCCGTCGATGGGGTGGCTGGTGGAGAACAGGGGCTGGTTATCGCCGCCGATCTGCGGGTTCAGCACATTGCCGGTGTTCAAGGTCGCCGCGCCCTGAATTTCCTCCATCTGCTTGAAGGAGGACACCAGGCCGAGGTTCGCGGGGTTGAAGGCCGACTTGTAGAGGTTGTCGTCCATGGCCTCGCGGGTGAACGAGTAGCCCAGGCCGAACGCGACGTGAATGTGGTTGTAGGTGAACCGCTGTCCCGCGCCGTTGTCGAAGGTCGTCGGCGTGCCCTGCTGCTTCAGTTCGGGCAGGGGCAGGTAGCGCATGTGGATGGTGCGTTCCGCCTCCATGTGCGACGTGCCGGTGGCGTAGATCAGCGACCACTGCGTTGGGATGTCGTTGTACATGCCAGCGATCTTGCGGGCACCCGGCAGCAATGCGCCGGGGATCTGAGAGGATGTAATGGCCATCTCTAGGGTCTCCGATCAAATGCCGGTGGGGTTCAGGACTTCCGCGGTGTTCATCTTCACGATGATCCACGGATAGGTGTTCGCGGGGTCCTGCGGGCCGCCGGGCAGACCAGCGACGCCGAGCACTCGGAACGGCAGCGTGTTGGTCGTGTTCAGCGATGCGTAATCGAGAACCAGCGTGGACTGACCGGCGAAGTTCGGGGCGCCGTTGGAGGCATCCACGAAGCCGATGTTCTTGCCGCGCCAGGATGTGTCGTACACGCCGCCATTCACCTGCGCGATGAACTCAGCGCCGGGATCGGACGTGACCAAGCACGGGACATCGCCATTGGCAGCGGTCGACGCCGGCCAGGAGCCGTTGAGCCCGTGGAAGGTCTGCTGAATGGTGGGGTTGTAGAACGGCAGGACGCCGGCGAACACGCCGAGGTTGCTGGTGTCGACCGCGTCAGAGATGACCACGTAACCGAGGTCTCCGCCGGTTCCGGTCTTCACCACGTCGCCAATCGCGATGGCGGACGAGTAGGCTGCCTTGATGTAGTAAAGATTGCCCTGGTAGTTCGGAGCAGCCGCAAAGTTGTTGCGGGAGTACTGCAAACCACGGGGCGCCAATACGTTTGCTGGCATTGTCTGGTGGCTTTCACGAGAAGCCGCCAGCCCGAGCGAATCTCCGGGGCGCGCGCTTGATTGAGAAAGCCTACGCCAGAATGGCCGTGGGCAACGGGACCTTACGCACTTTTTTTGTGCGGATCAATCCCGTTGCACGAGACGGCTACCGAGCGGAGCCGACTTCCTCCTGAATGTCCAAGCCAAGGTGCATAACTTCGACGCCCTTTTGGTTCGGAATGCCCGCCCCGCTGCGGAGGTTGCGCCCGCTGGCGGCGCCTTGAGTGTAGGCGGAACGCTGTTGCGTGGCTTCCGCGTATTCTTCTTGCATCGCGGCTTGCGTCAATTCCATGGGGCGGCTGTAGAGAATTTGGCCGTCCATCTCCACGTAGTCGCGATCCCACTCGGGCGGCACCAGTTCAGGCCAGTCGCGGGCTTTTTCGCGCTGCCACCCCTGCTGGTGAACGCGGGCGATGATGGACGGATCAACGGGCTCATTTAGCACGCGCACCGCCTTGAACTCATACGACCAGCCGCGCTTCATTCGATGAGGGGGTAGGTGGCCAAGCCCCATTTGATCGTGACGGCCGAACCGGCGCACCCGGGGCTGTTCGCGGACGCTCTCGCGGGGATCCTCGCCCGCGTCGTAGGCATATTGCTCACGGGCCGGCGCGGCGCGGCCATTGGGGTCACTTGCGGCCGAGCGGGCCGATGCCTTACGCACGTCAGCGGCGGTACGCTCTTGCGCCTCACGCTCCTGCTGCTCACGCGAGGCCTTCTGCTGCGCTTGGTAGGCGACGAGCCCCGGAGGCAGCGTGCGCGGGGTGCGGCGGTAGACCGGAGGCGCCTCGCGCGCATCGTCCTCGGCCGCATCGTTGGCTTGCGCCAGGGGCGCGGCATCATCGGGGTCCATGTCCCCGAAAGTGACTTCCGGGACGTCGATGTCGTCTTCGTTGGTGCCAGACATGATCTTGCTTTCCTCTTATCGCCGGCCGTCGCCGGTAATCAGGCCCGTGGGGCGGTTCCGCCGGCGGTCTTCGTCGATCTTCACATGCTCCAGGCAGTAGTCCGCCAGCTTCATGTTGCAGATGCGGGCCGCTTCCTCAAAATCACCGCGCTCATGGGCGTTCGGGAATGCGATGGACAGCTTGCCGTTGGCGCCGGAAGTGACACGCATCTGGCCAATGTCGGTCTGCACGATGCGGGAGCCGGGGCCGTTGCTGCTGCCGCGCGACGGGGGAGCCCCAGAGTTGCCGCGGTCCATGCGATTCTCCTGTTGAGTGTCACGCTCGCCGTTCAGTTCCCGGGCGATGGTGCGCTCGACGTAGCGAAAATACTCCGGGGTATCGACCGCCAACCCGCGAGCCCGCGCCAACTGATCGGCACCCGCACACGCGGCCCGATAGGCCGGGTCGGTCATGAATTGCGGATGCGCGTCAATCCAGGCCTGCGTTTCCGGGGTGAAATGCTGGGTGGACTGCTGCGGCGCCGGGGGGCGGGGTGCGGCCCCACCATCGGCCCGAGGCGCGGCCCCGTGACGGGCAAGGCCGGCTTCACCGGCGCGGATGTTGACGTTGGCCGCGGTCAGAAGTTCGATCGCCGCTTGTTCGCCATCCAGGTCGCCCGACTCGCGAGCGGCGCGGTAGGCCGCCGAAGCAGCGTCACGCGCCGTCTTGGCTGAATCCAGTTCCGCCCGAAGCGCCGCAGCCCGATCCTCGACGCGACCCGCCTGTGATTCCTGAAGCCGGCGCTCCGCATCTTCCGCCCGGCGCTGCGCTGCGACGCGCTCGGCCCGCTCCCGCCTGGCCGTGGCTTCGTGGTCCTTGAGCGCCTTCTGGCTCTGGGCCAGCGCGCCGGCGGCATCGTCGTCGTTCAGGTCGATGTCGTCATGCACGGTCGCGGCTGGTTCCTGCCGCTGCGTGCGCCGCGCGCCGGTATTCTCCCCGCCGCCCGTCAGAATGTCGCCGCCGGGGGCGTCGATGTCCTCGATTTCAATGGTGTCGCTGGGCATTATGCCTGTCCTTCATAGGTCTCGATCATCCCCTTCAGGGTCTCGTACCGGGCGCGGCGGTCGGCGTCGCGCTGGCTTGGGTCTCGCGGGTCGTTGGTCGGCGCCAGGGTTGCCATCTCGGTTCGCGCCTCGGCCAACAGTTCCGGCCTTTCCGTGAAGGCGTCCAGATAGCCGCGGTGCGCGGGGTTCGTCTTGCGCCCGACGCGCGCCCGGTAGTGGGCCGCGATGTAGTCCGCCAGGACCGGCGGCGGATCGTCTGGCATCAGACGACCATGTGCGGATTCTTGACCCGGCCAATGAACAGGTCGTCGCGGATGATGCGGCAGCACCAGCCGTCGAAGAAATACAGGGGTTCTTCCGCGCGCCGGTGGGGTAGGACGCCCATGACGCGCTTGCCGCCGGAGCCGCCGATTTGCAGGGTGATCCCGTCGTTGGCGGACGAGAACAGCCAGTCCCCGACCTTGGGCACGCCGTCGTCGCCACCAAACTGCGCGTTGATCCAGGACGCATCGCCCTTGAACGCATCGGGGCCCATGGCGAGGATCATGCCGACCTTGCCCTGGAACTGGTCTTCTTTCTGCTGCGTGTCGGTGAACTGGATCGTGGTGCCCGGCTTCACCAGCGGGCGGATGTAGACGGCCACCATGACCGATCGGCCCCACAGGTCCAGTTCTTCGTGGTAGTTCCCAAGCTGCTCCAGGATGTGCTGCTTGGCGGTTTCGTAGTCGTCGTGATGCCAGTTCAGGAGGAAACTTTGGTCTCCCATCAATCACCTTTTCAGTTGAGTTCTCGGTAGGTTGTGTCGAGGACTTCCAGGGCCAGTCTCAGCCCTTTGATTTCCCCGATGGCGGTGTGCATGACCGAGGCGGGATCGTTCTGCCGGGTTGTGAGGTTGCTCGTCACCTCATCCAGGCGATCGTTCAATTCGCGCCGCACGGTATTCCGCAGGCTGTCCATCGACATCAGCGACGCGCCCGCACCAGAATGCCGTGCAGTTCCGGCTCATCGGGCATCACCAACCGTTCGTTGGAGGACACCACGGTCTCACCGTAGGCGATGGACAGGCTCATCATAGCGGCCGACCGCAGCGCCGTATCACCGATTGTCTTTGGGGCCTGCTTCCGCCCGTCCACGCTCGAAACCGTGTGCAGGCTGGAAGCAATGGCCACCATCAGATCGCGGATGACGGGCTCGGACACGACGACGATCATGCGGCGCGGCCTTTCTTCACACGTCCACCGCGCCTCAATACGTCGTCCTTGGGAACGATGCCGCCGGGAAGAACGCCGTCTTTGGTGTTCCATTTGTCCATCAGGCGATCGGCTTCCATCTCTCCTGCGGTCGGACGGGAGACGCGGGGCGCCGGGCGCGGAGCAGAACGAACCGCGGGGGCGGCACGACCGCTACCCGTCAACGCACCTTCGCCAAACTCGATGCCGGGGGAACGAGACGCTGCCGTACGACCACTGCCCGTCAACGCGCCCTCGCCGGGGGAGGCACGACGCGCTCCTGTGACTGGCGCCGCACCTTCTTCCATCGCATCATACTTCGCGCCGCGATAGCCGCCCACCGGGCCGCGAGTCTTGCTGATCCCGCCCTCATCGACAACCGTAAATCTGTCCGATGCCGACGCATAGTTCCGCGCCTTGGGCGCCGTCGCGCTCGGCGCCGGACCTTCGCCGCGAAGCCGCCGCTTCACATTCTCACCAACAGGCTCGTTCGTCACCTTGGACAAATAGGGACCGACCCCGCCCCCACCAGACCGCCGCCCGCCGCCCTTGGCCATGGACTTCATCGGAATCTTGCCGCCGCGCTTGAAGTCTTCGTCCCGCTCGGCGGTTTCACCGGGCTTGATTACCCGCCCAGATTCCCGCCCTGTGGGGGGGTCTTTCTCCATGGCCCGATCTTGACCGGAGTAGGGAGCCAGGCCGCGCGGCGGCGGCAGGCGACCCGTAAAATCAGTTTCGTGGTCTTGAAATTTCTTCATATCATTGTTGATGCCGCCGCCCTTCGCCCGACCGCCCTTGGCCATGGACTTCATCGGAATCTTGCCGCCACGCTTGAACTGCGGGCCACCAGGAGCGCCCATGCCGAGCGGCTTGGGCTGCATGCCGAGCGGCGGTCCACCCAGGTTCATCGGGGGCGGCGCGGGCGGGGGCGGCGCCATGGGCGGCATCATCGGGGCCGCACCGGCACCCATCGGGGCCGCGTGCATGCCGCGCTGCATGGACCCGCGCAGGGACTGTGCATCACCCGACGCGCCGCCCGGGGCCACGATCACGTTCACGGTGGTCGACGGCTTCTTGACCGAACCGCCGCGGGCCAACTCCAGCGGCGAGTGCTTTCCGCCGTGCTGTGCCGACTCATGCTGGCGGACGGCAGACCGAATCATCTGCTTGTCCTGCTTGACGTCGCCACCTGTCGCATAGCCGCTCGCCCTCAACATCGAGTGCGCGCGTTCGGCCGGGGTTTGGCATTTCATGTTCCGTTCCTTCCATGAGAACGAGTTTGAAGCCGGCGCCGCCGGTCTCCACTGGGGTCAAGATACGCAAATACGGCCCGCATGCAACAAAGTCGCGGTCAGGCCATCGGGGGAGCCGCTGCTGGATCACGCCCAACCCTCGACGTCCCACGACACCACATAATCTCCAGCCGCCTGATTGGGCACGAACAGAATGAACTCGACCGAGTTATTCCCGAGCAGGGTGCAATACTCTTGTGACGTGGGGGCCGAGCCGTTCGATACCGTGAGCTTCCGCACCGTCGTGATTGTGGTCCCGAAGCTGATTGTGGCCTGATTGGCGCCCAGCACGACAGAAGACGTTCCGAACGCCCGGCGATAGCCGCCCGGCAGGGAGATGTATCCCGGGTTCCCGTTGACCTGCGCGAACTGGCTGTAGTTCGTGACCTGGTTGCCCGACGATCCGGCCGTCGACACCGTGAGCGCGCCCGTGACGACGCTGTTACCGACAATGTTTGCTCCAAATGCGTTAACACCCAAGCCGGCCGTGACGGTGAGGAAGCCGGAAACGACGCTGTCACCGACAATGTTTGCTCCAAATGCGTTAACACCCAAGCCGCCCGTGGCGGTGAGGAAGCCGGAAACGGTGCTGTTACCGACAATGTAGGCTCCACCAGACTCTACCGTGAGCGCGCCTCGGAAAGTGCGGTTGTTGATCGTGCCGCCGGTGCTTCCTCCGTCCATGATCCATACATTGCCGCCACGCGAGTAGACGGCAAGTTGCGTGTTCTGCGGCACGATGGGACCGATTGAGCCGCCTCCCGTCGTCTTGACGGTCACGGTGAATGCGCCGGTGGTGGCATTGTTGATGATGTAGAAGGACCCGACGTTGGGCAGAAGGTAGGAGATATTGCCCGTCAGAACGCCGGTCAGGGATTGCACGAGGTTCTGGGCCTGAGCCGATGTCGCCGTCACGTCGGACGAGCCCGCGACGTTGACCACCGCTTGGCCGCCCATGTTGTTGTCCAGGATGGACGTCCCCTGATTTAGGAACACGCCCCACTGGTTCAAATCACCGGCAACGGTCGGAAGGGAGTAGCCTCGGTTCGGGGTGTAGGCGACCATCAGACGTTATCCTTCGATGTGTCAGCAAAGCCCTGCGTGAACCGAGCGGCCCGCGCTTCCGCCATTTGATCCTGGTGCTGTGCTTGATCCACCGTCCGGTCGGCCGTGGCGTTCACCGTCTCGTGCATGCGCTTTGCCGCGTCGCGGGCAGCCTCGGCGTTCACCCGCATTTGCTCGACACCGGCCTGCGCCGTGACCTTAGCCATTTCCGCCTGCCGGTTGGCCGCGTTGTCCTGGGCCTTCAGTTCCAGTTCTTTCATGTCGCCCTGGTGCTTCAGTTCCTCGGCCTGCATGCGTTGCGCGCCCTTGTCCTTCTCGGTCTGGGCCTTGATCTGCGCCGCCGCCAGTTTGGGATCGGGGGCGGCCGGGCCGGGCGGTGTCGCAGGAACCGTCAAATCGTCCGGGTTCTCCATCCCGAGAACCTTCAACACGTTGGCCCAGACGCCCCGCTGATTGGCGATGCCCTGGAATTGCGGCGAGCCGGACGCGGCCACCAGCGCCTGGGTCCGCATGATGCGGTGCTGCTGCGACGGGACGTTCGGGTCGGCGGCCGGAATCAAGTCTTGGTCTTCGATTTCCTGCCGCACCGCCCAGCGCCGGGCCGGCGACTTGCGCCCACGCCACAGCGCCTCGGGATCGTCCGCGAACAATTCCCGCAGCAACTCAAATTCCTCGGCCTGCGAGATATGGTCGTCCTTGTGGATGGCGCCCGGGACCTGGGTGACCTGCTCCATGTAGGACATGATGGTGCCGACCGGGACGTTGGATAGGCCGGCTTCGCCAAGGGGGAGCGACACGATGCCGGCGATGCGGCTCACGTCCCCCTCCATCTTGGTCAGCAACGCCATTTCCTCTGCCCCCGGCGCGCGATAGGGCAGTGGCATGAAGATATCCTGCGCCCGCGTGGCGCCGCCGCCGTTCACCCCGATCCACTGGCCAGGGTTGGGCCGGATCACGGTTTGCGCGCTGCGATTCCCGTTCTGGAGCCAGATGCCGCCCGGGAAGTTTGCGTAGAGCGTCGCGTCCGTCATCGCTCTCTGGAGCATCGAGGCGTAGAGCGTCGGGTTGCCGACAAGGTGGATCAGGCCGTAGTCGTAGAAGCCAAGCCCCGGGATGGACCCGTATTTCACATACCGCCGGCGCGGGCGGTAATCGCTATCGCCACGGCGCCAGTTCCGCCGGACCTCCAGCACCTGCCGGCTGTCCTTGTCGATCGACACGCGATAGGGCAGCGGGTAGCCGGGATCGTGCCCGTCTTCGTCCTGGTCGAGCGCGTCCATGTCGCCCATGCTGCCCGGGAAGGTGCGGCTGTCCAGTTCGACGTAGCATTCATAGACCTGGTGGTCCGCATCCCACGGCTGCTTGGGTGTGGGGTCGATGCCCTCGCTGTCCGCAATGGCGCGCTCGGTGTTGGTCGGCTCTCCCAGCGGCTGGATCAGGTCGATGTCGCGATAGTGCCCCGTCTTCTGGAGCCGGCGCATCGTGCCCTGCGACATGCGGATGCGTTCGGTGATGCGGCTCGCCCCGCTCAGGTGGGTGCAGTCGGGAGAGACGATCAGATCCTGGGCCCGAACCCACACCGAAGCCGGCCGCCGGCGAATGGGGCAGCGATAGACCTTGCGAAACGCGTTGCCGATCAAGATGCGCGAGAACAGCATGCGGCTGAAATCGGGATAGTACTCCCGGTCGGTCATCGTCAGGTAGTGGTTCAGGTCCTGTTGGAGCGCGTCCGCAAGCGCGTCGTCACCCGCATCCAGGTCTTCCTCCGCCTCGGGGAGCAAGGTGGCCAAACCGTCCTGCGTCGCAGGCTCCCCCGTGAGCCCCGGCGCGGCCATGTCACGCGCGGCCCTGCGGCCAGCAACGGCGGCGGTGTTGCGTTTTACCCGGACCGGGCCGTTGGCGGGCAGCAATTCCGCCCGGGCCACGCCCCACAGTTTGACCGCGGCCTCCAACATGCAGGTGGCCACCATCTTGCAGACGGTGCCATCGACGGTGACGGTGGTAGTGGGTTCCTCGATCTTCACGCCCAGGTAGTCGGCCACCTTGTTGGCGGTGTCCTCCCAATCCAGCCGAGAGCGCAAATCGTCCTCGACGCCCTGAATCAGAAATTCGGACAGGACGGCGAGCGCCCCATCGTCCATCTTGAGCGCCAGGTTCTCGTCAAACTTTTCCCGCTCGATCGCCTCAACGCCGGCGCCAAGGCCGCCGATCATGTCGTCCTGGGTGACAGTGATCGCGACGTCGCCGGTCTCGATGACCACGGACGGGGTTGGCTCGTCTTCGTCCAGAATCTCGACGCCCCCGGCTCCCATGGGCGCCCGGTCATCCAATCCAAGGATGCGCGCCATGGACGGGCCGGGACGCTCGCGAGGGGCTACGATCACGTCGCTCATGGTGGGTCTCCGCTTCGCCCTGCGTTGTAGCCAAAAATGAGGCAGGCATCAAACATCACGCGTCAACCGGCCCGTGGATTGCATAAGGCACCCCGACCGGGCGCTGGTATTGCATTGCCTCATCTTCCGTCTCTCTATACTCTGCCTTTGTAATAGCAAGCCCGGTTTTTCTAGCCCACAAAGCAGCCTGGGCAAGACAGTCACAATAATCATCGTGAGCGCCGCGAGGAAACGAAGTAGTTTCGGCTATTACTTCCTCGGCCCAATCGGTCTCTGGAGCCCAGAACATCCCGCCGTCCCAGATATCAAGGCCGGTCGCAGGGTCCTTGCGAACCGGGCCGGAAAACATGGGCGTGACGGCCATGACGCGCGTCACCTTGTCCTGCGCGTACCGTCCACCGCCGATCTTGAGCAACAAGGTGTCCCACGGCGCGCTGGCGTAGAGGCGCCGGATTTCGGCCGCGACGTCATGCCCGCGCGCCTTGTCCTCGATGAGCAGGTAATCGACGTTGTGCTTGCGGCACGTATCCCCAACCATCCGCACAAGGTCCGCGAGGTTCGTCCGAATCCGCCACGCATCCGCCAACATGAATTGCGGCGCCCCCTCATCGTCCGCAAAGGCGCCAAGGATCGTGAGGGCATTGTAGTCGTTCTCGGTCCCCTCCTTGATGGCCGTGTCCAGGCTGGCAATGGTCGTGCCGAACTCGGGAAGTATCAGCCCGCGCCACCGGCGCCACCACTCCCGCCGGATGATGGCACCGCCGCGAACGGTGGGGGATTGAAGATATTGGCTGTTGCTGGAAGCCAGCCCCCAGACCACGTAATTGCCGGTCCCGGTCGTCAGCCCGTAGACGACATCCTCGCCATCAGGCTCGATGCTGACCACCCGCTCTTCTCCGCGCACAAAATTCGACGCGAACGCGGCTTCGATGATGCGCTCCCGCCATTTGATAGGCCGGACAATATGCAGGAACCGCTGCAACAAAGGGAGCCCGCCGCGCTTCAACCAGTAGCCGCGGGCTCGCTGCCAATGGGACTTGGCCCGCTTTCGCTCTGAGATTCCGTATTCAAAACCGAAGTGAGTCAGCACCCGCTCAAGCTCATCGCAGATCGGCAGGTTATCCTCGCACCCTTGGTAAAACGAGATGACCGCGTTCTTGGCGTACCCAGGGCGCCGAGACTGAAACACGACCGTCCCTTCGCCTTCGTAAAACCCCGCCAGCCAGCCAGCCATTCGCGCTGTTTCAAGGTCAGTGATATCCGGCAGAGAGGGCTCGCACACGCGAATCAGGGCGCGCTTCAGCTTGGCAGGCGCATAGACCGGGTGGGTTTTATCGTTGGGCGTGCGGCCCGTGTACCATTTGTGATCTGGGGTGCATCGGATCACGCGACCGCTATCAAGCGTGATTTTCACCACGGGGCGGACGCTGACATGCACATCCTCAACCGTTGTCTTCATCAGCCTGCGACGCCCGAACTTCTCTCCGTCCCGGCGGGGATCGCAGGTTGCCTCAAACCCAACAATCGCATCGCCAACCCGAATCTCAGACAAGGGCTTCATCGACAGGTCTGCCATTAAAATAGGCGCCTCTCCGGTGTTGCACGCCCAGGCATACGGCCCTTTGATATTCCTCATCTTTTCCATTTCGTCGGGAGGGTAACGCTCGGGCCAGCACGACAGCCCTTCAGCCTGCGCCATCGGGCTCCCGGGCTCCGCTTCCAGCCCCCCGTGCGCCCGCTCGACCAAGCCTTCCAGTTCGTTCCCGTCTTCGTCCAGGCCGCGAGGGTCCGCCCACACCTGCGTCGCCTCCCCGCTCTTGTTGCGCCGGAGGACGACGTGCTGAAACCGAGCCGGGTCAAACTCCAGCGGAACAACGACGTGCAGGTATCCGAATTGCAGCAGCGTTCCGGTTGCATCTTGCTCGTGAGTGCGCTGTTGAATGTTGATGATGACGGAGCGTTTCAGGTCGTTTAGGCGGTCAGGCATGACTTCGCGCAACCAGTGGTTGGTCGCGTGCCTCACGGTGTCGCTTTCCACGTTCGTGGGGTTGTTGATGTCATCCAGGAGCAGGAAGTCCGCCCGGTGTCCGGTGGTGCCGCCGTCCGTGCTGACCACGCGTTTTGATCCAGTGGCGGATGTCTCGATCAGCCCCACGCCCTCGCGCACGATCTGCACGCGGTCACCCCAGAATTGCCGATACAGGTCGGATTGCAACACGCGCAGCAGCCGGGAGTTGTCGCGCTCGGGAATCATGGTCGAGTAGGACGCGCTGATAAACCGCAGGTGCGGCTTGTTCTGCGCGCCCCACAGCCATGCGGGAAAAAGCACGTTGAGCGTTGTGCTTTTGGTCGATCCCGGTGGGACATTCAAACACAGCCGCAAGACATGCCCGTCCGCCGCGGCCATGAGCACATCACACATAGTTTCCAGCACCCAGCCCTTGATGAGTGGGGTGGCGGGCTCGATGACGGGCCAGAACGCCTCAACAAATGCCATCAGGTCCTTCTCGCAGTCGGCCTTGAGCGCGGCCCGTTCCTCCCGGCGCTGCAATTCCGCCTTGGCCGCCTTGAGCATCTGCGCCGTGATCTTGGACATGGTGGCCGCTCCTAGCTGATATCGACCGCATTGCCGTTGATGGTCTTGCCTTGCGCGCCGTTGACGATGGCTTTCAACTCGACCTCTGACAGGTCTTCGATCGACCGCACCACGCGGACGTGCCGCTGTTCCACCACCATGCCCATGATCTGGGCCAGGGTGCCAAGGGCCTGCCGCTTGTCGGCCACTCGCACATGCTCGTCGCTGGTGGGGGCGAAGGCGATCTTGGCCAGTTCCTTGATGACGCCCTCGCGGGTGACGCCATCGACCATGACCCGTTCGAGCGCGGTGAGGGAATCGGTCTTTAGCGCGATTTCGCTGCGGCGCTGTAGCCGGTCCTGCATTGTGGAGAGTTGGATGTCATCGACGCCCGAGATGACGGGGTGCTTTTGCATGAAGTCGATGGCGGCCTTGACCGCCGGGATCTGGCGTATTTTCCAGGACGCCGCGGCGGCGGTCTGCTTTGTGACGTGCGGGCGCACCTGGATGTAGGACTGATAGGCGTTGTTGGTTTTCGCATACACGCGGGCAAAGAGAAGCTGCTTGTCCGTCAGCTTGTTGAAGATTTCGTCCATCTCCGCCTGCATGCGCGCCTTGGCCTGGGACGCCGCCGACGCGGGCGTGGGGGATTTGCGCTTGGGAGACGCGGCCATCACACGCTCCCCGTATAAATGTTTTCAGGAACGATAGTTTTCTCTTTCATGTCGGAGACGATTGAGCCAAGATACTCGGGCGCAAAGGAGAAACGCATGTCTGACACCACCATGACGATCGAACAGGCTTTGTTGCGGCTGGCCCGCTTGAAGCTCGCGGGGCAGGCCGAGAATATCGCTCGGTTGCTTCTTATCAAAGCGAACCCGGAATGGCGACATCCGCGTGTGATCGCTTCCAACCTCGGGATGAAAGGCCCGGGCATGAGCCGCTTCCAGGCCCGCATGATAGCCGATGGCTACCTGAAGGCGGAACGGGAGAAATCCGACCGGCGCCAGATGAAGGTCACGCTGACGACCAAGGGGACCAACTTCCTGCGTCGGATCGAGCGCGACTGGAGCCGGGAGCAATGAGCAAACGGTCCCGGGCGCCGCTGACCAACAACCAGTTGGAAGCCATGGTCCGGCAGGCTGTGCTCCAGTCCCTGGTGCATGGCCTAAGCGTCCCCGAGGTCCGGTTGTTGATGAACACGCCCGGTGATGGTTTAGACATCAGGGCGCTGACCAAGGTCGACCAGGACGTGTTCCTTCGCCTGCGGAAGCGCCGCATCGCGACCAACACCTACGCGTCCCTGGTGACGCTGGCCAACGAAAGCCAAGACACGGCGCCGATCTGGCAGTTGACGGTTCTCGGGATCGACCTGCGAACGGCGCTGCGCGACGGGACTTTCTGACACAACACCTGCACGACGGGGAGAGACTATGGAAACAACCGAACCCTTCATGCCGCCGGATCCCAACCGGCGCTGGTCGACCGAGCGGCAAGAACACCTCCGCGAGCGATACCCGCAGCATGTACTCATCGACCACGTTCTGGTTGAACTGAACGCCATGATCGGGCTGCCGATCAACATTAACCAAGCCGCGGCCTACGCGAGCAAAATGCTTAAGGTCAAGCGATCGCCCGAGGCGGCCCGCGCGTCCCGTTGCGAGCGAATGAGGGTAATGAATGCCGCCCGACAGGAGTTGGTTCGACTGCGGGAATCTGGGGTGGAAACCCCGGAAGCTGCGGAGAGCCGGCGCCTGCTGATGCTCCGGCGAACGAAGGAGCGCGAGAAAAGGGCCGAGCAGCGGGCCTACGAAAAGCGCGAGGGCGCAGCGGCAGCGGCCGAGGAACGGAAGCACACAGCGGAACGACGCGCTCGCCTGGCCGAAATGTTCCTGGCCGATCAGGACCGCTTGGAAATCCAGCGCCTGCAACAGGAGCGCGCTCAGAGCAGGACCGCCCCGGCATCAAGGCCTGCCCGCCAGCGCGACCCCAGCAAGCCTACCGAGCGGTTCACCATGGCGGTGATGACCATGCCCGACCCGCGGATTGCGGCCTACGAACAACAGCGCAGCGCGGCCAGCCGGGGGCGCGTGTCTGACGGCTACGTCGCTCCCCTCACTCACACCCTGCCGGAGTAGATCATGAGCGCAACTACGACAAAGGCGGAAACCGACGCCGAAAGCCTTGCATCATCGACGGACATCACCCTTGCCATCCGGGACGCGTGGACCCTGCGCGACCTACTGGCGGTGTGGGGCGGCAGCGCGCACAGCCGGCCGGAACTGGCGGACCACGACCGCCTGCGGGTGCTGGAAGCGGCGTTCACGCGGATGCTGCGGCTTGAGGCCGCGCACGAGGGGGACGGGCGATGAGCGAGTTTAAGCGAGTCGTCATTGTGGACGCGGATGGCGACCCGATCAGCGTGCAGACGACGGAGCGCGGGGCTGTCTACATCGGCATCACAGAGGCTGGCGAGGAATGCGGCGTTGCCCTGTCCATCGACCAATGCGCCACCCTGATCGCGGCCATCTCGAATGCGGCCAAGGCCGTTGCGGAGGGCAAGCCGTGACCACCGACACCCCCATCGACACCCGGGACCTGGGGCCCGAGGACATGGCCGCCCGCGGGTTCAAGCGCGTCAGCCGGGGCGACGCCATCCGCCGCTACTGCGTCGATGTCTGCATGTGCGGTGCCCGGCAGGAGGTGCTGATGTGCGCCAACGGCGGGTGCCCCCTCTGGCCATTCAGAATGGGCAACGACCCCTTCCGGGATCCCCGCACCATGACGGACGAGCAGAAGGCCGAGGCGGCGGAGAGGCTACGCGTTGGCCGGGAACGCAAGACTGCCGGCGACCAGGGCGCCACGCCGGAGGGGGCCAGCATATGGGACAACTGAGCCCAATGGCGATCGCGATGCTCCGCGCCGGTATCAGCCAAAAGGCGCTTGCCGCATGGGTGAAGGTCCGGTCCGACACCATCTCGACCTGGGTGCGCGGGGAGGTGTCTCCCCAGCCCAACATCCTGGCCTGGGTGCAGGCCTTGGGCAACGCCATCGAGAAGAACCCGCCGCCTCGGTGGAAGTCAGGGCGCCGCACCCGCAGCGGGAATTTTCTGTCCAAGAAGGGCAAGAACCAAAATGGCCAGGACGCTGCGGGAAGTGAGCGCCCCGGCCATTCAGTGACCCCCACTGTCATCGCTGACGAGAAGCACGACCATCTGCCAACGGAAGCGCGGCGACTGACCGAAACCGGCGCTTCAGGTGCCCGTGACATAGGGGATTGAGATGCTGGCCGCAACCCCGACAAGCAAGGACACCCCATGACCCGCAACGTCTCCGACGACCCCCGCGACTACGTGATTGGCGTTATGCTCATAGGCCTGCTGCTCAGTTGCATTCTGGGAACCGCCATCTGGTTCGTCACCACCGGGTGCGGCATTGCATTTTTTCTGGCACTTTTTTACGGGAAATTCGCGGACTGGCTGATCTTCGCGCCCGATGACATGGACGGAGATAAATGATGCCGTGCCCGTGAGTAGAACCCCCTATGCGCCAAAGGCCCGAACCTTGACGGGTCCGAGCCTTTGGTTCAGTCTCTCGACGTTGCAGCCGATCCCTTGCAGGGGAAAGGTTGCGGTGTTCAGCCTGTCCGGCGACATGAACACCAATGGATGACCGGAACCTATGTGTTCCCGCCCCGTCCGTCAACGCTGTCGCGCAGTTTGTTGTGTTGCGAGGCGTCAAATGTCGAACCTGTCCTTCTACGATCGCTCCAAGCAGTTCGCTTGGAACCTCCCCCGTCACCTGTCGCCGGGTGCCAGGATCACGGCCATCGCCCTGTTCCTCCATGCTCACGATGACGGCATGGGCATCTACGTCAGCGTCGAGAACCTGATGAAGTTCACCTGCCTTGAGGATCGCACACAGTACCGGGCGCTGGTCGAACTGACCAAGGCCGGATATCTGGAAGCCGATGGGTTTCAGCACCACCGCAAGGGCGTGAAAACCCGCCGGCGCCGGTTGAACCTTGGGCTCATGAGCAAAGTGCGAGCCGCCGAAGACGCGAAGATTGCCGAAAAGCAGGGTGTCACGGGTGACACTGTGCCGAACGACCACACTGACACTGGTGACACCCACCACACTGTCACCGGTGACAAAACCACACTGTCACCCGTGTCAGACAAACCGAATAGAAGAACCGAAGAGAGAGAACCAAGAGAGATTCCTAACGGAATCTCTCACGTGCGCGCGAGTGATGCGATGTTCCTGGCTTTCTGGAGCCTCTACCCGAGGAAGGAGGGGCAGCTTGCCGCACGGCGAGCCTGGGACGACATCACCCGGGAGCACTCCCCGGTCACGGTCCTCACCGCGCTTGAGCACCACGAGTTCTCGATCGACCCCCAATACATCCCCATGCCGGCGAGGTGGCTGTCTCACGGCCGCTTCCTCGACCAGCCGGACGGGGCGAGCCTGTCATGAGCAAGGGCCTGAATTGGGACCGGATGCGGGACGCGGAGAAGATGCGCGGCCCGGCCTTCCCGACCAGGGTGCAGGCTCGCATTGAACGGGTGGCCGACGCCTTCATCAGCCAAGCGAACCAGGATGCCGCGCGCCCGCAGCCCAAGAGCAAAAAGCTCATCAAGGCCAAGCGGCACTTGGAAAGCCGGGGAATGTTCCCCATCCCGGCGCTCAAGGAAATCAAATCCTGCCGTATGAGGAACGGCAAATGGAGCGCGAAAGTCCTGGCTAAGTGGGGTATCCCCTGGGTTGCGCCCTATGGCGCTCCCCTTGGCTGGCAACAACGCCTGGCCGAGTTGCGGGCCGTCGGGGACGTGAAGTGGCGCGGCTGGGATGCCGACACCCCCGAGCGGGAACTGAAATGGCTGTCGAAGCCAGACCACCGGCTCGCTCGCCAACTTGAAAACGAACTGCTTGACCAAGCCCGGTTTATAATTGGGCCGACCAACCCAAGGAGCACGACATGACCGACCAGGAAGCCGCCGACATCGACCGCCAGGCCGTCATCATCGCCCGAGCCATGCTGGGCCAAATGCCAGCGGACGGGGGCTCGCCCCTCCTACTCATCACCGCGTTCATCAACGCCGCGGGCAACCTTTACCTGATGATGGACCCACCAAAGCCCGCACGCCCCGCCTTCCGCGCCATGTTCGAGGAAGGCATTGCCAAGGCGCTCGACACCGCCGAGGCGCACCTGGACCAAGCCGGCTCCGGCCTGTCGCACTGAAGGAGAAGCACGATGACCAAACTTGAACTG
>TARA_R110000868_G_scaffold68161_3_pt1 | contig 32219 bp, 22 predicted proteins | sample TARA_R110000868 | Tara Oceans TARA_R110000868 (sample SAMEA4397489) | marine metagenome | biome: Polar Biome; feature: [SRF] surface water layer (ENVO:00010504); material: water (ENVO:00002006), including particulate matter (ENVO:01000060) such as... | depth 5 m | reverse complement strand
ATTGCTCACAGTATAGTGAACCATAACCCATTTAGAAGTCATTTTCCCCTTTTTGTCTTTCTTATAAGACTTCGCACTTGGTTTAATTTTTACTGGCATTTTATCCTTTATGTAATATTTCTGATAGTATCTTTATAACTACTCCGAAAAGGGTTGCAAAAATTATCCAGAGAGCTTTATTTACTCCATCTCTCCACCTCTTAAGGTCTTTCACTTCAAGCATATTATTAGAAAATTCTTTTTCTCCTGATTCTACTTTTCTCCTAAACTCTGAGTTCATATTAGTTTTAACGATTACTCCCGAGTCCGGGTTTAATAGTGTATGTTTTAAATCAGACATATTTTCTTTTAGAGATTCTACATCTTTCTGCATAATCTTTAATTCCCCGTTGGGCATATGCTTTTTAATGTGTACTAACTCAGATAAGACTGATTCTAATAGTTGCTTTTGTGTCATAATCGTAATTAGGTTATATATAGTTAAATATAAATATATACGATTACAGCTTACTCTTTAGATAAGTGATGTATTCTTGAAATTTTTCAGTCATCCTTTTCTTTTCCATTGTTTTATCTACGTTCCAAGATTCTATATCTCCTTGTTCCGTAACAAAAGTATCATCGGAATCTATTGTGTCTGCAAATTGTTGTTCTAATTCCTTTATCCATAAAGTTAAGTTACCTTTTCGTGCATGTAGTAGGTACTCTTCGTATACTCCGGTTCTTCTCATCTCCGCTTCCCATCCTATAAAGCAATCGAAGCACATCTTATTAATTTTATAGATCTGTTTACTCAAAAAGTATGACATTGATCCGCTACACTTAGGACAAGTAAGTGGAATTTGTACTGCTTTTTTAGCAGCATCTAACTTAGTAATGTTCTGCTTTAAGCCATCTTTAACTGTCCACTGTTTACCTCCTTCTTCCCATACCTCTCCTTCAGAGTGTTTTTCAACTATACGGGTATATCCTGATTGAGCTTTTGTTTTAGAGGTAAAGTCTTTCTTAACTAAATTTCTAATTCTCTCAACATCTGAATGTTTAAATTCCTTCTTTAAAGCACTATCCTTCATAACCTAGTTCTTTTAATCCGTTTATAGCTTCAGTAATATCTCCATTTTTAACTCTAAATGCGATTCCTCCTGCTGCTCTCCACTGTTCTATATTAGACGGTTTATCGTCTATTAGTATACTATTTTCATTAGCGTATCTCTTTTTATCTGCTGAATATGCAAATATAACTCTAGGTTTAGGTTCTAAGTGATGTTTTGCCCAGAGCTGTTTTCCTAATCTAGAAGTATTATCTCTTGAGGGTGATGTAAGTAATTCAGGGTTATAACCTTTTATAAAGTTCCAAAGTTTTTCGCCGTTAGGCATCCAATTCATACCAGACCAGAAACCAACACCTACTGTTTGATCTATGAATTTCCAGAATTCTGTCATTCCGAATATACGTTCAAAATCTTTTGGTTTTTCTACTTTAGAAATATCCCTCATTGGGTAGAAGTCTTTACCTACAGTATTAAGCTTTTCGTGAAATCTGCTTTCAAAGTCTGTTAAGACTCCGTCCATATCACAGTAAAGTTTATACGGTGGTTTGCTTTCTTGTTCTGGAAGCGGGTACGCTTCTAATAAATCTACTATACTATTGCTCATAACCTTTATTTTATATTAATATACTTAAATATACGAAATATTACTTTAAGAAGCAACTTATTTCTTAGTTTTTTTAGCTTCGTCGGTTGGATTCTTAATTGAATCTTCCCAGTTTCTAAATGTTATATTACCTGTTGTGTAAGCTTCTTTTTCTAATTCCAGTAGTGCAGGATCCTCATTAGTGTTTTGAGTGGTTATATTTACTAATCTTCCTTCTAAGTTCTGAGTATGATGTACCATTTCATGAGAAAAAGACCTTACTACATCTTTCATATGTCTGCCAGAGGTGTATAATACTATTTCTTTTGCATTAGGGTCGTAGTGGGCGGTACTACCAAAAAAGTTTGAAGCATTTTGATTGTCTTTCCTTATTGTAACTTCTGGTAACGGTGTAATATTCATACCGATGTCAATCATGTACTCTACTAAAGAACCTATAAAGTCTTTTAGCTCTAACTGTTGCTTTTCTGTGTTATTATCGTGACCGCATTTATGGCATATGTATAAATCATCTCCACCACTTGATATATCCCAACTCCAATCACAATTGTCACATTCAATTTTATCCCCTACAACTGCTTCCCTTAAGTCATTGTTTATATATGCTGTCATATCTACAACTACAGTGTCTGTTCCACTAACGTTTGCCTTAGGAAAGTTCTTCTTAATGATAATTTTATATAGCTTGCTTCGAGTATTACCTTTAGCTCCTTCTTCTCCAGTTTTACCTTTAGTAGGTTCGAATGTAATAAACTCAACATCACCAGCCTTCTTAATTTGTTCTCTTGTAATGTCAACTATTGTAGACATAATCTTAAAAGGCTCGTTATCTCCTGTAAGAGCGTCTGTAGAAAATCCTTTACCGTCTTTACTTTTAGCTACAAATGACATATCGTAGTTAACTGTCTTTCCAAATACTTCTCGATTAAATACAACTTGATACTTTGTACCATTATCTGTACTGAAATCATAAAATGAGTACGGGTCGGATGAATCTTTAGCTTTATTAAAAGCTGTCCATTTATATGGCTCTTGAGATAAATCTCCGATTTCATTAATAGTCTCTTCTTTACTGAAGTAACTGTCAATAAATCCTTCGAGATTATTTGCTAATATTTCAGATACTATCTTATCTTTAAGGTCTGTTAAGATTGATATTATTTCTTCACTAGATAATGCTTCTGGAAAGAAGTCTGCTACTTTATCTAAATTACCTGATAAGATTGTATTTCTAAAGTCAGTAGCTCTAATTCCTGATCCAGGAGCTGCTGCAAATGCTAACCCTTGGACGTTAGGAGCATTTTTAAATGTTGTAACTCTTCTTAAATCTACAAAGTCTTTATCTCCTCTAATTCCCGTAACAGATACAAATTCTAAGTCTGGGTTTGCTTGAGCATAGTCTTTTGCTGCAAACATTGGATTTGAACCTCCATCTAGTATCTCTATATTACCTAAGTACTTAGCGTACAAGTTCCAGATAGACATCGACTCTGCTTTTGTTATACCGTTTCTCTCGCCGGCTCCAACAAATACTATAACCTTATCTATTTTAGGTTTTTTACCCTGTGTGCCCTTAAGTAGAGATGTTCCTGTTTCTTTATAATTATCCTTATCGTATATTGCTCCGCTATAGGAATTATCTAACAGTGATTTAACTACATTAAAATGTCCTCTATGAGGTGGTTTATATGCTCCTGGGTATAATGCTATCATGCTAGAAATGCTTGTAATTTAGAATCTATCTCTTTAGGGGTAGAGTGTTGTAGTTTTTCTTGAAAAAGTGGACTGTATATCATTTCAGCAATATTATCTAATATCTCTGTATCCTTATTATCGTTCTTTTCTTTAGATGCTCTATATTTTAAAACTGCTGCTTTAAGTTTATCCTGTCCTGGTCCTACTCCATTCTTTCTAAAGAATTTTATAAATTCATTTTTTATAGCTTTGTCTTCTGATCGGTTGCCTTTATCCCATTGTATGCTACCTACATGCTTAGTAAACTCTTGTTCTTCTCCGTCTTCCCATTCAATAGGTTTAAAGAAGGAAGATCCTCCGATGCCGTTTGCTTCGTTATACTTAGTAAGGAAGTCTTTAATACCAGTAGTTCCTTTTTTTGCTGCTGTATTAAAGTCCTGTATTGGTTTATCGTATTTGCCGCCAAAGTCGTTAACAAATATAGACATCTGACCTTTTAACTTTTGATTAAACTCACCTATCTTTTGGTAAGCGTTTCTCCATGTTGAGAAGACAGCTGTTCTTGGTACATTTCTTTCAGCTCTAGCAAAGTTAGAGATATAAGATATCATTGGATGAGAGTATACCATTACCATGTATATATCAAAATCAGCATCTAATAATTGAGCTAAAGTCTTATCAAATCCAACTCCAGAAGCTGTTGTATCCCAAACAAAGCTAGTTTTGTTTCCTGCTGCTGCTTGAACGTCTTTGGTTGTTTGTTTGGCTGCTGCTCCTAGGTTGTTGTGATACGGGTGGGTTGGGTCTTCTATATACTTGTCTGGGTTGAACTGTTGAAGGCTTTCTAACGATAATTGGTTTAATAGGTACGTTTTTCCTGATCCTGCTCCTCCCGCCATTATTACTGCCTTCGGTCGATCTGATCGTTCTAGTATTAAGTCTGATAGTTTGATCATTATTATTGGTATTAATTGTTCTTCTTTTGTTTATTACTGTTTGTGCTACTCTTCCTCTTCTTCCATTAATATAGGATGTACTTGTTCTTCTATTATAATTATTGCCATAAAATGGATTATGACCGGTATTCCATCCATAATAGTTATTCCAACCATATGGACTGTTCCATGAATTACTTGACCATCTGTTATTGTTCCAACTATATGACCAACCTGTTCCGTATCCGTAGTTACTATACCCCCATCGGTCATATCCAAATGGTGACCATCTATGAGGTGAATTCCAATTATACCCCCATACCCAATCATTCCACATTTGACTTCTACTGTAATAAGGATTATAGAAGCTATATCTATTACCTAGTACTCTATTATTCCAATCAAATGATCTAGGCTGACTTATTGCGTACTGAGCAAAGTTATATCTAAAATTAAAATCAGTTCTAATTAAATTACGCAATTCAAATTCATTATCAATCACAGTTACTTCAGCATCTGAGCTTTCAATAGAGTATATTGGATCATGATTTAAAGTGCTAACTTGGAATGAAGCGCATCCAGTAAGAATATAGACTAACGTAATGTACACTATACTTATTCTTAAGAATGCTTTTCTGGAGTCTTTCATATATCCTATAGTTTTAGTGTTGTAGGGTAACTATTATAAATAGGTTCCGTATTAGGGTTCTCTAAAGAGTATAGTTTGTATATCATTTTAAACAGTTCAAAGTTTTCTTCAATTTCATCTATCTGTAAAACTTTCCAACCTTTTCCCTGTATTACATTTTTCTGTTTTGATGGACCTCTAGAATGTCCTTTAAGCCAGATGATACCTGTGCGTTCAACTTTTATTCCCTTAGCTTCTTCTAGTCCTTTAGCGTATGCTGAAAGTTGTAAATCAAAAGATTTATGGACTGAGTTTGATGTTTTTATATCCAGTAGCCATATTTCTCCATGCATTTTGACGACTAAATCTGCTGTTCCTGCATACTTGTGTTCATCTGACCATACAAAGTCTTCAGCGGATATTAATTCAGGTTTATGAGTTCTCCAGAAATCAGCAAACTTTAATATCATTTCCCAAACTATTTGAGAATATTTAGCGTTACCGTAATCATCCATCCAAGAAACTTCATTTCCAAGTACTAATTGTTCACATGCTTCATGAACCTGTGTACCTTGTTTTCCTGCTCTTCTCATAATTAGATCAGAGTTATGTCCTACATCTTTAAGCCAAGATTCAAAGAACTTATTCTTCGGCATATACTGCAGAATTGTAGTAACTGAAGGGTAATACACTCCTTCTTTTCTTTTGTAAACTCTTCTATCTAAGAAGTTAATCTGTTTTAACTGAGGATTAAAATCTAATCTTTTCTTTTCATTCTGTTCTAGAATGTTCATTCCTTGTTTTATCATAGGTTTAATTTTTGCAACATTATCTTCGAGAAGTCTAATTCGGTTGCGTTTTGTACTAGCTCTGTAAAAGATTTAAATCCCATCTCTGATGGATCTTTATCAGGTAGTTCTATTAAAAATACTCTAAATCCAGCCGCTATTAATTTTTCTGCTATCCTTAGAGCTTGGGTTTGTGCATCAGTATCTAAAGCGATATAGATGTCGGTTAATTTACTTGTTAATATTCTTTTATATAATTCGTTAGTTATACTCTTACCTAGTAGCGGTACTGCATTTCGACGTATTGCTATTGCATCAAATACCCCTTCACATAGTATAATAGGCGTATTCCAATTAATTAGATTTTCAAAAAAGATTATGTCTTTTGAAGTTTCTGGGTTCTTGTACTTAAAGTAGTTGCCGTCAAAAGTTCTTGCAACAAAGAAATTGAGTGTTCCGGATGCAGAATAACTCGGTATAATAACACGTCCTCCATATTCTCCAGTTGTACAGTATCCAATACCATATTTAATAAAATCATAGTCGGTAAGTCCTCTCTCATATAAGTAATTCTTAACTATATTTGATACATATGAAGTTGATGAAGAAGTATGTAGGAGTTGAAATTCTTTAGGTAGTTCTACTATTGATAGTCCTTTATACTCTATTTCCGATCCTCTTGGTACGTATTTTAGTATCTCTGCGGCAGCAGATGGAGGAGTTTTTAATTGGGTTAATAGCGATCGTATTGAACGTCCTTTAGTTTGACATACCCAACATTCCCATGGGTTCCTACCTTCTTCATTGGTAGCCATGTTTATTTCAAGCTTTGGTTTTCTATGATTACAAAAAGGACAATGGAAAGCGTAATTGCCTCGTGCTCTCTTATGCGATTTACCTAATATATTTTCAATAGAACCTAGAAGGAAAGTATACTCCATATAATTTTACGTACGTATTAATCTATAATATACGAAAAATAAGTTTAATGAGCAACTTATACGTCAATCATTTTTAGTTTACCTGATCTAGGGTGCACCATAATGTTATCGCCAACAAAGTCTAATTCATCTGGATCAATTCCAAGTCTGGCTGCTTCTGTTTGAGTTGCTTCAACGAATTCTTCTGGGATATCTTCTTTTAGTTTACCTAGTACTTCCATTACTACTATCCCTAACTTAGTATTAATAACCTCTACGCTGTAGATGTATACAAAATTATTTGTTTTTTTCTTATTTAATATTAAAGCGTGTTCTAATTCTACTTCGTCTGTAGTAACTTTATGAACTTTTCCGTCTAATAAGTAAGCTGAGCCGTAATCACCGGACCCTATGTATGTAGCTCCTTTTTCTTTAAGCTTATCGATTTCTATTTCAAAACCTCTGTTTGATTCTAATATTTCTCCTATAAGGATTCTAGTTAGTTTCATCTACGTTAAATTGAAATTTTATTGTTGGGTAGATAGTTCTTTCTCCCGGGTCTACTTCATAGTAGTTTGATTCTTCTGTAATTTCGTAATCCTTACCTTTAAGGAATCGAATAGCTTTATTCCACTCTTCAGGTGCTATTTCATCTGAACCTCTAAAGCTCATTTTCCCGAATCCTTTTCCTCTTAAAGGGTCATTATCTTCTCTACCTCCTACGTATTCTCCTAGAGAGAAAGTTACATCTGAGTTGCCAAACTCTTTGCTTAGTTGGTCTGCAAGTACTCTGTACTCTTCAAAATCTCTTCCTTCTAATATTATATGTGCTAGTTTCATTTTTGTATTTTTATTGACAAATCTCCTGTTCCTTTTATTAATCGGTGATATGTGTCTTTAGGTATAAATAGTTTGTCTTTAGTTAAATCTACAGGAAGTTCATTATCAAATTGAAATTTCCAATCTGTTTTATGTAGGGTTTCTACATACCTATCTTCTTTATCTCTATGCCATACTAATTCGAAAGCATCTGTATCACAGGAAAACTCTCTTATTATATGACCTACTTTATTAAGCTCTATATAAGGATTATCCATTTTTAACCAGCTACGTGTTTAAGAATTGCGTAGGATGTACCTGTATATGAAGAAGCATAAAGTGTTTGAGAAGTTGTTCCGCTACCTACTGCTCCAGTAAAACCTCCTGATTCTGAATACCATACCCAAGTCCCTGCTGAGTATCCATAACTAAAGCTACTAGCTGTGATTGTTATAGAACTATAATCATTATAATTAATTCCGGATAGGTATAGTTTGTAACCGGATGCTGAATTAGCTGAACTGATAGATGTTTGTTCGGAAGATGGAGAAGATCCTGCTTTCCATGTTACTCCTTTACATATAGAGGGATTAGAAACTCCTACGGTGCAATTCTCTCCGTATATTATTAAGAATCTATGTTTTTTTAAAGAGCTTGAGGGGTTAATCCTAAAGCCTGGGTTTGTGTTAGTTCCTCGGAATGGTACACCGTTTGATTGTAACATTCTTGCATGTACACCAGAACCTCTGCAAGTGTCTATCGACATATTTGTGTTACCGCTATACCCCGAGCTATTTCTTAACTTAGCTTCTGCAGATAGGTTATTAATTGCAGTGACTGTAATATTTGTTGTCGGTAAATTTACTACTCCCATATCTTAAATTTTCTACCAGTACCCACTAAAATTCTTTGATCCACCTAATGACTTCCAGTAACGTCCGATATTACATGCCCAGTATCCTGGTTTAGTTTTATCTTTCTTAGTTGCACATTTATGACGTGCTGCAAAAGAAGATCGTGCTCCAGGTTCATCTATCTTAACATTTAACCCTGTTGTACCTCCAAAAGATACCTTAACAATATTTCCTTTTTTATTTTTAACATAAACGTAGAACTTTTTAGATCCTCCTCGTTTGGGTTTATTTAATGCTACATCCTTACCTTGGTACTCTGCTTCTTTAATTACAAATTTATCTACCCAAACATCGTGAGTTAGTTTATATAGTATTTTGTCTGGTATTCTGTCTGTATATACTTTTATTACAGTGTCTGATATACGATTATGGTTAATGTTCATGTCTTGCAACTTATCGATCATATCTTCATAATTTCTAGGTTCTACTCTTAGTAGAGCGTATTTCCTATCATCTTCTCCGCCTTCTTCATAAGATCCTTCTGCCATAGGCAAATCTAAAGGTACTTTTTTACCCTCATATTGTCCATATTCACCTATGTCTGTTGTTTCAAGTAAGGTAGTATCTTCTTCGTTAAGTTTTATTTTACCGTCTCTATGAGCGTCTCTTGCTTCACTAAATAACTTTATAAAGCTATCGCTAGAGTATCGGTAGACATTCTCATGTAAGGAGAGTCCATTATCTATATGGTACTGTAGTGATGGTGTTCCTATTAACTCTACTAATTTTATCATATGATTTACTTTTTATCAAAATCCTTTCTATAAAATTTACCAAGTACATTATCGTTTATGTAATTGTCTCTATTCTCAAGGACCTCATTTATAAATAGGTATTTACACTCAAAATACGTTAAGAGCTTTTTACTGGAGACATAGTGTAAGATCTTACGTTCAAAATCTAGAGGTGAGCTTTCTTTGACTAATTTTAAAATATCTTTATGAGATCCGTAATAGTTCATCCAATCTGATTCTGTTATTACTTTTTGCTTCAAAGGAGTTCTTCCTCCGATTCCTTTAGATTTTCTTTCTTCTTTTAAAGCTGCTAACGCTCTTACTCCTAATCTTTTATTACGTTCGAAGTATATAACTTTTTTACCTAGGTATTTTTTACCTGAAGGTTTATGAAGAGTTTCGTATATAAATCCGTATGTGCCTTCTGGCATATCTGATATTTCTGTTACTAAGTGACCCTTAAAGGTCCAACTGGGAACTGTTACCATCATTTTGTTAATTTAAGAATAATAATTCAGAGTACCAACTAAGTTAGTATAATTAACTTAATCACTGTGTTGATTTCTTCAATAGATGGATTTATACTTAATCCGTATCTACTTGATAAGAATGCTTGTATCGTCTCACTTACAAAAGGTATAAAAGTTGTTGTGTAGTCTGAGTTCATATTTCCAAGGTAGTTTAGGAGTCTATGTTTTTCAGCGGTATTTCTTTTCAACATAAAAAAATGTAGGTACCCTAACTCTGTATGAAAGTTATTGCTCCTATCTCTTAACGAACTAAAGTATTCAGGGTTAGTTGGTGAGTCTGGTGTATATACCGGTACTGCTCCTACTACATCCACGTCCAGTACTTCTGTTGGTGTTATGTTATTATCTATACATAGATTAAAGAGTACAGATTCTTCTAGTAATGTATTTATATACTGGGTAGCATAAGGAGGTAAGTTGTCCAGCACTTCTACTGATAAATTACGAAGCAGTACTGTGTTTTTATCTAAGTATTCGTTATGTGTTTCTATGTATTCCTCTCTTATTATACTAGAAGCTTTAAATCCTATTACTCCTGGGTTATATACACTTGTTAGCCTATTTCTAATTACCGGAGGTAGTGTTAATTCTACTGCTTCTGCTAAAGCAATATGCCATGCAGTTTCCGGTACATATTCTAACATATTACCTTCGTTAGATTGTACTATTGTATCTGTAAAATCAGGAAGTACTTTTTTAATTACTACATCATTATCTACATGTATTACATCATCGTCAGGATATAGAGAAAGTGTATACCCTTTATACCCAGATAACTCTATTGGACGGTTAAATGGATAATCATCTAATGCTGTACTTATAGAAGAGTAGGGCAATCCGTAAATAGTAGCTAACTCTTTTCCTTTTGTATCTGTTACTAATATAAATTCTTGATCATCTCCATAAACCTTTCTTATACTTTGTGCACTTAAGTAGTGGAAAAATAATTGCTGAGTGTTTAATGCAAAATTTACATTATCATCAAAGTTATCTGTAGCAAATGTTTGTATTATTTTCATATCTTTTTTATTCTGATCCGCTTACTGCTGTTTCTAGTTCTATTACTTTATTTTCTAAAGTAGTAATCTTTTCTATAAGTGCCTGTATACCGGCTGTATTTAAAGCAACGATTGGCATTTGATCTACTGTTAATACGTCCTCTATATACCCTAATTTAGGTTGCACGTTAACTAAGTGACTAAAGCTGCCTGTCATTTCTTGTGCTATAAATCCGTAAGACTCTCCTCTAGTTTCATCAGGGTTGACGTTATTTTTCCATTTAAACGATTTAGGAGTTAAGTTGCCTATTAACTCTAATGCATTACCTATATTTAATATATTATCCTTTAATCTTCTATCCGAAAGGTTCGATGTATTTGCTGTTAATCTACCAGTTACTAGTACATTACCATAAATATTTGCTACTCCGTCGTCTGCTGCATCTCCTAGAACTACTGAACCATCTGCTCCGCTTATTTGAACTCCGTTTAATCCTATTTTAACTTGAGAGGTAAAAGTACCAACTGTAATAGGAGTACCGGCTGCTGAATGTTCATTAAAGTTCATTGTCCAGTATATCGCAGGTGCTCCAGTAGAAGCTCCTGTAGAAATTTCCTGTGTATTATTATTTTTAACTGTATAAGATGTGTTCTGAGTGATAGAAACTCTATAAGTACCTGCAGGTTTATTGGAATACGTTTTATTAATTGTTTCACCGTTAAACCCTACTCCAAAGGTAGGATGCGTTGCAATATTTGCTGCTCCTTCATATACTGTTGTTGACCAAGATGCTTGCTGTAGATCTGTTTTTCTAACTCTAATTGAGCTAAATGACGATGAGTTTTCATTATTATCTCCTATTGTTACATAGTCATATCCTACATTTTGCCAAGATGTACCGGATCCACATCCTCCAGAAACTTCTTCCTCTAAATTATAATACAACGTGTGAGAGTATGTCAAAGATGCTTGTATAAATTTATTATAGTATTGTGGGTAATAACTACCGGATGACCAGGAAGGAACCCGTACTTCAAAAGTACCCATAGAAGGGCTATCTCCTACCGGAATAATAATTGGTAGATCTCCTCCTAAATGCGTAAATGAAGTAGTAGTAACTGTTGACCTACTAACGCTTGTACCGAATGTATAGGCTGCAGGTAAAGGATTTATCTGGTTAACGCTGTAACCAGTATCACTTGATCCATTTGTACTTGTAGTGGTTGAATCTCTTTTACTCATGTGCAATTTCTGTGTTGCAGTAAAGCCTAAGTTTACACTTCTAGTAGCAGATATTGCTGGTATTGAGCCTGCTGATATTTCTATTTTTGTTGCAGCAGATGAATCTTTAATTTCTATTTTTTTATTTGCTGGATCTAATATTATTCTGCTTGTACTGTCTCTAAATGTACCTGAGGATATAACCCAGCTTCCTACTTGTCCTGATGTAGCTGCTAAGACTCCAGCTTGACTAACTCGGAATGGTGCTGAAGTTTGAGTCCAATGACCTAACGATATACCGGATGTTGTTGCTCTAAATATATTATTACTTGACCCTATAGCTATAGTTCCACCGGTAATAGTAGCACCAGTTACGTTGTCTGAGAAAGTACCTGATGCTCCTGTTATATTCCCTTTAAAGTTAGCGTCACCGTTTGTATCAATATAAAATTGTCTAGCATGAATACTACCTCCTGCTGATAATGTTATTCCTCCTGTTGTTGGATCTGTGTATCCACTGGTATCTTTAGCTCCTACATAAATGGCTGTACTATCCATCGTCCAGCCTCCGATAACTCCTGTATATAAATCTTCACCGGTTGCTACAATTGATGCTCTTGATACATATAAAGAGTTAGTTCCGTTTCCTTCCCAATTAAGAATACTTAAAGCTGCATGAGTTGTACCGGCTGCTGGAGTATATGTAAATTGATAGTCTGTGAATACAGTGTTTATATATCTGTTTTCAAAAGATGTAGTAGCTGTTCCATTTATAGTTCTATTAGCTAATGACCCTGAGCGATTCTGTGATTGAACACCAGATTCTGCTGTATGCATTCCTATTGAGGTTTTTCCGCTAGTTAAACCTCCTGTAGATTCATACATTCTTAGGTATAAACCATTTGAAGCTCCACCGTATTTATCTGTCCTTAATCTTACGTAAATCTTATATGTATTAGTTACATCTACCGGGAATGCTTGAAATGATGCTCCTATAGTATTATCTGTACTATTATGTATTCTTAATATACCATCTTGTGCTGATCCGCTGTAACTAACATTGGTTAACGTAGCGTTACCGTATGAAGCATACACTCCAGCAGGTCTTCCATCTAATGCGTTAGCAATATAGAAGTCAGGATTAGACATCAAGGAGTTCATTCCTGCAGCATTTTGAGCTATAACACTTCCTAGATCTTCTCCACCTACGGTTATTGTACCAGCAAATGCTCCAGTAGCTCCTGATATATCTGCTCCTGAAAGTGATCCTTTAAATCCAGCATTTCCACTTTTATCTACATAAAACTGATTGGTGTGTATTGCACCACTAGAAGATATGATTGTTCTACCAGTTTGAGTTGTATATGTTGAAACGTTTTCATCAGCTCCAGAAAATATTTTATCTGCATGAATATTAAATCCACCTATAGTACCTGTTGTTGCTGATAAAGCTCCGGAGAATGTACCATCTGCTCCAGAAATATCTCCTGCGAAATATGCATTTCCACCTATTATTGAGAATTCATTACTTCTTAAATTTCCTGAGTCTAGATTAAACTGTGTACCAGCAGATGCAAAGTTACCAGAGACGTAGTTAAAATTAGTAGATTCTATCTTACCAGTAGTTACCATTTCACCGGTAATAGAAGTAACTTGCATGTAATGTGCTTCTATTGCAGGATCGGTTCTAAGTAAAAAGTTTACTAAGTTTTTAGTAGCCGGGGCACTCATAAACGATAACCCGAACATTTGTAAATTTACCAATCTTCCTCCTCTTGGATTTGTTCCTATAAAAGAAGTTATACCGCCACTACTAGCTGAAAAGTCTCCACTACTATCAATTCCGATGTTACTAGTAGAACCCTTTAGACTAAATGGATGAATAATTGTTCCTCCTCCTGGTGCTTTCTTTAGAACCTGTATCAACCTACCTGCGTCGCTGAAGGAACTAATCCCTACAGTACCTGTTACTCCTGCTAGTATAGGGTGAGATGAAGGTATACCTTTACCAGCTGCTGAATCTCCGTACATCCAACCGGTACCGCTAGATGCAGTTGTTGTTTTTATTGGCCATTGGGTATTATAAGATCCTGTGTAGTTAGCAGATGTGCTATCATTACCTGTTATAAGTACTGCTTTTCCTAAATCAAATAAATTAAGTGCTAACTGTATTTCACTACCGTCTGTCGCCCAGTTCTGATTATCAAATACGTATAAATCGTAATCTAATTCATCAAAGTTAGCTATGTTTGATGGGTTCGTTTCTCCTTGTGATGCGTTGTTATTATCGTAGTACCAAGTTGTCCCATTACCTCCAGTGTACCCTAACGATGATGATATGGTTGCTAGATTATAAGCTGATGCTGTACTGCCTGCACTTCCGGTTGCTACTAAGATTATTTTATAATCAGACTTATTTTTAGTAGAAGGTGTTGCAAATGTATCTGGATTAGTAACTTGAATGTCTCCTATAATACTTAAGGATGATCCATTCCATGATAATTTAGGTGCTGATGATCCTCCTAATTTAAACGTACCACCATCAAGATCAAAATTAGATCCTAAGGTAGCTGACCAGTTACTTGAAGCTATTGCTCCAGTCTGTACTACATTACCAGATATCTTAGTAGAGATTCCTAATGAAGCTCCTGCAGACATTCTGTTAAACATTGCATAATTTGATGGTGCATTGATGCCGTAATGTATAGATACACCCGGTCTAAGGTATCTATAAGTTATATTGTTTGCTCCAGAGTCATAGGTTGCTATCGGTGTTGCAAAATCTCCGTTTTTAAATACCTTGTATTGTGCTCCTGTTGGAAGTACTTGTATACTAATTCTTAGTAATGTGTCTACTCCTGTAGTCCATGCTCCGGTTTTAATAGTAGCTCCAAGTCCACCTTCTTCGTATATCCATATATCATTAGATTGTAGGTAAACGGTATGGTGTTGTTGGTTATAGTGATATGAAGTAGGAGACTCTGTAAATAGCCCTATCATTGTAGCTGGAGTGCTATCGTTGACTACTATGTCCCATTCGAATACACCTCCATCATTTCTGTCGAATAAAGCTTTAGAGTGAAACCCTACATCCCAGCTATCAGTAGAACCGGTATTATAAAATGCATTTCCTTCAATTGTATCTGTTACAGTACTAACTACTAAGTTACTTGCTTTATCAAATACTTCTTCATTTAATGAACCACTAAAAGTATAAGTTAATGATGGCCCTACTCCTGGTGACCCTATTCTTAAGCTTGTTCCATTCCATAATAAACTATCATCTCCCGAACCAGAAAGTAAGAATGTTCCGTCGTTACCCATATAGGTTAACCATGCACTAGCACTGAAGTATCCTAACTTATCAGCTCCTGCATATAATCCTGTCCCACTTGGTGTAGAACCTAATGTTGCCAAAGTCATAGTCGCACTAGGTCCAAAGTCATATGATGTTGGGTTCTGTAGTGACGCTGTAACGCCGCTTAATCCGGATATTACTGCGTTTGCAGTGTTTAAGTTTGTTTGTACTGCTGAAGCAGATGCAGCGGCTGCTGTTGCTGCTGCAGAGCCACTTAGGACTGCATTAGCTGCTGATCCGGTTGCTAGAGCTGATAAAGAACCTGTTGCGGTGTTTAAGTTTGTTTGCACTGTTGCGGCTGCTGCTGATCCACTTAGCACTGCATTAGCTGCAGATCCGGTTGCTAAAGCTGATAAAGAACCTGTTGCAGTGTTTAAGTTTGTTTGTACTGCTGAAGCAGATGCTGCTGCATTAGCAGCGCTTGATGTTGCTGCATTAGCAGTACTCTGTGCTGAAGTGATAGAGCCTGTTATACTTGTAACTGCTGCTGTTGCTGCTGCAGAGCCACTTAGGACTGCATTAGCTGCAGATCCGGTTGCTAAAGCTGATAAAGATCCGGTTGCTGTATTTAAATTACCCTGTACTGCTGAAGCAGATGCTGCTGCATTTGCGGCTGCTGCTGATCCACTTGCTACTGCTGCTGCAAATTGGTCTGCTGCTGATCCTGTAGCTAAGTCTAATTCAGCTTGAGATGCAAAGTCTGTAGAGTTCGTTACAGTTATGCTTCCTTCAATAGCTAGGTTAGTTCCATCCCATGTTAATTTATCTCCTAAGGAGAAGTTACTACTTGAGTCTAAATAAAATCCAGTAGTGGCGTCACTATGGGTTCCTTCACCGTTGTATAGTTTATTTGATTCTAATGTAATACCTCCTATTTCTCCTGATCTAGCTACAATTTCTCCGTCTACTGTTAGCTCTGAACCGTTCCATGACATTCCGCTATTACCGCTTCCTGTTAAGTAGAACTCTCCAGATGCAGATAAGTATGCTCCCCACTGGCTAGCACTATAAAATCCTAAGTTTGTAGCATTCATAAATAATCCTTGACCTGTTGGTGTTGGATTAAATACCACTTTACCGGTTGCATCTACAGTTCTAGATAATGCTGTATTAGCAGAAGCTGTTGCTGCATTTGCAGTTTGTGCTGCTGTTGTAGCGGTTCCTGATGCTGCAGTAGCGGTTGATTGTGCATCAATAATTGAGCCTGATAGTGATGAGGATACTGCTGCTGCGGCTGCAGACCCACTAAGTACTGCTGCGGCTGCTGCATCTGTTACAGAGTCATTTGTTGCTGCGTTACCTCCTACTATATTTATTGTACCTGCTATGGTTAATCCAGTACCGTCCCATTTTAAATAGTTAGTCTCACTTCCTGTTAAGAAGAAGTTACCGTTATTAGCCATGTATGTTTGCCAAGAAGAACCTGAATAGAATCCAAGGTTTGTATCCCCAAGGTAAAGACCAGCTGAAACTGGGTTTGGGGTTCTCTGTATCTTACCAGTAGAGTCTGTAAAAGTATCTAAAGCAACAGATGCTGAGTTATCGTTAATTAATGTAGACTGATCGTAAGTTGTATCAGCAGACACTACCCATTCAGTTCCTATGTAAACGTATACTTTATTACCGTCATCACTGTCTAACCATAAATCACCTTGGTGTCTACTCTCAGTTGCTGGTGCTGATGCTTGTTTAAATATTGAATTTAATCCATCCTGTACTAACGAAAATGCTGTATTTGTCTGTGCTTGAGTAGCAAATGATGCGGATGTGTTTACGTTTGATTGTGATATCGATGTTTCTAATGAACTTGTTGCGCTTCCTAGGGCTGCTGCTGCAGTTGCTTCTGCTGCTGCTTGTGATGCTGTTGCTGCTGCAGAACCACTTAGTACTGCATTTTCTGCAGAACCTGATGCAAATGCTTCTGCGGCTGCTTGGGCGGATGCTACGTTATTAGTTGTTGCTGCGTTTCCTCCTGTAATATTAATTGAACCCTGTATGCTTAGCTGTCCTCCATCCCATGCAAGGAAGTTACCATCACTTCCAGTTAGGTAGAAGTTACCGTTGTTAGCCATATAGGTTCTCCATTCACTTGCTGAATAAAATCCTAATGCCGTGTCTCCTAAATATAAACCTGCTGATGATGTTGAAGGTGTACCGACTAACATACCAGTATCGCTTGTAAATATATCTAAAGCTACAGATGAAGATAGTGATGCGGAAGTTGAATTTATTAATACTGTTTGGTCATAAGTTCCGTCTGGTGTTGCTGCCCAAGCTGTTCCGTTCCAAACATATACTTTGTTACCGTCGTTGGAATCTATCCACATATCTCCTACAGTTCTACCAGAAGCTGATGGTGCATCGTTTTGTCTAAAAATAGCTGCTTTGCCTGATATTACATTGTTTGCAGAATCTAATCCATCTTGTAATGTTGCTGATGAAGCACTTATAGATGCAGATAATGCTGCGTTGGAAGCAGATACTCCTGTTGCTATGGAACCTGATACGGTATCAACACTTCCTGTTACGTAATCTTGTGTTGCTGCATTTCCTCCTGTAATAGTTATTGAACCTTTTATTTCTAGATTACCTGTTGCTGAATCCCAAGCTAGTTTATTACCTGCTGAACCTGTTAAGAAGAAGTCTCCTTGATTGTCCATGTAGGTTTTCCACTCACCGTCTTTGTAAAAACCTAAGTTAGTAGATGCTAAGTAAAGTCCTTCTGAGGATGCTGTAGGAGGTCTTACAGCTCTACCTGAACTATCAGTAAATATTTTTCCATCTAAATTATCTGTTGTAGCAAGAGCTGAAGCTGAATATGCTGCGTCGGATGCTGATATTTCTCCAGCTAAGGAGCTTGATAGTGAGCCAGTTGCTGCGTCTAGTTCTGCTTGGGTTGCTCCTGTACCGCCTGTAATATCTATAGCACCTTTAATATTAAGTGTGCTGCCGTCCCAGTAGATGTAATTGTTACCTGTTGTAGGTGTACCTACCCTAAACTTACCGGTACCGTCCATATATATACCAGTTCCAGTAGTATTGGTTATAGCGCTAGCAGAAGTACCGGCTGTTATCGTTCCACTGTTTAGAGAACTTGATATCATAAACGTTGGAGTATCCAAAGTAAATGTCTGTGTCTTTACTACTAAGTTACCGTCTGTAAAATTATCTAAAGAAATAAAGTTACTTGAACCACCAACTTTCCAAGCACCGTCTGTATACCAATAGTTGTTGTTGTTAACATATATACCGTCATTAGTTCCTGAAACATCTCTACCAATTGATATTTTTTGTCCTGTTTCTAATCCTCCTGCTACAGTTGCGACGTGAAGTATACCTGCTATTGATCCTGTTTCTGCTGTTATAGACCCTTTAAAGAATCCATTTTCAGTATAAAGTCCGAACCCTGGTTCATTATTGCCGTATAGGTATCCTGATGAAAGTCCAGATAAATCTCCAAGTCTAGATCTAAGCTGTAGATCGTATACCCCTGATCCTGTTCTTTCTACGATATCCATATAAGGAGTAGAAATATCTCTAGGATTAGCATTCATCATTATGTACCCAGATGAAATATCTTCTTCCGGATTATAAACTCCTGTTGAAACTATAACCTGTCCTTCATTATAAGCTACAGGTGAAGAAACTAAACCGCTTAAAAATTCTTTATCCGTATCTATTAAGAATACAGTATTACCAGATACATGTGAGTCTGCTGTAGAATCGTGATACCCTCTTATTACTGTTAATACGGTACCTGCAATGTTTGTTACTTTTAATCTCTCTGTTCCAATTTTAATAATACTCTGTAGAAGAAAACCTGAGTTAGATGCTACCTCAATTGTATTTTCTGATGTTGTTGATATATTGGTAGTAATCGTAGTTAAGGATGCTGATACAGAAGGTGCTGCTCCTCCGTACCCTCTTTCGACATACAATTCTCCTGCTAATCCATCAGGATCTAATGAACCTGTTTCATATACTATTGAACTATCCGATGAGTATCTTTTTGAACCTGAGACGTATAGGTACTCTAAACTAAATCCGGTATTACTTACAGATTTGATTTTCAATATTTCACCTTCTTTAAACCCAGAAACATTAGCTACAGAGAATGTAACTGCATTGGCTGCGTATGAGGAAGATCCGGCTATTATTGTACCTGTTTCTGATCGTAAAGGTTCTATTGTAGTTGAATTAGCAATCATCAATTGACCACCAACAACGTTAACAGATTCTTTTTCAAATACTGTAGTACGTAAAGTACCACGTATTCTCATGTTTTCAAATTCTGCTGAACCGTTACCTAGTGTATCTATTCTCCAACCTTTTACATTTGATACAAAGTTAGATGATTCTAATCGACCACTAGAATGTATTATAAGCCCGTTTTCGGTAGAACTATACTGCTCTCCAAATCCTGCTGATGGGACTGTTCTTATTTGTGAGTCAGTAACTTCCCATCCTCCTATTTTATTCCCTTGTTGACCAAACATTGCAATGGTGTTAGCACTTCCTGTACCTAGCCCATTAAATATTTTAATCCCATATAAGTCTGAAGCTGCATCAGAGATTTCTCCTAATCTTATTATTTCTGCAGATGCTGAGTTAAATATGTTAAGTCTCTGTGTGCTTGAGTCTATATCAAAATTAGTCGTGTCTAACTTAAATGTATCGGTTTTAATATCAATACCACTGGTGCTATCAAACCTTACGTAGTTACTTGCATCCTTAGTGAGATCGAACGTAGGAACGGTTGAATCCATCCCCATTATTATACCTGCATCATTTGTGCCAAAAGCAGTCTTAGCTCCTGCTACAAGAAATGCATCAGTTGCTGTTGCAACTAATTTTACTTTATTTGCTTGTCCTACTTCTATTGTAGATGTAGAACCTAATAGTTTTATTCCTGCTCCTAAAGACATAGATGCTTCTGTAGAAGATATTTCTATATTTGAAGCTGATATTTCTAGAAGAGCTGTGGAGAGGCTTACATTTGTTCCGTCAAACTTAACAAAACTTCCTGTTGCATCTCCTACATAAAATCTCGGTGCACCATTGTTATATTCTAACTGTATACCCTTATTTCCAAAAGTAGAATCGTTAATTGAGATGCTTTCATTAGTTGCATCTAAAACTATGTGTGTAGACTTTGCTATTGTACTATTGGTAATACCCCATCCTGCTATAGTTCCTCCTGAAAATAAAACTGCTGAACCGGTTATATCTCCATTACCTTTTACGTTAAATTTAGATGCTGATATGAAATATCCATCTGCTCCTGCAGAACCGGATATATAGAAAGAAGGTACTCCTAGTGTTGTAGGTCCGTGTATGGCATCTGATGTTAGTCCAAAGCCACCTATATTTCCTGATGTAGCTGTGATGTTACCGGATATAACTGCTCCTGATGCGTATAGGAATCCACTAGAGGATATTGCGAAATTAGATCCAAAATGCACAAAGTAAGGGGCTGATGCTGCAGGATCAAAGTCTATGTACCATTCATCGGAAGAAAGACTTCCGTCAATTGATCCAGGTCCTTTTGTTTTGTCGTAAAATTGCCCTTGAAGTAAATCAAGAATCATTCTACTACCTGTCACTTGACTATTAGCAATATAAACGTTTCCTATTGATCCACCATTAGCTTGAAAGTCAGCGAATGCTTCTCCTCCAATTGGTACATTTACGGTTACACCGTCTTTTCTCTGTAGTGATAAGTTATTTTCGCTAAAAGAAGCAGTAAAGAAAAACGACCTAAAATTTGCATCAACTTCTTGGTGCGTTAAAGGAGCGTTTTTTTCATCTCTAAAAGTAATTGCCATTCTATAAGTCCTTTATTATAAATACGCTCTAATTCTCTAATTAGCCAGTATACATAATAAATGCTAAGGCATAAAAGCGAGGAACGTGGTATGATGTTGTTATTGTGTGATTATGTCCTTGTCCTGATCCTTGATTGTTTGTAGTTCCGGATCTCCAGTATACCCATCTGTTGTCTCCGTCACTATCTCCACTACCTTTGTAATGTGTTCCTCCTACATAGTCTGCTCCACCTATAGTACCACCAGCTCCTTGACCAGGATCATTAACCTCTATATAGTAAGAATCTTTATATGTATGATTATGTGACGGTAACTGAGCAGTACTAAGTGATGTTGCATTAACAGTTCCGAAGTGATCGTGATTTGTATTACCTCCTGTTGCTACTGCACTTCCTGATATTGTTGTTGTTGGAGTTCCTGAGGTGTTATTAGAAGAGACTACGAATCTATTCCTTAAATCTGGTGTGGCAACTGAATTATATGTTTGTCCGTCGCAAAGATTCCAGCCTGTTGGAAGTGATTGTACTACTCCTGACCACATTATAATACCTCCTTGTGGGATTGGTGCTGCATTAACTTGTTTTGTTACAGAACCGTTTGACTCTCTTACTAAGAAATTATAATTAGTAGCTGATGAAGCAGTAGCAACTGAGTTCAAGGTTAACGCTCCGGATAGTACTGTTGATTGACTAACAATTAAATTACCGTTAGATGTAATGGACCCTGTTACAACTGCATTACCTCCTAGATTAAGTCCGTTAGATCCGGAAATACTACCAACTACACTAAGTTGATAACCTGCAGGTGGGTTAGATGTTCCTATTCCAACTCTACCATCTGCAGCAAAATTAGCTACAAGTTTATTATATGTTGGTTCGTTACTTGAGGTTGGAGGAGCAGACATAATTGCGAATGCTTCATTTCCTGTGGTAGATTGAATACCCATTACTACGTGTGCAGCTTGTGGACCTTCTAGAATAATACCTCTTTCATTCCCTATTAAAAGGTTATTACCTGTATTACTCTCTATCCTCGGATTACCTGAATCCCATGTAAATAGTTTAGACCTATAAGTGTCTTCATGTGTCTTTCCAAATATAACGCTCCCGCTAATTACAAAATCTCCAAGAGTAGATGAACTACCTTTATGTGTAATCTTTCCATCTCCTTTTATTCTCAATGCTTCAGATGCTCCTGTATAGAAGATTATATCTGAGTTGTTATCGTTATGCCAGTTCCTTACTGTAAGGTCTCTCGTTGTACCTCCGTAGCTTAAACTAGCAGATAGACTTCCTTGTGCAAGGTAAAGTGAACTATCATCTAAGACCATGTTACCACCTTCTATCCTAAATTTCTCTCCAGTTTCCAAAGATGAAGTCCCTATAGCAACTCCGTTTTTAGCTGAGTCATATACAAGGCCAGATGCTCCGGCAAAGTTTGTACCGTCTAAGTTATATTGAAATGTATTTACATTTCCTGCTACTTCCGAAGAACCGGTATAAGTGTTTAAAGCTACATTAACGCCACCAGCACTTTGTAAACTACTTCCTGTATAATGTAAAGTTAATTGTTTACTATCTGAACTAACAGAAGCTGAGTAGAAATACTCATGAAAATTAATATCTAATTCTTCATAAGATAATGCGGATCCTTTATTTTTTCTTAGAGTTATTGCCATGATTACATATCTAATTTTACGACTACTGTTGTTTCATTATTGTTTGATACAGGTACGGGTTGTGCCATTTTTCCTACGGCTACTAGTTCGTTTGCATCGTTATACAGTCCCACTGTTGTGAAGTATGGATCAAAATAGCTTCCAGTAGTATTGTCAGCTCTTGAACCACTTCCGTCTTTTATTATAGAAGGATTTAAACTAAAGTTATATTCTTCTTCTTTAATAGGACAGTGGTAAGTATAAGTATAAATAGGATGAGATGATTGCCAAGTTAGGCTTCCTGAGAAATAGTTTGCATAGTATGAACCTACTGCTGGGTTTGTTATTACAACTAAGCCGTGTGAGTAAATAACGTTACCTACAACTCTGTGAGGACTAGAAGCAGAAAGGATTAAGTTACCATTTCCATCATCAATTAAATCTGTACCGTAATCATCAAAGCCGGGTACAACAAACTCTTCTACTGTTTCGTTAATGTAGTTACCTTCATCTTCAACATATTCTCCATCATTAAGTACGTTAGTACCGCCGTATAATGTATCAATTTCTTGAGCATAACTTTCACTAGCGTAGTTTCCATTAGCATCACTTGAGGTGAATACAAAGTTAGAGCCTGATGTTTGTGTAGGGGTTGTTATTCTAACGCTTCCTGGTTTAATATTATCGCCTACAAATTTTCTCGGTATAGATAGTACTGTGAATTTATCTTGAGCTCTTCGCTGATTAACAGTGTAGGAGCTTTGAAGGTAGTTTTCGTATGCAGACCCGGACATTTCGTTAACTATGTCTATAGGTTCTCCTTTATTAAATCCTGAGTAATATAAATGGTGAATGCTGTTGTAGACTAAACGGGTATAATGTTGATAATCTGTTCCATCTAATCTTGAATCTGCACCTGTTGGTAACCATTCTCCAGAACCAGAAATACCTATATAAGTTTCAACACCGTAGTCGCTATGTTGACTTCCACTAATAGTATAAGTCTTATGAGCTACATACGTTGTTATATATGAATCTTCTGTTTTTAGTTTTTTGTAAGCAGCCATTCATTAATAATCAAGTTTGATTCTTACTAGAGCTTCTTTAGTAAAATCCTTCAATAAAGGTTTTGATAATTTAGCTACACCTAGTAAATCATTATTATCATTGTAAAGTCCTACAGATGTAATATATGACTGAGGATTATTTACCATTGAGTTATGTCTTAGTTCTCCAGAACCTGTAATATTAGATGGGTTGTTAGAATAGTTAAATTCTCCATTTCTTACTCTTACAAAAACATAATTAGAAGATATAGTTTCTTCTGAGTTTAAGCTAAAGTTGGACAGTCTTGTTTGTAATAAACCGTTATTAGCTCCATTAGCATCTGCTGATCCTGTTGTGAAGTTAAGATTCGGTAAATGGTTATCTAAGGCTTGAGCGTTTAAAAGTATAACTCCAATATCCGGTAAGAATAAACCAAATGATGCTACGTATCCGTTTGTAGCAGAGAATCCTGTTCCACCATCATATGCTGAACCTGCTGATCCGCTAATTACTTGGTATACTCTTCCTGCATCATTGTATGATACGGTAGAGGTTTGTGCACTATTATCAGTAAGGACTACAGTCTGTGATCCATCTGCTAAAGTTAAAGAGAATGTACCTGGTAAAAGCTTTTCTTTATATCTTGCTCTATCTACAGTAATAGCGTAAAATCCTTTTGTAGAAGCTATACCTCCAAAAAGTAGTTGTTGCTCTTCATCTCCGAGTACTAAATTTCTATATTGTCCGTAGATTGTAGAGGAAGGTGATTTTCCTGCAACGTTAGTATTGTAAGGTGATGATCCTACTCCGTCTGGATGACCATACGCAATAGAGAATTGTGTAGTTGCTGTAGAAACTGAAGAACCTGTCTGAAATACATTTAAGTAGTAGTCGCCGCTCGTTGCTGCTTCCTGTGTTGAAGATGTTTCAAAAGTAGTGAGCTGGTATGTATCGGTCGACCATACGGTAGATGATATTGAATCTGCACTTACTATTACGTCTTCGTTATCGAATTGTTTAAATGACATATCTTATTAGTTTACTTTAGTTATTTTAATTGGAATAGTGATTCTTGCTCCACTGTCTCTTCCTATAATAGTTATAGTGCTTGTTAAAGTATTAGAAGAAGCTCCGTATAACGTATTAATAGTAGTTCCTGATATATTGATAGAAGTACCAATTACTGTTTTAGAAACATTAGTCCCTAAAGTTGTTGTTTGGTTTAGTCTTTCTGATTCAGATGTTTGTATTCCTACCCCTGTAAAGTTAGAAAGTAGTCTTACGTCAGCTATCATTACCGTATATCCGCTTGATTCATAAGCTTGTGACGTACCTAAGAAATTTAAAGTCTGAGGTGTGATCGTTAAAGATGCTCCTTGTTTTAATGTTATAGATGCATACCCTGCTTCTAGAATTGGTAACTTTGCAGTACCTCTTGGAAGAGTAGTAAGTTTATACTTCATTACTTGAGTCTCATCTGGAAATGCTTCTAATAGAGGCATGTTTTCGATTGCTTCACCGTAGTAAGCTGAACCTGAAGGATGAGAAGTGTTATACAGGGTATAATCTATTTCGTCATCTGCAAGTGCAAACTGTGTAATACGAAAAGACCCATCGCCTCTAGCGAGAAGTTCTCTTCCTTTTTTTGTTAAAATTGCGTCAACAGTGACGACTGAGTTATTAAGGTATCCCATTTTTACACTTTTAATTTATTATAAATATATTGTTTTAAGCTTTTTATACAGAACACGTTGTACTTAATTCGGTTACGTATCCGTTTTGACTAGTTTTTAGTATTGTTCTATTCTCCTTTACCCACACTTTCTTTGCTGTTATTGCTATTAACCTGTTACCATCTATTTTAAATAACCTATTATCTATAAATCTAGAAACTATAGCATTTGTTGGAAAACTGTGACCGGCAGATTCATTAGCATAATCCCTCACTACGTTAATTTCTACTACCCCCAAAGTTGACTTTCTAACTGATGAGATTACTTGTAGTAGTTCTGTGTTTGATCCATTAGTTACCCTTAATATATCCCCCTGTTTTAACTGGTCAGCTAATTTTAAATCTCTTAAAGCGACATCTAATACTGTATCGGAAGCGCTAGATAAAACATTTGATGATACTATACTTCCTAGTGTTGATATAGAAACTGTAGGGGATGTACTAGAACCTATAAATAAAAAGTCTTCTATCGTTCTATCACTTAGTGATTGTGAGCAAATAAATAAATCGTTATCCCCTATGTCGTATATAGCAGCTTGAAAGGGTTGTGCTGCTATTGCTGGTTCAATACCTGAGTAGTCAGATGAATCTGTTTTAGTGCCTTTATACCTAGCGTTAACTATTCCGCTTGTAGTATAATTTGAGTCTTGTACAGATGCTTTTGGTGCGTAGGGATGTTGGTCTTCATCAAAATCTCTATGTATATTTATGTTTAAAAAATCTTCTGATTCTGGATTATTTACCAGTATAGATTCTACTAGTATTGTTTGACTTATATCACTACTGGCTTGAACAGTGTTTTGCTGTTCTAATCTCATATGAATTGTACCGCCGAATGAACCTGATGTAAATCTTAAATTTACTTTAGAGGTCGAAGAGTTTGTTATTCCATCTTCGTATACCTGTTCAGCTAATGGCATTATTGCATTAACACCGGTACTAGACGAAAAATTTGCATTAGATGAAAAGCGAATAGATAGTACAGTTGTAACTTTTAAGCTTCCTCCATTTGAATGAAACGCTTTGTTTTCAAGTGAAATAACTGGTTTTTGTGGGAAGCCTAATGCAGCGTTTATTTCTTGAGGACCTACTCTAAAAGAGAGATCTTCATCATCTATCAGGCTTAATGGGTCAGATGTTAGAAATCCTATAGAGGATTGTGCTGCTGGTGAAATTGCATACCCTATTGCTGAGGTTTGATCTAATTGCAATCCTGCTATAATGTACTCCATTTTACTTATAGTTGCTGTCTCTATACCTGCTACTGCATTATAGTTAGACGGTTTTACTTGTCCACCTGTTCTATCTACATCGTACTTTAAAAAAGATTTTCTTGAAGTTTCAGCATTACTAATTAAAGCATTGTAATCATTATAAAAGAAAGTTTCGGTAAGATACGGTGCTACTGCTATAGGTGAAGCTATACTTTGAGAAACAGTATTGACTGTTGTGTTTAATACATCTAGAAAATGGTACCCATCTTTTTGTTTTATTGAAGAGATTACTAGTTCTATATTTCCACCTGAGCCTGTTAAAGGTAGAGTTATTGTGTCAAGCTCTGTTAAAGATATAGCTATATTGTCACCATTAATATCTATATCAGATACAGTAATAGCTTTTACAACATCTTTGTTGTTTATTGTTTGATATAGGACCCTAATAGATCCGCTATCTGGTGATTGATTTGCAAAAACTCCTTGACTTGGCATATTATTTAATTATAAATAGTATTAGTAAATATCTTGTTACTCTATTCCTTTTATGTTATGTGATAGTATTCCATTAGAAATATACGTTTTAGCATATTCAACTGAGAATTTTATTACATCCCCTTCGTGGTAATCCTCTACTCCCTTATAAGCTTTACCGCTCAATATATCTCCATCTACTAATTCACGTGCAGGAATATACTCTGATCTATTATCAACATAGAATCTATGGTTAGGTGATACCACTATCTCCTCATCTCCAAATAGAATTTTTATTCTACTACTAGTCAATACTTTCTTTTCATTAACTCTAGCATTAGTCCATTCTAGTGTTTTCTCTTGTTGGGTTTTTATTTCATCTCCAACTCCTACATGCATAGCTTGTTTTTGAGAACCATCTCCCATTAAAATTAATGCAAAAGGTGCAACACAACCTCCACCTCCTGAACCGGAGTTTGTAGTTCCTTGCTGGTATATAGTATAATAGTCAACTGTTACATTGTTTATTTTAAGGTAAAAGGTTGATGTCCTTGAAGAGGAAGAGTAGTTTTGGTTAAAATATACTGGAACACTAGTATCGTTTCCTGTTCCGGATGATTGTGTAGTAAAAGAAAATGACTGGTTATCTGTTAGAGTCCAGTAGGAGTTAGATGGAACTAAAGATTGTACTTTTAAGTACTTTGTTTGTGCGTATCTAGTGATAGTTGATGTACCACTTGCAATTGTTAAGTCCCCACTAACTACTGTTAGTGTTGCTGTATCTGTTACAGCACCACCTACATTACCTGCTTGATCTGTTATTGTTGCTGTAGCGGTTACTGTTCCGTTATTAATAGTACTAAGGTGAAATAGGTTTAAATAGAACTCTTTAGTTGGAGTATTATTTAATGAGTTATCAATAGCCTTAGTAGTGGAGTATGAGCCTCCTCCAGAAGATGTTAATGTAAGCCCAATTGTACCTTGTGTCCCGTTAGATATTCCTTCTACTCTAACGTACATATTTTTTTCACTGTAAGATGTTGCTTCTGTTCCGTATGTGCTTGAAGTATAGAATTTAACACTATACCCTGTCGGGGAAACTACGTTTTTAAAACTTGCTGTTAATGATGAATTAGCTCCTGAATAGACTGTTGCTGGAAGACCTACGTTTCCGGCTTGGTCAACTAGCTTAATATTTAATAGTACATTTGGTCCATCAGCAATGTCTGTAGTGTCTATTGTACCTCCGTTATAGGAGTTGTATATAGTACCTGTGGTATACGCTACTTCTGTAGGATCTGCTGCTAGTGAAGCTGTTGCTTGATATGTATCTCCTGATGTTACTCCGTACATTGTAAAAGGTACAGCTGTATAGTTAGTAGCGTTAATATTATCTGTGTTCCAGGTTGCTGTGTAACCGGATGGTGCAGTTGTATCAAAATCTTGGCAATTTGTTATTTGTCCTACGTATCCATCATTTCCTCCTGCAGATCCAGAAACGTTTACAGTCTTACCATTTTGCATTCTGTACCACCTATCACCGGTAGTTCCTGTGAATGTATTAGCTCCTGCTATGTCTGTAAATATAAATGTACCTATAGTAGCAGGGTAGCTGCCGGTATCATTGTGGTACAGTGTAGAGAGTGTAGGGCTTGATATAGCACATGATGCAGTTGCGGTTGCTTGAGGACTTGGGTCCATAAGGAATGAAGTATATGTAGCTCCTGAACCTTCGTTAATTTTTAATATATCATAATTAAGAGCTGGAACTTTAACGTGTTTAAATTTATTCTGGCTATTTAATTCCCCGTTTGTAATTTCTATTATACTCCCGCTTAGCTCTCCATTTAATTTAGGAGATTCATCCTCTACCCATCTTCTTACTGAACCTGAGAGTGTAGGTATATCCTGTTTGTGTATTGTTGTCTTCTGTCCAGTTATAATAGAAGATAGGGGTTTAGTGTAGTTAGAAAATCTAGTTAATAAATCTGTTTCTGCTTCTAATGTAAATCCTGCAATAAGTACGTCGTTTGCTAAAGGAGTAAAGGAGGCAGATACATTAGCAGTGTTACCTCTTGCAACCCAACTGTTTTGACCATGAGGACTGTAATCTACAGGTACAATGTGTGGGTGTTGGCTAGCAAGGTTAAGAGCGTTAAATCTAACAGTTTGGGATTCACTAGTAAACATTAAATAGAAGTCTACATCTGTACTGACTGCTCCTTCATAAGGAGTAAATACGTTACTGTATTTATCTTCGAATGTATATAAATTTCCATCTGGATGGTAAAATTCAGTACCTGTTATTTGGATTTCTCCTGGGTTTGGATTAGTTGGGGAAATGAAGTCTGGTTTATATACAATATTACTTCTTCCTCCAACATGAGAAGGCCAATGCGCTTCTATATTTTTCTGTGTAGCTGCCTTGTTTCTTACAGTATCATAAACTCCTCCGTCTGACCCGGTTACAAAAGCAGTATCGATTGATCCATTATATTCTGGTCTGGTACCGCTTAATTTAGGAGACTTAATCTTGGATCTATCTAAAAGGTTAGGTTTTATTATTATACCTGTATCAAGAGTTCCTTTTGCTGGTATGAAATCTTTAATCATTTTAAAGATAACATTATCATAAAATTTAAGTATCCTTACGAAGTCATTTAGTTGGAATCTTTCCACGTTGGTACTAAGTAAGTTAGAAGCAAATTTATCTAAGTTACCATATGAACTATTATAAAGATCCTGCGGTTCTCCTATATAATCATCAATAGAGAATGTACTGTCTACTTGTGCTATTATATAAGCGTTGACACTGTCAGATGGAGAGAATCCCACTTCTATCCTGTGTGTATCAGATGTTCTTTCTGTTTCTGTTTTCTGTATAGATTTAAATTTAGATAAAACGTTACCAACTGAGCCGCTAGCTCTAGTTTCTACTCTTACTTTATCAGCAGAATCTTTTTTATCTTGTTCATAACCGAAAAACTTAGATGATTCTATATCACTACCTCCGTACTGTTTAATAGATAAGAAGTCAGCAGGGATACCGAAGCAATTAATAAGTGCTCTAAGCCCTCTTTGAGTCCCCTTAGTTTTTAAAAGAAATGGTAGATTGTGGTAAATTCTTTTGTACAAATCACCTTCGTACTCTTTTCTTGAAGCAGGCTGTAGATCTGTAGATATACCAGGAACTGTTGTGAATGTATTTACTACCTCTTCACTGCTACCACTATCGTAACTATCTGCTATAAGGTACTTAAATAAATCATCTGAGCCTTCTGTAGAATTGTATAATTTAGTACCAAAACTAGCTAATACCTCTCTAACAAGGTCTTTTGATATACCTACGTCTGCTCTGTTGTCGTTATCGTATTTGTCTGTTATTGCTCTTGTATAGATCCATAGATTATCAAAATGTTGACCAATCATATCTACAAAGAGTATTGCATTACTGTTGTTAGTATCTTCTGCTATATAGGAAGGTAGGGTGGCAGAAAGTACATCATAGTTAGATGTATCGTAGTTAGAGGCACTATTTAGTTGAGATGTATACCAGTCACTACTTATTGATGAAGTAGAGTGCAGGTTTACAAAAGGTTTTGATGTTGTTGATTTAGGCCAAGAGTAAGAGCTACTTGTAAAGTATAGTTCCTTTTCGTAGTGATCAAAATTATTTACTATACCTTTAATAAGGTTATCGAACTTTACTAAACTACCTGAGCTATTAGCAGAGTTGGTTATCTGTGTTTTACTTGCGTCGTAGTTCTCTAGGAGTTGAAGTTTATATTTAAAGTTTTTTAATCTTTCTTGAGCTGATGAGAAGTGTATAAAGTTTTCATAGTCAGAGTAATCTATGTTTATAGCTACACTGCTTTCTTTTATATATGAGTATATCTCCCTATTACTATTAGCTGTGCTAAAGCTAAATAATTCATCGTAGTTAAAGTACTCTGTTGGCACAGGGTTATTATCTTCAAGTTCAATGTTAAAGTTTGCTCCTTTAAGTCTTGGACCAGTTTCTATTTCATCTTGTACTTCTACCTGTACTTCTACAACTATAGAATCACTTACTTTTTCTACAAGCTGTACTTCTTGTTTTAAGTTATACTGCTTTGGAAGTGGTTCATAAAGTTTTATTGCAATTGTAAACTTATCGTCTAACTCGTAAACATCAATATTAGTTACTATATATAGATCATTCTCTCCAAGATTTAACCAGAACTCTTCAAAATAAGCTTTACTTTTTAAAGCACTCTTTAACGTCTCTGTTTTGTTAATTAATGTATTAACGTCTAATGAGTCTGTATAGAGAAGTAATTCTTTTCTATCCTGTGAGATAGTGTTAATAAAAAGCTGTTGCTTAGTATTAGTATTTGTATATAAATCGTTTAAAAAGTGATAGACTATCTTATGGTCTACACCTGTAAACCCATTGTCTATTGAAAGCTTTTCTGGTTGTAGATCTAAGTTAGTAATACGTCCTTCTGCATCAATCTCTACATTTGTAGATAAATCTTGATCGTAGACAGAAAATACCTTTTGGTTATTGAGTGTGTAAAAGTGACTCTCTATATAATTAGTATCTGGATTAAACGCTTTATTAACTTGATAATTCTCTATAAGGTTAAGGTCCCCAGAAGAGTAATTTTCATTCTCTGGGATAGAATCATATTCTCTATCTAGTAATGTATATGTAATTTTAGCCATATTTTCTTAACTCTATTTTATTGTAATCTATGTTACGATATTATAACCTGCTTTAGGGTCTTTTTCACTATCTCTATACTCTATAAGTCTCATACGGACATTTCCTCTAAAGTTACCTAGACTCTCTACTGCTCCTATTATCTCGTCAGCTTTATACCCTGCCGTCTCTAAGTTAGTAGTAATGTAAGCCATTGTTAATCGTCTTGCATCATCTAAATTATCAAATAACATTCTAAATCTATACTTACCCTGGTAGCTTCTATCTCCTGTATCTTCTACTAACCAGGAGTATTTCTGTACTCCATTTAGAAACCCGTGATATCCGTAGTTCCAATTGTTATTCCTTCTTCTAAAAGCATTATTGTA
>TARA_R110000868_G_scaffold16081_1_pt1 | contig 32232 bp, 34 predicted proteins | sample TARA_R110000868 | Tara Oceans TARA_R110000868 (sample SAMEA4397489) | marine metagenome | biome: Polar Biome; feature: [SRF] surface water layer (ENVO:00010504); material: water (ENVO:00002006), including particulate matter (ENVO:01000060) such as... | depth 5 m | reverse complement strand
CCCCCCAGTCACCTTGAATCCCCGGCTGTCGGGCAGGAGTTTATTGAAAATAATCCTCAACTGGTGGCACACAATCAAACACTCGCAGAAGATCCATCACGACATCCTGCCAACGCATTCAAAGCCAACACCACATATCACTTCCAGTATATGTACGACGAGACAAAGATCAATCCACCCGAATATATCTATTGGGTGCTAAGAATTCCTGCGAGTATGGATTCTCATAACGGGGAGTCTTTGATATAATGGATAGAGTTATTCTAGGAAAAGCTCCTGCAAACACACAACCTTATTACCATCGCGATAATGAATATGGTTTGTTTATATCTAAACCCGGAGCGAATGTTTATAACTGCGCCGATGGCGATCTAATTTTTGACAGCACTAAACCTTCGCTGATGCAACCGATTGGTAGAGGTGCTGCAAATATTCCAAAGGCAGTTTATGAAAAAGGTCTTTTTGGTGAGGAGGGTGTTATTAATGATGGCAATTGGGATTCCCCCGGAAGTGGACCCGAAGAATTAAACGCTGATACAAGTTGGGCTTTTGATGCTTTGAAGAAAGTTTATTCAGAAGTACAGGATATGAAAAATAATACTTTCGGAGACATGGACTCATCCGAAGGCAGCTATGGCGGTCCTCCATTATACGAAACTAATGTAAATATGGAATCTGCTAAATTTCAACAATTCATTCGGTTCACTAATGATTATAAACAGCGCGATCCCTTCAAGACAACTTTTAAAGATTTTCCTGATATTGGCGCAGATGAATTTGTTCGTACCATGATCAAAGACATTTGGAGAATTTATGATGTATTTCCGTTTTTGCACCAAGAAACCGACATCAATCCGTTGGGTTCTAGAGGCGCTTCTCCCATCTTGGAGACCATCCCTAGCCTTTTCTGGCGAGACAGTGTTCTATTTCAATCAACACCGACGACATACCCAGACGGATCATCCACTGTTGGCGTGCGCCTCATCCAGTATACTCCTGATATATTCTACAGTTCTTTTTTAGGTAAACTTCCTTTCCTAACTCCGTTAAAAGTTGCATATCTCGCGGATACTATCTATTCAGATGTCACATTATCCTCCGGGGCTCCTTATTATTATGACGGGTTCAAAATTCATTTTCAGCCCGCGAATTTCACCGAAACTGTATATAATAAGATTGGGTATAGCGCCGCCAATCCGTTCTCCCAAAATTTTCCTATGGTATGGAGAGCATGGACAACCCCGGAATCTGGTCCGTTCACTCAAGCGCAAGAACTCGCAGCGATAAAAAAATGGTACACATACATGTTCATCTTTAAGTGGATGTACACCACTTTTGCAAAACAGGTTGACGACGGTCTTTTAGATTATAGCTTCTTCAAACAAGACCGTCCATTCCCGTATCAAGGTGGTCCACCCGATGCATTTGTCTTTGATTTTGGGTTTTCGTATGGGTATGTAAATATATTAAACATTAGGACTTTGTGCCCTTCAAGTGCTACTTCATTTGATCAATATAATTCATATAATAATAGAATTGGATATAGCAAATGGTCAGGGGGTTCTGTAGATGTCAATACTGGCATTAGCCCTGCCGACGAGACCCCCGTTCAGATTTGGTGGGAGTCTATTCTGAAAGGCACCTCAAATACAACAACCAACTTACCATTTTTAAATGATTCTAGAAATCGTATAAAAACTCCTGATGAAGCTAAAAGACAATATGTGTCAGTTCCGGGGATTTCTTCGATTCATGCAAATACTTATATGGAAAATGGTGTTGTATATATTAGGTTTTCCCAGCCATCAACTCTGGATGAAACGCAAATATTCTATACTGCTTACAAAGAACCTGCTTGGGACGGTTTCGTACCAGTTGTTATCGGAAAGGGTGCCGCTCCCCCCAATTTTTCAGATCAATATGTTTTAGATATTCGTGATCAATCAGATGGTGGGAATAATCTTGCAGGAAGAAAAGCTGCCGATGGTAGATATTATACTGTTGTATTTCCTGATGATTTTGTTGGAACCCGAAACACTGCTACAGACCCCTTTGCAAATAATAGAGACTCCTCCGGTAGAATTTCTCAAGCATTATTTATCACACTTAGCGTTGCCGAAGGGGTTGTGCTAAGCGGAAATTCATATTTTAATCACATCACGGCAGATGAACTCCGTACAGGAACATCATATGCCGGAGATGCTCATTTTGGACCACTAGATAGCGCGGGAAGATCAACTACAGAAGTGTTTGCCGCCAATGATCCATGTATCAAATTGAATCTACACTCGAATGAATTTACTGATGATGCTCTGGCAGGTCTGAATGTGGTAGTTGAAAATCGTGGAACTATAATTGGCGCTGGCGGCTGGGGTTCGTATGGGCAGATGAATTCAGTTGACGATAAGTATCAAAAGAATTATCCCGGTGGTGGTGGTGGTGGTGGGCAAGGATATCATCCAACCCTTGTTTCAGAAAATCAAGCTGCTTGGCATGGATCTTATACGGCACCCCCAACCGAGATTACTGGTGCGATTCAAGGTGATGCCGAGATTGCAAGTGTAACCGAGTCAGTCTCCACAAATTGGGATGGTCCAACCAGTTATGTTGAATGGGGGATTGGTGGAAACGGTGGTTATAGCCCCGGCGGATCTCCATTTGATGCAAACACCCAATATACTGGACTTGACTATATAACATGGAAATCTATTGGACCCGGAAAGGCGGGAACTGGTTATCTTGGCGCAACACCTAGTGGTGTCTCAAGTCAACCAACTGGATCTAATTTATATGATTATCCATATGGTCGTGATGCGCTTGTGCCGGACGGACAGAACAGGCTTTCGGGCAAGGAGAATATTTGGGACAGATTAGCTGGAACATATCAATACAACACAGGTGAACCGAGATTTAATCCGGCTGGTTGGGGGGAAAATGGTGTGCCCGGAAAAACAACTGCCCCCGGAGCAGGCGGCGCTGAGCGTATTACAACGACATTTGGATATAATCAAGATCCAATTTTAAGAATTAAATATGATGATGTCGGGGATACACTTTCTGGAGTTAACCTTGGTCAGCCAAGTTCTGGATCGGGAGGCTCTTGCGTATATCTATATTCAAATACACAATCCCAAATATCTGGAACAAGTGTCCGTTTGGTGAATATGCCAACAGGCATTATAAAGTCTGGTGGCGGTGGCGGATCTGGTGGCTCTTCTGTACCCGGTCTCGGCGGTGGAAAGTTGGGAAGACCCGGAAGACATTCTTCTGCCACCACACTCAATACATCATACATAACAAATTCATCAGAGGCAAACTGGAATGAATATAGCAGAAGAGGAGAACCCGGAAAATTGGTTTGGTGGAATTCTCCTAATATTACCAGAAATTATGCGATTGAAAATAATTCAACAAGAACAGACGGAGCAATTGAAGGTATAGATTATAACCCTGTGATTGGGGGGGAAGATTACGTCTCTTATGCACCAGCCATTACGTTGAGTCTAGGTACGCAAACTCAAGGTGATGTGCATTGGTCAAGGACTCTTGTTAAGGGGAGTCTTGTGTACGATTCTATATTGGAACGAACATATGAAGAATATATTAATTCTTCTGATACTCCAGAGGGATTTGTAAAATAATGCCAATAAAAATAACTATACATAGTATTGATACAAATTCAAATAATGCAATCATATCATTGCGTGACGGCAGTGTTGCGTTGTCAGAAAACCAGAATTTAAGGATAGAGATGAACCCGGATGGTTCGGCTAATACCCAGTGGCTAAAAACTTATGCAAAGTATTTTGCTTTTCATAAAAGACTTGTCAGATTGGATAATATTGAGGATGACTTGCTATGAGGCAAAATAAATTTATTGCAACCAAAGATCATGTGATTTTGATTGCAGCTTCAAATGAGGTGGGTGATGAATTATGGGCAGGTCATGATGGATACAACCAACAAAGTTTAGGTGAATATACTTCAAATGCAATTGGTTTCATTGCTAGTGGTTCTGCAAATTCTTTTATAAATAATTCTGATGCCGATGAATCTTGGGATCATTATGGATCAGCAAAATCCCCTTTGATGTTGGTTAGGAAAAATTTTTCTGATCTAGGCTTAGTTTCTACTTCTGAAAAAACTATTTTTGGATCTGTTCTGAGTAGAGATCGTGTTTTCTCAATTCGCGGTCCTTCCGAAATTCTTACTCAAAATCTTAATGATACAGAATCGCATACAGTTTCCTCTTCAACAGATACAGTAAATGTCGAAAGAAAATGTAAGGTGTATCAAAAGCGAGATCCGCATACATTCGATAGCATCTACGGGCAAGACCTTGATATAAACGTTATTTCAGATTCTGAAATTGAAATAGAAGGCGTGTAATGGACAGAGTATTATTAGGCAAAAAAACAGCAGTCGATACCGGCTTGTGGACATCAAAGCCCGGAGAAGATGTCAAAACGGCAGAGGGAGCTGCTCTTTCTTTTGATTCTTCAGCCGATTTTGGTACACTGCGAGTTCTTCAAACTGGAACATTTCAGATACAATGCAAAAAAACTTTTATGGGGAAGAAGGGTGCGTTGGAAATTGGTTCAGATGAGCAACTTCGTGCCAATGCAGACTATACAAAATTATATCCATCTGAACTAGATGTGATTAATGATTTTAACGATTATTATTCAACGCTTCCCAAAAATGCAAATGTGGCACTGTATGGTTTTGGCGAGAACGAGGTTCCCATTACAGGGAATGCCATTAACCATCAATATGTACAGAATGTATATTGTGATTACGGAACACAGACTATCGAATTCAATCCACCACTTCCTGATCATGTTAAAACTCCGCATATTTCTGTGTTTTTTGCTGTTGGTAATTCTGCGGGGCATTTTCATCCGTGGTATGCAAATGTTAATTGTAGTGGAAGTGATCATGAATGGCAATATGCAAACAGTCAACATTGTGTCCACATGGATTCTGCGTGGTTTCGCGGAAAGTGGTCATTCAGGGAAAGGACGTTTGCTCCATTTGGTACTAATGTGAATGAGCAATTTCCTTCAATACTTGAGACGGCACCGGGAATGTTCTCGGATTCATATAATGAACAAACGGGTAAGATTTGGGAGTCTCATTTTATAGTTGATGATGGAGCCGGAGTTGTAGAACCGCATTCTGTCAAGCCTGCTAGTCAGTACCTAAACCCAATTCGTCGCGGCGAACGCGCGGAAAGTCTTGAGTTGCAACCGCAGGCTGTCGAAACTGCTCAGATTGCATGGCACGAAAACATTTCATATAATATTGGAGATACCGATCTGAATTCTCCGACTTCGTTATGGGGAGGAATGTTAAAATCTTTTGCTGGATTGCAAGGGTTGTCATATTTCGCAAACAACACACACTTGAAACTTGATGGGTTTATGACCCCGACCCATACACCAACCCCATTTGAAACTGAGATTGCAAAGAAACGAGTCGTCAACCCAGATTCGGGAACTTTGACCTCGACCTCTTCTGGCGCACATCCAGATGCCGGAACAGATTTTGATCCGTATGGCAACTTCAGAAAAAATGTTGGAATGTTTGAAACTGTAGGAATCGGTACTTATGATTATGATTCGGTCGAAAACAACGCTTTTGCGAAGGGCTTCGGAATGGATTATAAAGAAGAACTTCCTAGAAAATTCAGAACGAAATATTGGGATGGTTCACAGACAGAATATGAGTGGTGGCCCATTGGTCATGCGAATGGTCACTTTACAATTGCAAAGGCAACCAACTCTGGCGACGTTGATTTGCTCGATGCGAATAGAACCACAGTAAAAAATATGATGCAGGCAGAAGCAACTGCAATGTATGATGCGGGTGAAATTGCAAGTGCTGATGTCCAATTTGGAACTGTTGGAACTGATACTCTCTTTAGCCCTCCCCGTCCATCAGATTCAGTTTATTCGGGTGGTGATCCGTCCCTTTATCATCCCTGGGATAGCGAGCCATCACCCTACATTGCTGCTGCATATGGAGACTATCGAATTGTAAAGGAAATGGGTGCAAACACTATGCATGACGGTACACCATTTATTACTGTTGTGAACAAAGGAACCCGATTTTCAAACCAACTTCCTGATACAGAAGCAAAGGGAGTCCCCCCAAACTCTCAATACGAACCCGGCGATGCGTTTTTGGAAACCCGAACTTTTCAGGGTCAGCCAACGAGTCTCGATTCATTTTGGAATTCCTTTTCAAACAACAGATCTCAATGGGTCTCTTCCAATACCCCCTATGGCGAATTTTATTATGCAGACGGTGGTTATGCAACAGACCATTCCCCATATTTTAATTATGGCGGCGGCAAGCAATTATACGCAGCGCAAAAGAGTTCAGTTAGTTCTGGCGGAAACAAGTTCGTCAAGATAGTTCCCTCTGATTGGAATGTGCAAAGGCAATCTTTCCAAAAACATAACTGGCATGGTGGCAATCCAAAAGCTGGCGTAGGAACAGAAGGAAGACGATTTGGCTTTGGTGGTGCCGGGTCGGCTGAAGCACTAGGTGGAGAGGGTGAAGGCGTGTTTGATACATATTACGGAAAATATATTGTATATGATCTTGAAGGAGGTGATACTGATGCCTAACAGCACAATTTATGTTTATGATGCGGATACCGGGAAAATTAAATATACAGTTGATCAAATGAGCCACACTCAAATTAATAAGTTTGAGGAGAATGGTGAGACATTTTTTGTCGGACCAGCAGGTTCAAAGATTTCAGGAACTTTTGTAAAAATGGATGCCAATACAGGAACTCCTATGGGAATCACACCCCTTGAGCAAATGACTTTTGTTAACTTAAACAAACATGTTGTTGTCGCCAATGGAACCGATGAGGCTGTTATTTCTGGACTAAGAAATGGTATGCGGGTAGATGTGAATCGCGAACACTCCTATATTGTGGATGAAGAGAGTGGAAATTCTCTTGAGCTTAGCTGCAATAATTTCTCTTATATTCCAGAACAAAATCAAATGACAGTTTATTTAAAATCATATGGGTGTTATGATTCCATGCTTAAAATCAATTTTGTAGAGGAAGATTAAAATGAAATTCCAAAAAGATAATAAAAATATTGCTCTCACAAAGGAATTTAAAGAGCAAGAAGTCAAAGAAAGGCGAGAAAGAGTTGTTCAGGAAATGGAACGCCAAGAAACTGTGGCTCGACTGGAAAAGGAAGTTTGGAAACTGAAGGACGAATATCAGAAGGTTACTGATAGCTTGTTTGCAAGACAGATGTCATATCTTCCCGTGGATCTACAACTCGACATGCTTTGGCATGATATGGATTCTGGTAGCGTCAAGGTAGACAAGCGGCGTGCAAATACATGGTATAAACATATCAAAAGTGTAAAGGATGCATATCCAATTTCTGAAAACTGGAGAGAAGAACTTGGTGAAATTCAATTAGAACTAAATGAACTTATGGCAAATAACAAGATCGAAGTCGTATAAATACTATAAGAGATATATTTCAACACAGGGATGGTTTTAAATGGCAAGCAGAACCCAAAATTTCGTAGTAGATATTGGAACAGACTTTAGTGCAAATGTATATGCATATGCAAATGGTTCTGCTACGGCTGCTTTAAATCTAACTGGTTACAACAATGCAAATGGTCTTGTCAAGACTAGTTATTATACAGACACCATTGCTGCTACCATAAATGTGGCAGTTGTCGAAACCACAAATGGTATCGTCAATCTTACTTTAGACCGAGCAAACACAATAGCGATGTCCCCCGGAAACTATGTTTATGATGTGGTTATTCAAGATCTAAATACCGCTAAAAAAATAAGACTTGTTGAGGGGATCATCACAGCAACTCCGGGGATAGCAACATAATGGCAGTTCCTACAACACGAGCAACATTCAAAGACTATATCAAGCGAAAGCTGGGTCATCCTGTTATCGAGATCAATCTTGACGACGATCAGATCGAGGATCGGATTGATGATGCGCTTCGCTTCTGGCAAGATTATCATTTTGATGGCACCGAGAAACTTTTTGTTTCACATGCAGTAACTCAAACTGATATTGATGTCAAGTATTTGGATCTTGGTGATACATTAGACAATTCCATTATCGGAATTAGTAGAATGTTATCTTCCTCTGGACAATCTACAAATATGTTTTCGGTTCGGTATCAGATGGCATTCAACGATGTTGCAACATATAGTACCCGTGGTGTTCGAGAGATGTCAAACTATTGGATGAGGATGTCCCACCTCAATATGATTCAGGATTTGCTCAGTGGCATGAGTAACCTCCGGTTTAACCGAGTAACCAACAAGGTATATATTGATTGGGATTGGGCTGCTGATGTCGCATTAGGTGATCACATTGTACTGGAAACCTATCAAAAAGTTGGCGACACAGCCGAGCTTTGGGGTGATGCTTTCTTGAAAGATTATGCCACCGCTTTGGTCAAAGAACAATGGGGAATGAATCTTAGTAAGTTTGAAGGTGTTCAGCTTCCGGGTGGTGTGACATTAAACGGAAGAGCCATCCTTGAAGATGCTCGTACCGAGATCGAACGACTCAAAGAGCAAATGTCGTTGTCATATGAGCTTCCTGTTGATTTTCTGGTAGGGTAAATTATGCCCACTAATCATTATATTAATCAACACACAAGTTCCCCTGAACAAAATCTTATCCACGACCTTATCATAGAGAGCATCAAGTTCTATGGTGTTGATGTGTATTGGCTCCCTCGTATTTCATCCGACCAAGCTGATCAGCTTTATGGTGAGGATACACTTGAGAGTTATAATACTGCACATGTGCTGGAAATGTATATTAAGAATGTGGAGGGTTTTGAAGGTCAGGGTGATTTCCTTTCCAAGTTTGGTCTTGACATTCGCGATCAAATCACATTCACTACATCTATTCGCAGGTTCGATCAATTGGGATCGGGATATCCCAGACCTCGCGAGGGTGATTTGATATACTTTCCCATTAATAAAAAACTTTTTCAAATTCAATTTGTGGAACACGAAAGTGTTTTCTATCAAGCAGGAACACTTCCCGTATACGATCTCCAATGTGAATTGTTTGCATACAACCAACAGCCCATCAATACTGGCGTCGATGAGATTGATCAGATTGCACTATCCACCGGACCAAGGGGTCAGGCATTCACATCAAATGCATTGGCACAGGAAAGTACGGATGATGACAATCTTATAATTGAAAATGAAGCTGCTGAGTCTCTTGATTTTGATATACAAAATCCGTTTGGGAGTTATTAAATCATGTTAGCCGAAACCTTTTCGCATGGGCTGATCCGAGACTTTACTGTTGCTTTCGGCACACTGTTTAATAATATCAAGATCAATCGCAGATCATCAACCGGCGAAGATTCTGATACTATTGCAATTCCCCTTTCATATTCTCCGCAACAGAGATATATTGAACGGATCACCCAAGATTTAAATCTTGACCGTCCGGTAGGGATGTCTCTGCCTCGCATGTCATTTGAATTGGTTTCACTCAATTATGCTGCCGAGCGAAAAATCAATACAATGCAGAGATATTACGGGAGACGGACAGACACTTCCAATAATCAGATTGCATCAACATATGCTCCGGTTCCATACGACATCAATTTTCAGTTGAGTTGTTATATTGCCAACATCGAAGATGGCACGCATATCATCGAACAGATTTTGCCATACTTCACCCCAGAGTTTACTGTTAGTTTGAAAAGTGTGACAGAACTTGGGGTCAATATGGATCTCCCGTTAGTTCTGAATTCTGTCAACGTGGAAGACAACTTTGAAGCAGGTTTTGATGAAAAGAGAATTATTATTTGGACACTTGACTTCACGATGAAGGGTCATCTATTTGGTCCAGTTTCCAATTCTGGAATTATCAATAAGATTAAGATCAATTTGCACCCATCGACAAACACGTCAATTACAAATAACCACGAACAGATTTATATCACGCCGGGGCAATTTGCAAATGGATTGGCAACTAATATTGCTGAATTGAGCATTGATCCAACGGAGATCATGGCGAACAGTGACTATGGAATTTCGCAGCAGATTTTCAATGTTGGTCAAGATCCCGATACATATAAGTATTGGGATTTCAGAGATTCAACGCACAAGCAAACGATCAACTTCGGACCTGCTATTGGAAACACCTCCTTTGATGGATGGGAAACATACGAACCGGGTGCATATACCGCAAACGGAAATGTTTCGCTTTCCGAGGGAGATCATTTTCTGCGTCACAGAATCCTGAAAACTGCTTCTGATCCGACAGGGAATGATTATCAAGAGAGTGTGTATTTACAAATATATGCAAATTCAACTCCAAGTCATGTATTTGAACAATTCTATGGGAAAAATTATCAGAACGTTACCATCAGGTTCAAAACTCAGCAGACAACAGGCAGTGGTGGAACTTTTAATTATCAAGGAAAATTACGATGGTTGACCACTAATTCAGGTGAAACTGATGGATGGAGCTTCGGCTCGACAGATAGGCAGAATAGATATGTATTGGGAAATACTCCGAGCGATTTCAACACAATTGAATATGATACATTAACACAACAGTACCAGACAGTAAATTTTGATCTTGCCGGATTGGATGATTGGGACAACCGAATTATTACGGCACTCCGCTTCGATCTTCTTAATGCTACCGACACCAGTGGCGAAATGGTTGTTGATACAGATATTGACTATATAAAAATATCAGCTAATACGGGATAAATTATGAGTGATGATGAAGAACAGTTAGAGTTGCTTCCACCTGAAGAGTATTCTTTGGTTGAGAGGCATGAACATCAAGACCAAGATTACGAATATGTTCGTAATAACCTTCAAGATATTATTGAAACTGGTAGCACTGTGCTGCAAGGGATCGTTGAATTGGCAGAGGGTTCCGATCATCCGAGAGCCTATGAGGTTGTTGGTCAGATCATGCGGCAACTTGCCGAGACGAACAAGGATCTTATTGATCTCCAGAAGGATATGAAGAAGATAAAGGACGAGGAATCTGTGAAGAAGGTGACTCAAAATGCCATCTTCATGGGTTCCACTGCCGAGCTTCAGAAGTTTCTTCGCGGTCAGGGTCATATTAGTAAAAAGCTGAAGGATGCGACAAAGTAAAGTGATGAGTGAAGAACTTGCCACATCATATCTCGGCAACCCTAATCTAAAACCTGCCGGAATTAATCATAATTTTACGGAAGAAGAATTAGAACAATATTTGAAATGTTCTGATGATCCTGAATATTTTATTGAAAATTATATTAAGGTTGTCAGTGTTGATCTCGGTATTGTTCCATTTACCCTGTATGATTTCCAAAAGACGATGGTTAATACGATTCATGATAATCGTTTCTCTATTTTTTGCACACCACGTCAGGTTGGTAAATCTACCACGGTGGTATCATACTTTCTATGGTATGTTCTCTTCAATGAAGATGTTAATATTGCTATTCTTGCAAATAAGGGTTCATTGGCTCGGGATATTCTGAGTCGTTTGCAACTAGCATATGAAAACCTTCCCAAGTTCTTACAGCAAGGTGTGTTGATTTGGAATAAAGGTAATATTGAACTTGAGAATGGTTCCAAGATTATTGCTGCCTCCACTTCCAGTTCGGCTATTCGTGGTGGAACATACAACATGATCCTGCTCGACGAGTTTGCGTTCGTCCCACCCAACATTGCTGATGAATTCATGGCATCAGTGTATCCTACTATTTCCTCTGGTAAGTCTACAAAAATTGTTGTTGTGTCTACACCCAATGGGCTAAACCACTTCTACAAAATGTGGGAGGATGCAAAAAGCAAGAAAAATAATTATATTCCAGTTAGTGTTCATTGGAAAGATGTTCCCGGCAGGGATGATGACTGGAAAGCTGAGACGATAAGAAATATTGGCAAGGAGCGATGGGCTCAGGAATTTGAGGGTGAATTTGTTGGCGGAACCAACACGCTCATCAATTCTAGTATTTTGAAAAATATGGTATTCAAGAATCCCATTGAACAACGAGGGGGTGTTGATATCTACGAACACCCAAAGGATAGTCATGTTTACGCTATTGGTGTTGATGTTTCTCGTGGGGAAAATTTAGACTATTCTGCATTCTCTGTATTTGATGTGACAGAATTTCCATATAAACAGGTCGCCAAATATCGAAACTCTTCGATTTCTCCATTATTATATCCAACTGTGATTTTTTCGTGTGGTCGTCAATATAATAATGCCTTTGTGTTAGTAGAAACGAATGGAATTGGTCAACAAGTTGCCGATATTCTTCATGGTGATATGGAATACGACAATATGGTTTTGATTACCTCAAAGGGTCGCGCCGGACAGGTTTTTGATGGGGGTTTTGGAAAGGGTTCGACTCAATTCGGCATTACAATGTCCAAGAAAGTCAAACAGGTTGGATGCTCCATGCTCAAAGATTTGATCGAAAGTGAAAAACTTATTACAAACGATTTTGATACAATTGCCGAATTAAGTTCATTTGTTTCTAAGGCATACTCTTACGAGGCTGATGTCGGATGCCATGATGATCTTGTTATGTCGATGTTACTGGTTGCTTGGTTGAGTTCGCAGCCCCATTTTAAGGACATAACAGATCTTGATTTGCGTCGGAGATTGCTTGATGAAAAAATGCAGGCATTGGAAGATGATTTGATTCCTTTCGGGACTATTGATTCAGGATTAGGTGGAGAAGAGGGGTTTAAGGACTCTGATGGGCAAGAATGGTTTTATGTTGATGGGCATTGAAAAACTCCTTTTTTATAAATATTGGGGAATAAGTTTATGGTTTGGTTTGAGATTGAAATATTGCCATAGTCCTTATACTGCGATTCAAGGAGAATAAAACATGCCTTTTCAAGTTTCACCCGGAGTAAATGTATCTGAGGTCGATTTAACGACCGTTATCCCTGCCGTATCCACTAGCATTGGTGCATATGCCGGACATTTCAAATGGGGTCCAATGCTCAAGTCTTTCTTAATGACATCTACCGACGATATGGTTGAGATGTTTGGTGCGCCAGATCAAGCCCTTACTGCTGACTTCAATACAGCAGCAAACTTCCTTTCATACACCAGCGCGTTGAGGGTTGTCCGCGCGCTAGCCACAGGCGCGAAAAATGCGTCGGATGGTAATTCTGAAACTGCCGTCGGCGCAGAAATTATCGAGAACGATGATGACTGGCTCGGAATGGGTGAGCTTGGAACAACTGGTAACACTTTCTATGCCAAGTATGCTGGAAACGTAGGCAACGAGATCATTGTCGAAGTTTGTGATACCCCGGAGATGTTTGAGACATGGGCTTCCAACTCTTACTTTAGCGCAGCCCCCGGCACAAGCGTATATGCTGCTGATAGAGGTGCTGCAAATGACGAGGTTCATGTCATTATCCTGAACGCCGGTAAGGAGGGGTTCACTGATACAGCGAATGATGTTCTTGAGGTTTATTCCTTTTTGTCTAAGGCTCAAGATGGGCTGAATGGTTCACAAGAATCAGCTTACTTCAAGGCTGTCATTAACCAGTCGTCGAAATATATTCGAGTGGGAACCGATGCGAATGTCAATGACTCCTATGGATCTACCGTTTCTAACGGGTTTGTCTTTGGAAATTCTGCTGGACCAACTCCTCTATCAGTTCAACTTTCTGGTGGAATTGATGGAGATATGGTAAAATCTGATATGACAGACGCATGGGACATTTTTGCTGATGCCGAGCAAGAGGATGTGTCTCTTCTCATAACGGGAACTGGAGGTGCAACTCTTAGTGCGTCAGATTCCAATGGCGTCAAGGGTCATGTTATTGAAATTGCCGATACACGAAAAGATTGTGTTGCATTTATTTCACCGGCTAAAGCCGATGTGGTTAATGCGTCCGCCGAGTCAGTTAAGCTCGATAATCTAACAAATCGTGTGACCGGATTCCGAAATGCAGATGTAAATAAGAACACTTCATATGCAGTCATGGACACGGGTTGGAAATATCAGTTTGACAGCTTCACTAAAAAGTATCAGTGGGTTCCTCTGAATGGTGACGTTGCTGGTCTTGTTGCTCGTACCGATGCGCTACGAGATCCGTGGTGGAGCCCTGCTGGTTACACGCGCGGGCAGGTCAAGAATGTTACTAAACTAGCCTATAACCCATCAAAGTCTCATCGAGATGCTCTGTACTTACAGCAGTACAATCCCGTTGTTTCTTTTCCGGGTCAAGGTACGATATTGTTTGGCGACAAGACAATGCAAACAAGACCCAGCGCATTTGATCGAATCAATGTGCGTCGTCTCTTTATTGTTCTTGAAAAGGCAATCTCGACTGCTGCTAAATTCTCACTCTTTGAATTCAATGATGCTTTCACCCGATCAATGTTCCGAAATATGGTTGAACCATTCCTTCGGGATGTTAAGGGTCGGCGAGGCATCACAGAATTTATTGTTGTGTGCGATGAAACAAATAACCCCGGAAGTGTAATTGATAGAAATGAGTTTGTTGGAGATATTTACATTAAACCAACTCGCTCAATCAACTTCATTCAACTGAACTTTGTTGCTGTTGCAACAGGTGTTGAATTCTCTGAAGTTGTTGGTAATTTCTAAGGTTATCCGCATAAATATAATAGGATTAACAAGGAGATAAAGAATGCCCTTTTCAATTAATAATTTCAGAGCCCAACTGATAGGTCAGGGAGCGCGTCCCAATCTATTTGAGGTCACAATTCCATTTCCAACTTCAGTTCAAACGGGTGAAGCTGGTCAGAAGATGTCCTTCATGTGCAAAGGGGCTCAAATCCCCGGAGCGGATCTTGGTACGGTTACTGTTCCATACTTTGGTCGCGAAATAAAGCTGGCTGGAAATCGAACTTTTGCAGAATGGACAACAACCGTCATCAATGATGAAGATTTTGCTGTTCATGGCGGAATCACCAACTGGATGAATGCTATCAATAGTCATGGGGAGAACGAGCGATCCATCACTGGAACTGATTATCAGGTTGATGCCGAGATTGTTCATTACACTAAAAATGGTGACGTTGCAAAGAAGATCACGATGATCAATTGTTGGCCTACATCAATTGCTGCGATTGAGCTTGGATGGGATCAGAATGATGCCCTTGAAGAGTTCTCGGTCACTTGGCAGTATGATTATTGGCAGGCACGCGATAACATTCACGCAACAACTTAATAAAACAACAACTTTCTGGTGGGTATACATATAGTAATTATTCCTCCAGAAAGGTAGTGTGACTCATGGCAAAACGTAAAATATTAGGCTTCACTATAGGTAAAGATGATGACAAGGTGCCCGAAGAAAGGCTTCAGGCATTCTCTTTGCCTGAAAACTCAGATGCCGCCGTAGAGCTTCAGGGAAATGTCACTGGAGGTGCATATGGCACATATCTGGATCTTGAAGGCGCAATCAAAAATGAAATTGAATTAATTACTCGTTATCGTGAGATGGCAATGAATCCAGAAGTGGAAATTGCTCTTGATGACATTATCAATGAAGCCGTTATCACAGAGCATGGAAAATCTCCTGTTTCAATTTCGCTTGGCAATCTGGACATTCCTGATAAGATCAAAAAACAGATTGGTGAAGAATTTACCGAGATTCTTCGATTGCTTGCGTTCAATGAGTATGCCTATGATATTTTCAAGAAGTGGTATGTTGACGGAAGACTGTACTACCATGCCATGATTGATGTGAAAAATCCAAGAAACGGGATTCAAGAACTTCGTTCCATTGATCCACGCAAAATCAAGAAGGCTAGAGAAATAAAGAAAGAGAAATATAATGGAGAACGGGTAGCGTCTTTGCCCCAAAATGCGACAGAATATTATCTATATTATCCCGGTGGCATTTCTAATCGTGTGGGTGGAATGATTGGACCAGACAACCAGAAAGCCATTAAAATTACACGCGACTCCATTTCTCATATCCATTCGGGCATTCTTGATGCAGGAAATAAGATGATCCTTGGCAATCTGCACAAAGCGATTAAGCCTATGAATCAACTCAAGATGCTTGAAGATGCAACCGTCATCTATAGAATTTCCCGAGCCCCCGAGAGAAGGGTGTTTTATGTAGATGTTGGTAATTTGCCGAGGGTAAAGGCTCAACAATACCTTGACGGGCTTATGGCTAAGTTTAAGAATAAAGTGGTTTATGATACTGAAACTGGGGCTATCCGTGATGACCGGAAGCACATGTCGATGCTGGAGGATTTCTGGCTTCCCCGAAGAGAGGGTGGTCGAGGAACAGAGATAACAACTCTTCCCGGCGGCACTAACTTGGGTGAAATCGAAGACGTTATCTACTTCAAGAAGAAACTGTACAAGGCATTAGGTGTTCCTGTATCAAGACTAGAGCCAGAAGGCTCGTTCAGTCTTGGTCGTGCCACCGAGATTACTCGTGATGAAGTCAAGTTTGGTAAATTTGTCAATCGACTTCGCTATCGTTTTACAAACCTCTTTGACGATCTTCTTGAGAAGCAACTGACACTCAAGGGCATTGTATCAAAAGCGGATTGGGATGTTATTAAGACGTTAGTTGAATATAGATTCCGCGAGGATTCTCATTTTGCAGAACTGAAGCAGATTGAGATCATGCGTGAACGGATGGAAATCGCACAGACCGTTGATGAGTATGTTGGCAAATATTATTCAAAGAGTTGGGTGAGACAGAATGTCTTGAATCAGACCGAAGAAGAAATGCGTATGATGGATCAAGAGATGGCAAATGAAATTGATGATGGTGACGCTGACGCTGATCCATTTGGTGACGAGACGAGGCAGCTTGATCGTCAGAGAGCAGGCGTTGGTCCTGTTCCAAATAATGATGATGGACCTCCAAAGCCAGAACAGAAGCAAGAAAATGTTTCTACATTCAGTCGTGTTAAGGCAATTCGATCAAGAAGTGCCGTTAAAACATCACTTGCCGAAGATATTGATTGATATAAATAGTGTACGATATTAGATTTAGGGAGACTACATCATGAAAAACTTAATTCGCAGTTCAATAGAAGATGCCATTGATGAAAACCCAAATGGGTTTGCAGAAAAAATCAATGATGTGCTTGGCGCAAAGTTGGCTGATGCACTACAGACAAAAAAAATGGAAGTGTCTAATAATTGGCTTAACGACATCGAGCCTCCGTCCGAAGAGGAAGAAGACTAATGAAACTAATCTCCGAAATGGTAGATGACGAAAACATCGAGTTCATCACCGAAGAAAAAGATGGCGAGAAGAGTCATTACATCAAAGGCGTGTTCATGCAAGCCGAACAGAAGAATCGGAATGGAAGAATCTATCCAAAGAAAACTCTTGGTGAACAGGTTGATAAATACATCACTAACTACGTTGATCAGAATCGTGCTTTCGGTGAACTCGGGCATCCAGATGGACCCGTTGTCAATCTCGAACGAGTTTCGCACATGATCAAGGAACTCAAAGAGGATGGCAACAACTGGGTCGGCAAGGCAAAGATTATGGATACTCCATACGGCAAAATTGTCAAGAATTTGATTGACGAAGGTGCCAAGCTGGGTGTATCTTCAAGAGGTATGGGTTCGTTGAAGAGTGTTAATGGGGCAAATATTGTTCAAAATGATTTTTATCTTGCCACCGCTGCTGACATTGTTGCAGATCCATCTGCTCCAGAAGCATTTGTTGAAGGCATCATGGAAGGAAAAGAGTGGGTTTGGGATAATGGCGTGATTCGAGAACAAGAAATTGCAAGAATGAAACTGAAATTACAGCAAACAAACAAGAAAAACTTGGAAGAGTCTAAGTTGAATCTATTTAAGTCCTTTTTGTCAAAATTATAGGATTTATAAATAACATAGAATAGACTGTGGAACTTTCCAATCTTTTTAAGGAGATGGACATAATGGCAACCGAAGAGAACATCGTAGACGAATCTCTGCTAGATGAAGAAATCGACCAAATCGCGAATGAAATCGCGATGGAGTTGGAAGCAGATTTGTTAGAAGCACAAACAGAGTCCCCGGCAAAGCCCGGTGGTGGTGGAACAGGTGACGCTCCTGAGAGTGGAGACGTTAAGGCTGTTGCACAACCCAAAGGCAAGCCCTTGAAGAAGAAAAAGGTCAAGGCTGCTGTCACGGCAAAGGGTGAAGGAGACGATCCTGCTGAGATTGAGGTTTATGAGGAGGAGGATCTTGATGATCTTGATGATCTTGAGATTCCTGAGACGAAGCAGGAAATGCTTCGCTCAATCTTTGAAACTCTCAAGACCCTTGATACAGATTCGCTTGCCGGAAACTATGCTAAGTTAATGTCTGCAATGCTTGATGAAAATCGTTCTGACGATGATGACGATGATCTCGTTGCTCCCGTTATTGAGCGAACACCATTCACCACAGAAGACATCGACATTACAGACGACCTGAATGCTATTTTTGGCGAGAACGATCTGTCTGAAGAGTTTAAGTCACAGGCTGCTACAATCTTTGAGGCTGCGGTTGTTTCCAAGATCAATGACGAAATTGAATTGATTGAGGAAGAGTTCAGCGTAAAGATGGAGAAGGCTGTTTCTGAAATTTCAGAACAAATTTCGTCTCAGGTTGATTCCTACCTTGACTATGCCGTTGATCAGTGGATGAGTGAAAATGAACTCGCTGTCGAGCGTGGCATCAAGACCGAGGTCACGGAAGACTTTATTGGTGGACTCAAGCAGCTCTTTGTTGAGCATTATGTTGATATTCCAGAAGAAAGAGTTGATGTTGTTGATGCTCTTGCTGATCGAGTTGAAGAGCTTGAGGAATCCCTTAACGGGTCTATTGAGACCAATATTGAGTTAAATGATATCGTCGAATCTTTTCAGAAAAATGAGATTGTTGATGAGGCAACCCATGACCTAACGGAAATGCAAGCTGAAAAACTACGAAGTCTTTCTGAAGGTGTTGAATTTGAAGATGCTGATCAATATCAAGAAGCCTTGACGACTCTTCGGGAGAGCTATTTCCCCCGAACTGCTAAAGGTGGCGCTGTTTCGTTGAATGAGGAGTCTGAGATTTCTGAAGAGGGAATCGCAGAACAGACTCCAACAAACTCTGTTATGGCATCTTATGTTAATTCCATTGGAAGAACTGTACACGAGTAGAGATTCAATAATTTATAAATAGAAGTTAGGATACTGTTGAATAACAGAACTAATTCAACGATCATTTCAAGGAGAACGAAACATGTTGAATGAAGAACTAGTAAATAAGTGGCAACCCGTTCTTGAACACGAGGATCTTCCTCCGATCAAGAACCACTATCGTAAGGTAGTCACTGCTCATATGCTTGAGCAGCAGGAAAATGCTTTAAAAGAACAAGCTGGCGTACAAGGCGTTGGATCTACCAGTCTCCTTGGAGAATCGACTGCACCCGAAACGGTGACAGCAAATGCAGATAAGTTCAATCCCGTTCTTATCAGTCTCGTTCGACGTACTGCGCCGAACTTGATTGCGTTTGACATCATGGGTGTTCAGCCAATGAGTGGACCAACAGGTCTGATCTTTGCGCTGCGACCAACCTATGGAACAGGCGTAAATAATATTGCTGATGGCGCAAATGCATTCTACGGAGAAGCCAACACTGGTTTCTCTGCTGGCGCGCAAGGGAACCTGCCTGCATGGGCTTCTGCTGGTAATGAAGCGGGTGCCAACGCTGCTAACGCAATGTTCATGTCTAGTGATGCAGAAGGATTTGTCGCTGATCGAACAGGTATGGCAACTAATCTCGCCGAAGCTCTTGGCAACGATGCTGCCAACAAGATTCCATCCATGTCCTTCCAGATTGACAAGTCTACCGTCGAAGCTGTTTCGCGGTCGCTCAAGGCTGAATACTCAGTCGAACTTGCTCAGGATCTGAAGGCTATTCATGGTCTTGATGCCGAGACGGAGCTTGCTAACATCCTTACGACTGAGATCAATGCTGAAATCAATCGTGAGATTGTCCGCAAGGTGTACTTCGGATGTACTGGCGTTTCTGCGGTCGATGGTCGTGGCACTGCCAACATTGGCGGTCAGCCCGGACAGCAGGGTACACTCGACGGTCGATGGCTCATTGAGCGATTCAAGGCTCTTGTCTACAAAGTTGAGACAGAAGCCAATGCGATTGCAAAGAACACTCGACGCGGAAAGGGTAACTTCATCATCTGTTCTTCGGATGTTGCTTCTGCTCTTTCGACTGCGGGTGTCCTTGATCCAACGGCTGCTCTCACAGTAGACGACACGGGATCGACCTTCGCGGGTACAATTGGTGCAGGAATGAAGGTCTATATTGATCCTTATTCCTACACTGGTGATGACTTCATCTGTGTTGGCTACAAGGGAACAAGCCCCTACGATGCGGGCATGTTCTATTGTCCTTATGTACCGCTTCAGATGGTTCGTGCCATTGGTGAGGATAACTTCCAGCCCAAGATCGGATTTAAAACTCGATACGGGATTGGTGTTAACCCCTTCGCGACTGACACGGGTGCTGGTGGATACTCTACTGGAACCAACAACCGATACTACCGAGGCTTCGCTGTCAACTACCTTAACGGTGTGACAGAGTAATATAAGCTAAAGTTGTAACATGATAAATTGGGGAGTGTCCTTTTTGGATGCTCCCCGATTTGTTTTTGGAGTCTCCTAAATATAACAAGGAGGAAACCCATGTCAAAAATATTCAATAATCAACCCACCAATATCAATTTTCTGTCTCCTGTTGGATTCCGTTTCAACATAGAATATCTCCCCAACACCAACTGGTTTATGACATCAGTAAACCTTCCCGGCATTTCGTTGGGGGAGATCAATCAACCCACTCCATTCATGCAAACACAGGTTCCGGGCAACGATCTTGTGTTTGATCCTCTGAATATCACCTTTCAGGTGGACGAGGACATGCAAAACTGGAGAGAAATTTATGATTGGATGAATGGTCTTGGGTTCCCGAACGAATACGGTGAATACAAAGCCCAGAAGGCAAAACAACTATATTCAGACGCATCTCTCTCTATATTGAATTCCGATATGAATATAAACTATATCATCAATTTTACGGACTTGTTTCCCACGAGCCTGTCTGAAATCTTGTTCGATTCTGCATCGGGTGACATCGAAACCATTAAGGCTACAGTCAATTTCAGATATCTTGCATATTCTTATGAAAAATTGTAGTCAACCCCTTGACAAACGCCTACAGGGAGCTATAATATGGCCTAGGTCCAGAGACGTATCTGGAGTTTAGTTTTTTGAATACCAGCGGGGATTTTATTTAAGTATGAATCATCTTATTGAAATGACTGAGATTGAAGTGATTTACCAAATGTGGAGTGAGGACAGTAAAATTGATGATGTGGCTCTTGATGATGAGAGTCTGAAGATTCCGAAGTTACATTCTAGATATGTCAGGATACTGATCGACGAGCGAAGACAATTGCAGAAGATGAGAGAAACCCACAAGATCTTGCACCGCGACAAGGTTGATTATTATAGTGGAAGAATGGGTCAAGAGGATCTTGATGAGCGGGGGTGGCAACCATTGGATATTCGTATTCTCAAAACAGATGTTCCGAAGTATGTAGAGGGGGATCGAGTTGTGGTGAATCATTTGATTCAGATTTCTGAACAAAACGAAAAGGTACAACTCCTTGTGTCCATCATGGACAACATCAAGTGGAGATCCCAGCACATCAAGAACGCTATTGAATGGCGGAAATTCTTGGGTGGTGCTAACTAAAATGACTCAAGTGGTAGTCAGCAAAAAAGATGATGTATATCTATGGGTCAGTTCTGAGCCTCATGCAATCAGAGAAATGTCTGAATATTTCACGTTTGATGTTCCTGCTGCCAAGTTCCATCCATCATACAAGATGGGTGCTTGGGACGGAAAAATTAGACTTCTAAACTACAAAGAACACACAATCTATGTTGGGCTGATCTCCCATATTGAAAAGTTCTGTAACGAGAGGGGTTACACTCTTGTTTATGATGGAATTGTGGACGACAACTTCTCACTCAACGAAGCGCAAGATTTCATTTCGACGTTAGGCATTCCGTTTGAACCAAGAGACTACCAATTAGAAGCGTTTGTGTATGCTGTTCGCAAGCGACGAATGTTACTGTTGTCACCAACGGGTTCGGGCAAGAGTTTCATCATCTATTTTTTGATTCGATGGTATATGACACAACATGATCGAAAACACTTGATCATTGTACCGTCAACATCATTAGTTGCTCAGATGAAGAAGGACTTTGCTGACTATGGGTTCGACTCCAAAGAAAACGTGCATGAGATTATGTCAGGTCGATCAAAAGAGACAGATAAGAAAATTGTCATTTCAACATGGCAGTCACTATACAAGATGCCAAAGAAGTTTTTTCAGCAGTTTGGAACTGTCGTTGTAGATGAGTGTCATGGTGTTAAGGCAAAGTCGTTGACTAATATCATGACCAAGATGACAGAAACCCCATATCGTTTTGGGACTACCGGAACACTAGATGGTATGTTGACCAATAAACTGGTGATTGAAGGGTTGCTGGGTGGTGTCCGAAGAGTGACGCAAACAAAGGACTTGATTGATAAGAAGGTTCTTTCGGATTTCATGGTTAAGGCAATCATACTCAAGCATCAAGGAAGAGTACGATCTGATATAAAATATCAGGAAGAGATTGATTATTTGGTGTCTAGTGAATCGCGTAACAAGTTCATCAAGAATTTGGTGTTGAGTTTGAAAGGAAATACGTTGGTGCTGTTCAATTATGTTGAAAAGCATGGCGTTCCATTATACAAACTTATCAACGATGCGAAAAAAGAAGGAAGGAAGTGCTTTTTTGTTCATGGCGGAACAGATTTGGATGCACGGGAGAACGTTCGTTCGACAGTAGAAAATGAAGAAAATGCTATCATTATTGCATCATCTGGTGTATACTCACAGGGTATCAACATCAAACGATTGCACAATGTGGTATTCACTCACCCCGGAAAATCTAGAGTGAGAACACTACAAAGCATTGGTCGTGCATTGCGAAGAGTTGATGATGAGGAGGCTATTTTATATGACCTAGTGGATGATTTGAGTAATGGCAGAAAGACCAAGAACTTCTCTTTGAAACATTATCAAGAGCGTTACTCAATATACAAATCAGAAAAGTTCAAAGTTAAAACATATAATGTAGAATTGGGAGAATAATGGAAAAGCGAAAACCAGATCATTATGTTGACAATAAAGAATTTCTTGAACACATGATTGCGTATCGTGAATGTGTAATTAGTGCTGAAGAGAATGGTGATCCGACACCACAAATACCGGATGAGATCGGAAGCATTTTTTGGAAGATTGCCAGTCATTTATCATACAAGTCGAACTTCATCAACTACGGATTTCGAGATGACATGATTTCAGATGGTATTGAAAATTGTGTGCAATACATTAAAAACTTTGATCCTGAAAAGTCCAAGAATCCATTCTCGTATTTCACTCAAATCATATACTTCGCATTTCTTCGCCGCATTCAGAAAGAGAAGAAGCAGTTGTATGTGAGATACAAGTCATTGGAAAATGCTAACATTATGGACAGTCTTAACTCAAGCAATGAAGACTACACCAAAATGTCCAGTGTGGGGTTCACCAAGTTATACGATAACATGAGCGAGTTCATTCAGTCTTATGAAGACGCCATCGAGAAGAAGAAGGCAATTAAAGCACAGAGCAACACCACTGCGCGAAAGAGTGTTAAGAAGAATAAGAGTAATAATATCCTACAATTTGCAGCAAATTTGTCTGAGGAAGAAAAAGTATGAAAATTGCACTTGTAACAGATACCCATGCGGGGGTTAGGGGGGATAGTGACACTTTTGCTCAATATCAGTATAAATTCTGGTATGACGTTTTTATCCCTTATTTGGAGTCCAATAACATCAATGATATCATACACTTAGGAGACATCACAGATCGACGAAAATGGATAAATTACAAAACGTTAAATTCGTTCCGAACACTGATGCATAATCTAACCGATAGGTTCGATTTGAAGGTGATAATCGGCAATCACGACACATTCTATAAGAATACGAGTGAGATCAACGCTATGGAATGTCTATTCTCTGGAGCTGCTCGATTTCAGTGGTACAGTGATCCAGAAGAAATTTGGTATCCGGGTGTGGAGCATCCTCTTTTGTTTGTTCCGTGGATCAACGAATCAAACTATGACCTTACAATGGAGAAGATCAAAAACACCTCTGCCAAGATATGTCTCGGACATCTAAACCTTCAGGGGTTTGAAATGGCACGCGGGCATGTCAATAAGGAAGGTATGGATCGAAAGGTGTTCAGTAAGTTTGATATGACATTCAGTGGGCATTTCCACAAGCGTTCACACTTAGACAACATCTGGTATTTGGGATCACCCTTTGAACAAACATGGATTGATTGGAACGAGGAACGGGGATTTCATGTTCTGGACACAGACACAATGGAACTAGAGTTTATTCCGAACCCACACAAGATGTTCCATAAAATTGATTACAATGGCACATCACCAAGTTTGGATGTATCGAAATATGAAAACAAAGCGATCAAGGTTGTCATTTCTCAAATTGATGATCAGTATGAGTATACCAAATTTATACAAGAGTTGGAGTCAGTGAATCCTTGGCACATGCAGATCATCGACAATAGCGATGTTTATGACACGTCTGATGTTGTGGTCGAACACATCGAAAGCAAAAGCACTATTGAAGTGTTGAATGAATATGTAGATCAGACTAATTACGATAACAAGGATGAGGTGAAAACCCTTATGCGTGATATATTTAATGATGCTATTTCATCGTAGGAGTGAACCGTGATTTTATTTAAGAAGCTGCGTTATAAGAACTTCCTATCCACAGGGAACACCTTTACTGAATATGACCTAAACTCTAAGAACCAGACACTCATCATTGGAAAGAATGGATCAGGCAAGAGTACCCTATTGGATGCTCTGACATTCTCGCTGTTCGGCAAGGCATATCGCAATATCAACAAGCCCGCATTAATCAACTCGATCAATCAGAAGGATTGCATGGTCGAGCTTGAGTTCTCTATCGGAAATAAAGAATACAAAATCCGAAGAGGTCTCAAGCCTAACGTATTTGACATAAATGTGGATGGCATTGAACTAGACAAGAATGCATCCGTCAAGGATTTCCAGAATAACCTAGAGAGCAGTGTACTCAAGATGAATTACAAGTCATTTTGCAGTGTTGTCATTCTAGGTTCGCGATACGACTCATTCATGAACATGTCGCCTGCGGATAGACGTAAGGTGGTAGAGGATGTGTTGGATATTGAGATATTCTCTGAGATGAATGTGGTACTCAGGGATAGGTTGGCTAAGCTCAAGGAACTTGTGCGTGAAAATGATTCCATGCTTCGGCTGAATGAAGAAAAGAAGAGCCTTCAAAAGTCCAACATCGAAACCACCATCAAGGAACGTGAGACAGATATCCAACTCATGCAATCCAAGATTGATGTTATTCGAGTGGATATTGATAATGATGTGGTGACGTTGATTGAGGATAAGGTCAACATGTCCCGCATCAAGAAGGACATCAGTGAGAAACGATCTCCCCTAGAGAATAGGAAGAAGGCAGTGGAAGATGTCTTTCGCGATCTCAACAAAAGGCAAATCGCTATCGAGAAGGAAAAGAAGTTCTATACCGATAACGACTCTTGCCCGACGTGTCAACAGAACATTGACAACCGTGTTGATATTCTTGCAAAGCGTATCGAGACAAGCAAAGAGATTGATGTTGCGGTTCACCAGTTGGATGATACTCTTCATACCATCGCAGTAGAGATGGAGGCTGTTGTTAAGAAGGAAGCCGTACTCGATGGGTTCGCACGAGCAGTCGCAACGAAAGAGTCTAGAATCCGCACGGGGACTGATCGCATCACGTCATTGAATGATGAGATTGCAGCCTTGCGGGTTCGGAATGCTTCTCCTACTGATGCTCGCGAGAAGGTGTTGAAGGATCTTGAAGATGCGATTGCCGATCTTGATATAGAGAAGTATGCGCTATCCCAAATGAAGAAGTCACATGACATAGCATATGATATGCTCAAGGACTCAGGGATCAAGTCAAAGATCATTCAGAACTATCTGCCCATCATCAATGCACAGATCAATGAGCATCTGCGGGATCTCGACTTCTATGTTAAGTTTGAATTGGATGAGACGTTCACCGAAACCATCAAGTCACGTCACCTTGATGAGTTCACCTATGCATCGTTTAGTGAAGGTGAGAAGGCACGCATTGATCTTGCACTACTGTTCACATGGAGAAAGATTGCCGAGTTGAAGAATAGTGTGAGTACCAATCTGCTGATTCTGGATGAGGTGTTTGATGGATCGTTGGATGCCATTGGTGCAGATGAGGTCATGGCAAAGCTGTTATTCAACACATCTGATCATTTCAATGGAGAGCTTCGCGAAAATCCAAACAACAACGTATTTGTGATTTCACATAAGATTGATTTGGTCGAGAAGTTTCATAACACCATCAAGTTCGAGAAGGTTCGTGGATTTTCCCGCAAAACTGGATGACTATATAAAATAGCTTGACGAGACAAACCGATGTCTATTTAACCAATAAGCCTCACACCAAGATATGTTTGTTTTGACACAATCAAGAGCCCGTGGATGGAAGTCAGATTGGTGAAAATCGTGACGGGCACCATAGGAGTTTGTTATGAGTTATATTAATGCAGATGTCCCTGTATTTGAAGCATACGTCCGCAATGAGTTTTTATACGATATGCAAAGGGGGCATGGTGAGTTTACACCTGTCGCTGTATTTGGTGCATGTTCTCGTGCAGGATGGGCAACTAGTTTTCATGTCATGACTGAACGTGGAGCGCAAGTAGGAAGGCTTCCCATTCATGCTCTTGCATGGAAAACCGATGCGCCACCAATGGCACTAGAGACACTGCAACTCTGGGATTCATTCTCGGACGACGTGTCTGTTCACGAATACAGTTTGCTCGCAAGAAAGCGATGCCGAACAATGTTAAAGGATTCAGAGGTTCACAATGCTACTTACTTATTTACGTTTGATTGGACGAACGGTTGCCACGCTGATGGCGTTGGTGATTTGGGCTGGAAGTGTGGTCACATGCTCCGTCTTGATTGTGGCAATTATGCTATTCAGCCCAATAATCGGATTCTTTGGTACGACCCTGCTTTCGTTGCACAACCGTATGAACAAGCTGATAAACCCGACTATTTGATTAACACGCATGAATGGATATGTGAATCTACAGAATCTAAGTATGTGACTACCGAGAACTCTGATAAGATGTTTTATGATATAAAGGAAAATGTGTAATGAATGATGTTTTGAAAGTTGGTGTGATTGGTATGGGGTTTGTTGGCAGTGCTGTGTATGGCGGCTTTGCAAATGGCAAAACGATTGGGTATGCAGTTGACCCAAAGCTAGGCGACCAATCTGTTACATATAGGGAACTATCGCAGCAGGGAGTCGATGTTGTATTCCTGTGTCTACCTACACCAAGTAGACCTAAGTTAAATGACGTTGATCCGACAATTGTATACAATGTGTTAGATGACCTGCGTAGGAATGCTTTTAGTGGGTTGGTAGCTATCAAGAGTAGTGTGACCCCACAACACCTCAAGAATATGATTGACACCTATAGTGATCTTCGTATAGTATATAACCCCGAATTCCTAACAGAACAGAATGCCGAGCGTGATTTCAAGAATCCATTCTTTCAGGTAATTGGCGGGGATTGGGCTGATTGTACGCAACTGCAAACTATCTACAGGAAGTACAGTCAATGTGCATCTGCACCCACATTCAAGACTGATGTCATCACTGCTAGTTTGGTGAAGTATGCATTGAACTCGTTTTATGCAACAAAGGTCGTCTTTATGAATGAGCTACATCAATTGCATGAAGCATCAGGTGCCGAGACAACATGGGATGAGTTTATTGAGATACTGGATACCGACCCAAGGATGGGATCTACTCACTTGAATGTTCCCGGTCCTGATGGTAAATATGGATTTGGTGGAAACTGTTTTCCGAAGGACACCAAGGCATTGATGCACTATGCTTTTGAAATGGGCATTAAGTTGGGTGTGTTGGAATCTGCTGTCAATAGGAATGTTAATCTTAGGAAGTAATTATGAGTTTATTGAAGTTCATGGAGTATGACACCCATGTTGGTTATATCCCTCCACATGAGCGATTCGAGAAATACAAGGGTGACAAGTGCTGGCAAGGTCACATTAGAGATATCAATCGTAAGCAGGATCTCATTGATGCCGACCTAACAGAAGAGGAAGTATCTCGTCTTCGCACGTCTGATTTTGAATTCGAGTATATCCCCAAGGATGACAAAGCCAAGTGTCGTCAACTGGTACAATTCATTGAGCGTCATGAGTGGTTAGGTAAGATGCCCATATGGTTGACACATCGGTTTGCATGGTATTTGAACGTACCGGGTAAGCCGAGAATCCTATCAGGTGTCATCATCATGGCAACACCCAATGCATTTTCTAATCTGTTAGGTGCAGACATGAAGCACAAAGAGAAACTGATTTCGCGTGGTGCCTGTATCTCATTCGGACCAAAGAACCTTGGATCGAACATCATCATGCAGGCAATCAAGTGGATGGCAAAGAACACAGAGTTCCGCTATTTCACTGCCTACTCTGATCCTGATGCCAAAGAGCTAGGGACAATATATCAGGCGTGTTCATTCACCTATCTTGGTCAATCAAGTGGAACCAAGCACCAGTATTTCGTAGAGGGCAAGGGTTGGAAGGGTGACAAGGCATTCACTGAACGTAGTGAGTATGTCCGTCATGCCAAGGATCTCGGAATCGAGTTTTTGCCAGAGTGGCGAAAGAAGGGCAAGGTCAATTGGAAGAACATTCCAGACGAGGTTGCATCACAACTCAAGCAAGCGGCAAAGGACAAGAAGGCATCATGCAAGAAACGTGTTGCATCACCCAAGCACAAGTATGTGTGTGTGTTGGGTAGGGGAAAGAAGGAGACTAAGCGACTAAGGAAGTTGTTAGTTCATCATAACCCCAACCTGCCTTCGGAGTATCCTCAAAACAGAGGAGAATGACGAGTTGTCCTAAATACTCCCTGTATGTCATCATGACAATCAAAGGAGAGAAGAAATGGCACAGAAAATCGAATTTGAATTAAGCCTAACAACCATTCTTGCAATCGCAGGAGTGGTGGGAGTTTTGCTAGGGGCATCTCGTTGGGTAACAAAAGCAGAAGTGGCACATGAGAGTGTTCTGAAGATTGACGTGATCGTCGATGAACTGCATCAGCAACAGCAATTGGACCGGAATCTGTGGGGAGAATCCTACCGTGAACGTATCCATGAAGTGCTGAATAATAACGAGGAGCGTTGATATTTTTATGTTTAAACCAATACTCGTAGTTGTAGAAGTATTCGCAATCATCACAATGTATCTACTCATGTTCACTAACACGGCAAGAGCAGACGTGTATGATGCAAAGATCCTTCGTGTCATTGATGGTGATACCGTGGTCATTGCTGCACCCTTTCTGCCATCACCCCTGAAACCACAACTCGCAATTCGAGTATTTGGTGTAGACACTCCAGAGAAAAGCTGGAGAGGGAAGTGTAAGTATGAGAAGGATTTGGGTGAGATGGCAAGTCAATTCACAAAAGCTCTAATCCTTTCATCGACAAAACACCAAGTGGATATAATCAAGTGGGACAAGTTTGGTGGAAGAGTGCTAGGTGACATCATCCTTGACGGAAAGAGCCTACGCTATCTATTGATTGACAATGGATATGCGAGAGAATACTATGGAAAGAAGAAGGAGTCGTGGTGTGAAGATGTAGGGATTGCACGAAAGGGTTTGCGCGGAGTGATGGATGTTGAATAACGAAGTTCCTTAACAAGGAAAAAAATAATGATGTACACTATGATAGCAATCTTTATAGGGGCACTCTGTATCACCAGAGTAGAAACGCTTGCAAGGACAAGTGACACATTCATTGATGCTATGTACGCAGGAATGCCATTTATCATGTTAGGTCAATTCTGCATATACCAAGTGTTCAGTAGAGGGTCATCTGTTATGATGGCATGGTTAGGTTGGACACTCACGGTATCCGTGATTCGGGTCATCAATTCTCAATACATCCTCAGTGAAGGGCTTGACATTAGGTGGGTCGCTGCATCGGTAGCATTGATGTTCACTGCGGCAGTCTGCATGAAACAGGCATAGACCCTTCTGCCTATATAATAGCAAGAAGGAGGAATTTCGTTATGTCACTTGAATTGTTTATGAATGATGTGATCACTGTACAACAACCACGCATGAAGATTTGCACTAAATGCAAAACACCCAAACCTGCAACGCGCGAGTATTTTTATCGTAAAGCGAGTGGCATTGATGGGATGGACAGTTATTGTAAAGACTGTTGTGCTAAAGCAGCCAAGGCTTGGTATCAAAACGGTGGTAGAGAGAAAGGGCATGAGCGCAGACATCAAAACATTCCACACCGACATGCCCTTAATGCAATAAGAAGTAACGTAAAGAAAAGAGGAAATCGCAAGTTTCTATTAGGCGAAGCCGGAACACCAGAAGCAGAAGCCTATATTGAATACCTAGAGACAATCACTCATTGCACGGATTGTGTAAAAGAGTTGACATGGTTTTCGGAGGGTGGTAAGAAATTTGAGTCTGCTTCATTTGACCGAATTGACTCCAATGGAGACTACACCAAGGAAAACGTTCGCATTGTGTGTTCGCAATGTAATTCACAGAAGAATGACCTTCCCGTAGACGAATGGGTTGGTGTATTGAAAGTGCGTATAGAGAAGGGAATCCTAGAGGAAGTAGACCCGAGACTCATTGAGTTTCTATGTGAAGAGGAGATTCGTTATGTCACTTGAATTGTTTATGAATGATGTGATCACACAACCACGCATGAAGACTTGCATCCATTGCAAAACACCAAAGCCTGCAATGCGCGAGTATTTTTATGCATCGCCTTCCTGCAAAGATGGGTTAGATGGCTCTTGTATACCATGTAGATTAAAGTCGAGGAAAGAATATCTTAAACATAGAGGTGGTCGAGAACAACAGAAATTGTATCGAAAAACTCGTGGGAATGCGATGAATAGAAAGCGCAAACACGAAGTAAGCCCACACGAATCTGCATTAAACCAGATAAAGCATAACGCAAAAAGAAAAAATCGAAAATGTTCATTACCTCAGCCCGGAACACCAGAATACGAACCCTATATCGAATACCTAAAGACAATCACTCATTGCCCCGATTGTTCAAAAGAGGTGATATGGTATGGTGCGAATACTAATGAGTCTGCTTCATTTGATCGAATTGACTCTGATGGAGACTACACCAAGGAAAACGTTCGCATTGTTTGTAAGCGTTGTAATTCCCAGAAGCACAATTCTCCTGTATATAAGTGGGTTGCGCTATTAGAAAAGCGTATAGAGAAGGGCATCATAGAGGAAGTAGACCCGAGACTCTCTGAATATGTTGAAGTCAAGTATACCTATACCGAAGATCAAGAGATGTTTATGCGCCAATTGAAAGATATTGACTTTGTGGTTAGAATGTTTAAGGGTGTCAATTCAAAATTGAGGGTAACATTGATTCATGCTCTATGGAACAGTCTTAAATGGCATGAAGTTAAGCGGATTATAGGTAAGGTTTCATAAATATGTCATAAGAACAATAAGGGTAGACTAATGATCGAGATTACAGAATCAGCCGCAGACAAACTCAAAGAATACATTCAAGAGGGTCTTCCTGAAGAGGGCAGCTCATTAAGAATCAAAGTTGTAGGTGGAGGATGTTCTGGATTAAGGTATGAGCTTACGTTTGATGTAGACGGAGACGGAGACTTCATAGAAGAAGCTCGTGATGTTAAGGTCATCATAGACGAGAAGAGTGCCCTATACATGGTAGGAACAGAACTAGACTTTGCAGATGGGCTAATGGAGACAGGCTTTAAGATCAACAATCCCAATGCCACAAATTCTTGTGGTTGTGGTGAGTCGTTTGGAATCTAGTCTTCTAGTGCCCCTCAAAGGGATATAAAGGTATAAAAAAGGTATATTGGGCTCTGTACCACTTGAACCCA
>TARA_R110000868_G_scaffold91999_4_pt1 | contig 32282 bp, 27 predicted proteins | sample TARA_R110000868 | Tara Oceans TARA_R110000868 (sample SAMEA4397489) | marine metagenome | biome: Polar Biome; feature: [SRF] surface water layer (ENVO:00010504); material: water (ENVO:00002006), including particulate matter (ENVO:01000060) such as... | depth 5 m | reverse complement strand
GGGCGGATTGCACGCACGCCTGTCGGGAGTGCGGGCAATAGCGCGGCCCCGCCTTCTAGTCACGCAAGAAGTTCAACGCGAACGCCGAAATGCGCCGAATTGTGCCGATTTATACCTCAAATGACCCTTATCGCGACGCTATACCGCAGCGCAACACGGTTAAGCTCCGCCGCGCCTCACAAACCCAATATACGCTTGGCGATGATGTTTTTCTGGATTTCGTTCGAGCCGCCGTAAATCGATTGGGCCCGCGCGCCGAGATATTGCGCGACCGACGGGGCCGCTGCCGACGGAATAGCGAAATTATCCGAGCCTTCCGGCACGACAGAATCGGGGAAGGCAGGCTGTGCATAGGGCCCGAATGTTTCGACGCCAAGTTCAGTGATGTCCTGCGCGAGTTCGGTGGCGATCACTTTGAGGATCGAGGATTCCTCGCCCGGTGCGCCGCCGTCAGCGACCGAGGCCAGCACGCGCAACACGGTCAGTTCCAGCGCGTCGAGGCGGGCTTCAAGGCTCGAAAGTTTTTGCGCGAAGCTTGCGTCGTTGAGCAGTGCGGTGCCGTCGCTCGTCAGGCGTGAGGCTGTTTCGCGGATGTTGCGGAGTTGTTTGCGCTTGCCCGCCACATGCGCATAGGAGGTGCGTTCATGTCCAAGCAGGTAGTTGGCATAAGTCCAGCCCTTGCCTTCTTCGCCGATGCGATTTTCCTGCGGCACGCGCACATCGACGAACTCCACCGCATTGAGTGAATGCTTGCCGTCAATCGTGATGATCGGATGCACAGTGATGCCGGGGGACTTCATGTCGATCAGCAGGAATGTAATGCCCTCCTGCTTCTTGCCGGAATTATCCGTGCGCAGCAGGCAGAAGATCCAGTCGGCGTGATGACCTAGGCTTGTCCAGATTTTTGTGCCGTTGACGATGTAGTCGCTGCCGTCCGGCACGGCGGTTGATTGCAGCGAGGCGAGGTCGGAGCCGGAGCCGGGTTCGGAATAGCCCTGCCCCCAGAATGTCGTGCTGTTGAGGATGCCGGGCAAGAATTTTGCCTTCTGCTCCGGCGTACCGAATGTGTAGATCACCGGTCCGACATAGAGGAGACCCATCGGCACGACATTGAGCGCGCCCGCGCGTTCCAATTCCTCGTCGAAAATATATTTCTGGTTCGATGTCCAGCCTGTGCCGCCTGCGTCCTTGGGCCAGTTGACCGCCACCCAGCCTTTGCTGTCGAGCGCGCGCTCGCTGCGTTGATAATCGGCTTTGGAGGGCGAGTGGCCCTTGCCGATCTTTTCGATCAGGTCTTGGGGGTATTCCGTCTCGAAAAAGTGACGGACATTCATGCGGAAAGTTTCATCCGCTTCAGTGAAAGAGAAATCCATTGGGTTCAGCCCTTGCTGGTCGGGTGGCGATGAGTGCCGTCAAGCGACAGCAAGTCGCCATAGAGGTCCACGCGACGGTCGCGGAAGACGCCCCATTCAATCTTTGTACGGCGTAATTTTTCAAGGTCGAAGGTGGCAGTCAGCACCGCTTCCTCCGTCTCTCCGGCTTCAGCCACTTTTGCGCCTGTGTTGTCGGCGATAAAGGACGAGCCATAAAAAGTAATGTCGCAGGTCCGGCCCTTTTCCTTGCCGATGCGGTTGGAGGCCACCACGGGCGTCATATTGGCCGCCGCATGCCCTTGCATGGTCCGCTGCCAGTGGTCGCGTGAGTGGATCGTCGCGTCATGGGGCTCAGAGCCGATGGCGGTCGGGTAGCAGATGATGTCCGCACCTTTGAGCGCCAGCAGGCGCGCGGCTTCGGGGAACCACTGGTCCCAGCAGACCGCCGCGCCGATCTTGCCGACCTTGGTGTCCCAGACCTTCAGACCGGTATCGCCCGGCGAGAAATAGTATTTTTCGCTATACCCCGGCCCATCCGGTATATGCGACTTGCGGTAAAGGCCCAGCACTTCGCCGTCTGTGTCCACCATCACCAGCGTATTGTAGAGCGCATTGTTGGCGCGTTCGTAGATCGACACGGGCAGCACCACGCCAAGGCGTTTGGCCAGCGCCCGCATGGCTTTGACCGCCGGATTATTTTCCACAGGCACCGCGAGATGCAGCAGGTCGGGGGCCATGTCCTTGCAGAAATACGGCGTTTCAAAAAGTTCCTGCAGCAGGATGAACCGCGCGCCCTGCTCAGCCGCTTTCGTCACCAGCCGTTCGGCATTGGCGATATTCTCGTCGGCATCGGCGCTGCAGGCCATTTGCGTCGCAGCCACAGTCAGTTCGGTCATCCGCCGTCAGTCTCCATAAAATCACCCTTTCGGGTGACTGCGCCTGCCGCCCACCAGCCCTAATGTGACACCACGAGCACAGAATCGGCTTAAATGCAGAATGTTCAATTTGGGCTTAGTTGGCCATTGTCCTGACGACCAAACTACCGACAAACTACCGCTTAGTCGATTCGCGTCCGTCCATTGAATACCATCATCTGCATCAGAGGTGCCTTGCCATGCTGAACACCAATTCCCCTGCGTTCTATGTCGGCAGCGACGTCACGCGTACAGGCAAATCCGTCGTCACCATTCACGCCGCCAAGTCCGTCGTCTCGCGCCACCAGATGGATGAGCTGCGCAATGAGCTGGTTGGGCGCGGCCATTCCGGTGCCATCAAACTCCGACGCCACAGCGACCGCAGCCTGGAGCGTGCCCGCTCCATCGAAGGTTTCGTCAAGAATTTCGCCCATGACCAGTCGCTGCATGATGCCACCGGTGCGATCGACCGCGGCCATGCGCTCGTTGCCTTCGCCCGCGCCATGCGCAGCGAGCTTGGCGACAAGCTGGCGGGCCTCTATTGGAACTCGCGCTGGCGCACGGTCTATGTGGTGCTCAACCACAAGCATTTCGTCCGCGAGGCCAAGCTCAGCACAGCCGATCTTGGTGCGATGGAAGACCTGACGCTCACACATCTCGTCGCCGCCACGAGCAGCTTGCCGGATGATTTCAGACCTGCCTTGCGCCTCAGCTTCGAGCTGCCGCGTCTTGCCCTCGTGCCTATCGATAAGCATTCGCAGGCGGCACGTCGCTCGCTCTTCGGCATCATGCGTTCCAACATGATGATGCCTGCGCTCGGCGCCCTCATTGGCATGGGCTCGGTCGGCATGGCATCAGCCGATGAAGCCACAGCTCCCGCTGTCTCCGGCATCAATGGCAAAATTGCGATCGTCGGTGGCTATTCCGACAGCGACAATGGCAGCGAGCACAACCGTGGTTTGGTTGCCGGTTCGCTCACCCTGCCAGGCGATACGCAATGGGGCGTCCAGTTTGACGGCGCAGTCGGTCGTGACGGCGGTTCGAATACCGGCGGTATCGGCGGCCATTTTTTCTGGCGTGATCCGTCCAAGGCGCTCCTTGGCATCACGGTCGCCCATGTCACCAAAAACAATGATTCAAGCCCCACCCAGTCGCTGTCGCGTCTCGGCGGCGAAGGCGAACTTTATCTCGAACAATTCACGATTGCCGCACGCGGCGGTTACCAGTGGGGCTCCAATATCGATAACGGCACTTATTCCTCTCTCGATATTTCTTGGTACGCGACAGACAATTTCAAACTCGTCGCCGGTGGTGCCAATGACCCGACACGCGACATGACCGCCCACGCCGGCTTCGAGTTCCAGCCCGGCATGGCGAGCATTTCCGGCCTCACCTTCTTTGCCGACGCTGCCGTTGGCGATGAAAGCTACCTCAACGCCTCTGTCGGCATCCGCTATTACTTCGGCGGCGGCACCAAGAGCCTCAAGGATCGCAACCGTCTCGACGATCCGGAGATAAATCTGGCCACAGAGGGCGTCGATAGCATCTCGCAATCTTCCAACAACTACACGGCACCCTATATCCTGCCTAACTGATCCCGAACAACACATGCAATATTTCAAACAGCCGGCAAATTCATTTGCCGGCTGTTTCTTTGTCCATATCGTCGGCGCGGCCTTGACGCCATAATACAGCCATGAAGACCATTATTTTCACTGCTGAACTGGGTGCAGGTCTCGGCCACATCATGCCGCTTCTGCGCATTGCGCAGGCCATGCGTTCACGTCTCACTGCCGCTGGTGAAGCGCCCTTCCGCGCCGTCTTCGTGCTGCACGACCCGCACCACATTCGACCCCATCTCGCCGAAGGTGACCTCGCACTTGCTGCGCCGCGCCCCGCCTCGCTCGGCAACATCCGTTCGCACACCGCAAGCTTTGCCGAAATTCTCGTTCTCGCCGGTTTCTCGCGCAGCGAAGATCTCCGCGCGGGCCTTGCCGCTTGGGACGATATTTTCACGCTCTGCGCGCCCGACGCGCTTGTCGCCGATCACAGCCCGCTCGCAGTCCTTGCCGCGCGAGGCCGCGTGCCGACCCTCGTCACAGGCAATGCATTCAACGCGCCACCCGCGCACATCAAAAATTATCCAGCCCTCATTGCGGGCACAGACGCACCGCCCATCCAGAACACCATGCTCGCAACCGTCAATGCCGCCTTGCGCAGACGCGGCCACAGTGAAATCGCAGCCTTGCCGCTTTTCATGGAAGGCGACGCGCGCGCGGTTTTCATGTTGCCTGCCTTCGACCCCTATGGTGCCCTTCGCGACACGCCTCTGTTTGGCACTTATGAAACCAACATCATCCCGCTCGCACCGCCGCTCGCTCCGGCCGTCTTTCTTTACGGCCACGCCAATCTCAACCTGTCGCAGCGCCTCATTCAGGCCGCAGCGCATTCTGGTCTGCCGGTCGTTGCCCATCTCACCGGTGGCGAAACGGAATCAACCCGCTTTCTCAAACGTCAGGGTGCGGAGGTTCTCGACAAGTTGCCAGATGTCTTGGAGATATTTCCGCGCATCTCCGTTGTCGTGTCTCATGCGGGCGCGGGCCTCTCCCAATCAGCCTTCGCTGCCGGTCGCCCGCAGGTCGTCGTTCCCATCCATTCAGAATCCCAAATGATCGCGCGCCAAATCGTCAGGCTCGGCACCGGCGTCTGCTTTGATCCGACCAATGGGGATGTCGATGTGGCCGCCTTGGGCGACGCCATCCGACAGGCCGCCACCGATCCTGCCTTGATGCAGGCGGCCATCGCGCAGGCCGAAGGTATCGCCCGCCTCGGCCTCCCTGCCGATCCGCTGGGCCTGGCTGCCGATATGGCTCTCCGCCTTATCTCACGCGCTTGACGGCAGGCTCAGCACCGCGCGGTCTTGCTCTGTGAAGTCCCGGTAGCGTTCTGTGATCGCCGGCGGGCGCGGCAGGGGCGATGATACACTCTGCCCCATCGCTCTCATGCCCTTGCGCCAGCCATATTCATACTCAAGCTGAAGCAAAACAGTCACGCAGGCCTTCTGCCATTGTTCGATGCGCGGCAGACCAAGCCGACGCCATTTGGCCAAATCATTTCTCAAACATACCCGCGCGCGGGTCAATGCAGGCCGCAAATGCCCCAAATCGGCAATCGTGGCGATTTTCCAGGATTTGCGTGTAACCACATAGGCGGCATTGGCGAAACCATATTGACGGAACCGCTTGCGCATCTCGCGAGCGTTCAATTTGGCAACATGGAAGATCACCCAGCGATGCACCACAAGATAGCTCCCGCCTGCGGCGATCACTTTTTGCGTGATGTCACAGTCTTCCGACCCGCGCAGATCGGCGGAAAAACCACCCGCCGCTTCATAGGTGCTGCGCTTCATGGCGAGATTGGCCGTCACAGCCGTCAGCAGGCCAAAACTCATTTCCAAGGCCGAATGTGCTTCGTCCGCCACCGACAGGCTCCGCTGCCATCGCGTCGCGCCTTCAGGGAAACAAGGTTTCACATCGCCCGCAAACAGATCAACACCGGGCCAGGTCTCGATCATCGCCTCCAGCCAGTCGAGCCATTCACGTGTCGGCAGGCAGTCATCGTCAATGCAGACAAGATAGTCTTCGTCGGCCCCTTCAAAGCACGCCCGCCTTGCACCGCCGCAGCCGACATTTACGGACAAAATCCGATAGTCGAACTGCCCCGCCCGCGCTGTCACAACCTCGTCATATCGCGCCTCATGGCTGCCATCGTTGACCACACAAAGACGAATATGCGGGCGCTCCGCCAGCAGCGGCAGCAGCCGGTCCAGCAAATCCCGCAGCAAGTCGGCCCGCTTGTAGCTTGGCACACCAATGCAAATACTGGTCACTACGTCCCCCCGTCCGGCATCGGTGAAGTCTATACGAAAATCACGCGCCAACCGATGCCGTTCGGCGCTAATATGCATGCGTGGAGGAACACATGATGACCAAGCCCGCTGGCCTGCCCTCGCCTCATCCGCTTATTGTGCGCCTGACCCATTGGGTCAACGCTTTCGCTATGGTCCTGATGATCGGCAGCGGCTGGCGCATCTACAATGCCTCACCCCTGTTTGATTTCATGTTCCCGCGTTCCATCACTATCGGCGGCTGGCTCGGCGGGGCGCTGCAATGGCACTTCGCCGCCATGTGGCTTCTGGTTGCCAACGGCCTTGTCTATCTGGCCTATGGTCTGTGGTCGGGCCATCTCAATCGCGCCATGTTGCCCGTCTCCCCCAAAGCTTTCTGGGATGACACCGTCGCGGCGCTCAAATTCAAACTTGCGCATAGTCTGGGCACCTACAACGCCGTTCAGAAAGTCCTCTACCTCGGCGTCATCGCGCTTGGCGTTCTCGTCGTCCTTAGCGGCCTCGCCATCTGGAAGCCGGTGCAGTTCCATCTGCTCACCAGTCTGTTCGGCGGCTACGAAGGCGCGCGCATTGTCCACTTCCTTTGCATGTCGGGCATCGTCGCTTTCATCTTCGTCCATCTCGCCTTGGTCCTGCTCGTCCCCTCCACACTGCTCCCCATGATCACAGGCCGCGCACCGGCATCTCATGCCAAACCCCACACGGAGGCTCCCCAATGAAACGCCGTGACGAAAAACTCGCTGTGAGCCTCAAAGAGATTGCGCCGGAAATCAAAAACATCGAGCGCCGCCTGTTTCTGCGTCAGGGCCTGTCGCTAGGTGCCCTGACCATGCTGACGGGCTGCGATCTCGGCAGCGGCTTCTCCGTGCAGAAGGTTCTCGACAATATGTCGAAATGGAATGACGGCGTGCAGGCCGCCCTTTTCAGCCCGACCACGCTGGCACCGACCTATCCCGAAAGCGCCATCACCAAGCCCTTTCCGTTCAACGCGTTCTACGCTGAGTCCAAAGCGCCGGTCATCGACGGATCAACCTATAGTCTGAAACTGTCGGGCAAAATCGCGGACCGCAAACCCTGGACAGTCGCAGACCTGCGTGCGCTGCCACAGGAATCCCAGATCACGCGCCACATCTGCGTCGAAGGCTGGAGCGCCATCGGCAAATGGAGCGGCGTGCCCTTCCACATATTTCTGGATCGCGTCGGTGCGGACAAGACCGCCAAATATGTCGGCTTCAAATGCGCTGACAATTACTATTCCAGCATCGACATGCCGACCGCCCGCCACCCGCAAACCATTCTGGCGCTGGACTATGCTGACGGTGAACTGCCGGTCAAATACGGCTATCCGATGAAACTCCGTGTGCCGACCAAACTCGGGTTCAAAAATCCCAAGCATATTGTCGAGATTTTCGTGACCAATGATTATCCCGGTGGCTATTGGGAAGACGAAGGATACAATTGGTACAGCGGGTCTTAGAGCACCACCTGCGCCATCACCAGCACCAGCCCCAACGTTGCCGCGTTCCAACTGAACGTGCGTAGCCAGGGTACGCCTATCGCATAGAGCGGCAAAAAAATTAGCCGTCCGCCGAGATAGATCAGCGTGCCCCAATAGCTGAATTCGCCCGCCTTGTGCAGCACTTCGACCATCAGTACGGCGGCAACGAAAATCGGAAACGTCTCATTGAAATTCCGTTGCGCCCGATCAAGCCGTGCCGCCACGCCTGTCGGCTGCAGCGCCTCGTCACGCGCGCCAACCGTATAGCGATTGCCGACCTGCGCCTTAAACGTGAAGGACGCCGCCGACATATGCACGAGCCCCAACACCATCGCCCCGAAAAGGCACCAGAGTTCAACAGACATGATTGCCTCCACCGATTGGCTTCCCGAACGCATGATAGCGGATATGCCGCAATTCACTCAATTCGTCTTGCCCCGGCTTGACCGGGGCATCCATCTCGCCGCGTTCGCCACCCTTTCTCTTGCACCCCCGCCAAATCAATAGCACCCTCATCAAAAATGGGAGGATGAAACCATGCGTCTGCGCCAGATTGCCCTCGTCGCCAAAGACCTCGAACCCTATGTCGAAGACCTTGCCGCAACGCTCGGCATCAAGGTCGCCTATCGCGATCCGGGCGTTGCCGTCTTCGGCCTCGTCAATGTCGTCTTCCCCGTCGGCGGTGAGTTTCTCGAAATCGTCCAGCCGGTGCGTGACGATGCGTCCGCCGCACGCTATCTCAAACGCCGTAATGGTGACGCGGGCTATATGGTCATTTTGCAAGACCGCGAGGCACTTCCCCATCGAGACCGTCTCGTCGCCAAAGGTTTGCGCTCCATCGCAGCGCATGAAGGCAAGACCTATACATTCACCCATTTTCATCCGGGCGACTTCGATGGTGTGCTCACCTCGATCGACTCTGTCGGCGGCGTTGCCGACTATCTCGAAAGCGAGAGCGACTGGCCGCCCGCCGGTCCCGCGTGGCGCGATTTCCGCGCAGACGCCAACGTGCTCGGCCTGCCCGCTGTCACCATTCAGTCGCGTAACCCCGCCGATGCCGCCAAGCGCTGGGCGTCGCATCTCAATTCATCCGTTACCGGATCAACAAATGTGATACTTGCCAAAGGCGAAATCCGCTTCGTGCCGCCTGTCGATGAAGACGGCACCGGTGTCATCGGTATCGATGTCGCCGTGCGCGACGCCGCGCCCGTTCTTGCCGCCGCGAAGGCGCGCGGACTGAACGTCGAGAATTCGGGTTTCAGAATTTGCGGGATAGACATAAATCTCATTTAACGCACGGAGTAAGGCACCGGACCGAGCGAAATCTTGTACCCGCTTTTGAGTTCGACCTCGGCGCGCATGACATATTTGCCACGCACGACCGGCCAGTCGAAATCCCCGCCTTTTGCTTCTCCCTCAATCTCGTCATTCACGATCCATGTCACCCTATCCTCAGGTGTGATGCCTGCGACCGAGAAGCGGAAGGATTGTCGGTCCGCAGGCAGGCGCGGATCGAAGGCGAGGCGGAGGTCGCGCGTCGGGGATAAGATGAAGGGAGCAAGCTTATCCGCCCCTGTGAATTTTACGCTGGTTGCCGTTTGCAGGTCCAAAACCTGCTCGCAACCCTCGACTTGACCCTCGACATGGAATGCACAGTTTTCTCGCAGGAAAACCTCGGAATCCAAGCCTAGTCTCGAGGTGTTCTGATCGCGGTTCAGATAAGCGAAAATCCCGCGCAAAACGAGGCCGGGGCCCGTCGATCCCGTGACACCGTCGGTTGGTGACTGGTCGAGGTTCCCCATCCATATCCCCACCACATAGCGGCTGTCGTATCCTACCGCCCAGGCATCACGGTAGTCCGTCGAAGTGCCTGTTTTGACAGCGGTTTGGACGGGGAGATCGAGCATGGAATAGCGACCGAATTCAAGCGAGCGCGCCCAAGGGTCCGACAGGATATCACTCACCATCGTTGCCGCTTGCGGGCTGAAAACCCTTTGGTTCTGAGTGGGTTGCGGGTCAGATTTCTTCACCGCATTGAGCCGCACCGTCTCACCCTGATTGGCAAGTGCCGCAAAGCCTTGAACGAGTTCGAGAAGTGACACTTCACCATTTCCGAGCGCCAATCCGTCGCCGTAAAAACCCGCGCCGCGCGTGAGGCTTTTGAAACCAAGCTGATGCAACAGCGACAGATAACGATCCGGTCCCACAAAATTTACGGCGTGTACGGCAGGTATATTGAGTGAGTTTCCAAGCGCTTGGCGCACTGACACATTGCCGTAGAATTGATGCGAATAATTGTTAAACCGATGCATGCCCGTGCCCACAGCTTCCGACAACGGAGCATCTTCAATGCGTGATCCGGGCGACCATCCGGCATCGAAACTCGCCGCATAAAGAAAGGGTTTCATCGACGATCCGGGTTGGCGCGGCACAAGCACGGCGTCGAGATATCGACCCGGCGTTTGCGTGCTGTTCTCCGATCCGGCAACCACCCAGGCGAGAATTTCGCCGCTGCGATGATCAATGACAAGAGCCGAAGCATTATGAACTTTTCGACCCGCCAAATTCTTCACACGCTGATCGACAAGGCCCTGCGTCAGCTGCATCAAACCGCTGTCGAGTGTCGTCGTCACCCTCTCCGGTCTGCGAAGATCAGTGGAGCGCGTCAACTGCTTTTCAACATAGGTTCTAAAATGACCGATCGAAGAGGTCGGTCGGGTACGTTCAAGCGTAAGCGGCGTATCAATAATTGCTTCCCATTCGTCGCCATTGATGAATCCGGCGTGCCGCATTTCACTCGCCAGATGAATGCTGCGCTGGTCGAGATGCTTGGTGCCGCTGCGATAGGGATCAAACCCCGAAGGCGCACGCGGCAGGATTGCGAGCGTCAGCATCTCGCGACCGTCCAGCGTATCCAGATCGCGATTGAAGTAGTAGCGCGCCGCCGCGACCACACCACGGCGGTTCGACGCGTAGGGAACCTGATTGATATAGAACTCAAGAATATCGGACTTGGTAGCGACATGCTCAAGTCGGCGCGCGTCGATGCCTTCGATCCACTTCGACCACAAAGTTCGTGGACGTGGCACCAGCATACGCACCACTTGCTCAGTGATGCTGCTCGCACCGCGCACATTCCGTCCCGCTTTGATGCCTTGCCAGATCGCATGAGTGCGCGCCAACCAATCGACACCGTGATGCGCGTAGAAACGACGATCCTCCGCCGTCAGTACAGCTTGCTGCAATCGTTGTGGCACTTCGTAAAGCGGCACCTGATCTTGCACATTCCATTCACCCAACTCTTCCGTCAGGGCGTGACCTTCGCGGTCGAGAAGGATTTGTCGTTGCGCTGCAAGCTGCAATCGCAAACGCGATGCATCGGCGAGGCTCATCCAAGTTGCGGCCGAGAACGCCACAAGCGTTCCCACCACTGCGAACGTCAACCAAGTCCGCAATCGCCATTGACGCCATTGGGCGTATGGCCATTCGAGCCGCTCAACGCTCCAGCGCAACCAGTTCATTGCCTGCTATTCCTCAACAGTCAATCGGCCAGCAGCGCCGTAACCGAAGACATCTGGGTCATACATTTCTTCGGCTTTCACAGCGCGATGTGTGAACTCACCCGTCGCAATGGCTTGCGCAACATAAGACAAATGATAATTGCCCGGGCGCAGATAGTCCGAATAGAAGCGCACGCTGTCGTCTCGCATTTCCTGATGGTAAAAGGACCAATAGCTCGCGGCATATTCGAGCCAGTCAGAGAAGCGCGTGACCCAGCTTCCTTCCGGCGGCGTGATGTCAGCTTGGTCCGCATCGACAATCGAGGTCGTGGCAAGATCGCGGTTCACCGGTTCGAGACCACCGGGCACCGGGTCATTGACCACCACAAAATTGCGCGCGGCAGGCAGCGACATGTAGATGTCAACGCGCACAAGTTCGCCGCGTTTGACCTTCGCGTCATTGCCGAGCAGCACGCGCTGACCGTCCCGTTCAATGCTGTATTCACGATGAATTTCAATGCCGCTATTGACCGGTTCTGTTACGCCGTCGGCAGGGGCGTAGCTGAGGCGCGTCGCATAATAGAGACGTCCTTCACCCTGCCGTTCGATGGTAAGCTTAGCATCACGACCCGCGTCGCTTTCGACAATATCGTGGCGAAGTGTGACCGGTGTAGCGTCGAAGCCTTTAAGTATCGCACTTCCCATGACTTCACTGTCCAATGTCGCATTGACGGTCAAGTTTGGATCGGTTGCTTCGAAGGCGCTGGCATAATCGGCGAGTGCATTGGCACAGAACATATTCTCCTGCGTATTGCCCCAATAGCCGTCTTTCCGTTGGCTCTGCGAAATTGCCCGCACGAGTTTGAAAGCGGTTTGCTCCACATAGTCACGCTGTCCCGGCGCGCGCGAATATGCGACGAGGCTCGTGAGGATAGCGCAATTGTCGCGCAGTGGGGTCGAGAGAATGCGCGCATAGCCTGCGCCAATTTCTTCCGTGAAGAGGAATTTGCCGGAAGTCTGGTTGGAATGCGAGAGGATCAGATCAACCATCTCGCGCGACAGTTTCGCCCCTTCGCCATCCTTGAGCGAGAGCGCAGCTTGCAACACCATCGCGTTGCCGAAAAGCCCCATGCTGAGAAACTCCGGACGCAAACGCTCGATGTCGCGCAATGTCACACGGCCATCACGACCAAGGGCCGCCAAAGCGACGGCGCGCACGGAAGCCGTCATGTGCTTACTGTAGTAATCCGGCGCTGTATCCTTGCGCAAAAACTCCTGCAAGTAGGCTTGCAATTTTTCGTTAACCGGCGTCGGCGCATCTGCGCCACGATCATGCAGCCAAGTAAATCCGAGAGCGGTATAAGCGGAGAGATATGGATCCACGCGATCATTGGTGGCAACCCAATAGGCCATGCCGCCATTAGGCGCTTGAAAATCCGCTGCGCTCTTGATCGTGTCCGCAAGCGTCTTCGGTGCATCCTTCCAATCCAGCTCGGCAGGAAGATATTTACGCAGTGCCGCGAAGTTTGCCGCCATCACACCTTTGGTCAACCGCTGTTCCCAGCAGTAGAACGGGTAGAGCGCAATGTAGCGGAAGGCGGATGCGACATCAGTGATGACCGTCGGGCTCAAGGTGACAGTCAGGTCGCCAGCGTCAGACCGGATCGTCTTTGGGAAGGCCACCGGCGTGACGACATTCGCACTGTCCGTCGTGCCGTAGAACGCAGTTGTAACAAGATCAATTCCCTTGCCGACAGGCAGGCTGTAGACGAACCCGTCCTTGTCGATGTCATCACCGGCGCTCACCTTGAAACCGATGGCCCCTGCGGGAACGTTGCGTTTGGTCTCGATCATTCCTGCCGTCAGCGGCACAAAGACTGTACTGCGCGAAAAGGGTTCAAGTTTGATGACCTTTTCGGTAGTCGTCGCCTGATTGTCCGCCAGATCACCTTCGGCGCTAATGGTGACGGTGATGTCGCGCACGGCCTTCGTCCGGTTCATCACACTGAAACCGGCAGAGAAGGAGTCGCCTTCCAAAACCTGATTGGGCATGACGGGACGAATTTCGGTTTCGCGATTGACTTTGAACTCGCCAACACCGAGCCCCATCTTTTGAGCCGGATCAACCGCCAGTGCCAGTACACGCCAGCCTGTTAGATTGTCAGGCGCTTCAAACTCGATCGATGCGTTGCCTTTAGCATCTGCAAGGACAGATGGATTCCAGAAAGCAACGAATTTTGTAACGTCGCGCAGCTTGAGATCCGGCCCGCCATCACCGCCGGGGTTCGCACCTTTCTTTTCAAACTTTTGCCGCCCTACAAGATTGAGCAGCAGATTGTAGTTGTGAACATCGAGCCCATCGAGGCGATACATGCCGTGATAGGGATCGAAATAGGAATTGCCACCGGTGACGAGATCGAACACCGCCTGATCGAGCACGGCCACAGCAAATTCGACAGGTTCATTGCCGCCTTTATGTCGAGGTTCGGCGTGCAGCTTGACGGAGACCGTATCGCCGGGACGATACTCTTCCTTTCCCGCTTTCGCGCTGATGACCATTTCGTTGTAGGGATCGGTGACAGGTACCGACACATAGCCCATGCGGAACGCAGGCTTACCAAGATCAACCATATTGGCATCAAGTGGCTTATCAACGCGCGGACTGACGAGCACGATGGAGACATAGAAGCCCGGCGCGTACTCCGGCTTCACAGGGAACTCGACAATGGGTGTCGAGCTGTCAAACGTTTGCACGAAGTGATCAATGACACCGTAACGTTCGATCGTGATGAGCGCCTTTGCGTTCGGATAAGGATTTTTGATCAGATAACGCGCCGTGTCGCCAACCTTGTACTTGGCCTGCTCGGGAAACATTTGCAGCGCCCTGTCCGGTTCACTTTCCCAAAGCACAACATTGCGTCCCGTGACCCAGAAGTCGCTCGACGCGATATGAGATTTGCCTCCAGTACCTTTCACGGTCGCCGTGATGCGGTACTCACCCGCCTCCGCCGGTGTGAATGTGCATGTCGCGGCACCTTCTTCGGATTTGCCTGAGCAGCTTCCGGCCTTATCCCAACTTGTGTTGTAGACCGTCTGATAGACATTACCTGCGGATTTTACGCGCGCCGCCGTCACATTCTTGAACGCGACCTCTAGTTCAACGACGGCACCCCTTACCGGAACACCTTCTGCATCGACAACGACATATTCATATGAGGCTGGTTTTGCCGCCTGGAAAATCCATGCGGTCGGCTTCAGGCCGACGAAGCGGTCGGTCGCTGCAAATGTCGCCGTTGTTGCATTGGCAATATTCTTGCCGCGATCGTCAGCAACAGCACTTTCAAAAACCAGATTGCCGTATGAGGCCGTCTCCTCCTCGGGAATTTTGATCGCGACTTTGGCTAGACCTTGCGCATCAAGCGGTTGCTCAAGCTGCGCAATCATACGCTGTGATCCGCTATTGTCATCATCACTTCTGGAGAAATCAAAGCTCGCGGCAACCGGATGATCCGAATGCATTGCGCGCGGTGTCAACATAGCGGTGATACGCGCCGTTGCATTGGTGTATGGCCCGCCAGCATGAAGTGCGGCTTTGCTCTCCACATCGACCGTCTGACCTGGGCCAAAAATTTTGCCATTGACGGTGGTTGCGACGCGAAAGGAGGCAGGAGTGAAATCGCTGACCAGCACCTGCATCGGCTTCCAGGCATACCAACCCGTTTCGCCCAACGGTCCTTCTTCGGTCGAGAAGTCTTTGATGTCGCCTGCCGTTGCATAAAGTTTCTGCAAGAGACGGAAGCGATACCAGCCAACCGTTCCGTTCTTGGATACGTTGAACTCACCAGAGGTTGCGCCAAACTCGCTCAGCGACATGTCTTTGGTTTCGGCTACGAGCTTGCCTGTGGGGTCAATCAACTGCACGCGGTAGTTCGACGGCGGCGCGGTTGTGAGGCCGGTGTTGTCCTGCCCGCGCACATAGACCTTATATTGAATGGTGTCACCCGCACGATAAACACCCTGAGCCGTGGTGCCCCAGACGCGCATATGTTCCTGAGGTGACTGGCTGTTCGGCCACAATTGCTCGCCCGACGCACGGTAAGTATCAGCCTCAAACTGATAGTAGAGCGGCATGAGCGCGAGATCGTCGGCCTTTTGCGCTTTGATGGTCAGCGCCGTGTCGCAGGGAGATTCCCATGCATCTACCTTGCGTGGCTTGCCCGGCAATTTCGCCAAACCGCTTTCATCCGTGAGAGCAAATGCCTCCTCTCCACGTGCGCTCCAGGCAACATCCGGTGTGGAGGAACAATAGGCTTTGAATAGATCCGGGTCGCGATAAAGCGATACACGCGCACCAGCGACGGGCTGGCCGGTTGCAAGATCCGTCACCCAGACAAATGTATTGTAATGCGCCAATTTGACATGCATGGCGAAGGGCGTGACCTGCGCAAAAACAAACGGCGATTGCTTGCGCGTCGCAGGTGTCGTCGTCATTCGGCCAAGAATGGCACCCGACTTGCCCTCCAGCATGTCGCGCACACCAAATGGGATGGCGTATTGTACGTTCCGGATCGGATCGATTTTGCGATTTTCGATCAGGCCGGATTTCACACCAGACGCGGTCATGCGCGAGTAGTTGAACTGCATGTCTGTAAGGTTGTTGACGTAGAGCGACACCTCGCTGTCGATACCTTTTTCAAGCACGGCGACGTTCGTCGGCAGTTCAAAGTTTGGCGGACGATCATCCATGCGCCAACGCGCGGCAAGATCGCCTTCCAATTCACGGCCAAGAATATCGACGATCTTTGTGTCACCAGGCTTCAGGCTGACTTCATAGTCGCGGCCTGATCGCAAATAGACTGGGAAACGCGCTGAGAACTCGTCTGCCTTGTCATGACCTTTCCAATCGTAGTAGCCGTCGGTTTGATCCAGATCGACGTCCGCCCAAGGGTCACCATCCGGCGTCGGTTTGCCAAGTTCGGGCGAGATTGCAACATGGTCCTTCAACTCCTGCCGTTTGACGGGAGAAGAAAAAGCAAGGCGCACAATGTTCCACGGGCCGCACAGCGCACCAGCTTTGTCGCCGGGGGCAATACTGATTGTATTGCCCGCATTGTCGTCGCAACGGGCGCCAAGAAACTTGAATGGACCGAAGGTCGCGAATTTCTTGACTTGCTGATCGACGATGCTCTGTTCGGCGCCCAAAGCCGAGATGAGGCCGGGGTTCATATTCAATTCAACTTCGGTGTCGAGCGGTAACGGACTGACGGGCGTTACTACCCATGTCCGACGCGCCCATTCCTTCGGCGCAGGATCGCTGTCGGCACGGAACCATGAAAAATAGGACAGAAGTCGTTTGAAAAATCCCTTGAGGCCCGGTTCGCGCGGCACAGCCATCAACACATCGTCCGGCGACGCTGACCAATCTGGTCCTGCCGCAACGGTGACGGGGCGCGTGCCCTCGCCGTTTTCTGTCCAAGCAAAGTGGATATTGCGCGCAATGCTGTCGCGGCGCACTGGCTGGTTGAATGTCATCTGCAACGAGGGCAAACCGGGACCGGTCCAGCCGGAAAACTCCACCCGATCAAGCGCGATACGGCTTGTGACAAATTCGTGCTGCAGTGGTTCGGCAAGAGTTGTGTTGTCTGCCGCGACGATGCCGGGATTGACGATCACCCTATAGTGAGTGGACGCCGCCATCGCGGCCTTTTCGCCCAATTGGCAAGCAAGCGCGCGGTCGCTCAGCCAACGCCATTCGCAATCGAGCGCGGGCGTGATTTCCACCGGGATTTCGGCGCTGGTGCGCTCCATGCGCCCAAGCGGCACGACGGCGCGGTCGAATTCGATGACCATTTGCTGACCTGCAGCAGCGTCCATGCCGGATGGGGTGATACGGGCGACACTCAGCGTTCCCTCTGCTGCCTGAGCGACCGGGGTCCACCCTGCCCAACCCACCGCTGCCAAAAAGAGAGCAACAAACAGCGCAGGACGATGAATTTCATTCATGGCGGAGTACCTTCGCGAGAGGCCGGGGGATGTGAGACAAACAGATCATATCAAATGCACGGCAGCATGACATGATTCACCGTCCGACAGCGATTTGGCGCTCCTTCGGTGGCAGGATTATGGCGGGCACACGGATGATTTCAGAAAAATCCGGATTCCACTTGTATCAGGCATCGATCCAGCCGAGCGCCCGGTGGAACAGGCCTATGGTGGAGGCGTGCAGCTTGTCGCCAGTCTCGCGCGGGGCTTTACCGGCGGCCGCACGCGCATTGGTGCCTTCCAGAATGATGCCGAGCTTGTAACAAGCAAGAACCGCATACCAGCCGATGGCCGATAGATCGCGGGAGCTGCCTTCAGCGTAGCGGGCAATGAGTTCTGGCGCGGTCGGGAAACCTTCCCAAGGCTGTATACCAACTGAACCTGTGGTGCGCTCGCCATCCGCGCCCGGCCAAGTGGCCATAAGCCAGCCAAGGTCGATGAGCGGATCGCCGATAGTCGTCAGTTCCCAATCGACAATGGCAGCAAGCCTGCCGCTATCGCGTCGGTACATGACATTGGCTAGATGATAGTCACCGTGAATGACGCCGGGCTTGAAATCGCGTGGGCAATTATCGCCGAGCCATTTTGCGACGCGATCAACGCCTGGAATGTCGCCGGGACCCGCCCAGCCTTCATATTCCTTGTAGCTGTCGAGTTGGCCCTGCCAGCGGGCGACTTGACGTTCGAGATAGTTTTCCGGCTTGCCGAGGCCACTGAGCCCCGCAGCCACATAATCGACACGGCCAAGGGCGGCGGCGCCATCTGCAATGGCCATTCCCATTTCATGGCGAATTTTGGCGTCACCTGCATGCAGCGGCAGCAGACCGACCGTGGCGTTAAACCCGTCGACCGGCTCCATCAGGTAGAAAGCTGCGCCAAGCACGTCCTCCTCACCGCAAGCGGAAATAAGGGCCGGATGAGGTACATCGCTTCCCGCCAGTGCACCCAGAACGAGCGCTTCGCGGCGCATCGTCTCGCTGCCGTTCATATGCGGGCGGTGCGGCGGACGACGGAGGACAAAATCACGTTCACCGCGCCGGAATTTTAGCAGGATGTTTTGCGTGCCACCAGTCAAGGCGACGACACCGGTGAGCGGGCCTTTTTCCAGGCCCTCCCCGTCCATCCATTCGGTCAGGCGATCCAGATCAACCAGATCAGTCCAGCTTTCAAGTGACATTGCTATGCGTTCCTTTACGCCGGAACCATGACGGTCTTCAGGGCACCCTTCTGGCGGCCGTCAAACAGGCGATAAGCTTCCGCGCCTTCGGCGAGGCTCATTTCATGGGTGATGAAACGCTCCGGCTTTAGGCGACCGCTGCGGATGAGCGGCACAAGGTCCGGCCAATGCGATTGCACCGAACAGGTGCCGATGTGGAAGGTCAGTCCCTTCATGAAGGCGAGCCCCATGGGGAAGGAAAAGTCGCGCGTCTGGTTGACACCGATGGCGGAGACATGACCGCGCTTGCCTGCCAGCATCAATGCCATTTTAATGGTCGCGTCTGCGCCGACTGCCTCGACCACACAATCAAGCCCTTGGCCCTTTGTCGCCGCGCCAATCACTTCCAGTGCGTCAGCACCATCGACGGGTGTTGCGCCCATAGTCGCTGCAATGGCGCGACGCTCCGGTACGAGATCAATGGCGAAGACTTCTGATGCGCCGAGCACGAAACAGCTTTCGACCGCCATCAGGCCGATGGGCCCGAGGCCGACGACACCAACCTTTGAGCCCGGGCGAATGTTGGCATTGACGCAGCCAAACCAAGCGGTCGGCAGATTGTCGGTGAGCATCAGCGCCTGATCGGTTGTAATGCCTTCAGGAATGGGATGGGCATTGAAATCGGCCATCGGCACGCGGATGCCTTCGGCCTGACACCCTTCCAGCCGATGGCTAAGGCCATAGCATCCGGCCCCGCCTGTCGTGCAGTGATTGATATTGCCCGCCAGACAATTTACGCATGAGCCGCAACCCACCGCCGCCGACAGTATAACTTTGTCTCCCGCCTTGAGACGGCGCACGCCGCGACCAACTTCGGCCACTTCGCCTACCGCTTCGTGACCGACGCAAAAGCCGAGGTCCGGACTAAAGCCTTCACCGTGATAGATGTGCAGATCGCTGCCACAGATGCCGCATTTGTCCATCTTGATGATGGCGTCGGTATCGGCGAGCAACGTCGGGTCGTCAAAGCTCTCGTAGCGAATGTCACGCGGACCTTGATAGAGAAGCGCCTTCATGGAATTGCCCTTAAAAGTTTATGCGTTGCGCGCCATCAACCCGCCATCGACGGGGATGGTGACGCCGGTGATATAGGACGCTGCCGGCATGCAGAGGCTAACTGTGATGTGTGCCACTTCTTCCGGGCGGCCATAGCGGCGCATCGCCGTGCGGCGCTTGGCATAGATTTCTTTGTGTTCATCGGGAATGGCTTGCGTCATGCCTGTCGAAATCGGGCCGGGGCAGACGCAGTTGACGGTTATGCCTTCCTTACCAAGTTCGACAGCAAGTGCGCGCGTCAGACCGGTGACGCCGGCCTTTGCGGCTGAATAGGCACTGTCGAGTGCGGTCGCGCCCAAGGCTTCCGTCGACGCGATGTTGACTATGCGCGGACTTTTTGATTTGCGCAGATGAGGCAATGCCGCACGGATGATGCGTTGATGAGCAGTGAGACAAACGCGGATCATGCGCTCCCACAACTCGTCATAGCCCTCATTGTCGATCTGGGTGAAGCCAGAAATACCAGCGTTGTTCACGATGGCGTCGAGACCACCGAAATGCTGCGCAATGCCTTCGACGACGGTCTCGATTTCCGCCTTGTCACCAACATCAAGCTTCCACGCCTTAGCGCTGCCGCCTGACGCCGTGATGGCGTCCGCCACTAAAGCGGCACCTTCTAGTGTGTAATCGGTCACCGCCACATGCGCACCTTCGGCAGCAAAGATTTCCGCCGTGGCGCGACCCATGCCGCTGGCCGCGCCAGTGACGATCACCTTCAGGCCCTTTAATGAACGCGATTCCATCATTGCCTTACTCCCCCTCTTATACGTTTTTCGTTATACAGCTTCGTCGAGATCCTCGATCCGGTCACCGTATTTCTCAAACGCATGCTTGCGCACGTTCGGCAGATGGTAGGCGGGGAATAGCTCGTTGCTGGGGCGGTACTCGCGCAAGACCTGCTTTGCGACTGTCACTTTGTGGACTTCCGTCGGGCCATCGGCAAGGCCGAGGAAGAAGGACGAAATAACCTGCCCCGTAAACGGCATTTCATTTGAGAGACCAAGTGAGCCATGCAGATGCAGCGCGCGTGCCGCAACATCGTGCAGCACTTTGGGCATGGCGGCTTTCACAGCCGCTATATCCTTGCGCACGACGCGGTAGTCCTTGTGCTTGTCGATAAGCCAGGCGGTGCGCAGCACCAACAAACGGAACTGTTCAATCTCGATCCATGAATCCGCGATCTTCTCCTGCACCATTTGCTTTTCAGAGAGCTTGGATCCCTGCGTTTCACGTGAAATGACGCGCTCGCACATCATGTCGAAAGCAACCTTGGCGTCAGCAATTGTGCGCATCGCATGGTGGATGCGGCCGCCGCCGAGACGTACCTGCGCGACCACGAATGCACCACCCGGCTCGCCCAGCACATGATCGATCGGCACGCGCACATTGGTGTAGCGGATATAGGCGTGACTGCCCTCGCCTTCCGCACCGAAACCCACATTGCGCAAAATTTCGACGCCCGGCGTTTCGGCAGGAACAATCAACATGGACATACGCTGATAGGGGGGCGCATTGGGTTCGGTGATCGCCATCACGATATAGAACGCAGCATATTTGGCATTGGACGAAAACCACTTCTCGCCATTGATGACCCATTCATTACCATCACGCACCGCCGTTGTCGTGAAGATCAAGGGATCGGCTCCGCCCTGCGGCTCCGTCATGGAAAAGCAGGAGACAATTTCATTGTCGAGCAAAGGTTGAAGATATTTCTTCTTTTGAGCCTCGGTGCCGTAGTGAGCGAGAATTTCTGCATTGCCGGTGTCGGGTGCCTGGCAACCGAAGACCGTCGGCGCGAAATGCGATCGACCGAGGATTTCGTTCATCAGTGCCAGCTTCACCTGACCATAGCCCTGACCGCCGAGTTCCGGACCGAGATGGCAGGCCCAAAGTTTGCGCGCTTTGACCTTGGCTTGCAGAGGTCGCACGAGCCTTATGTTGTTGGGGTTCTTCACATCGTATGGTGACCCAAGTACATGATCGAGCGGTTCGACCTCCGTGCGGACAAACTCCGCGATCCAATCGAGGTCTTTCTGAAATTCCGGATCGGTTTCAAAATCCCAAGCCATTTGTTTCTCCTTGTTCTGATTTTCTTTGTATACTGAATTTTTAGAGAATGAGGCCGCCATCTACAGGAATCGTCTGACCCAGCACGTAAGAGGCGAGCGGCGATGCCAGAAACAGCGCGACACCAGCCATGTCGGACGGCGTGCCGAGGCGGCGCATCGGGATGCCTTGAATGGAGCCCGCGAGGCGTTCGGGATTTTCTGTCGTCACCTTCGTGAGCTTCGTATCAACAAGGCCCGGCGCGATGCCGTTCACGCGGATACCATCTTTCGCCCATGCTTCGGCCAAAGTGCGTGTGAGGCCCACAGCACCTGTCTTCGAGGCGTTATAGGCGGGGTTGCCGCGCGTTGAATGAAAAGCCGCCGTTGAACTTACGGTGATGAGCGAACCTTTGGCGGCGGCGAGCAGCGGATGAAACTTAATCGCGCAGGCCATCAGACTGTTGACATTGACATCCATCACCTTCCGGAAGCCGTCCATTTTGAATTCGCCGCGCTGATAGATGACCGTGCCCTGGCTCAACACCAACACATCGAGCGACTCGAAAGGTGCGTTGTATTTTTCAATCGCGTCAAAATCAGAAACGTCCATCCGGTCATAATGAAGCCCAGACATGTCGGATCCTTCGGCTGCAGAGTAATCGGCCGCCTTGGCACGCGTGCCCCAGACATAAACGACAGCGCCCTTGTCCTTGAACGCATGTGCGATGCCATTGCCGATGCCGCTTGATCCGCCGACAACGAGCACTGTTTTTCCTGAAAAATCGAGTTCAGACATCGACATCTCCCTCACGCATTCTTTGGTTTTTCATTTTAGGTCAATTGGATAATAAGTTTGACGACACCTCTGACGCAAGGCATTCTTTGGCGCATGGCAAAGACGCAAGGGAAACCAGCAGACAAAGTTCCCGCGCGCGAGCAAATCAAGTTTGCGGCGCGGCGGCTCTTTGCCATTTCGGGTGTTGACGGGGTCAGCGTGCGCGAAATCGTTGATGCAGCGCAGCAAAAAAACCACGGGTCCCTTACCTATTATTTCGGCACCAAGGAAGCGCTGGTGCGCGAACTTGTTGCAGATGGTGCAAAGCTGATCGATGTTCGACGCAACGCATTTCTCGACGAGCTGGAACAGGCAGGCGGTCCAAACAAGGTGCATGATGTGGTGGAAGCGCTTGTCTATCCCTCCATCGGTCTTGGCAAAAACGACGAAGAAGAAGACACCTACATCCGTTTCATTGCCATGCTGACACTCAACCATCGCGCGCTTTTCATGGACGCTCTCGAAAAGCGCTGGAACTCCGGCTACCTACGCGCGCTCGACCATTTACGCCGCCTCATGCCGGAAATGCCCGCGGCGGCGAAGAACCAGCGCTTTGTCTTCATGGGCGGCTACCTCAGCAGTGTTCTCAGCATGCGCGAAGCGGCGCTGACTGACCGAGCGCGAACACATTCAATGTGGAGTTCACCCGATACCCTGCCACATCTCGTTCAGTCCATCACGGTGCTGCTTGAAGCGCCACTCGATGACGCGTTGTTTGCGCGTAACTCTGACAAGACAAAGGGTCCGCGCCACATCGTCGGATCAATCGGTATGATCCTGGATTGAGCATCAAGCGACCTTTTTCAGTCCAGCACTTCGATCCATCGCCTTCGAAATAATCTCACCCGCACCCTTTATGGCGTGACGCGCAGCGCCCAAAATGGGGTGGAAAAAATGCCAGACATGGATCATTTCCGGCCAAATCTGAAGATTAACTTCAACGTCGGCAGCGCCGGCGACGCTCGCAAGCCGTGTGGAATCGTCGAGCAAGGTTTCAGCGGCACCTACCTGAATGAGCAATGGCGCTATACCAAGGAAATCGCCATAGAGCGGTGCCGCGAGCGGCGCGCGCGCATTGCCGCCATTGAGATAGGCAGCGGCCATACCGAGCAAGCCGTCCTTCTGGACCATCGGATCAATGGATGCTTGCGTCACCATAGAATTGCCGAGAGCCTCAAGATCAACCCAAGGCGAAATGCAAAAACCACAAGCCGGTTGTTCGAGACCAGCGTCTTTGATTGCCAGTAGCGTAGCAACTGTCAATCCACCACCTGCGCTGTCGCCAGCGATCGCAATGTTGCCGGGTTCAAAGCCCTGCGCGAGGAGAAACTTGTAGCCCGCCATTGCATCATCTACCGCAGCAGGAAACGGGTGCTCAGGTGCCAGACGATAATCGAGCGCCAAAGTGCGCGTGCCTGCCGCACGGCCAAGTTCGGTCACGAGATGACGATGGCTCGCCACCGAACCAATGACGTAGCCACCGCCATGCAGATAAAGAATGACGCGATCCTTTGCTGCCGAAGGTGTCGACGACCATTCGGCCGGTACGCCGTTGGCGCTGACCTTTTCGAGCGTCACATCAGCGGCAGGCGGAAAAATCTCGCCCAAGCCGTCATAGGCTTTGCGTAACTCTGCTGTGTCCTGAGGGAAAGCGGAATTGGCAAGAAATTCACGTACCGCAACAATTTCCGGATCTTTCATTTCTCTCTCCCCAGTTTGTTTAGGAAGAATGATAGACCTTCAAATGCGCTGCGCAATGCCAATCAGGCGGATTTTGCCCTGACAATCTCCTCTTCAAGATCGCGCAAACGATCTTTGCCGAAGAATATTTCGCTACCGACATAAAATGTCGGCGCACCGAATGTGCCGCGCTCAACCGACGCCGATGTATTGGCCAGCAGTTTGTCCTTCACATCCTGGTCCTGAATGCGCGATAGAATATGTGCGCCGTCGAGCCCTCCCGCACTGAGTGCAGCGTCGATCACATCCGCGTCATCCATATTCTGCGAGTCTTCCCACATAGCGCGGAACACAATGTCGAGATATTGAGGCAAGTTTCCATCCATCTGGGCTACAATCGCGCCGCGCATGATCTGGACAGTATTCACGGGGAAATGCGCGTTCATTTTAAATTTGACCAGATTGTGTCGCTCGATAAAGCGCCTCATTTCGAGTGCGTCATACTGCGGCTTATTCTTGATCGCCCCGAAGGCGATCATCGGAGGCTGATTTCCCGTCAGCTTGAAGACGCCGCCAAGCAGCACGGGCACATAGATAAAAGCGACACCGGTTCGCTTTTCGATTTCGGGAATGACCTTCCATGCGAGATAAGAATTCGGGCTGCCGAAATCGAAATGATGTTCCACTGTGACCTTGGCCATTACCATTGCTCCCCATAAGGACGAATATCGAGTTCATGTGTCCATGCATCGCGCGGCTGATTATGCAGCATCCAATAGGTGTCGGCGATGGAGGATGGGTTCATCAGCCTGTCCGGCGGTAAATTGGCTACAGCTTCTTCGCCCTGCGCGGCTTTGATGCGATCACGAACAAAGGCTGTATCGACGCCTGCGTCGATGATGAGATGGGCAACATGGATGTTTTTCGGGCCGATTTCGCGTGACATGCTTTGGGCAACGGCGCGCAGACCGAACTTCGCTGACGCAAAGGCGGCGTAGCCCGTGCCACCTCGCAGGCTCGCCGTCGCACCTGTAAAAAAAATCGACCCCTGCCCGCGCGGTACCATATGGCGTGCGGCTTCTCGGCCTGCAAGGAAACCTGAATAACAAGCCATTTCCCAGACTTTTCGGAAAACACGTTCAGTGGTATCGAGCAGTGGAAAATTGACATTGGCACCGACGTTGAAAATGCAAACTTCAAGCGGCGCAAACGCATCCGCTTCGGCGAGAAAAGCCGTTACTTCATCTTCCTTGCGCGCATCGAGGCCGCGCGTTTCGCATGCCCCTCCCGCCGCTTCGATTTCCGCTTTCAGTGGCGCAAGCTTGTCTGCCGTCCGACGTCCTGCAAAAACAGTGTAGCCCTCGGCGGCGAACCGTTTGGCGATGGCTCCACCGATATAGTCGCCCGCGCCGATCACTGCGACTGTGGCGTTGCGTTTGCTGGCCATGTTTCCACCTTCGAATTATCGTTACCTGACTATAAGTTCTAAAAAGGAACTATGTCAACCGGATAGGCGAGATGCCCGACTCTGCGTAAATTTTCCTAACCAGATATCAAACATACGAGGAGCGAGCCGATGAACGAATGGAACCTGCCATGGGACGGCGGCTGCCGCTGCGACCAGTTGCGGTTCAAAGTCAGCACTGCACCTCTCATTACTATGGCGTGTCATTGTGTCGGCTGTCAGAAGATGACAGCGAGCGCCTTTTCGTTGAGCGTACTGGTCGAGACAGCGGGCTTTAAGATCACCAAAGGTGAAGCCGTCATCGGCGGGCTACATGGCCAACCAGTCCACTATTGTTGTCCCAATTGCATGAGCTGGGTCTTCACACGCTTTGATGAAGGTTCGCCATTTATGAACCTGCGCGCCACCATGCTTGATGATGCAACATGGTTTGAACCTTTCATCGAGTCCTGTTGGCCTGAACGCCTGCCCTGGGTGACGACAACGGCGGCGCACAAATACGACACGTTCCCGACGATGGACGACTATCCCGCGCTCATGCAGGAATTTGCCGCAAAGGGAAAGCGCCCGGCAGCGCGCTAACCGCGAATGCGCCATTCAATGCCATCATTCAATCGTATCGTCGTCAGCGTCAGGCGGCGGTTGTGCACTGCGAGCGCGCCTTCCCAGAGCCGGTTCCATGCTTCAAATGCGGCGGGATGCGGATTGATCCCGTCCATAAGTCGCCAACCGGTTTGACGCAGCGTGATTTCGCCACCGCCTTCTGCGACTTCAATAGACTCACCTTGTGCAGCAGCCAACGTACCAAGATAATCAGCGAAGGCGCGGGCACTTCCGGTCTCAGTGCCGAGTAACGCAGATATCTCTTCGTAGAGCTGCATGCCGATCAGGCGCGCGGCGTGGCCAAGGTGTGTCCACGTATCGTCCGGTCCGAACAAGGCGAGCAATGTCGGCACGAGCGAGCGTACATACTCCATCGCATAGGCTCGCTCGACTTTTCTCAACCGTTCATCCGGCCAATCGGCCAAGTCGAGTTTGGGCTGCGCGCTGAGATCATAGTCGGGTGTCGACTCATCATAGGCAAAACGAACGCGCTCGTTTTCGGCAATCTCGCGACCATAGTCGAAGTAGTAGCCTTCGAGCCCCGGCGAGCCGTCCACCGTCTGACCAGTGCAAACGAAACCGAGCCTGTTGTTGCCAAGCGAAATACCGTTGTGACCATGCCAGCCATGCAGCATGCCCGCGTTCACGTGACTTGGAATGCCGCAAATGGCAGCGCCCTGCCAGATCCAACGCGGTGGCGGGTAGCGCACCCACGCCTTGTTGTCGCTCTCGGCAAAATATTCTGTTTTGACGCCGCCGAGCGCATTGGAAAAATAATGGTATTGGGCGCAAGCCACAGCATCCGGCAACGTATCGAGCCCAAGCTTCTTCAACCCCGGTAGAAATTTCTCAAGATGCTGGCGGCGGAAATGGCCCTCCACAAATTGAGCGGCAGCGTCCGCATTTTTTCGCGTGACGAGCGTCAACACGAGCCCTGTCATCAACGCATTGTAGAGCTTGGAAACAGCTTTGTACCCTGCAAGCGTTGGCGCGACATTCATACAATCACACTTTCAATAAAGTTTCCGAGATTGGCCACGACGTCAGCGCGGTTCGTTTCGTTCAGCATTTCATGGCGCCCGCCCTTGTAGAAGTCTGACGAGACTTTGAGACCGCGCGCCTTGTAGCGTTCGACGAGGACGGAAAGAAAGCTCAGATCGGGTCCGCCGACGGGGTCTTGATCGCCGGAGAAAAAATAGACCGGCAGGTCATTGCGGATTTGCATGACGGCGTCTGGAGTCGCTGTCGGCAGCAAGGCCACGACCATCGATTGCATGGAAGCAGGCGTCACGGAAAAGCCGCACATCGGATCAGCGATATAGGTATCTACTTCCGCATTGTCGCGGCTCAGCCAATCGAAAGGCGTTCGCGCCGGTTGGAATGCCCCGTTGAACGCATCAAGTGCAGGCGCGTCAGGATCGGCAGGCAGCACGGTGATGACAAGATCCAGCGCCGAGGACCCGGAGATCACGAGACCGTCAATCAAGTCGGAATGTTGCACCGCATAAAGTTGCGCAGCGAACGAACCCATGCTGTGTCCTAGGAGAACAATAGGCAGACCCGGATTTTCTTTTCGTGCTCGCGCCGTCAGCAATGCCATATCGCCGACAAGTGCTGGAAAGCCGCTCTCGCCGAAATCACCAAATTGTTCCGGTGTCGGCGCCGTTGCGCCGTGGCCGCGATGATCGTTGGCATAGACGATCACACCCTGGTCCATCAACGCCTCAAGCTTCGGCTTGTAACGCAGCGCGTGTTCGCCCATGCCATGTGCGACCTGCAGCACCGCGCGCGGAGGCACAGACTTTGACCAGCGCCATGCCGCGACGCTATGACCGTCTGCGCCGCGAAAGTGAAAAGCGTGTTCTGTTATTACGGACATTTCTTTCCCTGTCTCCGATTTTTATCCGGTAATTCTCCACTCTCCGACCGGATTGGCAAGTCTGTGCCGCTACCTTGCCGCCTTGCGAAAGTGGCTCTGAATAGTGTCTTCCATCGAGCGGAGAAATCGTGACCGGTCTTCTTTTGTGAAGGCCGGATTTGCACCCTTGACATCACCTGCTTCGCGCAATTGCTGCATCAGATCCCGCATGGCAAGGGCCATGCCGATGCTTTCCGTCGTAAATGGCTTGCCATTGGAGTGAAGCGATGCGGCTCCCTTCTCGATGCACCGGGCGGCAAGTGGAATATCTGCGGTGACGCAAATGTCATCAGGCTTGATGCGCTCGGCGATCCAATCGTCCGCAGCATCGGGCGTTTGCGGCACGATCACCTGTCTGACCATAGGATTGCGGCTTGGCCTCATGCCGCTGTTGCTGACAATGTGCACGAGCAGATTATGGCGCTCGGCGACACGCAAAACTTCGTCCTTGACCGGACAGGCGTCCGCATCGACATAAATTTCCATCTGTAGGTCTCCGACACCGATCAGGCCCTTTGGCGAACCACTTGATCCGATAGTTTGCTGGCTACGTAAAGCCCAATAAGCCGGGCAATGGCCGACAGACGACATTTGGGCGACAGCGGGCGCAGAGCGAATTAGACTTCGGGAAAATCCTTGGGGGAAAACATGGTCTTTGAGACAATCAGCGTCGAAATGCTTCTGCTGTCAAATTTGGGTGCCATCGCCCTGATGATGATCAGCCTGTGGTTGCTGAGCATAATGCTCGGGGACGTGAGTTTCATCGATGGCTTTTGGGCGCTGGGATTCGTTCTTGTTGCCTGCGTTACCATGCGTCTCTTTCCCTTTGGCGGGTACCATCAGCAAGCACTGACAATTCTGGTCGTCGTCTGGGGCTTGCGTCTCGGGCTTTACCTTCTCGCGCGCTGGCGACGTGAAGGTGCTGATGGGCGCTATCTCGCCATGATCGGCAGGGCCAAGGGCAATAAGCATGTCTTCACCCTGACCAAGGTGTTCACCCTGCAAGGCGCACTCATGTGGGTTGTCTCGCTGCCCATTCAGCTTGGAGCCTATGGAGCGACCGGCGCACTGGGCACTCTTGCACTCGTGGGCACTGCGCTTTCGGCAACAGGCATCGTGTTTGAGACCATTGGTGATTGGCAATTGTCGCGGTTCAAACAGAATGTAAATAATCGCGGTCTTGTCTTGGATAGCGGCTTGTGGCGCTACACACGGCATCCGAATTATTTTGGCGATTTCTGTTTCTGGTGGGGCTGCTTCTTGATCGCCTGCGAAGCACCCTATGGCTGGATGAGTTTCCCCGCGCCATTGCTGATGAGTTTTCTGCTCATCAAATGGAGCGGCGCCGCTCTGCTTGAGCGACGCCTCCTCCGATCGCGTCCGGCTTACGCCGATTATGTAGCGCGCACGAGTAGCTTCCTGCCTTGGCCCCCCAGCGCGAAGAACGAACGATAAAACCTGATCAGATCAGGGATCAATCGCCGCGCATTTTCGCTTGCCGTTGGAGCATGCCACCGGCCAGGACGACGCCTACAGCAACGGCCACGACAATAAGTGTCGCGAGCGCATTCACCTCCGGGTTAATGCCAAGGCGCACTTTCGAGAAAATCACCATCGGCAACGTGGTGGCACTGGGGCCTGATGCAAAGCTCGCGATGACCAGATCGTCGAATGAGAGAATGAAGGCCAGCAACCAGCCTGCAACGAGCGAGGGGGCTATCATCGGCAATGTGACGGTGCGGAAGACTGTGAATGGTCCTGCACCGAGGTCAAAAGCGGCTTCCTCGAAAGAGCGGTCAAGGCCAGCCAGACGCGACTGAACGACAATCGCCACATAGGCAGATGAGAAAGTCACATGCGCGATGATGATCGTCATCATGCCGCGCCGTTCCGGCCAGCCGATCAGCCCTTGCAACGAGACAAAGAGCAAAAGAATCGAGAGACCCAAAATCACATCCGGCAACACAAGCCGCGACGAGATTGACTGGATCATCAACGAGCGCCCGTAGAAGCGGCCAAATCGCACTAGCGCAAAGGCCGCCATTGTGCCGACGATCACCGACAGAAAAGCATTGATCGTCGCAATCTGGAAGCTGAGATAGGCGGCTCCCAAAATTTGGTCGTCGTGCATCAACTCGCCATACCATTTGGTCGAGAAGCCGGCCCATACGGTCACAAGACGCGATGCGTTGAAAGAAAAAATAATGAGCATGACGATCGGCGCGTAGAGAAACGTAAAGCCGAAAACCATGCAGGCGAGAATGAAAGGTGAGAGACCAGTCTTGTTCATGCCCGACCCTCCGCACGTGTCTGGAAGTGTTGATAGAGCATGATGGGAACCACGAGGAACATCATCAGCGTGACGGCGACCGCAGATGCGACCGGCCAAGCCTGATTGCTGAAGAACTCATCCCAGATGACGCGGCCGATCATGGTGACGCCCGTACCGCCGAGCAGCGACGGGATGACAAACTCTCCGACAGCCGGAATGAAAACAAGCATAGCGCCTGCGACCACACCGGGAATGGAGAGCGGGAGCGTGATGGTCAAAAACGCCCTTGTGCGTGAAGCACCCAAATCGCTCGCGGCCTCAAGCAGTGTGAAGTCGAGACGGGAAAGGGCGGCATAAAGCGGCAAGAGCATGAAGGGCAAATAGGAATATACAATGCCGACATAGACCGAGAAGGAATTGTTCATCATCTGCAGCGGTTCGCTAATGATGCCGATTGAGAGAAGAAAATTATTGATGACGCCGTTGGTCTTCAGCAGACCGATCCACGCATAAACGCGCAACAACAGCGAAGTCCAGAATGGCAGCACAATCAGAAGCAGCAAAATATTGCGCCACTTTTCCGGCGAACGCGCAACGCCATAGGCCATCGGATAAGCGATCAGTGTACAGATGCAGGTAGCGAAGAATGCAATCTGTACCGAATTGAAATAAGCCACGATGTAGAGGCTATCGGAGAACATGTACTGGTAGTTCGTCCAGTCGATGTGCAGGCTGGGAAAGAAGCCTCCCGCGCTCCAGTCCAACAACGGTGAGAATGGCGGGATCGCGATCATCTGGGTCGCGAAACTGATTTTCAAAACAATCAAAAACGGCAGAATAAAAAAGACGCAGAGCCAGATGAGCGGCACACCGATGACTAATCGCCGTCCTGTCAAACCGACCCGCGCCAGACCGTCCATCACCCGTTCGGCCAAACTCACCTCTCGCCCCTGCACGTCAGCCAATCTGATTACCCCACCAAATTCAAAATCAACAGATTGATAAGAAACGGCCCCAGAGAAAATTTTCTCCGGGGCCGTGTTTTTTATTGGCCTGTACGAATGGTTGTCCAGGCTCTTGTTTCAAGTCGCGTGTAGGACGCTTCCTTGGTCGGGACAGCGAAGAGTTTCGCCATCACTTCTTCCGACGGATAGATTTCCGGGTTGTCTTTCACTTCCGCGGACATGAATTCCTTGGAGGCGGGCACCGGATTGGCATAGGCGACATAGTCCGAATTTGCACCGGCAATTTCGGGCTTCAGGATGAAGTTGATCCATTTCATCGCATTTTCAGGATGTGGCGCATCTTTGGGGATGGCCACGTTGTCGAACCAGATCATCGTTCCTTCTTTCGGAATCGAATACTGGATGTTCACGCCGTTCGCGGCTTCAGACGCACGCGCCTGAGCCTGGAACACGTCACCCGACCAGCCGACAGACACGCAGATGTCGCCATTGGCGAGGTCATTGATGTACTGCGACGAGTTGAAGTATTTGATGTATGGACGGATCGACATCATCAGATCTTGTGCTTTTTTCAGATCAGCGGGGTCTGACGACAGCGGATCGAGACCGAGATAGTTCAGGACAATCGGCATGATGTCCGTCGGGCTATCCAGGAAGGTGATGCCGCAATCTTTGAGTTTCGCGGCATTTTCGGGCTTGAACACCAAATCATAGGAATTGGTAGGCGCATCCGGGATGCGCTTTTTCACTGCATCGGCATTATAGCCGATGCCGGTGGTGCCCCACATCCAGATGACAGCATGTTCGTTGCCCGGATCGGCGGCAGAAACGCGCTTCATCAGTTCCGGATCAAGGTTTTTCAGATTCGGAATTTTACTCCGATCAAGTTTCTGAAAGACACCCGCTTTGATTTCGCGATCAAGGAACGGAAAGGCAGTCGGCACGACAATGTCGTAACCGGAATTGCCAGCCATCAATTTGGCTTCCATC
>TARA_R110000868_G_scaffold42027_5_pt1 | contig 32340 bp, 41 predicted proteins | sample TARA_R110000868 | Tara Oceans TARA_R110000868 (sample SAMEA4397489) | marine metagenome | biome: Polar Biome; feature: [SRF] surface water layer (ENVO:00010504); material: water (ENVO:00002006), including particulate matter (ENVO:01000060) such as... | depth 5 m | reverse complement strand
TCTCCCGCCGGGAGAGGGGCCTGAACAGAAAAAGGGCGCTCCGGTTTCCCGGAACGCCCCCAATCCATAACCGATGAAACGGTTTAGCGCTTCGAGAACTGGAAGGATTTGCGAGCCTTGGCCCGGCCGTACTTCTTGCGCTCGACGACGCGGCTGTCGCGGGTCAGGAAGCCGTGCGGCTTCAGGACCTTGCGCAGTTCCGGTTCGAAATGCGTCAGGGCGTGCGACAGGCCGTGGCGGATGGCGCCGGCCTGGCCGGACAGGCCCGAACCCTCGACGGTGCAGACCACGTCATACTGGGTCTCGCGGTCGGCGACGGTCAGCGGCTGGGCGATCATCATGCGCAGGATTTCGCGGGCGAAATACTGCATCTGGTCCTTGCCGTTGATGGTGATCTTGCCGGTGCCGCGCTGCACCCAGACGCGGGCGATGGCGTTCTTGCGCTTGCCGGTCGAATAGGCGCGACCCTGGGCGTCCAGCTTCTGGACATAGACGGGGGCGTCGTTCGAGCCGTCCGAGGTGCCGAGGCCCTGCAGGGCGTCGAAACCGGTTGCGGCCGTCGCTTCGTTGGTGACGTCGGTCATTCTCAGACGCTCCGGGTGTTCTTGGAGTTCATCGACTTGAAGTCGACGGTCTCGGGCGATTGGGCTTCGTGCGTGTGGCTCGGACCGGAGAACAGACGCAGGTGGGTCATCTGGGCGCGGGCCAGGGGGCTTTCCTTGGGCAGCATGCGCTCGACGGCCTTCTCGAGCACGCGCTCGGGGAAGCGGCCGTTCAGGACCTTCTCGGGGGTGGTCGACTTGATGCCGCCCGGGTGACCGGTGTGACGATAGTAGATCTTGTCGGTCAGCTTCTTGCCGGTGAACACCACCTTGTCGGCGTTGACGACGATGACATGGTCACCGCTGTCGACGTGGGGGGTGAAGTCCGGGCGGTGCTTGCCGCGCAGACGCATGGCGATGAATGTTGCGAGACGACCGACCACGACGCCTTCGGCGTCGATGACAATCCATTTCTTCACAACGTCGGCCGGCTTCAAGGCAGCCGTAGTGCTCTTCAGCATGACGTGGGGTTCCTGGGAGACGAACGGTGTGGCCCGGACCGAAGGTGGAACGAGCGGAAGGCGCGCTGATAGAGGATGGATCGGTTCCGGTCAATGCAGTTTGCGTCCCGGCTCTGGTCGAAGTGTGTTGTTATTAAAGGGAAAACGGCAAGCGGTATTAAAATACCGCATAAATCCGGACCCTTTTGCCGGTTTGCGGCGCGGAACGGCGTCACAGAACCCTGATGACGGGACCGCAGGGTGGAGTCATAAGCCGCCTCCAGTTGTCCGGAGATCTCCATGCGTCTGCACCGTCGCGGCCTGCTCACCACCGGGGCCGCCGCCCTCGCCTTCACCGGCCTGGCGCAACAGGCGCGCGCCGCCATCCAGGCGGTCACCGAAACCTACGTCAACGAGGTCGAAGGCTACGGTCCGCTGATCGCCGACCCCAACAGGCTGCTCGATCTGCCGGAGGGCTTTGCCTACCGCGTCATCTCCCAGGGCGGTGAAACGATGGACGACGGCCTGCTTGTGCCGGGCCAGTTCGACGGCATGGGCTGTTTCGCCCTCGAGGGCAGCCGCATCGCCCTGGTGCGCAATCATGAGCTCAAGCCCACCTCGGCCCTGCATCGCAACTGGGGCCCCGGCGGCTATAACCAGGAACGGATCGGCGGGCTCGACGTCGCGCGGGCCTATGACACCTACAGGGACGGCCGTCCCCTGCCCGGCGGCACCACGACCGTCATCTATGACATGGCCACCGGTGTGACCGTCAGCCAGCATCTCAGTCTGGCCGGAACCGTCGCCAACTGCGCCGGCGGCATCACGCCCTGGGGCTCGTGGCTGACGTGCGAGGAGACCGAGATCCGGCCCGACACCGCCAATGTGATGAAGTCGCACGGCTATGTCTTCGAGGTTCCGGCCACGGCCACCGGCCTGGTCGACCCCGTGCCGCTCAAGGCCATGGGGCGTTTCGACCACGAAGCCGTCTGCGTCGATCCCCGCACCGGCATTGTCTATCAGACCGAGGACAAGGTTGACGGCCTGTTCTACCGCTTCATCCCGACCACCCGCGGCAAGCTGGCCGACGGCGGACGGCTGCAGGCCCTGGCCTTCCGCGATGCCCGCGGCGCGGACTCCTCCAACCGTGAGTCCCGACTCTGGTCGGTGGGCGACTGGCGCGAGGTGGTGTGGATCGACATGGAGGACGTCGACAGCCCCGACAACGACCTGCGCCAGCGCGGCCACGCCGCCGGGGCGACGCTGGTCTCGCGCGGCGAGGGTCTGCACTGGGGCGATGGCGAGATGTACCTGACCGCCACCTCGGGTGGCCCGATCCAGCGCGGCCAGATCCTGCGCTATGTGCCCTCGCGCTTCGAAGGGACGCTGGGCGAGCGCCTGCGTCCCGGGCGGATCCAGCTGTTCGTCGAATCCACCGACGAGAAGACGATGAATATGTGCGACAATCTGACGGTCGCGCCCTGGGGTCATCTGATTGTCTGTGAGGACAACTATTCCGAGACGCTGCGCAACCACCTGAAGGGGGTCACGCCGGAGGGCAAGCTCTATACGCTGGGACGCAACGCCTTCCTCGGCAATGCCGAATTCTGCGGGGCGGTGTTCTCGCCGGACGGCAGCACCCTGTTCGTCAACATCCAGTACCCGGGCATCACCCTGGCGATCACAGGACCCTGGGCCGCCATCCGGACGTGAAGATCCGGGCCTGCGACCGTCGCACCAGCCACAGGTTGACGGTCGCGGCGAACAGCACGACCACGGCCCCGGCCTGGTGCAGCGCCCCCAGCCACAGCGGCACCCCGTGCATCAGGGTGGCGATGCCCAGCGCCGCCTGCAGCCACAGGGTGCCGGCCACGACATAGGCGGAGGCACCCAGGCCGTCGACCAGTCGCCCGCGCCACACCAGCACCGCATAGGCGGTTCCGGCGATCAGCAGGCCATAGGCCCCGATGCGGTGATTGAACTGGGTCAGGGCCTGGTCATGCAGGAAGGCCAGGGCCCCTTTCGACCAGTCGACCGGGGCCAGGATCGCGCCGTTCATCAGCGGCCAGTCGGTATAGACGAAGCCGGCCTTGCCCCCGGCGACCAGCCCGCCCAGCAGGCACTGAACGAAGATCGCCGCCAGCAGCAGGGCCGCCGCGCGGCTCCAGCCGACCGGCGCGCGCGAGGCGTGAAAGCCGGCGTGCGCCTCCAGCCCTGTCCAGACGAGACCCACGAACAGCAGCAGGGCCAGGCCCAGATGGACGGTCAGCCGCTCCGGCGCGACATCGACCCGGTCGACCAGGCCGCTGGACACCATCCACCAGCCGATCAGGCCCTGCAGCCCGCCCAGGGCCAGCAGCACGCCGCAGCGCCAGATCAGCCGCTTCGGGATCCACCCCAGCACCAGGAAGATGGCGAAGGGCACGGCAAAGGCGACCCCGATCAGGCGTCCCAGTAATCTGTGCGACCATTCCCACCAGAAGATGCCCTGGAACTCGGCCAGGCTCATGCCGGCATTGACCTGGCTGTACTGGGGGATGGCCTTGTAGCGGGCGAAGGCCTCGGCCCAGTCGGCGGCGCTCAGCGGCGGGATCGCTCCGAGCAGCGGTTTCCACTCGGTGATCGACAGGCCGGATCCACTCAGCCGGGTCACGCCCCCGACCACGACCATGGCCAGTACCAGGGCCGCGCACGCAAGCAGCCAGATCGCCACCGCCCGGTTCCGGTCACTGTCAAAACGCTTCATTCGACGCCCGCTGTTCCGCCCGATACAATGTCCGGCGCGCCATCCAGTGCGCCGGGACACGGGCGGTATGCCCGCCTCTCGTGGCCAGATCGAGTCGCAATCGACAGACGTGTCGTCGCAAGCAGGAGTGCCCCCGGGTGGAATACGCCGATATCATCGTCGCGGTCGTCGGGGCGTTTGCCCTGGCCTGGATCGCCGACCAGCTGACCGGCCGGCGCGGCCTGTTCGCCACCCTGCTGGTGTCCGGCGTCGGGGCCCTGTGCGGCTGGTTCCTGGCGGTGCGGGTCTTCGCCGTCGCCGGCATGGACGACTGGATCTGGGTTGTCGCGGCCATGGCCGCCTCGGCCGTGTCCCTGTTCGGCTTCTTCCTGTTCCGGAACAAGCGCTGATGCCGCCGCGCCTGCGCCGCTTCGTCGCCGCCGTCGGCGTGCTGGCCTTTCTGGTCTTCTATGTCTGGGCCGCAATCGGCATCGGCGAGCGGCTGCCCGACGCCTGGTGGATCGACCTGCTGTTCTACGGCGTCGCCGGCACCGCCTGGGGCCTGCCCCTGATTCCGCTGCTGCGCTGGGCCGAACAGGGCGGCCGCCGGAAATAGGGCGTAGGACCCGGCAACAGGGCGCGCAATTGCAAAGGGGCCGCCCGAAAGCGACCCCTTCAACCAACCGTCTTCATTGAGGAAGATGGTCGGAGCGACAGGATTCGAACCTGCGACCCCTTGACCCCCAGTCAAGTGCGCTACCAGGCTGCGCCACGCTCCGGGAGGCGGCTCTATAGCCGGGGGCCGGCCGGCCCGCAAACCCAAAAGCGGGGTTTTGTGCTCAAGCGCCCAGAACGGCCTCAAGTCGCAGGCGTGCGCCCTCGATTTCGGCCAGCACCGTCTGCAGCCGCACCGGATTGGCTCCGGTCAGCGACGGGGCGGGGTTCCGGCTCGCGCCGCCGTCACCGGATTCCATCGCGGGGGGGCTGTAGCGGACGTCCGCTTCGGGATCGCCATAGGCGGCCAGTTTCTGGACCCCCTGCTCGCGATACAGTCGCTGGACCCCCTTGATGGTCAGACCCTCGTCGTGCAGCAGTCGACGCACGGCCTTCAGCAGCACAATGTCCTGGGGCCGGTAGAACCGCCGGCCGCCGGCCCGCTTCAGCGGACTGACGAAGCTGAATTTGGTTTCCCAGAAGCGCAGCACATGCTGCGGCGTGCCGATATCCTCGGCGGCTTCGGAGATGGTGCGAAAGGCGTTGGGGCCCTTGGCCATGGGATCAGGCCTTGACGACCGCGTCGTGGACCCGGCCCTTCATGATCTGCGAGGCGCGGAAGCTGATGACCCGACGCGGGTTGATCGCCGCCGGTTCGCCGGTCTTGGGATTGCGGCCCATCCGGGCCCGTTTCTCGCGCACCTGGAAGACGCCGAAGCCCGACAGCTTCACCGTTTCGCCGCGTTCCAGCGACTCGACGATCAGTTCCAGGGTGCGCTCCACCAGGGTTGAACACTCCTGACGCGACAGGCCGACCTCATCGTGCACGGCATCACAAAGATCCGCGCGGGTCAGGGTATGGTGATCGCTCATGGCTGGTTCCCCCATCCAAACAGTCCCTCGCCTCATCAAAGAGCAAGCGGGATCAAATGGAAAGGGGCAAATGCACGTTACAGGCGAAGCGCGCACGCCCCCCAGGTCAGTCCGCCGCCCATGGCCTCCATCAACACCAGGTCACCGCGCTTGATGCGGCCGTCCCGAATCGCCGCGTCGAGCGCCAGCGGGATCGAGGCGGCCGAGGTATTGGCATGGGTGGCCACGGTCGAGATGACCTTGTTCTCGTCCAGACCCAGGCGGTCACCGACGCCCTTGATGATGCGCTGGTTGGCCTGGTGCGGCACGAACCAGTCGACATCGGCGATCTCGATGTTCGCGGCCTTCGCCGCGGCGGTGATGGCCTCGGCGATATTGACCACGGCATGACGGAACACCTGGTTGCCGGACATGCGCAGATGACCGACCGCGCCGGTCGTGGCCGGGCCGCCGTCGACATACAGAAGGTCGGACTTGCTGCCGTCGCAGCGCAGGGCGAAGCCCAGCAGGCCCTGGTCGGCCTTGGTCCCCTGCCCGTCGCGCGGCTCGACCACCACGGCCCCGGCCCCGTCGCCGAACAGCACGCAGGTGGTCCGGTCGGTCCAGTCCATCAGCCGGGTCATCTCCTCGGCCCCGATGACCAGGGCGCATCTGGCCAGGCCGCGGGCGACGAAGCCGTCGGCCACGCTCAGCGCATAGACAAAGCCCGAACAGACGGCCTGGACGTCAAAGGCCGGGCAGACCCCCACCCCCAGCTTGCGCTGCACGATCGCGGCCGTGGCCGGAAAGGTCATGTCCGGGGTCGTGGTGGCGACGATGATCAGGTCGACGTCGGCCGCGCTGCGCCCGGCGTCGGCCAGGGCCCGGCGGGCGGCCTCGACCGCCAGATCGCTGGTCGGCTGATCCTCGCGCGCCTTGTGGCGCTGGCGAATGCCGGTGCGTTCGATGATCCACTCATCGGACGTGTCGACGAATTTCGACAGATCGGCATTGGTGACGATGGTTTCGGGCAGATAGGAGCCGACGCCGGTGACGGCGCTGCGGGTGACGCTCACTACAGACTCTCCCCGGCGGGAACGCTGTCCGACGCCGTTGCAGGTGGATGTTCAAGCACGGTGACCAGTCGCTGCAGGCTGGTGCCCACCTTGGTCATATAGTCGCTGCGGGCCAGGTCGACGGCGATCCGGATGGCATTGCCGTAGCCCTTGGCGTCGGCCCCGCCGTGGCTCTTCACGACAATGCCGTTCAGACCCAGCAGCGGCCCGCCGTTGATGGCGCTGGGATCGATCTTCTGCCGCATCTGCTGCAGGGCCGGGAGGGCGATCAACGCGCCCAGCTTGGCCTGCAGGCTGGAGGTCAGGGCCTCCTTCATCAGGGTCGAGATGAACCGGGCCACGCCCTCGGCCGTCTTCAGCGCGATATTGCCGGTGAAGCCGTCGGTGACGATCACGTCGACCGTGCCCCTGGCGATGTCCGTGCCCTCGACGAAGCCGCGATAGTCGAGGTCCAGACCGCCGTCGCGCAGGATGGCGTGGGCCTCGCGCACGTCGTCGTGGCCCTTCATGTCCTCTGACCCGACATTGAGCAGACCGATGGTCGGCCGGGCGACGCCGTGCACGGCGGCATGGAAGGCTTCGCCCATGATCGCGAACTCGACCAGCTGTTCGGCGTCGCACTGGATGTTGGCCCCGACGTCCAGCACGGCGGTCACACCCCGCAGGGTCGGCCAGCTGGCGACGATGGCCGGTCGTTCCAGTCCCGGTGCCGCCATGCGCAGCAGCAGTTTGGCAATGGCCATCAGGGCCCCGGTATTGCCGGCCGAGACCACCGCCCCGGCCTCGCCCGTCTTGACCGCCTCGATGGCGTTCCACAGGCTCGAGCCCTTGCCGCGCCGCATGGCCTGGGCCGGCTTCTCGTCCATCGCCACCACCTTGTCGGTATGGCGGATCTCGCAGACCTCGGCCGTCAGGTGACAGCGCTTCATCTCCGCCGCGATCAGCGCCGAGTCGCCATGCACCAGAAAGCGCACGCCCTCACCGCCATGGCGCTGGCGGTAGTCACGGATGCCGGCGACCACGACGACGGGACCGAAGTCCCCGCCCATGGCGTCGAGCGAGATCAGAACAGGAGATGCCAAGGGGATTTCGACTCCGTCGCGCCGAGTGGGGTGGCACCGGCAAGGGCGGCTGACGATAGCGCCGCTCCGGGGGGATGCAACCGGCTCGCCGTCGCGTCAACCTTGCTCGGGCGGAGCCTTGGGGTGAAGGGCCTTCAGCACGGCGAACGGCGACACCTCGGCGGGCTCTTCCGGCTGGACGAACTCGGCCCCCGGCTTGCGCGGAAACGGGTCCAGGCACAGGGCCAGCTGCTCGACCGCATACTGGCCGAGGTCGATGCGGCCGTCCTCGATCAGGTCGGGAGAATCATCCTCGACGGTGATGACGATCTCGTCGGTCTCGGGCTCAACGGCCTCGCTCAGCCTGATCGAGAAGGGCGAGTCGACCTCGACCGGCAGGGGCTCCAGCGTCAGTCCGCAGGTCTGGACCGCGCTGGCCCTGACCCGGCCGGACAGGTGCCAGCCCTCAGCAACCGGCTTCAGGGTCATCTCGGCCACGAACGTGTCCAGCGCAGCCAGATCGAGGGCCCTGGCGATGCGCTTGCGGGCGGCGGCATCCGGCTCCAGGGTGCGGGTTACCCCGCCCGGGATCTGGTTCAGCCGCACCGGATCGCTGAACGGCAGGTCGGGCAGTCCACTCATGCTGAAATCTCCGCCCATTCAGGCTGCCGGACGAGCGTATCGAAATCCTGACCGGCCAGGATCGCGCGGCTGGCGATGACATAGCGGGCCAGGGCCCCGGCCGGGCCGGTGGCGGTGTCGTCGCCATAGACATTCCGGGCCAGTCCGACGGTCAGCGCAGCCTCGTCGCCGGCCCGCAGCGGGGGCTCATAGACCGTCATTCGCCCGTAGAGCGACTCACCCAGCTTGCGCATCTTCTTGCCGACGGACACGTCGCCGACGCCCAGTTCGCGCAGGGCGTTGTCGAGGGCCGAGACATAGGTGTCGAACAGGATCTGGGCCGCCTCCCCGCCCCGGTCGCCGTCATCGCGCAGGCGCAGCACCAGAAGCAGCACGTGCAGGGTGTAGAGCTCAAACCGCGCGTCGATCCGGTCGTCCACGCCCAGTCGGGTGTAGAAGTCCGGACGGCGGGCCTGGGTCACCGCCCGGGCATACAGGGCATCGCCGTCGAGGGCGGCCGGTCGGGATCGGAGCAATTTCTTGAGCATGATAATACGGCCCCTTTTCTGCCGCGCCGTTGAACTAGGACGCGGGTCCGGTTAGGTCAAAGACCTTGTTCTGTCACAGGCCCCTGCACATGCCCCGTTTGACGCCGCTTTCCACCGCTCGCCTTCTGGCCATCGTCTCGATGGCGGCCCTGGCCACGGCCTGCGCCCCGACCGTCGGAGTCAACGGATTCCAGCACGTCGACGCCAAGCCCACCGATATCGTCGCGGGCACGGACACCAAGGAAACCGTGATCGCCCGTCTGGGCAGCCCGTCAACGACCTCGACCTTCGAAGGCGACAGCATCTGGTACTACATCAGCCAGACCACCGAAAAATACACCTATAACCTGCCGCAGGTCACCCAGCGCAGCGTCACCGAAATCACCTTCAACGACGCCGAGCGCGTCGCTTCGGTCCGGACCCTGGGTCTGGAGGACGGCCAGGACCTGGACATGCAGCGGCGCGAGACCCCGACCCGCGGTCGTGAGCTGACGATCATGGAACAGCTGCTCGGCAACGTCGGTCGTGGCCAGCTGCCCCGCACCGAGGATGAGGGTCCGGGCCAGCGCCGCCCCGACTAGGCCTTCCGCCCTCCACACAGACAGACGCCCCGGAGATCGCTCTCCGGGGCGTCTTTCGTTTCCCGACCGGACGGTCCGGGTCTGCGTCCCGGGCCAGGCCCGGGACGCAGACGATCAGACGATCTTGCCGCTCGCCAGCACCGCCAGCAGCAGCAGGGCGACGATGTTGGTGATCTTGATCATCGGGTTCACCGCCGGGCCGGAGGTGTCCTTGTAGGGATCCCCGACCGTATCGCCGGTGACCGCGGCCTTGTGGGCTTCGGAGCCCTTGCCGTGGACGACGCCGTTCTTGTCGGTGAAGCCCTCTTCGATGACCTTCTTGGCATTGTCCCAGGCGCCGCCGCCCGAGGTCATGGAGACCGCGACGAAGAAGCCGGTGACGATGACGCCCATCAGCATGGCCCCGAGCGCGGCGAAGGCGGTGGCCTTGTCCGAGATCGACAGCACGGCGACGAACAGCACGATCGGCGACAGCACCGGCAGCAGGCTGGGCACGATCATCTCCTTGATCGCGGCCCTGGTCAGGATGTCGACGGCCCGTCCGTACTCCGGCTTGACCTCATAGGTCATGATGCCGGGGTTCTCGCGGAACTGACGCCGCACCTCGGCCACGACAGCCTCGGCGGCGCGACCCACGGCCATCATCGACATGCCGCCGAACAGGAAGGGCAGCAGCCCCCCGAACAGTAGACCGACGACGACATAGGGGTTGGTCAGGGCGAAATCGATCTCGCCCATGTTGGCGAAGAACGGATAGTCCGCCGCATTGGCCGCGAAATACTGCAGGTCGGACGTATAGGCGGCAAACAGCACCAGCGCGCCGAGGCCCGCCGAACCGATCGCATAGCCCTTGGTCACGGCCTTGGTGGTGTTGCCGACCGCGTCGAGCGCATCGGTGACATGACGGACGTCGGCCGGCAGGCCTGCCATTTCAGCAATACCGCCGGCGTTGTCGGTGACCGGACCGAAGGCGTCCAGGGCGACGATCATCCCCGCCACACCCAGCATGGTGGTGGTGGCGATGGCGATGCCGAACAGACCCGCCAGCTGGAAGCTGACGATGATGCCGACGATGATGGTCAGGGCCGGCAGGGCGGTCGACTCGAGCGAGACGGCCAGGCCCTGGATCACATTGGTGCCGTGACCGGAGACCGAGGCGTTGGCCACCGACCGCACCGGGCGAAAATTCGACCCGGTATAGTATTCGGTGATGACCACGATGGCCGCGGTCACGCCCAGACCGACCATGCCGGACCAGAACAGGCTCATCGCCGTGATGTCCAAGCCGCTGGAGGTGGTGACGACCGCATTTTCGGGCAGGAGCTGGTTGATCACCAGCCAGACGGCGCCGACCGACAGCACGCCGGTGACGATCAGGCCCTGGTACAGGGCCCCCATGATGTTCTGGCTCTTGCCCAGACGGACGAAGAAGCTGCCGACGATCGAGGTCAGGATGCAGATGCCGCAGATGGCCAGCGGCAACAGCATCATCACGTCGACATAGGGCTGGTCGCGGAAGAAGATCGCCGCCAGCACCATGGTGGCGACCGTGGTCACCGCATAGGTCTCGAACAGGTCGGCGGCCATGCCGGCGCAGTCGCCGACATTGTCGCCGACGTTGTCGGCGATGGTCGCGGCGTTGCGGGGATCGTCCTCGGGAATACCGGCCTCGACCTTGCCGACCATGTCACCGCCGACGTCCGCACCCTTGGTGAAGATGCCGCCGCCGAGACGGGCGAAGATCGAGATCAGCGAGGCACCGAAGCCCAGGGCGACGAGGCCGTCGATAACCTCACGGCTGGTGCTCTCGAAGCCCGCGCCGATGGTCAGGTAGGCGTAGTAGCCGGCCACGCCGACCAGGGCACCGCCCGCGACGAACATGCCGGTGATGGCCCCCGAGCGGAAGGCCAGGTCCAGACCCTTTGACAGACTCTCGGACGCGGCCTGGGCCGTGCGCACATTGGCCCGGACCGAGATCAGCATGCCCGCGAAGCCGGCCAGGCCGGACAGGACGGCCCCGATCACGAAGCCGACGGCGGCATAGATGCCGATCAGGAGATAGGCGGCGACCAGGATCACCACCCCGACCATGGCGATGGTCGTATATTGCCGCCGGAGGTAGGCGGAGGCCCCCTCCTGGATGGCGGCGGCGATCTCCTGCATTTTCGCGTTGCCGGCGCTGGCCTTCATCAGCGAGGCGGTCTGGACCGCACCGAAGAGCACGCCGAGCGCTCCCGCTGCGATGACCAGCCATAGGTATGACGTCATGGCGTTTCGTTTCCCTGTGCAAACATGGCGCCCGGACCCTTGGCGCGGTGGGGCGTTTTCGCCTCTCTCCGCCTTCCGGTCCCCCCGTGCGCAACGGACGCGAAGATGCGTCCATGGGGAATTGCGGCGGAAAGTTGCCAAATGCGCCGGTCCGACGCAACAACGGTTTTTACGGGATCAGCCGGGCAGGACCTGGGTGCGGCGCCGGGGGACCTGGCTGAACACCTCGACGCGGGAAACGGCACCGCGTCCGACCAGGGTTGTCGCCGACCGCATCAGGCTCGCGGACAGGGCGGCGGCATCGACCACATTCCAGTCGTCCGCGACCGTGAAGGGAGTCCGGTAGGCCGCCCGGGTCAGGGCATCCCGGATGTAGGGCTCCTTTACCCGCATCCGCTCCGCCGTCTGTCCGCGCCCGAGATGCAGCCGCAGCGACACGAAGATATAGTTGCGAATGCGTCCGCCGGCGATGACCGGCAGGCCCACGCCGGCAATGGCCAGCGGCGCGGCGTCCAGTGGTGATTCGCTGGACGAGGCCAGGGCGGCGGTCGGCGCGGTGGCGGCCACGGCAACGGTTCCGGCAATGAGATCACGACGACGCATGGGCGAACCATGACGGTCATCCCTTAGGATTCCGTTGCGCTCAGCCGTGGGTCCAGCCCGGCCGGCCAATCGCGACGATGTCGCCGGCGCTGCGCACGGTCACCCCGGTCCCCGCGACCACCCGGCCGATGGTCGTCAGGCGCAGGTGCTGGCGCTCGGCGGCGCGACGCAGTTCGGCCTCGTCGCCGGCGCGGGCCGTGAAGGCAATCTCGTAGTCGTCGCCGCCGGTGGCCAGCCGGACCCGGGCGTCCTGGGGGTCGACCCGCCCGTCCAGCCAGGCCTGGGCGGGTCCCGAGACCGGCAGGGCCGCGAGGTCGATGTCCAGGGCCACCCCGCTGGCGGCGGCCAGATGACCGAGGTCGGCGATCAGTCCGTCGGAGACGTCGATGGCGGCGGTCGCCAGGTCGCGGATCTGCTCGGCAAAGGCCAGCCGCGGCATCGGTGTGCGATAGTGATCGACCAGGGCCATGACCCGCTCGGGCTCCAGCGAAAGCCTTTCCTGTGCGGCCTGCAGCCCCAGATAGCCGTCGCCGATCACCCCCGTGACCAGAACGACATCGTCGGGGCGGGCTCCGTCGCGGCCGACGGCGCGGCCCTTCGGCACCCAGCCCAGCATCGTCAGGGAGAAGCTCGCCGGGCCCGGCGTGGTGACGGTGTCGCCACCGAGCAGGGCCACGCCGAATTCGGTCTGGTCCCGCTTCAGTCCGGCCGCGAAGGCCTCGCGCTCGGGCCAGCCGCAGCGGTCGGACCAGAAACAGCCCAGCATATAGCCAAACGGCTCGGCCCCCTTGGCCGCCAGATCAGACAGGTTCACCCGCAGCAGCTTCCGCGCCACCGTGTCCATCGGGTCTTCCGGCAGGAAATGAACGCCCTCGACGATCGAGTCCTTGGTCAGGACCAGATCATACCCCGTGCGTGACGGGACGACGGCGACATCGTCCAGCAGGCCCCGGCCCCATTCGGGATGGGCCAGCGGCGCGAGCAGCCGCCGGATGGTCTCGAACTCTCCGGCGACATCAACCGAGGGCATCACGCGCCACGCCGTCGAGCGCCGCGTTCACGAATTTCGCCTCGGCGTCATCGAAGAAGGCCTTGGCCAGCTCGACGTACTCGTCGATGACGATTTCACGCGGTATGTCGCGTTGTTCCCGCAACTCCCAGGCCCCGGCCCGCAGCAGGGCCCGCAGGGTCGAATCGAGCCGTTCCATGCGCCAGTTGGACGCCAGCCGGGCCTTGATCGCCGCGTCGATGTCGCGCTGACCGCCGATCACCCCGCGCACGATCTGCTGGAAATAGTCCTCGTCGGCCTCGGCCAGGACCTCGCCCTCGATGTCGGCGTCGAAGCGATGGGACAGGAATTCGGTGATCACCGTATCCACCCCCTCCCCGGCCAGTTCCATCTGGTACAGGGCCTGGACGGCGGCGAGCCGGGAGACCGTGCGGGCGCGACGCTGGCGCGAGGTCAGATGGGGCTCGGCGCGCTGCTTCTGCGCTTCGGCGAGCTGGGCGATAACGGCCTGGATGCTGTTGGGTTCGGTCACGTTCCCAGTCCTACCCGCAGCCGCTTCTTCAACGCAATGAGATCCAGACAGGCGCGGGCCGCGCCGCCGCCCTTGTCGCCCTCGCTGAGCCGGGCCCGGGCCCAGGCCTGGGCCTCGTCCTCGACGGTCAGGATGCCGTTGCCGATCAGCAGTCCCTTGACGCCCAGCTGGCGCAGCCCCGCCGCCGACTGGTCGGAAACGATCTCGAAATGATAGGTCTCGCCGCGGATCACGCAGCCGAGGGCGACATAGCCGTCATAGCGCGGGGCGGTCGGGAAGCGACCGGCCTCTTCGGCCATCGCGATGGCCGTCGGGATCTCCAGGGCACCGGGAACGGTGACGACATCGCACCGGGCCCCTCGCGCGGCGATGGCGTCCCTGGCCCCTTCGAGCAGGGCGTCGGCCAGATCATCATAATAGCGCGCCTCGACGATCAGCACGCGGTCAGGTTCGTTCAGGATTGGTCTTCTCCGTCCATGTCACGCCAGCCGACGATCCGCAGGCCATAGCCTTCCAGCGCTGTCGGTGACGGTCGGGTCGAGCTCATCACGATCATGTCGCGCACGCCGAGGTCCAGCAGGATCTGCGCGCCGACGCCATAGTTGCGGAGCGCGCGGTCGACGGCCCTGGGCTTCTCGACCCCGGACAGCCGCTCGGCGAGGCCGTGGAGCTCAGGGTCCCGCAGGAAGACGGTGACCCCGGCCCCGTCGTGGCCGCTGATCGCCTTGAGGGCCAGCGGCACATAGTCCTGCCGCGCCTCGACATGGCCGAGCAGGTCGGCGGCGAAATCGACCTGGTGCATGCGCACCAGCGTGGGCTTGCCGGGCTCGATCTTGCCGTGGACCAGGGCGACGTGCTCGATCCCCTCGATGGCGTTGCGATACAGCATCAGGCGGAAGGGGCCGCCATGGACGCTCTCGAAAGGCGTGTCCATGACCCGCTCGACCAGCCGCTCGGTGCGGCGGCGATAGGCGATCAGGTCGGCGATGGTGCCGATCTTCAGTCCGTGCAGCTGGGCGAAGGCCACCAGATCGGGCATCCGCGCCATGGTGCCGTCCTCGTTCATGATCTCGCAGATCACGCCGGCCGGGGTCAGGCCGGCCATGCGCGAGATGTCGACGGCGGCCTCGGTGTGGCCGGTGCGGACCAGAACCCCGCCGTCGCGCGCGACCAGCGGGAAGACGTGACCGGGCGAGACGATGTCATCGGCCCCCTTGGCCGGATCGGCGGCGACCTGCACCGTGCGGGCGCGGTCGGCGGCCGAGATGCCGGTTGTCACCCCGTCCCTGGCCTCGATCGAGACGGTGAAGGCCGTGCCCATGCTCTCGCGGTTGTCGGCGGCCATCGGCGGCAGCCGCAGCTGGCGGGCGCGTTCGCCGGTGATGGCCAGGCAGATCAGGCCGCGCGCATGACGGGCCATGAAATTGATCTGGTCCGGGGTGGCGAACTGGGCCGGGATGATGACGTCGCCCTCGTTCTCCCGGTCCTCGGCGTCGACCAGGATATAGGGTTTGCCGTTGCGGGCATCCTCGAGGATGTCCTCGATGGGGCTGATCGGGCTGTCGTTCATATTGGCCGCCAATTGCATCAGGCCGTCTCCTGCCATCGCGCGAGGTATCGCGCCAGCATGTCGATTTCGAGATTGACCGGATCACCGGCCTTCAAGGCTCCCAGGGTCGTCGCTTCCCAGGTGTGCGGGATGATGTTCAGGCCGAATTCCCGGTCCTCGACCGTGTTGACCGTCAGCGACACGCCGTCGACGGTGATCGAGCCCTTGGCGGCGATATAGCGATGCAGCGGAGCCGGAGCCTCAACCGTCAGCCGGTGCGATCCGCCCTCGGGCGTCACCGCCGTCACCGTGCCCAGGCCGTCGACATGGCCCGAGACGATATGCCCGCCCAGCTCGTCGCCCAGTTTGGCGGCCCGTTCCAGATTGACCCGCGTTCCGGCCACCCAGTCGCCCAGGGTCGTCTTCGACAGGGTTTCGCCCGAGACCTCGACCGCGAACCAGCCGGGGCCGGTCTCGACCACGGTCAGGCAGCAGCCGGCGTGGCTGACCGAGGCCCCCAGATCCAGCGTCGCCGTGTCCCAGGCGGTCTCGATCTCATAGCGCCGGTCGCGCGCCGTCTGGCTGACCGCGCGTACCCTGCCGATGTCGGTGACGATGCCGGTGAACATTCAGAGCCTCTCGTAACGTTCCCACAGGTCGTCACCGCAGGGCTCGACCGCAAGGCGCCGGAAGCGTGGGGCGTCGGAAAGCCGGGCCAGGGCCAGGCCGGCGACACAGGCGCGACCGTCCCCGCCGAGCAGGATCGGGGCCCGGAACCACTCCAGCGTATCGACCAGTCCGGCGGCGATGAAGGATGCCGCCACCCGGCCCCCGCCCTCGATCATCAGGGTCCGGACCCCGCGCCGCTTCAGGGTCGCCAGCACGGCGGCCGGGCTCGGGCGACCGTCGGCGGCCTCGACCTGTTCGATTTCGGCCGCCCCGATCGGGGACGGCGCGGCGGCGGTCAGGATCAGGGTATTGGCCCCGGCGATCCGGGCCGTGGCCGGGGTGCGCAACCGGCTGTCCAGCACCACGCGCAGCGGCTGGTCGACCGGACGTCCCGGCAGGCGCACGGTCAGTTCGGGATCATCGGCCAGCACGGTTTCGATCCCGACCAGCACCGCGTCGTGCGAGGCCCGCAGCCGGTGTCCGGCGGTTCGCGCGGCCTCGCCGGTGATCCATCTGGACTCGCCCGACGCCGTGGCGATGCGACCGTCCAGTGACGTCGCCAATTTCAGGGTAACGCGCGGCCGCATCAGCTGCGACCGGGCTCGTCCAGCCCTTCGTCGCCGAGGAATTTGGCGAAATCGCCGGTGTGGCGGAAGTCCTTGTAGACCGAGGCGTAGCGGACATAGGCCACCTCATCGACGCCCTTCAGCGCCTTCATGATGAAGTCGCCGACGGTGCTGGACGGGATCTCGGTCTCGCCCAGGCTCTCCAGCTGGCGCACGATGCGGCTGACCAGCTGTTCGATCTGTTCCGGCTGCACCGGCCGCTTGCGCAGGGCGATACCCAGCGACCGCTCCAGCTTGTCGCGGTCGAACGGCGTGCGACGGCCGTTGCGCTTCAGGATCATCAGTTCGCGCAGCTGGACCCGCTCGAAGGTGGTGAAACGCCCGTTGCAGCTGGGGCAGGACCGACGCCGCCGGATGGCCGCGCCGTCGTCCGACGGGCGGCTGTCCTTCACCTGGGTGTCCTGATGGCCGCAGAAGGGGCATTTCATCGCGGTCTATCCATAGATCGGGAAGCGACGGGTCAGGGCGCGGACCTCGTCGGCGACGCGGGCCTGGACCGTGGCGTCCGCCTCGTCCGTGCCCTGCATCGAGTCGATCACATCGGCGATCCAGTGGCCGACCTGCTGGAACTCGGCGACGCCGAAGCCGCGCGTGGTCCCGGCCGGCGTCCCCAGGCGCACGCCCGAGGTCACGGTGAAGGGGGCGGTGTCGAACGGCACGCCGTTCTTGTTGCAGGTCATCAGGGCCTGCTCCAGCGCCGCCTCGGTGGCCTTGCCGGTCACGCCCTTGGGCCGCAGGTCGACCAGCATCAGATGGCTGTCGGTGCCGCCGGACACGATGGCCAGGCCGCGCGACTCCAGCACCGCGGCCAGGGCCCGGGCATTGTCGACGACCTGCTGCGCATAGAGTTTGAACTCGGGCTTCAGCGCCTCGCCGAAGGCCACGGCCTTGGCGGCGATCACATGTTCCAGAGGTCCGCCCTGCAGGCCCGGGAAGACGGCCGAATTGATCTTCTTGGCGATGTCGCCGTCATTGGTCAGCACCATGCCGCCGCGCGGGCCACGCAGGGTCTTGTGGGTGGTGGTGGTGGTGACGTGGGCATGGGCGACGGGGTCGGGGTAGGCCCCGCCGGCGATCAGCCCGGCATAGTGGGCCATGTCGACCATCAGCCAGGCCCCGACGCTGTCGGCGATCTCGCGGAAGCGTTTGAAATCGATGTGGCGGCTGTAGGCCGAGGCCCCGGCCACGATCAGCTTGGGCTTCTCGGCCTCGGCCATGGCCTGGACGTGATCGTAATCAATCAGATGGTCGTCTTCATTGACCTTGTAGGTGACCGGCCGGAACCATTTACCGGACTGGTTGGCGGGGCTGCCGTGGGTCAGGTGGCCGCCGCAGGCCAGGTCCATGCCCAGGAAGGTATCGCCGGGCTGCAGCAGGGCCATGAACACCGCCTGGTTGGCCTGGGCCCCGGAGTGCGGCTGGACGTTGGCGAAGCCGGCCCCGAACAGTTCCTTGGCCCGCGACCGCGCCAGGTCCTCGGTCACATCGACATATTCGCAGCCGCCGTAGTAGCGGCGGCCCGGATAGCCCTCGGCATATTTGTTGGTCAGGACCGAACCCTGCGCCTCGAGCACCGCCTTCGAGACGATGTTTTCCGAGGCGATCAGCTCGATCTGCTCCTGCTGACGACCCAGTTCCCCGGCGATACCGCGGGCGATTTCGGGGTCGGCCTCGGCCAGGCCGCGCGAGAAATAGGCGTCATGGACGAAGGGTACGGTCACGGCAGGGCTCACGGCTGGATCAGGAAGCGACATATCTAGGCCGTGGCGCGTCCGGCCACAACATCTGGTGGTCAGCCGGTCTCCAGGGCCCGCTTGAGCTTGGCGATGGCGAGGCGTTCGACGGCCTTGGGTTCGGCCGCCGGACCGACGGCGCAGACCTCGCGTCCGGTCGCCACATGGATGGCCGAGACCTTCAGATACAGGCCGTTGCGGACCTTCTCGAGGATGATCCCGCCAACCCCGGGGTCACGCATCAGGCGACGGCAGGGAGGCGCGCCACATTGCAGTGGGTCCACAGCTGGTCCATCGCCCGGACCAGATCATCCATCATCGCATCGGTGTGATTGGGCGACGGGGTGAAGCGCAGCCGCTCGGTCCCCTTGGGCACGGTCGGATAGTTGATCGGCTGGACATAGACGCCGTGCTCTTCCAGCAGCATGTCCGAGATCAGCTTGCAGTGTACCGGATCGCCGACATGCACCGGCACGATATGGCTCTCTGACGGCAGCACAGGGATGCCGGCGGCGGCGAAGCGCGACTTCAGCGTGGCGGCGCGTTCCTGGTGGGCGACCCGCAGCTCGGGGCTGGCCTTCAGGTGGCGCACCGAGGCCAGGGCTCCGGCGGTCAGGGCCGGCGGCAGGCTGGTGGTGAAGATGAAACCGGCGGCCCAGCTGCGCACGGCGTCGATGATCATGGCGTCCGCGGCGATATAGCCGCCCATCACGCCGATGGCCTTGCCCAGGGTGCATTCGACGATGTCGATTCCGTCCAGCAGGCCGTCGCGTTCGGCCACGCCGGCCCCGGTCGGGCCGTACAGGCCGACCGCATGGACCTCGTCCAGATAGGTCATGGCCCCGTACTTCCGGGCCAGGGCGATGGTCCCGGCCAGGTCGGCGATGTCGCCGTCCATCGAATAGACACTCTCGAACGCAATCAGCTTGGGCGCATCGGCGGGGGCGTCGCGCAGCAGGCGTTCGAGGTGGACGAGGTCGTTATGGGCATAGATGTGCCGCTCGCAGCCGCCATTGCGAATGCCGGCGATCATCGAGGCGTGGTTCAGTGAGTCGGAGAAGATGATCAGGCCCGGCAGGATGCGCTGCAGGGTCGTCAGGGTCGCCTCATTGGCCACATAGCCCGAGGTGAACAGCAGGGCCGCGTCCTTCTGGTGCCAGGCGGCCAGCTCGGCCTCCAGGTCGACGGCCGAGCGGGTGGTGCCCGAGATGTTGCGGGTGCCCCCGGCCCCGGCCCCGACCGCATTGATCTCGGCCTGCATCGCCTCCAGCACCGCCGGATGCTGGCCCATGCCCAGATAGTCGTTGGAGCACCAGATGACGACGTCCTGCTCGGAGCCGTCCTCACGCCGGCGCGTCGCCCGCGGGAACTGGCCCCGCACGCGCTTCAGGTCGGCGAAGACGCGGTAGCGTCCCTCGCTCTTGACCTGTTCCACGGCGGTTTCGAATGCAGCCCTGTAGTCGTACAAAGTAACAGCTCTTCTCAGCTCCGGGCGGTGCGCGACCGTCCTGAAAGACGGGCGCGTATTGCGCCGATTGGCTTCGTCTGTCCACGCAAACGCAAGGACAAATCGCCGCAAACCGTTAATTGATAACGGTTCTCAACTCTGGATCCGCAGCGATTCCGCAGACGGGTTTGTTGCGCGCGCGGCGATCAAACCGCCTTGATCTGGATCATTTCGGCAGATCATCCAGCTGACCACGCAGCATCTGCAGGATGGCCGAAAAGTCCCGGCCGCCGTAGCCCAGACCGTCGAACAGCTGGAACAGGGCCTCGGACTGGGCCCCCAACGGCGTCGACGCCCCGGACCGGGCCGCCGCGTCCTGGGCCAGCTTCAGGTCCTTCAGCATCATGGCGGTTGCGAAGCCGCCGTCATAGTTGCGGTTGGACGGCGCGGTCGGCACCGGACCGGGCCACGGATAATAGCTGCTGACGCTCCACGACTGGCCCGAGGATTTCGAGGCGATGTCGAAGAATTTGACCGGGTCCAGACCCAGTTTCTCGGCCAGGGCCACGGCCTCGCAGGTGCCGATCATGGTGATGCCCAGGATCATGTTGTTGCAGATCTTGGCCGCCTGCCCCGCCCCGTGGTCGCCGGCGCGCATCGTCACCCGGCTCATCGGTTCCAGCGCCGGCTCGACCCGGGCGAAATCAGCCTCGTCACAGCCGACCATGAAGGCCAGGGTCCCGGCGTCGGCGGCGACCGTCCCGCCCGACACCGGGGCGTCGGCGAAGGCATAGCCGGCGGCCTTGGCCAGACCGGCGACCTTGCGCGCCGTATCGACGTCGATGGTCGAACAGTCCAGCAGCAGGGCCGTCTTCGGGGCCGTACCGATGATCTGTTCCGAATAGACCGACAGCACATGCGGTCCGGCCGGCAGCATGGTGATGACGATGTCGGCCCCGGCCACGGCCGCAGCGACCGAGTCGACGGCGACACAGCCCGCGGCCACGGCCCGTTCCAGCGCGGCCGGCGAGAGATCAAAGGCCTGGACGGTGTGTCCCGCCTTCGCCTGGTTGGCGGCCATGCCGCCGCCCATGTTGCCGAGTCCGATGAAGGCGATCTTGCGGGTCATGGCGAGGGTCTCCCTGTGCGATTTCGCGGCAGGGTTAGCGCCTCCTGACCCGCTTCGCCAGCGGAGCCGACGGTTTCGTTCAGCCCGGCTTGCGGAAGCGCAGCATGAACTGGCTGGTGCGTCCCCGGATCCCGGGCTGGAACACATTGGCGGTCAGCGGATCGTCGGGATTGATCAGGGCGTCATCCTCGCCGTCCAGCACGAACCCGGCCGCCTCGACCTCGGCCCGGACTGTGGCCGGGTCGATGCGGTGCAGCCGGTCGGCCACGCCGAGGTCCGACCCGGCGGCGGCCACATGGTCGATGACGACGTAGAGGCCGCCCGGCTTCAGGGCTGCGAAGGCAGCCGCATTGACCCTGGCCGCGGAGCCGGCCGGCACCGCGTTCAGGTGCAGGTCGTGGTAGTTCTGGGCGGTGAAGATCAGGTCCAGCCCCTCGGGCCAGGCGGGGGTGGCCAGGGGCGAGTCGATGGCCGTGACATTGGGCAGTTCCGCGATGTCGACCAGGGCCTGGCCATAGACGGCGGCGAAGGCCACGAACTCGGCCGGCTGCCAGCCGGTGACGTGGCCCTCCGGACCGACCGCGGCCGAGAAGGTCCGGGTGAAATAGCCGCCGCCGATAATCATGTCGCCGATCGACTGGCCGGGGGCGACCTTGGCGAAGGCCAGGGTTTCAGCCGTGTGGCGCGCGGCGTCCCGGGCCCGGTCGGCGTCGGTCCGGACGGGATCGGCCAGCGCCGCGGCATAGACGGCGTCGGCTGGGGACTGGGCGGCGACCGGCGCAACGACCGCCGCGCTCAGGGTCAGGGCCGCCGCGGCGGCGAGGAACAGGGAACGGCGCATCGCAAACCTCCATCACGCCCGCATGACGCGGTGACAGATTAACGCGAACGGCGTTCGGAGTCAGTCCGGTTTGCGGAAGCGATAGACGAACTGGTCGGTGCGGCCGCGGATCGCCTCGTCGAAGACGTTCAGGCTGTGGTCGTCGGCCGGATTGGCGACCGCCCGGCTCTCGCCCTCGAAGACGAAGCCGGCGGCCTCGATTTCACGCCGCAGGAAATCGCCCTCGATCCGGTGCAGGGTCGAGACCTGGCTGTTGCCGGTGCCGGGCGCGCCCTGGTGGTCGATGACCACGAACTGGCCGCCGGGCTTGAGCGCCGCATAGACGGCCCGGTTCATCCGGGCCACGTCGACGCCGAAGCCGGGGATGTGGAAGTCGTGATATTCCTGGCTCATGAACACCACGTCCAGCGGCTGGTCGAAGGCCAGGGTGTCGAGGTCGCCGTTGACGCGGCTGACATTGCCGTAGCCGGCCACCAGGGCGTCGGCCGCCCCGTTCTCGCGCACGGCGGTGCGGTTGGGCACGAAGGCATAGACGTGACCGCTCGGCCCGACGACGCTGGAGAACAGCCGGGTGAAATAGCCGGCCCCGGGGCGGATGTCGGCGATGCGGTCGCCGCGCGCCAGATCGATGAAGGCCAGCATCTCCGCCGGCCGTCGCAGGGCGTCGCGCGCCACTTCATCGGCGGGGCGGCGCGGATCGGCGATCGCGGTCCGGTACCAGACCGTGGTCGGGGCCGGGACGGCGCTGGCGGCCGGGGGGTTGACCACGGTGCGCTCACCGCCGTCGGTGGCGATGATCAGACAGCCGGACAGGGCGACCGAGGCCGCGGCGGCGAGAAGCAGGGTCTTGAACATGGCGATTTCCCGAATAGCGACAGGCGCAGCTACGCCCCGATTGTGTGACGGACGCAAGAGGCCTTACAGCGGCGTCCATTCCTCGCCCGCCGGCAGGGGCGCGAACAGGGCGTCGAGCACATCGTCCGTGACCCCCGCCAGATCGGCCGGAGACCAGTGCGGGGCGTTGTCCTTGTCGACGATGACAGCCCGAACCCCCTCCTGGAAGTCGTGGGTGCGCACGACCCGGCCGCCCAGCCGGTATTCCATCGCCATATTGTCGGCGAATGTCGTCAGGTTCGCCCCGGTACGCAGCTGGCGCAGGGTGACCTTCAACGACTGCGGCGATTTGGTTTTCAGAACGGCCAGCTGGGTCCGGGCCCAGTCGGAACCCTCGGCTTCCAGCGCCGCAAAGATGGCCTCGATCGTGTCGTGGGCAAACAGGCGGTCGATCGCCTCGATATGGGCGGCCAGCGGCGGATCGCCCGCATCGACGGCCAGTTCATCGGCGATGTCGACCGGAAAGCCCGGATCGGCGGCCAGGATGGTGCGAAAGGCGTCGACCTCGTCCGACGGCAGAAAATGGGTATGGATGCCCAGGGGCACCGTGTCCGCCGCCTTCAGGCGCGCCCCGGTCAGGGCCAGCCAGGTTCCGGCGTAGCCCGGCAGGCGCGGCAGGAACCAGCCGCCGCCGACGTCGGGGAACAGGCCGATGCCGGTCTCGGGCATGGCATAGGTGGTGCGTTCGGTGGCGATGCGGACCACGGCCGGTTCGGAAATGCCGACACCGCCGCCCATGACGATGCCGTCGACGATCGCCGTGACCGGTTTGGGGTAGTCGAACAGCAGGGCGTTCAGCCGGTATTCGGCATGGAAGAAAGCCCTGGCCGCCACCGCGTCCCCGGCCCCGCTCTCGGCGATCATGCGGATATCGCCCCCGGCGCAGAAGCCGCGCTCGCCGGCATGGTCGATCAGCACCGACAGCACCGATTCGTCGTCCTGCCAGTCCCGCAGGGCAGCGATCATCAGGTCGCACATCGGATGGTTCAGCGCATGCAGCGCCCTGGGCCGGTTCAGGGTGATACGGCCGACGCCGGATTCGACACGGGTCAGGACTTCGGGTTCTTCGGTCATACTAGGTCGTTTATCCTCGAAGATCGAAAACTTCGATGCCTTCAATGCGAGCAGCGTTGATCAATTGTGCGTCGCGACTGGCCAGGCCGGCATCGAGCTCGAGCGCCAGGGCGAGGTAGGCCGTATCGAAAAGACTGAGAAAATGCGCGTCCGCGGCCAACACCAGCTGCGAGAGTTCATCCTCGCCCAAAGCTGGCGCGATCTCGATTCCATACAGAGCCAAGGCAGCCAAAGAACCCTTCAGATCCAGTCCGCGCCGACTCCGGCGCACAAGCAGGTTCCTCATTTCCCAGGCAAAGATATACGGCGCATGCAATTCGCGGAGGTCGATCTCGCCAAGAAATTGGTCCGCCGACGGGGTCGCCTGCGACTCTATCAGCCATCCTGCGACGGCCGACGCATCAATAACGATCTTCATTGCGGGCGATCACTTTCAGTTCCGCCCAGCTAAGCAGCTCGCCGGCCTCTTGCTGTTCGCGCAGCGCCCGCGACATCTGGAGAAGTTCCGCGCCACTGTGCTTCCGGACACGTTCACCCGCCGCAGCTGTAAGGCGGGCTATAGGGCGGCCGTGCCGGGTGATGATGACAGGCCCCCCGCCCTGCTCGATCTCCTCAAGCAAGGCCGACAGGTTTGTTTTTGCGTCAAGCACGCCAACTGTGCGCATAAATCTATCCCTGACCATTATTGTGGTCAGTTTAGCGCAAAACTAGCCGGAACGCTACTGCCGCAGCATCTCCCGCGCGGTGATCACCCGCATGATCTCATTGGTGCCTTCGAGGATGCGGTGCACCCGCAGGTCGCGCACGATCCGCTCCAGAGGATAGTCCTTTAGATAGCCATAGCCGCCGTGCAGTTGCAGGGCCTCGTCAGCGATCTGGAAACAGGCGTCGGTGGCGAAGCGTTTGGCCATGGCGCACCATTTGGTGGCCTCGGGATGTTTGGTGTCCAGCGCCCAGGCCCCGCGCAGCACCAGCAGCCGCGCCGCCTCCAGCTGGGTCGCCATATCGGCCAGTTTGAACTGGGTATTCTGGAACTCGGCCAACGGCTTGCCGAACTGTTTTCGCGTGGTGACGTAATCCTGGGCCGTCTCCAGCGCCAGCCGGGCCCCGCCGATCGAACAGGCGGCAATGTTCAGCCGGCCGCCGTCCAGCCCCATCATCGCATAGCGGAAGCCGTCACCCTCCTTGCCCAGCAGATTGGCCGCCGGGATGCGGCAGTCGTCGAACTGGACGATCGCGGTGGGCTGGCTGTTCCAGCCCATCTTCTTCTCCTGGGCCCCGAAGCTGAGGCCGGGCGCGTCCTTGTCGACCACGAAGGTCGAGATACCCTTGGGCCCGTCCACCCCGGTGCGGGCCATCACCACATAGACGTCGCTGGTCCCGGCCCCGGAGATGAAAGCCTTGGAACCGTTCAGCACATAGTGGTCGCCATCCCGTTTGGCCGTGGTCCGCAGCGCCGCCGCGTCCGAGCCCGAGCCCGGCTCGGTCAGGCAATAGGAAGCCATAAGATCCATCGTCACCAGTTGCGGCACATAGCGGGCGCGCAACTCGTCCGACCCGATCCGGTCGATCATCCAGGTCGCCATATTGTGGATCGAGATGAAGGCCGCGGTCGACACGTCGCCGCGCGACAGCTCCTCGAAGATCACGGCCGCCTCGACGCGGCCCAGGGCCATGCCGCCGTGCTCCTCGCCGGTATAGATGCCGCAGAAGCCCATCTCGGCCGCCAGCTTCATCACATCGACCGGGAAATGCTTGCGCTCGTCCCAGTCGGCCGAATGCGGAGCCAGCTCGGCCTCGGCGAACTGCCGGGCGGCGTCCTGGATGGCGCGCTGGTCGTCGGTAAGGGCGAAGTCCATGGGGGAATCCTTGTCGTTTGGGCCGCTTTACCCGCTTACCGCGCCGGACGGGAGGGGGCGGAGGCTCGCGGTGCCGCAAATGATATTGACTCTAAAATATTCGCGCGTAAGGATTTCCCGCATGAGGCGAGGCATGCTTCGCGCTAGGCGGGATTTGGTGTGATGCTTAGGTCGCGATCCCGACGGTGTCTTTTAACCGTGAGTATCGGTTGCCTCGTCGCCATGACGGGGTGCGCCAGGCCGTTCCCGGAACGCCTGAACTGGTATGGCCACCACCCTGCCCTCTATTCGTTGGCTCTCGGTGCGGCGGCCCAAGAGGCTCTGGTGCGTTCAATGAGCGGGCTCGGCTATTACGAATATATGGGCGACGCGGCCTATACATTGTCGACCACCGGCACCTGTAACCGGGAGACGCTGGATACATATCTGGTGAAGAAGGAGCGCGGCTGCTTCCTGCTGGGTGGGCCCCCACTGCCCGATTGTCTGAATGTCGATGCCTGCGCCAGCTTTCGTTACGACGTCGACCTGTTTTCCGATCCGGCCCTCAGGGACGTCGTGACGGCGGCCCTGCAACGTCCGTGCGACTATCTGACCCCGCCGGCTCAGGTGAAGCATTGGGACGCGACCGCCAATTTCGGCATGGCCGCGATCTCGAACTGGCGGATTCTTCAATGCGACGGCAAGCAGGTCTTCTCGACGTCTATTGAATTCAACGACGCTGACGCTGTTGTACGGGTCAGATTTGCAAGGGGGGCGTGATGCCGGACGAACAGGCGAAGCGGGCTTCGCGTCAGACGGGATAGGGCCTCATGCCAAGATCGCGATCCCGACGGTGTTTTTTGGCCCTGAGTATCGGTTGCCTCGCCGCCATGACGGGGTGCGCCAAGCCTTTCCCGGAACGCCTGAACTGGTATGGCCACCACCCTGCCCTCTACACGATGGCGTTTCGGGCCGCGGCTGAAGAAGCCCTGGTCCGGTCGATGACAGGGAGGGGCTACTACGACCACATGGGTGACGCCGCCTATACGCTGTCGACGACCGGGATCTGCAACCGGGCGACGCTGGACACCTATCTCGTTCGCAAGGAACGCGGATGTCACCTTATGGGTGGTAGCCCAGCACCTGATTGTCTGAATTCCCGAGCCTGTGCCAGTTTTCGCTATGACGTTGACCTGTTTTCCAATCCAGAGTTCAGACAGATTGTGACTGCTGCACTGCAACGTCCATGCGATTACTTAACACCGCCAAACCAGGTGACGTACCGGGACGCAACGGCCCGCTTCGGTATGAGTGCCAGTGCCAACTGGCGCATTCTTCAGTGTGACGGGAAGCAGGTCTCCGCCAAGTCCATCCAGTTTGACGACTCTGAAGCCGTTCTTCGAATCAATTTTGAAAGGGGTGCGTGATGCCGGACGAATACGTGGTCACTGTAAATACCTTCAACGGGTCATTCACGGGACATGTCAATGTAACTATATCTGGGCCTAATGGGTATTCTTATACATTCGGAAACAATATTAATGGCGGCGAATGGGGTGTTCGGGTGGAGACTAATCTAGGTCGAACGGATATTCATAGTACACACTACTCTATTACCTATGGGCAGGCCGTAGCAATGCATGGTTGGGCTGCCAGTCTGATATCAGATCCTAACAATTCTTATGGCTTGCTAGGAAGAAATTGTGTCGATTTCGTGCGGGACATGTTCAGTGCGGGTGGCTTGGGGAACCAGATTTCATCCATGATCCAGTGGCTGGACACGCCCGTAAATCACTATGCCGCCATATCTGATTGGCTCGTAGCTAATGGATTCGGTCCTATGTGGGATGGTGTGGGGAGCTTTGTCGGTGCATTCGGCGAACTCGGTTCACATGTCATCAACGCAGCTACTGCGGCGTGGAATGGCTTTGGGGATATGGTCGGTTCCGCCTACAATTTCATTTCCGACCTGGGCGCTAGCGCCGGCGGGTTCATCGGAGACCTGGCTACCTCTATCTGGGATTTCTTTCGTCTGTTCGGAAAAGACAACAGCGAAGGCGATGGAGATATGGAAACCGAGGGCGCTTCCGCAGTTCTGTACGACGATTTCCTGTTGGATAGTTATAACGTTGAAGGGGGTAGCGCCGTATTCGATGCAATCGAGGTCTCTAATACTTATGGGGATGCGATCTTCCCGACGCCTGACTGGGCCCAGACGGAACCGTCCTGGCTTCCCGCGAACGATGATGTCGTGTTTAGGTTTGTCGACGACACCCATCATCATGCCGATTACATGTTTGGGTGAGTTCATTGGAAGTGGGCTGATCGGTTGGGAACCGGCACAGGTTTCAAAGTCAGAAGCCGTTTTCTTCGAGACTCCCCACACCCTCGGCATCTTCTCTGACACCCGGAAGGGCGCTATGGGGCAGGCATGACCCTGCCCTTTCCCCCTGCCCCCTTCCCGCTGGCCCGGCCGCGCCGTCTGCGCGCGTCTCCGTGGGTGCGGCGGCTGGTGGCCGAGACCGTCCTGACCCCGGCCGATCTGATCTGGCCGCTGATCGTGCATGACGGGACCGAGGACCGGGTGCCGGTCGCCTCCATGCCCGGCGTCTTCCGCCTGTCGCCGAAAGCCGCCGCCGCCGCCGCGGTCGAGGCGCGCGATCTGGGCATTCCGGTTGTGGCCCTGTTTCCCCATGTCGACGCCGCGATCAAGGACGCCGTCGGCACCGGGGCCACCGATCCCGACGGTCTGATCCCCGACTGTATCAAGGCCATCAAGGACGCCGCGCCCGAGATCGGCGTCATGTGTGATGTGGCCCTGGACTGCTACACCGACCACGGCCATGACGGCCTTGTCGCCGACGGCCGCATCCTCAATGACGACACCCTGGAACGTCTGGCCGAACAGGCCTTCCTCCAGGCCCATGCCGGGGCCGATATCGTCGCCCCGTCCGACATGATGGACGGCCGCGTCCAGGCGGTGCGCGAGGCGCTGGAGGCCAACGGTTTCCACGACACCCTGATCCTGGCCTATGCCGCCAAATACGCCTCGGCCTTCTACGGCCCGTATCGCGACGCCGTCGGCTCGGCCAGGGCGCTGACCGGCGACAAGAAGACCTATCAGATGGACTACGCCAACAGCGACGAGGCCCTGCGCGAGGTGGCCATGGACATCGCCGAAGGCGCCGACGCCGTCATGGTCAAGCCCGGCATGCCCTATCTCGATATCGTCCGCCGCGTCAGCGACACCTTCCAGGTCCCGACCTTCGCCTACCAGGTGTCCGGCGAGTACGCGATGATGCAGGCCGCCATCGCCAACGGCTGGCTGGACGAGGACCGCGCCATCCTCGAGACCCTGCACGCCTTCAAACGCGCCGGCTGCGCCGGGGTGCTCAGCTATTTCGCCCCGCAGGCGGCGAGGTTGCTGGGGGCCTAGCCAATCTTGAGCCGTCGCCCGCCGCGTGATATGTGTATGATCGTCGTTTGGAATACACACTCATGCGCACCAATATCGTCATCGACGACCAACTCATGGCCGAGGCCCAGGCGGCGACCGGGCTGAAGACCAAGCGCGAAGCGGTCGAGATGGGCCTTCGCACCCTCATCCGGCTGAAGCGCCAGGCCGAGATCCGCGACTTTCGCGGCAAGCTGCCGTGGGAAGGCGACCTTGAGGCCCTGCGCACCGACGCGGCATGACGCTCGTCGATTCCAGCGTCTGGATCGACTATTTCAACGGCGTCGTGACGCCCGAGACCGACCATCTCGACGCCATTCTGGGAATTGAGCCCGTCGCCACCGGCGATCTGATCGTGACCGAGGTCCTCCAGGGCTTCCGCAGCGACCGGCATTTCAGTCAGGCGCTCGACCTGATGCAATCGCTCGAGCCGCTCGACATCGGCGGCTTTAATGTGCGCGTCCAGGCGGCGCGCAATTTCCGCACCCTGCGCGGGCTTGGGGTGACGGTGCGCAAGACGACCGACTGCCTGATCGCCACCCGCTGCATCCAGTCTGGCCATGCCCTGCTCTACAGCGATCGCGACTTCGACCCCTTCGTCCGCCATCTGGGCCTTCGCCCTGCCCTGCGGCTCTAGCCGTTGGCGGCATCCCTTGTCGGCCCTGACCCTCAGCCATAGACTCACCCCCATGATCAGACGCACCCTTGCCGTCCTCGCCCTGCTCCTGCTGTGGCCCACGCTCGCCGTAGCCCAGGACACTGCTACGCCACCGCCACCCCTGCCCCGGGTGGTGATGGAAACCTCGGCGGGCCGGATCGTCATCGAGGTCAACGACCGTCAGGCCCCGATCACCGGCACCAACTTCCTCAAATACGTCGATGAACACCGGTTCGACGGTACGACCTTCTATCGCGCCGTGCGTTCGGCCCCGGACCTGGGGCTGGTCCAGGGCGGCACCAACAATGACCCGGCACGGACCCTGCCGCCCATCGCCCATGAGCCGACCACGGTGACCGGCCTCAGCCATGTCGACGGGGCGGTGTCGATGGCCCGCTATGACGCCGGCACGGCCACCGGCGACTTCTTCGTCTCTGTCGGACCCTCTCCCTCCTATGACGCGGGCCACCCGTATTCGATCGATGAGCATGGCTTCGCAGTCTTCGGCCGGGTGGTCGAGGGCATGGACGTCGTGCGCGGCATCCTGGTCGCCCCGACCTCGCCGACCGAGGGCGACGGCTTCATGCGCGGCCAGATGCTGGAGCCGCGCATCACCATAGTCTCGGCCCGGCGTGCCCCCTCTCCGGCGGCGTGAGCCGGAGCCGGATTCGTCGCACGCCCGCTTCAAGTCCCGCTTGACTGTCGGCGAACCCTGTTGGACAGACGCCGTTCGATAAACGGGGGGCTTTCGATGAAACTGTTCGGATGGGGCGGCAAGGCTTCGAAACGGGCGATCGCCGCGGCCCCCGCACCGGCGTCGCCCGCAGCCGCGGCAGACGCACCCTCGCCCCCGACACCGGATCAGGCGCTGGCCCTGCTCCGCGAAGGCAACCAGGCCTTCCTGCGCGGCGAGGGCAACCTGGGCCACGTTCGGGTCGAGGATCTGAATCCGCTGCAGGGCGGTCAGCATCCCATCGCCACCGTCGTGGCCTGTGCGGACAGCCGGACGCCGCCGACGATTCTGTTCAACCAGGGCTTTGGTCGCCTGTTTTCGATCCGGGTTGCGGGCAATACCGTCGATCGGCGTGGTCTGTCGTCGATCGTCTATGCGGTCAAACACCTGGCCTGCCCGCTGGTGGTCGTCATGGGCCACACCGGCTGTGGTGCCGTGGCCGCGGCTGAAGCGATTGTGGACGGCACCTCGCCCCTGGACCCCTCCCTGGAGGAGATGATCGTGCCGATCATTCCGGCGGTTCTGGATGCCCGGCGTTCCGGTGCCGCCGATGTCGCGGTCAGGGCCGTTGAGGAGAATGCCCGCCGCGTGGCCGAGAAACTCAAGACAGCGGACGTCGCGATGGCCGGGGCCATCGCCGAGGGACGGCTGAAGGTCGTCGCGGCCGTCAAGCAGATGCAGACCGGCGAGGTCATCTTCCTCGACCTGTGAGCCCGGCCCGCCACCCGGGATGCGGCATTCCGAATTCAGGGTTTCAGGCGGGCCTTCAGGCTGGAGGTGTCCCAGCGGCTGCCCCCCATGGCCTGGACCTCGGCATAGTAGCCGTCGACCAGGGCCGTCAGCTCCAGCGTCGCGCCATTGGACCGCGCCTCGTCCAGCACCAGGCCGAGATCCTTGCGCATCCAGTCGACGGCGAAACCGAACTCGAATTCGCCGAGCGCCGCCGTCTTCCAGCGGTTGTCCATCTGCCAGCTCTGGGCCGCGCCCTTGGAAATGGCGTCATAGACCGCGTCGGTATCCAGTCCGGCGCACCTGGCGAAATGCACCGCCTCGGCCAGACCCTGGACGACGCCGGCGATGGCGATCTGGTTGACCATCTTGGTCAGCTGACCCGCCCCGGACGGCCCCATATGCCTGATCGCCCTGGCATAGGTCCTCAGCGCCGGCTCGACCCGGGCCAGGGCCTCGGCGTCGCCGCCGGCCATCACGCTGAGCTGGCCGTTCTCGGCCCCGGCCTGGCCGCCCGACACCGGGGCGTCGATGAAGAAGCGGCCCACCTCTCCGACCAGTGTCGCCATCTCCCGCGCCACCCTGGCCGAGGTGGTGGTGTGGTCGACGATCACCGCCCCGATGGCCAGATATGGCAGGGCGTCGGTGACCACGTCACGCACGTCGTCGTCGTTGCCGACGCACAGGATGAACAGTTCGGCCCCGTCCGCTGCCGCGGCGACGGTCGGTGCCCATGTGCCGCCGGTCGCGGCGGCCCACGCCTCGGCCTTGGCCGGCGAGCGATTGAAGCCGGTGACCGCATGGCCGGCGGCCAGCAGGTGACGGGCCATCGGGGCCCCCATGACTCCCAGTCCGGCGAAGGCGATCTTCATGCGAGGGGCTCCGACGCGACTCCATAGCGGCCGCGGAAATAGGTCAGGGCGTCGCCGTCCCGGCTCTCGACGGCCCGCACCGCGCCGACGATGACCAGATGATCCCCCATGCGGATCCGGTCGTGGGCGGAGCAGTCCAGCCGCACCAGGGCGTTGCGCAGGCGCGGCGGCTCGGGATTGCTGATGTCGAATTCGTCCGGACTCAGCCGGCAGGTGCCCCAGGCGAAGCGGTCCGACATCTCGCGATCCTCGACCGGCAGGACATGGACGGCGAATCGCTCGGCGGCGGCGAAGACGTCGTGCCGGTCCGAGCTGTCGTCGAGGCACCACAGCACCAGCGGCGGATCCAGCGACACCGAGGTGAAGGAGTTGACGGTGATACCGATCCCGCCGTCATCCGACTGGGTCGTGACGACGCAGACACCGGTGGCGAAACCGCCCAGGGCCTTGCGATATTCGGTC
>TARA_R110000868_G_scaffold375440_3_pt1 | contig 32342 bp, 26 predicted proteins | sample TARA_R110000868 | Tara Oceans TARA_R110000868 (sample SAMEA4397489) | marine metagenome | biome: Polar Biome; feature: [SRF] surface water layer (ENVO:00010504); material: water (ENVO:00002006), including particulate matter (ENVO:01000060) such as... | depth 5 m | reverse complement strand
GGACAGGCGCAGATAGGTGATGTGCCGCCCGAAATGATCGATGAGCGGCCGGTTCTGCGAGGTCTGGGTGTATCCGTCCACGCGGTCTCCCTGCCGGCGGTTTGCGAGAAGGCCAGCTGGCGACACTCTAACGCGATGCGGGGTGCCGCGCGAAGGGGGGTGGTGCAGGTTTGTCCTGATTGTGATCGCGGCGTGCGGTCAGGGCGCGACCCGCTGCCCGGCCTCGTCGAGGATCAGGCCGCCATCTTCCTTGTACAAGGGGCCCGACGGCCAGCGCTCCAGCAAGTCCAGCACCGCCTCGCTCGGGCGGCAGAGCGCCGTGCCTTTGGCGGTGACCACGATGGGCCGGTTGACCAGGACGGGATGGGCCAGCATAGCGCTCAGCAGCGTCTCGTCATCGACCGACGGATCGAGGAGGCCGAGTTCGGCGGCGGGAGACTTCGTCTCGCGCAGGGCCGCGCCGGGCGTGAGACCGGCCGCTGTGAACAAGCTCAGGAGCTGGTCGCGCGTCCACCCGGCCTGAAGATACTCAACGACCTCCGGCTGGTAGCCAGCCGCCTCGATGATCGCCAGCACGTTGCGCGAGGTGGCGCAGTCGGGGTTATGGAAGATTTTGATCGCGGTCATGCGGCCTCTCCGGGAAAATGTCGTCGCGTCCGGTTGGCGAATGCGACCAGCGACAGCATGACCGGCACCTCCACCAGCACACCGACCACGGTCGCCAGCGCGGCCCCGGAATTGAGGCCGAACAGGCTGATCGCCACGGCGACGGCGAGCTCGAAGAAATTCGAAGTCGATATCATCGCGCAGGGCGCGGCGATCGCATGGGGGACCTTCCAGGCCCAGGCGGCGCCATAGGCGAGGGCGAAAATGCCGTAGGACTGGATCAGGATCGGGATGGCGATGAGGGCGATGATGGCCGGGCGTTGCAGGATCACTCCGCCCTGGAAACCGAAGAGCAGGATAATGGTGGCCAGAAGCGCGATCATCGAGACCGGTTTGATCCGGTCGATGAAGGCTGTCACCGCAGCATCGCCGCCGCGCTTCACCAGCACGGTGCGGGTGGCGATGCCGGCGATGAGCGGGATGACGACATAGAGGCCGACCGAGACCAGCAGGGTCTGCCAGGGCACGGCGATGTCGGTGACGCCGAGCAGCAGCGCCACGATGGGCGCGAAGGCGAAGACCATGATGGCGTCATTGGCGCTGACCTGGGCGAGCGTATAGGCCGGATCGCCGCGGGTGAGGTGGGACCAGACGAAAACCATGGCGGTGCAGGGCGCGGCGCCGAGCAGGATCAGGCCGGCAATATAGCCACCGGCATCGGCCGCCGGGATCAGCCCGGCGAACACATAGCGGAAGAAGAGAACGCCAAGGGCCGCCATGGTGAAGGGCTTGATCAGCCAGTTGACGACGAGGGTAATGATGAGCCCTTTGGGCCTGGTCCCGACGCGGCGCAGGCTGGCGAAATCCACCCCGATCATCATCGGCCAGACCATGGCCCAGATCAGCACCGCCACGGCCAGATTCACGTGCGCGTATTCCAGCGCTGCGAGGGCAGAGAACAGGCCGGGCAGGAATTGGCCGAGCGCAATCCCCGCACCGATGCAGAGCGCGACCCAGAGGGTCAGATAGCGTTCAAACCGGCTCATCCGCAGCAGGCTCCGCCGCTCGGCTTGGCTGGCGCTGCGGGCGCACAGCAGGCACCGGCGACAGCCATCCCGGTTGCGGTGCGGACATCGCTCGCGCCATCCGGCCCGCCATAAACCGCGCTTTCACCGGTGGTGAGGAAAACTTCCCAGGCCACGCCGGAGGGATCATTGACCCAGCTCTTCTCGGACTTGGCGTAGCAGCAGGTGGTGGCCCCTTCCTCGAGCACAGGGGCATCGGCGCGGGAGAGGCGATCATAGACCTCCTCGAGCTCGGTTTGATCCTCGACCTGGATGCCGAGATGCTCGATGCCGGCCCGTGCGCCGCGGGCGCTGATGGCGAAATTGACGCGCGGATCGTCGAGCATCCATTTGGCGTAATCGGGCCGTTTGACGCTGGGCTCGGTGGCGAAGAGTGTCGAATAGAAAGCGATAGACTGGCCGAGATCCTCGACCGCGACGTGAACGTGAAGGCGTTTCATGAGCAGTGTCCTGTGATGCCCGGCTGGCAGGCACCAGCCCGGGTGGCTTCAAGCATGGGGGCGCAGATGCCTTGCTCGCCCTGGCAGCAATCCTCGACGAGATAGACGAGCAGTTGGCTCATTGTTTCATAGCCAGCCGTGTAGATGATCGAGCGGCCCTCGCGCCGGCTTGTGACGAGCCCGGCATTGGCGAGCACGTTGAGCTGGGCCGAGAGCGTGTTGGGCGCAACGCCCTGGGCGCGGGCGATCTCGCCCGCGGCCATGCCGGCATGACCGGCCTTGACCAATTGCCGGAAAATGGCGAGGCGCCCCGGCTGGGCCAGGGCGGAAAGTCGGCGGACTGCGAGTTCTGATTCCATAGTTCAACGATTATTGAAATATTGGCCAGAGTCAAGCCCCAGGATTTTCGTCGCGGAAATCATACCGTTGGTCGATTTGTCGCAATCTGGCGCTGTTTCCGGCTGCCGGACGCAAAGCGGTACTTCGGCCCCCCATTCCCCAAACACAATAACGGATGCGCCAGATCCATCTGGCACATCGCGCGCGTTGTACGCGTGTGAAGGGGAAACACGAGCCGGGGAGTAATTCGGCATGAGAAGTATTCAATCAAAAGCACGGCGCGGATGGGTGGGGCGGTCTGCCTTGCTCAGCGCGACGATCATCGGCGGCCTGGCACTGTCAGTGCCAGCCTTGGCGCAAGACGCCAATCGGGACGACATCATTGTCGTTACGGGGACCCGTATCCAGTCGCCCAATATCGTCTCCGCCAGCCCGGTCACCACGATCGGCCAGCAAGAGCTCGATGTTCAGCAGACACCGGATATCGAACGTGTCTTCCGCGATCTGCCGCTTTCCGTTCCGGGTGACGGCCAGAACGTCAATAACGGCACGGCCGGTGCTGCGACCCTTAACCTCCGCAATCTTGGCACCCAGCGCACATTGCTCCTTATCAATGGTCAGCGCATGGTGCCGTACGATATCAATGGCGTCGTCGATGTCTCGACCGTGCCGATGATCATGCTTGAGCGCGTGGATATCGTCACCGGTGGTGCGTCGGCCGTCTACGGGTCTGATGCCATGGCGGGGGCCGTGAACTTCATTCTCCAGGAAGACTTCACCGGCGTGGAGCTGAACTACAACTACCAGCAGACCGAGAGTAATGACGGTACCCAGCATGATATTTCGGTCATGATGGGGGCAGAGCTTGACGGGGGCCGCGGCAATGTCGTTGCCGCGATGAACCACACACATCGCGAGCCTGTTCGCTTCGGGGATCGGGATTGGGGTGTCTTCGGGGTCAATTCCGCCACCGGCGCAGGTGTTGGCGTCGATGCCGCCGCCGCTGCGGCTCCGGCTGAGTGCGATGCGCCTGGCGCGGTAGCCACCGACCAGTCCGGCTCCACGACGGGTATGCCTACGACGTTGGACCTGATTTCAGGGTCTCTCCAGTACCGCAACGACACCTCGCTGGGTGCTCCGTGTTCGCTGTTTAACTTCAACCCGTTCAACTACTATCAGACGCCCCGTGACCGTTTCTCAGGTGGTGTGCTTGCACGCTATGAGGTCAATGATCACGCCGAAGTCTATAGCCGGGCAATGTTCTCCTCGACGAATGTGACGCAGCGCGTTGCCCCATCGGGTGTCTTCGGAACGCAAATGCTCATTCCGCTGATGAATCCTTTCCTGTCTGCGGCCAACCGCACACGGATCATGGATGATCTGAACACCTTCCTTGCCGCCAATCCGGCGGTAGATTTTGCCACCGCTGGCATCGTCGACCTGAACAATAACGGCATCCTCGATCTCGCAGACTCGATCAATGTGCCGGTTCGTCGGCGCACGCTGGAGCTGGGCGAACGTTCCACGTCCTACGACCAGAACCAGTTCCAGTTCACGATTGGTCTGCGTGGCGATCTGCCATTCCTGGCCGACTGGAATTATGATGTCTATCTCCAGCATGGTGAAACCGACCGGACCAATACCAGCGCCGGCTATACCGATGTCGGTCACATTGCCAACGCGCTCAACACGGTAAGCGCAACATCGTGCACGACGCCGGGTGGTTCGACGACCAGTGGCTGCGTGCCGCTGAACATCTTTGGCGGATATGGTACGATTACACCGGAAATGGCTGCCTATTCTTCGGCAACAGCCATCGAGACACGCCATTACGTACAGAACGTGTTCTCTGCGACAGCAACGGGTCCGACGGCTTTCCAGCTTCCGACCGCCGAGCAGCCGATCTACCTGGCCTTCGGTCTGGAGTATCGTGACGAGCTTGGGTCTTCCACACCGGATGAGTGCTGGAAGAAGACACCGGCATCCTGCCTTGGTGGCGCCGGCGGCAACCGTCTGCCGGTCTCCAGTGATTACAGCGTGCGCGAGGGCTTCATCGAGGCCCAGGTTCCGCTGATCCAGGGCCGTCAATTGGTCGAGGATCTGTCTCTGGAACTCGGCTGGCGCTACTCGCATTATGACCCGAATGGCGGCAATGACACCTGGAAGGCCGGCCTCAGCTGGCAAGTCATGGACGGTCTGCGTTTCCGCTATATGGAACAGCAAGCGGTTCGTGCTCCAAACGTTGCAGAGCTCGGCTCGCCTGTGACGTCGTCGCTGAACAATGCGACTATGGACCCCTGCTCGATCGCCAATGCCGGCAATATCGATGCGGCGTTGACGGCCCTGTGTATCTCGACAGGCGTTCCGGCATCGCTCGTCGGTCTGGTCCCGGATATCGTATCTGGCCAGGTCAATACCTTCTCCGGTACCGACCCGATCAATCCTCCTGGTCCGGAAACAGGCCGCACGACGACATTCGGAGTCGTCTGGCAGCCGAACCTGCCGTTTGCAGCGATCCAGAACCCGACGATCTCGGTCGATTACTATGACATCAATATCACCGACACGATTGGAGCCTATTCGGCCAATGAAGCCCTGAACAACTGCTACGTGCTGGGCGATCCGGCCGCGTGCGCAGGTATTCAGCGCATCTCAGGCAGCCTCGGCACATCAGGTGCGGGTGTCAGCCTCTACACCACCAACCTGAACTATATCCGTGCCGAGGGGATCGAGTTTGCGGCCTCTTTCGGGACCGACATTGGCCGCTTTGGCGACCTGTCCTTCTCGCTGAACGCAAACTACTATCTCACCCAGGAAAATCAGTCGTCCGACACGACGCCGGTAATCACCTGTATCGGTCACTACGGGACCTCCTGTAATCCGACACCGGAAACGCGTTGGGTCCAGCGTACGACCTGGACGAATGGCGCCTACAGCGCGTCACTCAACTGGCGTCATATCGGCGAGATGACCATTGAACCGGTTGAAGCCTCGAGCATCTTCCCGGCTTTCCGCCAGATCGATGCCTATAACTACTTCGATCTCTCGGGCAGCTATCAGATGAGTGACGGGATTCTCTTCCGGGCTTCCGTCAGCAATCTGCTCGCCGAGCTGCCGCCAATCATCGGGAATACGACCGGTTCGACGGCCTTCAATAACGGCAATACCTTCCCGTCAACCTATGACGCCTTTGGACGCGTCTTCACGGTCGGTGTGAGCATGACCTTCTAGGTCTGATCACGCAGACGAGAATAAGCGGGCGGCGGTTCACTCGAACCGCCGCCCGTATCTTTTGGGGACAGGCCAGCAAGGCTGGCGCGCGCAGTCTAGCGGCGCACCCGTGAGGGCGCCGGTTTCAGGACGGAGTTCGGAAAGCTAGCCGGTGACGCGCCCGAGCGCCTCGCGCAGGGCCCGCTCATAGGAGCGCCCGACGCGGACCGTCGTCGCATCATCGAGATGCAGGACGCGGCCGCCGCTGGGTGTCTGGCCGGCACGGCTGATGCGTCGCCGATTGACGATAGCCGAGCGGTGCACGCGCAGGAAAAGCCGGCTGTCGAGCTGGCCCTCCATGGCATTCATGGTCTCGCGAAGGAGCCATGACCGGTCGCCGCAATGGATGCGGACATAGTCGCCTTCGGCCTCGACCCAGTCGATACGTCCCTTGGAAACGCGCACCGAGCCGTCGCGATCCTTGATCCAGATGTCGTCATCCTGGGGCGACTCGGCGTGGCGCAGCGCATCGACGACGGACTGCAATTCCCCGGCCCGCGACTCGGCATCACGCAGGGAGAATAATTGCCGGGCACGGGCGAGTGCGAGATCAAGCCGCTCGGCTTCGACCGGCTTGAGGAGATAGTCGATCGCCGCTGCCTCGAAGGCCTCGATCGCAAAGGCGTCATAGGCCGTCACGAAGATGATGATCGGCATGTCCGGGCCCTTGACGAGGCGTGCCACTTCCAGCCCGTCCATGCCCGGCATGCGCACGTCGAGCAGGACCACATCCGGCTTCAATTCCTGGATCGCCTCGATGGCGCGCTTGCCGTCCCGGCAGGACCCGATGACTTCAAAGCGGGGGCGCCGGCTGATCAGCACTTCCATGCGCCGCAGGGCGAGGGGTTCATCATCGACAAGGAGAATTCGCATGGGTCTAGCTTTCAGAAGTCTGTGGGTCAGTGTCGGAGTCTGAGTCTGAGTCTGGTTCTGCGGCTTCGAAGGGCAGGTGCAGGCGGACAACAAAACTTCCATCCGTGTCCTGCTGCGCTGTCAGTCCCGCCTTGTCGCCATAGAGCAGGGCGAGCCGGCTACGGATATTGGCCAGGCCGACGCCTGTGCCCGGCTTGACGGTGATCGGGTGCGGGGTGCCGGAATCGACGACTTCAACCAGCAACTCGCCATTCTGGTGCCGGGCCGAAATGCGGATCTCGACCGGCTCGGACGTGTTGGACACGCTGTATTTGATCGCGTTCTCGAGGATGGGCTGCAAGATGAGCGAGGGCAGAAGCGCCGAACGGGCCTCCGGCGTCGCACTCACCTGGACTTCCAGACGGCTGTCGAAGCGGGCCTTCTCGATATCGAGATAGAGTTTCTGCGCGTTCAGCTCTTCGTCGAGCGAGACCTTCTCGTCCGGAATGGCTTCGAGCGCAAAGCGCAGGAAACCGCTCAGGCGCATCAGCATGGATTCCGCTTCCTCATTGCGATTATCGAGCACGAGGGAGGAGATCGCGTTGAGGGTATTGAACAGGAAATGCGGGTTCAGCTGGAAGCGCAGCATCTTGATCTGCGCATCGCGGGCGAGCACCGAGGTTTCATACATCTGGCGTTCGCGCAGCCGCATGAGGCTGATCGCTTCAAGTGCCAGGTAAATCGCGAAACAGGCGATGAAGGGCGGCAGGTTCATGATGAACCATCGCGGTGCAACCGCCGCCAGAGCCGTCCAGCCCGCGGTGGTGTCGACCAGGGCCCGACCGGTATTCCAGGGCGAGACCTCGAACCAGACGAGCCAGATCATGCTGATATACACGCAGGTCGCCAGCATGGCGCTGCCCAGTACGATGAAGCAGCGGATACGCAGGTCGAGCTGGCGGGTTGGGTGCAGCACAAGGAAATGCGCGCCGATACCAAGCAGGCAGCCGCCCGCCTCGACCGTCAAATTACGCCATAGCTGTGTAATGTCCTGCGTGTAGGTAAGGTCGCCAAAGATTGAGACGACCAGGTTGAGGGCCCAGAAACTGGCCATATAGCGCCAGGCGAAGGCGAAGCTCAGCCCGGGATTGGAGGTCGCGAGTGCTGAGACATGGGCGCTGATCGCGTCGGCTTCCTGCCCGGACTTCTGCTTCGCCTTGCCGAACAGGCTGGCTGCCGAGAGGCGCGAAACAGGGCCGGCATCAAGCAGGAGAATTCCGGCGCACCAGGCCAGGAAGAGTGGATAGTGCACCAGCAGGGCCTGTCCGAGCTGTGCCGTCATGCCCAGTGCGCTGCTGGGCTGGTATAGGCCACCGCTGAGCAGCAGGCCGAGCACGGTGTAGACCACACTGATCGGGGCCGCGACGAGCAGCGCCGCAAGGATGCGCCTGCGCAGGGGGCGGGCCCGCGACCGGTTCATGATGCCGACACTGAGCAGCGCCAGGAAAGCCCCCGCGCCCGAGGTGGTAATGGCGCTCAGGAGCGCGGCCGGGCCGGCGCTGACCCTCTCCCAGTTCAGCCCGACCGCGGCCAGAGCAACCACGCCCCAGAAGATCGCGAGCAGAATCGAGAGATGAACCGTGGTGAAGTTCACGCTTCGGGAGGCGAAAGGCAGTGGTGCGTCGCAGGCGGGGGTGGGTGATCTCATCGGGGCAATCTAGCGCGCGATCTGTGCGGTAGTCACTGCGGTGATCGCCATTCGTCGCGGAATTCCCGCCATTCGTCGCATTCGCGAGTGTGTTTCGACGCCGGCCGTAGCGCGACTGCAAGTTCCGCCGAACGTCACAAGAAGGCCGATGAACGCGACGGGTTGCGGATTCGGCCCGGGATGCGGCGGCTTCGTCGCATTGCAGTCGCGCCGCGCGGCGGGGCGCATCATTCTGTTTTCACTGGCTGGAAAACGCCGGGGCCGGGTCCGAGTGCGCCCGCCTCCTGCTCCAGCAGTCCCTTGGACGATGCGGGACACGACCTGATTCAGGCCGCACGTTCGACTTTTCGGCCGGCGAACCTCCACGCCGGCCGACCCTTTCCTCGCTCCTCCGGCCGCCCCTTCCCCCCTCCGTCCTGCAATGCATCGCCCGTGCAGGCTCACGCCAGTGGCGGTGCCCGTGTCGCTGAGCTAGGATTGCCTGTCCGCGATCGCCGCATTCCCGGCCTTCGCCCGCTATTGCAGCCGGGGAAATTGCCGCCCATGTCGTCCAGACCCGTCCGTCATGTCGAGGCCGATGCGATTGCTGCGGCGATTATCGAGACGGTCGGGCGAAAGATCGTACTGGCGATCCCGCTGGGGCTGGGCAAGCCCAACCACATCGTCAACGCACTGGTGCACAGGGCGATGGAGGATCCGGGCCTGGACCTCACCATCTTCACCGCCCTGACACTGGAGACGCCCTCGGTCTCGTCTGCGCTGGAGCGCCGCTTTCTGGAGCCGGCGATGGACCGGCTGTTCGGCCGCTATCCGCCGCTCACCTATGCCAGGGCGCTGCGCCGCGGGACCTTGCCGCCCAATATCAAGGTCGATGAATTCTTCTTCCTCGCCGGGCGCTGGCGCGGCGTCGGGCGGGCGCAGCAGAGCTATATCTCGGCCAATTATACCGACGCCCAGCGCTATATCCGTGATCGCGGCGTCAATGTCGTCGCCCAGCTGGTGGCCGTCGATGCGCCAGGCCCGCAGGACAGTTACAGCCTGAGCTGCAATCCCGACATCACGCCCGACCTGCTCGATGCGCGCCGGGCCGGGGAGGAGGATTTTCTTTTCATCGGCCAGGTCAACAGCCAATTGCCCTTCATGGAAGGCGAGACGGCCATTGTCCCGGCGGAGGAGTTTGACCATTTGCTCGACAGTCCCGAGACGGATTTCGAGCTCTATTCCGCGCCCAAGCGCCCGATCAGCCTGGCCGATCAGGCCATCGGTTTGCAGGCCGCGCGTCTGGTCGCAGATGGCGGCACGCTGCAGATCGGGATTGGCGCCGTCGGGGATGCCGTCGCCCAGGGTCTGATCCTGCGGCATGAGAAGAATGCGGAGTTCCGCAGGCTGATCGCAGGGCTGCATGCCGGTGATGAGCGGGCCGGCGCCGTTGAGGACGCGCCCTTCACCGACGGGCTTTATGGTGCCAGTGAAATGCTCACTGATGGCTTCGTCCAGCTCGAGCGCGCCGGCATCCTCAAGCGTGAGGTCGACGGCGCCGTCGTCCATGCCGCCTTCTTCGTCGAATGCCGCGATTTCTACACCGCCCTGCGCACCATGCCCGAGGCGCGGCGCGCCAGGTTTGTCATGAAGCCGGTCAGCTTCACCAATTCCATCTATGGCGATGTCGAGGGCCGGCGGCGCGACCGCGTCAAGGCGCGCCTGATCAACAGCGCCATGATGGTCACCCTGCTGGGCGCCGTTGTGTCGGATGCGACGGAGGATGGCCAGGTCGTCAGCGGTGTCGGTGGTCAGTTCGACTTTGCCGAACAGGCCTTCGCCCTCGACGGCGCGCGCTTTGTCATCACGCTCGGCGCCACTCGCACCTCGAAGGGCCGCACCGTCTCCAATATCGTCTGGAATTACGGGCACACGACCATTCCGCGCCACCGGCGCGACATTGTCGCCACTGAGTACGGTCTGGCAGATCTGCGTGGCAAGTCCGACAGCGAAGTCGTCGCCGCCCTGCTGAATATCGCCGACACGCGCTTCCAGCCTGGCTTGCTCGAAGAGGCCAAACAGGCGGGCAAGCTACCGCATGATTACAAAATTCCGGCTGCCCACCGCGACAATACGCCGGAGCGTATCCATGCAGCCCTGAACGAGGCCCGGCAATCCGGCCTGATGTCGCCCTACCCGTTCGGGACCGATTTCACCCCGGTCGAACAACGCCTGATGCCGGCGCTCGAGACGATGAAACAGGCTTCGGCCTCGCCGCTCGCCCTGCTGGGTCTGCTCTGGCGCGGCCTTGGCATCTCGCTGAACGGTCCGCGTGATGAGGACGCGCTGGCCCGCATGGGGCTTGAGGCGCCACGCAGCTGGAGCGAGCGTATCTGGCGCTGGCTGCTCTGTGCCGCGCTGGCGCCGCAGCGGCGGGACTGAGCCTCAGACCGCGAGACTGTGCTGGTTCTGCTTCGGGACGAAGGCCGGGTCGAGGCGTGCCGCGATATTGCGGATATAGGGCCGCCCGGCCGGTGTGACGGTGAAATTCCCGCCTGACCAGTCAACCAGTCCCATATCTGCCATGGCTCGCAGCGCGTCGCGTTCCGAGGCATCCAGCTCGGTCTCGGCAATGGTGAAATCGCACATCAGCGTCTCGATCCGGCGGCCGATCCGCGTGTCGGTAGCGCCGCGGGCCAGACCGCGCACGGCGACCGGTGCGCCGGCCAGCACGGCGTCGCTATAGAGCGTCGGGTCCGGGATGTTCTGGGCATAGCCGCCCGGCGCATCACTGATCGAGGACGCCCCGAGCCCGATCAGGGCGTCCTGGGCGGCATCGGTATAGCCCTGGAAATTGCGCCGCAGCCGGCCTTCGCGCGCGGCGCGGGCGAGGGGATCGGCCGGGCGGGCGAAATGGTCGAAACCAATCGCGTCATAGCCCGCCAGTTGAAGAATGCGGGCTGCCGCCATCATCTGGTCAAAGCGCTCGGCAGCGTCAGGCAGACGGCCGGCGGGGATGGCGTTCTGGTGCTTCTTGAACCAGGGCACATGAGCATAGCCAAACACAGCGATCCGGTCGGGATCCATCGCGGCAGCCTTGCGGGCGGTTTCCTCCACTCGCTCCACGGTCTGGGCGGGCAGGCCATACATGATGTCGAGATTGATGCGTTCGATGCCTGCGGCGCGCAGCGTCCGCATCGCCCCGATCACGACGCTTTCCGGCTGCACGCGGTGGATCAGCTCCTGCACTTCGAGCGACAGGTCCTGCACACCGAGGCTGGCGCGATTAACGCCGCCGCGGGCCATTGCCGCGGCCAGTTCCGGGGTGATGCCGCGCGGGTCGAGCTCGACCGCGATCTCGGCGTCGGGCGCGAGGGCAAAGCTGGCGCGGACCTGCCGCATGATCGCCTGGAAGCGCTCCGGGCTGAGCATGTCCGGCGAGCCGCCGCCGAAATGCACATGCCGCACGGTCCGCCCATCAGCCCAGACGCCGCGATTGCGGATTTCCAGGTCAAGCGCCTCGAGATAGCGCGCCACGCGGCGGTCCTTATTGGGCACGGTCGTATTGCAGCCGCAATACCAGCACATCTGGCGGCAGAAGGGGATGTGGAGATAGAGCGCCAGGCTCGCATCCTGGTCGAGCGCCTCGATCCAACCCTGTAATTGCGTCTCGCCCGTCGCGTCGCTGAAATGATTGGCTGGCGGGTAGGATGTGTAGCGCGGCACCGCCTCGGCCACGAGTGCGGCATTGAAACGGGGTGTGGCGGTCAGCATGTCGGTCATGATCAGAAGGCTCGCGGCAGGACAGGAATGAGGCAATTACCCTCTCTTCCTAGCGTCGCGGCGCGCCCGTCACGATGCGCCAAAGGCGCGCAGCGGGTGCGTCATATCGCCCGATCTATTCGCCTGTGGCTGGCGGCGCAGCGGTGCGGCTGATCGTGCGGAAGCCGATATGCGAGGCGGAGAAATCCCATTCCTGGGCCTGCCGGGCGACGGGCCGGAAGCGGGCACAATAGGATTCGGCACACAGGAAGGAGCCGCCGCGGATCGTCCCCGCCGCTGCGTCTTGCGAGAAGGGGCTGGTCGTCCATTCCCAGACATTGCCGGTCATGTCGTAGAGACCGAAATCATTGGGCGCAAAGCACCCCGCCGGGGCGAGGCCTGAATAGCCGTCATCGCCGCTATCGATCACCGGAAACACACCCTGCCAGGTATTGGCGCGCCATTCGCCACCGGGGCGGAATTCATCGCCCCATTCATACTCGCTGCCGGCCTGACCGGCCCGGGCGGCTATCTCCCACTCCGACTCGTCGGGCAGTTCGCCGCCGGCCCAGGCGGCATAGGCGCTGGCATCGGCATAGGTGACGTGCACGACGGGATAGTGCTCATGCCCCTCGATCGAACTGCCGGGCCCGAAGGGCTGGCGCCAATTCGTGCCGGGCACAAAGCTCCACCAGAAGCCCTCGCCCGCGCTCACGCCGAACACGGCAGAGCCCGGCACGAGCAGAGCCGGATCGATCCCGGGATGGGCCGCCGGATCAGGCGCGCGTTCAGCCTCGGTGACATAGCCCGTTTCGGCGACGAAGCGGGCAAACTGGCCGTTGGTGACCTCATGGCGGTCGATCCAGAAGCCGTCGGTTTCGGCGAGGTGTGCCGGGGCTTCCTCGGGATAGCGCTGCCGTCCGCCAATCACGTATTGCCCGGCCGCCACCCAGACGCGCTCATCGGTCTCACCCGCCGGGCATTGCTGCACAGGCCCGGCCTGGGCCATGGGCGAGCCGGGCGCGGCGCGCAGGACCAGCCAGAGCGCGCCGAGCGCTACCAGGCTCACCAGCCCGGCGGCGGCGAAAATCCATCTGGTTTGAGTGCGCATGGCCACAGCCTCTTTTCACCAGCTCTCGAAGGCGACGCTGTCATCGCCCGCTGGCAGCATCACCACCATGCGGTCTTCGGCGACGCGGATCGGGCCCGGGAAATAGTCACCGGCCTGACCAAGAAAGGCCGGATACAGGCTGCGGCGCGGCAGGGCCGGCACGACATGCGTGATGACCAGCGCCCGCGCATCGGCGGCTGAGGCTGCAGCGGCGGCCTGCTCCGGCGTGGTGTGGTAGTCGAGGATGTCGACCGTAATCTGGGCCAGCCGGTCATTACCCATCGCGCTGGCATTGCGGGTGATGACGTCGAGGAGGCGCGGCTGCAGGCCTTCCACAACAAGCAGGTCAGCGCCGGCGGCCAGGGCCTGGAAGCCGGGGGAGTCTTCGGTGACGAGATCGCCGCTGATGACCAGGGACCGGCCCTGATAGTCAAACCGGTAGGCAACCGAAGGGCTGACCGGGTCGTGATCGACAGCCGTGGCCCAGATGGTCAGCCCGCCATTTTCCAGGATGATGACGGAAGCGGGATCAGACGCTGTGCCGATCTCGAAGGGCTCGGCGACCATGCCAAAGCCGGAGGGCGGCGCAATGGCTTCGCCGTGATGGCCGGTGCGATAGCCGGAATCGAGGGTGTAGGCACCGACGAAGCCGGCGACGACCTGCTCGACACCCGGCGGGCCGGAGACAGGGAGCGGACGCGTATTGCCGGTGCCGATCCAGCGCTGCATCGCCAGATCACCCAGCCCGCCGATATGGTCGGAATGGTAGTGCGTCAGCAGGACGCGTTCGATCTCACCGGCCGGAAGGCCCATGCGCAGGATATTGGTCGTCGAGCCGGCGCCGGAATCGATGACGAAGAGGCGCTCTCCGGCGATCACCACGGCACAGCTGGGCGCGCGGGTTGGGTCGGGCAGGGGCGAGCCCGTACCGCAAAAAGCGATGCTCAACCCGTCTGGCAGGCTGGCCATACGGTCGATGTGCATCTGCCGCGTGGCCATGCCCCCATAGACCTTCAAACCCAGATCAGCCCGGAAGAGCCAGGCGGCCGCGCCCCCGGCTATCGCCAGGGCCAGCACGGTTAGTCCAGTCAATCTCAAGACTTTCATGCGCTCGGGTCCGTTCGTGTTGAAGGGGTTGCGGCCTGTGACTGCAGGGCTTTTTCCACGCGCCAGAGCCGGTCCTGGCCCCAGACGGCAAGATCGCCGGTATGAAAGGAGGGCACGCCCCACAGGCCCAGATCCAGCAGGCGCTGGCGATTGGCCTCGGCGGTTTCGCGCCAGCTCTCATCGCCGAGTGCGGTCTGGACGGTTGCCCAGTCAATCCCGGCGCGTTCGGCGATGCGGCGCAGGCCGCCATCAGAGCCGGCATCGAGCCCGTCAGCCCAGACGCCGCGCAGGAAGCTGGTCAGGAATTCGCGGCCCTGGCCTTGCGCATTGGCGTGATGCAGCACGGCGAGGCCGCGCTCGGTCGGGCGTCCGACCGGGTCGCAGATATCGCCGAACGGCAGGCCGAGGCGGGTCGCCTCGCGCTTGGTGTCGAGCAGGAAATAGAGGCCCTTGCGCCGCGGCACCGGCAGGCTGCGCATCACCATGGGCAGGACAAAGCGCAGATCGACGCGGGCATTCCAGCGATCCGCCAGAGCGAAGGCGCGCTCCATGGCGAGATAGGTGTAGGGGCTGCGCAGGGAGGGATAGAGCTCGAGCACGGCGCCCTGGCAATCGCCCGCCCTTTGGCTTTCCAGCAGGGGCGGGGCGAGGAAACCGTCGGTATCGGCATGGGCCGCACCGAGCGCGCGCAGGCGGGTTTCCAGATAGTGCAGCCGGTCGGCGGTCCAATACCATTCGCCGGCATAATAGAGCGCGCCGCTCTGGAAATGCCCGAGCCGGTCGCGCAGGGCCGAGCCTTCGCGGCAGGCGGCTTTCACATTGGCGGCGCTGGCTTGCCCATAGCGTGCGGCGGCGCCTTCCATGGCGTCCGCATCACCCGACCAGAGCGCCCGATCAGTCTCACGGGCGGCCTGCAGCGCATCCGACGTGCCAGTGGCTGCCGTCATGATCGCGAGGGCGCGGGCCTCGAGGGCGGGGTCGGCGGCATGGCCGGGGTCGGTAAAGTCGAGGCCGAAATGCTGCGCCAGGGCCGCCGTATCCTGGCGGGCATAGGTCACCAGGCGCTCGGGATCGGGCGCGACATCGGCGGCGGGGCCGCCCACCAGGTGGAGTTCCACGGCAATGTCATAGCGTTCCGCCAGAGCCGCCGTCAGCGCGCTCATCAGGGCACTGGCAGGGTCGCCCGGCCGGTGAAAATACATCACCCTGTGCGGCTCACCGCGACGCTGGCGCTGTTTCTCTGCCTTCGCCCGACGCGCCTCGAGACGCGTCTCGCTGGTGATCTGCTGATAGACTTTTCGCCGGAGCCAGACGCGGATCGACATGGCTCAGTTCGCCCACTGGATATATTCATCATCGAGCGTCTTGGTCTCGAGGATATTGCGATCGATATAGACGGGCGGCGCCACCAGGCTTGGCCAGATCGGCTGGGCCTGGACGGCATTGATCGCCTCGAGCGCGACGGTCATCGAGGCGAGGCGATCCGGCGCGGTGCCAGCAAGATTGACCTGTTCGGTCGGGTCCTCATTGAGGTTGAACAGCCAGGTCATTTCCGGATTTTCCGAAATCTGCAGCTTCCAACCATCCTGCAGCAGGACGCGATAGGCATCCGAGCGCCAGAAGAGCGGCGTCGCGCGCTGCGCCTCGGCCGGGTTCTCGATCAGCGGCAGAAGGTCGACGCCGTCGATCAGGCGATCCTGCGGCAGGGCCGCGCCGGCGGCGTCGGCGGCGGTGGTGAACATGTCGACATGGGCCGCCGGTGCATCGACCACCGTGCCGGCGGGAATGCGCGCCGGCCAGCTGACGAACATCGGCACGCGGATACCGCCCTCAAAGAAGCTCGCCTTCCAGCCGCGATAGGGCGCGTTGATCTCGGGGAAGCCGACATAGCTCGCCCCGCCATTATCGCTGGAGAAGATGATCATCGTATTGTCGGCAATGCCCTGTTCTTCCAGCGCAGCCATGATCTCGCCGACGGCACGGTCGGCCGCCCGGATCATTGCTGCATAGACGCGCAGGCGGTGATCCTCGATCTGCGGCAGGGCGTCATAATCCGAGCGCAGCGCCTGCAGCGGTGTGTGCGGGGCGTTAAGCGCGAAATACATGAAGAAGGGGCGGTTGGCATTGGCCTCGATGGCCTCGACGGCGTTGCTGGCCAGATAGTCGGTCATATAGGCGTCGGGATGGAAGCGCTGGCTGCCATTATGGCGCACGGCGAAGTTCAGATTGGGCCAGAGGAAGCGGTCGATCGGGTCGAACTCGGCCTCTGCATTGACCACGTCGGGATCGTTCGGGTCCATGAACATCGAGGCACCGGCCATGAAGCCCAGCCATTCATCAAAGCCCTGGTTTTGCGGCCGGAACTGCTCGGCCCCGCCGAGGTGCCATTTGCCGAAGAAGAGGGTGTGATAGCCCTGATCGCGCAACAGCTCGGCCATGGTGATCTCGCTCGGCGGCAGACCCTGCTCATCCAGCGGGATGGTCTCGCTCTCACGCTCGGAATGGTAGATCGCCTGGCGCGGACCATAGTCGAAAGAGCCCAGCAGGCGGTGGAAGGGCACGGGTGCGGGCGTGAATTCAAAGCCGAAACGTGTCGCAAAACGGCCCGTCATGATCGCCGCGCGCGAGGGTGCGCAGGTCGCATTGCCGGCATAGCCATTGGTGAAGACGGCACCGCGGGCCGCGAGGGCGTCGATATTGGGCGTGGGCATCACGCCGCCAGCGACACCGCCGCCGAAGGTGGAAATGTCGTTGATGCCCAGATCATCGACCAGGATGACGATGATATTGGGCTGCCGCTCCGACGAAGGCAGATCGGCAGTCGCCGGGCCCTGCTGCCAGCTGACAGGCTGGGTGTCGAGGATCGGATCGCGCAGGCGGTCGACAATTCCGGGGATGGCGATGCGGTAATGCATGAAACCGGCATAGCCGGCGGCCAGCAGGGCGATGCCGGCAGCGGCGAATATCCAGGGACGATAATTCATCATTCAGCTCCGGTCTTCGCCTGTGTTGACGATGGTTCTGGCGTTCTTGGCAAAGGTTTCAGAGCGGCGCTCATCGCTCTTCGACTTCGACATCATCTCGGCGAGATCATAGGGCACCTTGATGCCGGCAATCGCGGCGGGGCGCTCGCCAATCTGCTTGATCCAGCGCTGCAGATGTTCGAAGGGCTCAAGATCGACGCCCGACCAGGCAGCTGTCCGCGCCCAGCACCAATTGGCGATGTCGGCGATGGAATATTCGCCGGCCAGGTATTCATGGGTCGCAAGGCGGCCATCCAGCACACCGAGCAGGCGGGCGGATTCGCTTTGATAGCGCTTGATCGCGACCTCGATCTTCTCCGGCATATAGCGGTAGAAGACATTGGCCTGGCCCATCATCGGACCCAGCCCGCCCATCTGGAACATCAGCCACTGGATGACGCGCGAGCGGCCCTTGGCGTCGGTCGGCAGAAGGCGGCCGGTTTTCTCGGCGAGATAGATCATGATCGCGCCGCTCTCGAAGACGGTGAAGTCCTCGGCGTCGCGGTCGAGAATGGCCGGGATGCGGCCATTCGGGTTCATGGCCAGGAATTCCGGTGTCTTCTGCTCGCCCTTCATCAGGTCGATGGCGTGCACCGTATAGGGCAGGCCCAGCTCTTCCAGCGTCACGGAAGCCTTCCAGCCATTGGGCGTGGCTGAGGTGTAGAGTTCGATCATTCCAGGCTCCCCGCGCCCGCCGGGCGCCGCTGAATTCGCGATTATTGACTGGACGTCCAGTTTGCGCGGACGGTATAATATGTCACAGTGTGCGTCAATTGTTTGCGACGAGACGCAAAATTCTCCGGGGAGGCTGGAATGCAACTGGTTTTGAGAGCGGCGGTCGCGCTGCCTGCGTTACTTCTTATTCTGCTTGGTGCGGCCTTTCTGGTGACGCCGGGTCTGGTCATGCCCGAGCTGGGTCTGGCCGCGACGGCGCCTGCGGGGCTCAGCTTCATGCATGGCGATGTCGCTGGATCCCTGCTCCTGATCGGTGGCCTTGTCGGGCGGGCAGCGCTCAAGGGCGATGGTCTCAAACTGGATATTCCGATCATCTGGGTCGGGCTGCTGATCATCGGCCGCACGATCGGGCTCTTCACGGATCCGCAGGGCTTCGAGACCTTGCGCTTTCTCGCCCTCGATCTGGGACTGATGGCCATCTTCCTCGTGGCGCGCTGGAAAATGCGGGCCGCGGCATGATCAAGCCGGGCGCCTCAGTCGAGCCTGTTCCCGAGGACGGGCGCAACCGGCGCCGGGCGAATAATCGTGCCAGCATCGTGTCTGCCTTCCTCGCCCTGGTGCGCGAAGGCGTCATGATGCCCAGTGCGCAGGCGGTGGCGGAGAAGGCGAAGGTGAGCCCGCGTACAGTGTTTCGCTGCTTCCAGGACATGGAATCCCTCTACCGGGAGATCATCGTCGCCCTGCGGGACGAATTCGTCCCGCGCGCCTATCTCGACCTGTCCACAACGGACCGGCGGGAGCGGCTTTCTCTGCTCGTTGCCAACCGCGCCAGTGTGTTTGAGGATATGACGCCCTTCCGGCTGGCCGCCGAGGCGCATCGCCAGCACTCGCCCGCCCTCTCCGGCGATAATGATTTCCTGGTGGCGATGGAGCGCGAGCGACTGGTTACTGTCGTCAACCCGGATGGCGCGCTGGACGCGGTGCGGCTGGAAGGGCTCTCTGCTGTCACCTGTTTCGAATTCTGGCTGCGTTTGCGGCGGGAGCAGGGTCTCGAGCCGGCCGACGCGGCACAGGTCATGCGCGCTGCCGCACTGGCCATTCTGGATTCCGGCGCGGATGCCGGTCCGGTCACAGAACCCGGGAAGATGATGCAATGAGCAGCCCATACTGGCTCTATGGCGTGCCGGCCTCCTATTATACCGGCAAGGCGCGCGCCTATCTGCGCAAGCAGCATGTCGATTTCGAGGAGCGCTCTTCGGCGCATCCGGCCTATGGCACCGAGATCTTTCCGAAAACCCGGCGCATCATCCTGCCCGTCCTGCAGACGCCGGACGGGGATGTGATCCAGGATTCCGACGCTATTATCGAGTATTTCGAAACGGCGGGCCTGGCGCGCCAGAGCGCCCATCCGGCGGGGCCGCGCCAGCGCGTCCTGTCGGAAGTGTTCAACCTGCTGGGATCGGAAGGCCTGGTGCGTCTGGCGATGCATTATCGCTGGAGCGTGCTGGACCAGCATGACAGCTTCATCGCCGCCGGTTTTGCCGCCGGGATTGCTCCGGAAGCACCACCTTCGCAGGCTGCCGAGATCTCCCGGCCGATGATGCAGAGGCTGGCAGGCTATCTGCCCTCGCTTGGCGTGACACCGGACACTATCAGCGCCATCGAGGCGTCATGGCACGAGCTGCTCGACATCCTGCAGGCGCACTTCCTCGTCCATCCCTACCTGTTTGGCGGCCAGCCCTCGCTGGGGGATTACGGGATGTATTCTGCCCTGTTTGCGCATCTCGGGCGCGATCCTGTGCCGGCTTTCCAGATGAAGCTGAGGGCCGAGCGGGTGTTTCGCTGGACCGAGCGGATGAGCGCCCCCAATCTCGACATGCCGGAATATCCCGGCCATGCGCCGGGCTTCCTGCCGGATGATGCCATCCCGCCAACGCTCGCCGCGCTCTGCCAGTTCCTGGTCGATGACATGCTGCCCGAGCTGACCGACCAGGTCGCCGGCTATAACGCCTTTCTCGACGCGCATCCGGTGGAGACGGGTGATCCGGTCGTGGCCAAGCCGCACCGGCGGTCACTCGCAAGCATCGAGACAAGCTATCGTGGTCATCCGGTCACCGGCGCTGTGCCGCCCTACCGGATCTATATGCTGCAGAAGATCACCGATGCGCTGGCGGCCGTCCCCGAGGCTGAACGGCCTGCAGTGCGGGCGACGCTCGACGGGCTGGGCCTGGCACCACTGCTCGATCTCAAGCCGAAGCGACGGGTCGAGCGCCGGGATAATCTGGAAGTCTGGGGTAAGCTCAACCCGGTCTGATCAGGCCGGATTGCCGAGCCGGTCACGCGGGCGGTCTGACCGGATGCTGACCTTGCTCGCGGGTTGGGCGAGGGCCTCCGCCGCATCACCCAGAAAACCGCAGACGGTGTCGCGGCCGGTCTCGTCCAGCTTGGCGAAGCCGGCTTTCAGCTCATTGAGGCAGTCCAGCCGATAGGGCGCGGCTGGGATCTTCCAGTCGACATCGCGCGAGCTGTAGTGCACCTGCGGCTCGCCGGCCGCGACCGCCCGGGCATTGGCTGCAAGATAGGGCAGGTATTCATCCGCTGCGATCGCGAAGAGGGGGGTGAGATCTGCCGGCGTCTGCGTCAATTGTGCAGCCTGCGCCAGGGCCTCCGGGCGCAGCGCCCACATCCGGCTCACCCAGGCCTGGGTCTGCGGAGCGCGCTCGCGCAGGATCGCGAGTGGCGTCGGGTCGTGTGAGAAATGCCGGAAGAAGGGGCCGAACAGGCCGAAATCAGCCGCGCAAGGCCGTGCCCCGAACAGGAAGGGCCGGTTGGCAAAGATCGGCTCAAGTGCATCGAGCGTCTCAAGATAGAGCGCCTCGATTGCCGGGGCGGTCTTGCGGGTGACGCCGTCCAGGGTGAGAAACTGGCGCCTTTGCCGGTGCCGGATGAAGCCTTGCCTCAGCCAGAGTGGCCCGGGCAGGTCGCGCATCAGGGTGCGGGCAATCTGACGGCTCATCAGGTCCGCATCTTGCCTGAACGCCCAGCGATAATAGAGCGCTGGCCGCCAGAGCCATTCATCGAACATGTCTTCGAGCAGCAGGGAGAGGAAGCGGGTGGCCGGGTCGGCGGGCTGCAGGGGCGGCTCCGGCATGGCGGTCTCGAAATGCGCCATGATCGCAGTCGTGTCGGTCAGCCAGCTCCCGTCAGGACATTCCAGCTGCGGCATTTGCCGGATACCGGTCGCACGGCCGCAGGCGTTGAAATCCGCCATGTCCATACCGACAAATTCAAACGGAATGCCCTTGGCCCGCAGATAGGCTTCCAGCTTGCCCGTGAAATAGGACAGCTTGAGACCATGCAGGCGATAGCCTGCGGTCATGAACGGCGTCGGCGGATGAACCAGACTGTGATGCCGGCGATCAGCCCGAAAAGCGCCAGAATGGCGAGGCCGACCTGCCAGCCATAGAATTCGAGCTGCCTTTGCCAGGCATTGATCGATATCTGGTCATGCACGTCATAGCCGGCCGGCAAATCGAGCACGCCATTGGTGGTGGCGTAGGCGGCATAGTCCTGCAACATCTCGATCTTCAGCTCGGGAAGCTCGGCCGACAGGTCCCGCGTCTCGCCCGGATCATTGGCGAGGTTGAACAGGCGCCATTCGCCATCGCCCCAGGGCGGCATATTGCGCAGGAGTTTGTACTCGCCGCGGAAGAGGGCCGAATTCCCGGACACTTCAGTGCCGACGGCGTCATTGTCGCCATACGCGAACTCAGCCTGGCCGGAGACAACCGCGTGCAGGCTGCGTCCGGTCAGGCCCGGCGTGGCGTCCAGGCCGGCCATCTCGAGGATGGTCGGCGTCACGTCGGTGACATATCCGGCGGCGGCCGTCTGCAAGCCGGCTTGAACGCCAGGCCCGGACATCACGAAGGGCACGCGCAGCCCGCCTTCCGAGGCGTAGAATTTGAACAGGTCAGACGGCGCGGCGGCGGCCAGGGCCCATTCCGTGCCGATGAAGGCATAGCTGCCGCGTTCGCCGAGATTCTCGACGTCCCAGCTATAGCCGTGCAGATCCATCCAGGTCACAAAGCCGGGCTCCCCGACGGGGTGGCTGGGTTCCGGGCCATTATCAGATGTGACGATGAAGACGGTGTTTTCGTATTGCCCCGTGGCGCGCAAATGCTCGACCAGGCGCCCGAGATGGTGGTCCATCGCCTCGAGCATGCCGGCATTCACCGCCATCGAGCGCGCATAGAGTTCGCGCTGATCATCGGTCAGATCATCCCAGCGCCGCAGGCTGTCGGGCATGGGCATGAGCGGGGCATTTTCCGGGATGAAGCCGAGCGCCTGTGCCCTTTCCCAGCGCGCCTGGCGCAGCACGTCCCAGCCTTCGGAATAGGTGTCGGCATAGTGATCGGTGAATTCGCGCGGCGCCTGGATCGGGATGTGGATGGCCTGGAAGGCGAGATAGGCGAAGAAGGGCTCATCGCTCTGCGCGTCGGCATCGATATAATCGATCATCCGGTCGACGAGGAACTCCGAGGAGTAGAAATCCTCCGGCAGGTGGGTCGGCTGCCCGTCCTCGAACCAGTCGGCGGTCCGGTAATAGGGCATGTAGGGCTTTTCTTCCCAATTATCGGCGCCGGAGGCGTCGAGCACATAGGAATGGTCAAAGCCGTGGGCGTCCGGCAGATCGCCCTCGCCATGCCCGAGATGCCATTTGCCGGTCATATAGGTGCGGTAGCCCGCCTCCTGCAGCCGGTCCGCGACGGTGACGACGCCCGGCTCGAGGCTCATGGCATAGCCTGGCTGGCCGCGATGTTCCGGTGGCAGGACTTCGGGAATTGTCGCCAGCCCGGTGCGGTGATTGTCCAGCCCGGTCAGCAACATGGCCCGCGACGGCGCGCACAGGGGCGAGGTGTGGTAATTGGTCAGGATGGCGCCGCGGGCGGCGAGGGTGTCAATCGTCGGCGTGCGGGCCTCGCCGCCAAAGACGCCAAAATCCATGAAAGCGGCATCGTCGACGAGCACCAGGACGACATTGGGCCGCGCTGCATCCGGCGCGGCGCTATCGCCGTCCTGCGCCAGGCCCGGCATCGCGCTCGCGGCCAGCAGGGAAGCCGCCAGGGCAAGTCTCGTGGCCGGGATGCGCAGGATTTCGATCATCATCTGTCTCTTCTGCCGTTTGAGGCAACCGCCATGTTGTGGCAGAGACTATGTCATAATCAGTGTGGGCTCAATCACTTCCTTCGCTGTAGCTGGTTCTATGCCGGCCAGTCGGGCGCCTCGATGGTGATGAAGTCGCGGATCTCCTGGGAATTGGGACCCAGGGTCAGCGGATTGGCGACGCCTGGCAGGACGCAGGCATCGAACAATTCCGTGATGCCGCCATCGAGGCGCAGCCATTGCACGACATTGCCGGTCGCCAGCGAGATCACCTGCACGCCACACCAGGCATCCACGTCCTTTTCCTTGAGCCTGTCGTCGAGTGTGAGGCCTTCAAAGCGGCCATGGCGCGGCTTGGACAGGGTGACGACGGCATGGCCATTATGGAAGCCCAGTCCGCGCAGGAAGCCGGGGCAGAAGGCTATAGCCACGAATTTCTTCGTCCTTGGGTCGATATAGCCCAGCTCGCCACTGCCAGAGTTCAAGACCCAGAGTTTGCCGTCATGCCAGCGCGGCGAATGCGGCATTGAGAGGCCTTCGGCCATGATCTCATTGCTCTCGATATCGATCAGCACACCGCCATCATGGCGCCGGTCGCGCCAGCCATCGACCGCGTCGGAACGGCTCACGGCGCTGACATATTTTGGGCGCCCCTCGACCATGGCGAGGCCATTGAGATGGCAGCGATCTTCCGGCGCCAGCTTGGAGATGAAATCGGGCTTCCAGATCGGCTTGAAACTGTGCGTCAGGCTTGGCTCGCACAGGCAGGAATAGCGCGTATTGACGAAGACGATCTTGCCATTCTCACGGATGCCCAGCTCGTGGATGTCGATATCGCCCGTCGTCTGGATATTGCGCGGCACATAGACCTTGTCGTGCGCCTTGTTGGCCAGCATGCCGGGGGCGAGGACGTTTTCCATCCGCACGATCGAGGTGAGAGTGCCCAGATAGATGCGGTTCATATCGCCGGCAACGCCCATCGCCTGTGGGTAGAGCGCCTCGTGCAGCGACAGTTTTCCGTCCGGGCCGTGGCCGATCAGATAGAGCCGGCCGCTCTGGTAGGAGGTGAAGGCGAGCGAAATCGCATTGCCCGCCAGGAAGGGTGCCAGACCGCGCGAGAAGCTGATATCGACCTTGGCGGGAACCGGTGGTGAGGCCGGGTCTGCCGGGGTTTCGGTGACCGGTTCGATCGTCTCCTCCGTCGCGTCTGCGACAGGAGTGTCTTCAGTGCTCAAACCGGGTCCGCCTTGTGCTGGGGGTGTCGCCGCCGCAGGTGTGGCAGGCGCATTTTGCTGCACGCATACCGCCTAGAGTTTTGCGGGGGCGTCAAGTTTTGGCGCGCAGTCACGGCCGCCGGCAAAGACGCTCAGTCCCGCTCTGCGATCCGGCCTGGCCGATTTGTGTGCCGGTACCGGGTCAGTGCCGGGGCGAGTCCTGTCCGCGCAGCTGTGACAGCCGATCAGTGCCATCGCAGCGGAGGGGATGCGCACGCAGACAGACCCTGTCAGGCCGGATAAGAATGGGAACTTGTTCAAACAACTGCCCCGGGTGGGGAAAACTCAACGACCGGAAACAGGATAATGGTGCCCAGGAGAAGAGTAGGAGGAAATTCTTCCGCTCTTCAAACTTGTGTTGTTTCAATGTGTTAGTCGTCTCATCAAATTTGGTACATGGCGCGTTGATGATCTCCGTGTACCAAACCGTGGCGCGGCGCTGGGGTCAAGTCGGCTTTGCTCGTTCTTGGCAGGCGACTTCCGCCTATAGTGGTGACATCAAGAGGGGGCGTTCATGATTATAGATCCAGCTTCGTTAGGCTACGACATTGGTGTCGAGTTCATTGCGGCTTTGCTGCTCGCGTTTTCGGGTGGAGCGTGGGCGATGATGCGCCGTTCCCATCGAGTACGGGAGCTGCTCGCCGAGCGTGTTTTGGGTGTCGTACGGACGATCTCACAGCTGGCCGCCTTGCCGCTTGGCGATGAACAGGAGGAAGCGGTTCGCTCCAAGTATTTCGCTGAGTTCGTCGCGTCGCAAATGGAAGCGGAGCTGAGCGACAACGTGGGCGACATGACTCCGAAGCAGCGGATGAGCTTGAAGGCCTTCAAAGCCGCTGTTGGCGACTTTATCGCCGTGCGTGACGGCCAGCACGTTCGCCGCTCAAAGAACTATTGGCGCAACCATGATCTGGTCATTGATGCCGCCCGAGAGGCCTTGAAGAGCTTGAGAGCGCTGGGGCGGCGGTCTCGGAATGAGCTTGATGACTTGCGGCGGAATGACGCCTCGGTCTAATCCCGATACAACACCCGCTGAACACCTCGGGGATCAGTTTCGACGATGCCCCAGCAGGGCCCCGCCTCTCGCATTAGAAGTGTGGCACTCGATCCGCACTTGCGACAATCCGCCAGGACAAAACGACAGGGAAAATAGTGCCGCGAGCGCGGTCCGTGCTCAGCTCAAATTCAAATCGATTCAAGACGTCCAGGTTCACCGCGCACTCAATTGCTGATAGAGTTTCCGCGACGCGCATACGGGCACAGCAAATCAAATCACTGATCATAAAGTTCCCGTCTGCGAGCGTCAGGCCGCCTGGCAATTTCGCATCCAGGTCACCCCTGCGCGGATACAGGTCGGTAATTCTCCGCAAGAAGACCAACTCGTTCTCAGCGCGACCGCGCGAGAGCGGGGAGGTCAACGGCTCTCGGAACCAGTCGCCGGAGTCCCCGAGAACGCCTGTGGGGTGCCAGACCACGGCCAGGTTATCCCGCTTGGTGATGTTAAATCGGCATTTTGCACTAGGCTTCGGACCGTAGGGTTGGCCCAGAGTGGTGCCCTTGACGCGCTCAACGTGCCTCTTCAAGTCTAATGTTCCAGAGGAGATCAAGAAGGCTAGCGCGGATGTGTTCACGGAACCTGTTAGCAATTCGTGCCATATACCCTCCAACCGAAAAGGCACCGCCTCAGTGGCGAAGCCAAGTCGAGCATATTCAGCGGAAATATGGTTGACATACTCAACGCTGGAAATGGATTCATGCCAACCTAGCGGCGTATACGAGCTCAAGTGTTTCCCTCCCGCTCCCAATCCAGATCAAGCATAGCCTCAATGAGCCGCCATCAGCTGGCAGTCTGTCTCGATGCGGGCTTTTTACCTCGGTTCATATCGGAATGCGGAGCTTCACGTTCAACCAGGCCGTGGCTCCATCCAGAGTGGGAAGATTATTCTGCTAGAGGGGCGCGGCTCAAGCTAATTCTTCCGGCGGCGTTAAGTCCGCCACGCCAGGATCTATTGTTCCAATAGAGCCCTTCGAGGTAGTCGGAGGAAATCACTTCGAGCAGCGCAGCGCCGAGAAAATTGTCTTCATCGGTGCCTTCAAGAACGCCATTGGTTTGCCGAAACCCCCAAAACACCCTTGGCGGAGCATCCGCGCACGCTTTGATCAGGTCAAATGCGAAAGTTCTCGACTGTCGCAAAGGAGAATCCTTGTTTGGTAGGACCTCAATCGACGCTTTTTCCCAACCCTGATCGATTGTTGCTCTGAATTCAAAGCGACCTGTCTGAGGAATGCTTTGGGGCTCTGACACTGGGTCGTATTTGGCCCCGTCCGCCTTGGCCGCCTCCAGTAGTGCGGAAACCGCCGGCCAGTTCGAATCAATTGTCACCAGCCATTCACCGTTCAGGTCTTCAAAAACGTGCTTTCGGAGAAGGCCGCCGATCCACCAGAATCCCCAAGCTCGAGTCCAAATTGGTTTGGCTAGAAGTGCCATGAACCCCATGCCAACAAGCACACCGATTACCCGCGGGGAAAAAAGCGTGGACAGTAAGGTGCTCCACTGGTTCCGGCTTGCCGCAACCGCTTGAGCGTAATCTCCCAGCCACACAAGAAAAACCGCCATCATGGCGGCGGTTGTCAGCCAAAACCATAGCCCCAAAAGTCGCGCCATCTCAACCAAGGTCCTTGCAAGCAGCCTAGCGAATCACCATCTATGGTTAGCGCATCTTCCGAGGATACCCGAATGTCGACCCTAGCCAACGCACACCCCCTGTTCTCCGGCCTTCGGCGGACTGCGAGCTTCAACAAAGAAGTTCACATCCAGACTGGCGATCCAGAAGACAAATTGCTGAGAAATGCACGCCGCACCTTGCGGCAAGCTATTCGGGAGCGCCTGAACAATCTTGGGACGCTCCTAACGGAGGGCGAAGGTAACAAAATTCGGATAACCAACACCGACAGCATGTCAGCCGCAGCGAAGGGGCGGAATATCCGCGCTCTTGATGTTCGCTTTTTGAGTCAAGGCTCCTTCGTTTATGAAACGCTCGTTCGGCCTGCGCAGCCTGAGCATCAGGAAATTGATTTAGACGACGGCATCTATATCCCAATCGAATTTGAAGGCGGCTATCCCGTGTTGCCGTCAGCGGCGTTGTTCTACGCGGTAGAAAGCGCCTTGGGGCCTGTTGTAAAAGAGAATGGGTGGACTTTCGAACGAAAGAGCACTTGCGTGCGAGTGACACTCACAGGGGAAGGCGCACATATCGACCTCCCACTGTTTGCCGTGAATCAAGAGGACTTCAACCGCGTGGAGGAGAACTTTAGGGGCCGTGTGGGCCTTCTAGAGAGCCGAGAGGCTGCAACCCTGAACGATAGTCAGATCAAAGATCGGGAAAGTTTTCGCGTTGGAAAAGACCTCATATTGCTTGCCCACCGTGAGAAAAATTGGGAACAGTCAGATCCGAAGGCATTCCAAGACTGGTTTGAAGATTGCGCCGCCAGATTTGGCCCGGTGTTGCGTCGTATGTGCCGCTACCTCAAGGCTTGGCGTGACGAACATTTTGCGGAAAGCCATTTGAGCTCCCTCGCCCTAATGGTCGTTTGCGTTGAAGCCTGCGAGAAACTGGACGGAGAGCCGGTTGATAACCGGGACGATCTGCTCATGTGGGCAGCTGCGGAGACGCTGACGTCGATGCTCAAGTCGGGGATGATACCGAACCCGATTGTCGAGGATGCCCCCCCACTCGACGCCAAGGTAACCGCCGAAGAACGAGCCAAGCTTGTTTCCGCCGCCGAGACGCTTGATGAGCAAATGGATCAGGCTCTGAATGCTACGCATCACGCCCAAATTGTTGTCAACAGACTGAGGGCTGCCTATGGCACGCGGCTTCCCGATGAGCCCGATGCGGTGGCCGTTCGAGTTTCAGACCAAACCGCTGCCCATATTGTCAGAGAGAGTAAGACGGTCCCCATGCCTCGCGTCGGCAGCTCCGTATCCGGATGACGGACGAGCAGAACCGGCGTTGGACAATCAGCGCCGCCTTGAAGACTAAGGGGTTTAAATATCACGCGCCGCCGGACACCTACCGTGGGCCTGTTCAGTGCGGCCATCAGAAGATTGACGTTGAATTGCGTATCGCTGACCTCGATTTCGGCGAGAAACCCTCGGTTCATATCGTCGACCGCAGGCAAATTGATAGCGATATTCTGGCGCACCTAGAGACTGAGTCAGGAATTTGCTATTCAGACGGCCAGAATCTTCGGTTAGATCCCTATGATCCGGCCGGGTCAGTTCTCAGAGTGCTTGCGGAAGTCGAGACAACTCTAAACACGTCCATGAACAAGAATGGGCTGTCCGAGATTAGTCGCGAGTACCCGTCATACTGGAAGGGCGCGACGGTGTTGTTCCCCTTTCCATTGGAAGCAGATGTCACAACCGGATCCATTGTGGGCACCCAATCGGGTCGATTTTTGTTTGTCCCCGAGGGGCATTCCGGGGGGGTGCCGGGTGGGGCGAAACCGGGGAGCATCAGCGCGGTGGTCGTCAGCATCCAAAGCTCCATTAGACCCATTTCAAGTGATACGATTTCACCCTCGACCTATGAATGCTTCAAACGGTGGTGGGAAGGGAACAACCTCCACGAATCTTGGTCTCTTGACGAGGTTGAGAGGGCCATGAGCGATGGGAGCGTCGTGATGGTAGCCGCGGATAATGGCATTCTCGGTGCATCTCTGGATTCGCCGCCTCGCCGCCCAAAAAGCTGGAAGCGAGTGCCGCGTCGCCCAATTAGCGCGGGCGCCTCATTGGCTCGATTCGAGGGGGCAAGGGCGGACTTGGGCTTCGTCACCAGCAGATGCCTGGACGAAGCAACCGCCCCACTGCGTCACCAAAATATTGTGCTCGTTGGATGCGGTACAATTGGCGCCTATTTGGCCCGGATGCTGTGCCAAGTAGGTGCCGGGCTTGATGGTGAACTGACACTTGTTGATCCCGATTCAATTAAAGTTGAGAACCTTGGGCGTCACTCATGCGATTTCGTCGACATTGGAGAGAACAAGGTTGTTGCGCTGGGGAACCATCTCAGGCGATTGCACCCAGATGTGTGCATCAAAACCGTCGATGATAAAGTCCAAGCGGCATGGCATGCGACTTCACGCGCGGATTTGATTGTAGACACAACCGGCACAGAGAACGTTTCCGAGTGGATTAATTTGAGAGCTCTTGAACTGTCAGAAACGGGGCGGGCGCCCATATTTGTCCACGGGTGGGTCTTTGGAAACGGAGCGGCTGCTCAAGCCTTTATTCACAAGCCCGCAAGCGGTGGAGCTTGTCTGAGGTGTTTACGCCCACGTCTCGACGCTCCTTGGGTTTCATCACCTCTCAAACGACCACACACGGCGACAAGATTTTTGGAAGGTGACTGCGGAGGCGGTGCCTATGTTCCGTTCAGCGTTGCCGCCTCTTCGATAGCTGCCGCTGTCGTTCTGGACGCGGTTATCGATGCGGCACGGGGGAAACTCACTCCCGCCCTTCGGACACGCGTCATAAATTTCGATGACTGCAAGTCAGCGTCAAATGGAGATTTCCAGGCGATTCGATCTGCGAGTTGTCCAGCGTGCGCGAAGCGACATGATAGCCATAAAGAATAGCGTTTTGAATGACATCAGGGATCGCACCCAACAAGTTTCTGGCACGCACGAGGTCGGAGGCCTCTTGTTAGGACTCCGCACCAAAGGAGCCATTTACGTAGTCGCCCACACAACGCCTTCTCTTGGAGATACTTGCGAAAAATACCGCTTCGTCCGCCGCTCGCCGCTTCACCAGGTCAGCGCCACGAGGGCTTGGCTCCAATCGAGGTTTAAGTGCGATTGGGTCGGTGAATGGCACACCCACCCAGAAACGCATCCGATGCCCTCAGGCATCGACACATCTCAGTGGAGGAAGCAAGCCACCGCGCGAGCATGCGAGATGGTGTACTTGATAGAGGGGCTTGACGGTCGGTTCGTTTGCCGGCTCAACAAGTACGTTCACAGCACTCCAGTGCGTCTATCGGCGTCAGAGTCGCAAGATGGCGTGAGTACGTTTTTTGAGCCTTGCTGAAAAAACAGATTGTCGGGCGCTTGCGCCAGAATGCTCGCGCCTCCCCCTTTCTCGAAACCTAGTGGAAATTGGATTCTTATCGTTCCATCAAGGTGCACGTGGGGCAGCGCCTGACCCTTGAAGGCAACGGCCTGATCTGCTTCTGCGGTCAAAATAGTCCGGCAGGTCGTGCCGTTTCTTGGTTTCGAATCCCGCGGGCGACAGTGGCGGGAGCAACTTTCGTTCCATGATCCCTTGAGCCTTGCCCTAGTGACGCTCGGGAGTGAGCGCCCAGTTGAGCGTCATACAAATCGATATTGACTTTTGACGCCTCAAGCCTCATAGGATTTAGACCCTAACGACGCTTGGAGTGAACCATGATTATTGGATATGCCCGCACCTCTACCGCTGACCAGGACGCGGGCCTTGCTGCACAGGAACGGGACCTCACAGCGGCTGGGGCCGAGAAGATCTTCTCTGAACAGGCCTCCTCGGTCACCCGTAGGGACGGCCTTGAGCAGGCGCTGGATTATCTCAGGGACGGTGACCAGCTCACGGTCACAAAGCTGGACCGTCTGGCGCGGTCAATCCGCGACCTCATGGACATAGTCGAACGGATCAACGCCAAGGGTGCCAGCTTGCGGATCCTGGCGATGGACCTTGATACGGCGTCCGCTACCGGCAAGTTGATGCTAGGCATCCTCGGATCGGTCGCTGAGTTCGAGCGTGAGATCATGCTGGAACGGCAGCGCGAGGGCATCGCCCAGGCGAAGGCTGAGGGCAAGTACAAGGGCCGTGCGCCAACCGCCCGCAGGAAGGCCGACGATGTCCTACGGCTACTCCAGGAAGGGCGCACGGAGGTTGAGGTGGCAGAGGCCCTGGAGATCAGCCGGTCGAGCGTGCAGCGGATCAAGCGACAGACTGCCGCTTAAGCCCCCTACTAATGGATAGGTGGGTGAGGGGGTATCCTAGGGTAGAGGGTATTCCCAGGTACTGTTACCTCCCCACCAATCCCCTCCCTAGGGTGTGTCATAAAGGGGTCGTAGGGGGTGTCCCAGATAGCTGTGACCTCCCCCACCACACCCCTCTTAGGGTGTGCCCTAAAGAGTGACACAGGGGCTATTCCCCTTGGGTTCTACTGACCCTAATGGTCTGCCCTGTGATGTCCCGGTAGGCATCCTGCATGATGCGGGTCGTTAGGAAGGCCTTCGAACGTGGGATAAGCACTGCATCGTGGATTGGGAGCCCCGTAATGCCTGCTTCGATGAGGTCGAGTAGTATACGGGTCATAATCTCGCTCTCGATGCCCATGATGCGAGCCCCTACGCCGGTTCCAAATAGGGGTGCAATGACCGGATGCTGACGCGCGACCAGCTTTGCGGCGGAACGCCCCGTCAGATGAGCTGGGAAGTCTTCACGCGTTCCCTTCGGAAGGCTTCGGCGCTCACGCTCATCCCATAGGAGGGTGTTGAAGAAGGTCTTGCGTGTTTCGCGGGGTACGGTCTCCAATCCTGGGATGTCGTAGAGATCGCCTTCCGGCGCCGGTTCACCAACCAGTGCGTATGCGATGTGCGGGTGAAGCTGTTTAAAATCGAGTTCAACAACTGGCTCGCCGTCGATCCGGAGGTGCGCGAACCGATCCGCCTTCGACATCGGGACCCAAAAGCCGCCACCGAAACGCCCGCCATGGTCGAAGCGTTCATCAACGAAGCTCCGCACGAGGCGGCGACGGCCGACATCGACTTTGTGGGCATATTCAGGCGTCACCGAGATGTCGGCCTGCAAAAGCGCGTGATTGATCCGCGTAACCTCCTCGCGGAGTGCATGCGTCTGCGGTGTGTCGGCATAGTCGATGATGGAACGCTTCTGGCCGTGTCTCAG
>TARA_R110000868_G_scaffold117600_14_pt1 | contig 32474 bp, 31 predicted proteins | sample TARA_R110000868 | Tara Oceans TARA_R110000868 (sample SAMEA4397489) | marine metagenome | biome: Polar Biome; feature: [SRF] surface water layer (ENVO:00010504); material: water (ENVO:00002006), including particulate matter (ENVO:01000060) such as... | depth 5 m | reverse complement strand
CCGCCGACTCTATCGGCCGGCCCCCCACCTATGGCAGAGCTTGCTCCCAGTGCTAATCCATCAACTAAGATACTATGAAGCTTGGCCGAATTATTAGCTTCACCAATGGCCCCACCGATACGACCTCCACCAGTATTATCGTTATCAACACTAATGCCGTGTACTTGTGCATTCTCTACATTTGTTTGAGCACCATCGACAAAACCGATGAGACCACCGATTTTTTTATGTCCAGTAAACTGAAAACTTGCATTGTTAACGACTACATTTCGAATGGCACCAGGAGTACTAGGCGAATTGTAATAACCAACCAAACCGCCAAAACCTGTCGGTCCTGATCCACCAACCAGATCCATTGATACGTTTGAAACTGACACATTATCGACTGTTACTCCATTGAGTGCAGTCCCTGCCAGTGCGCCAAAATTATTAAATGAGTTCGATGCACTAGTGAACGATATATTTTCAAGGTGGAGATTGCGAACCGTTCCATTAATCGACATAAAAAGACCAATATTGTTCGCTGTCGGTGTATTGAAGTCGATATTTTTAATTTTAAAGTTTTCACCGTCAAAGCTTCCCGTAAAAGCAGAGGCGATAACTGCATTAGTAAATGGAGAAAGTGCTGTAAAGTCGAGATCTTTTCCCAGTCGATATTGTAAAGAGGGATTTGATGTCATGTAAGTCATCACCTGGGCAGGTGTACAAATATATCGATCAGTCCCGCCTACAAAAGGAGTTGCCTGAGTTCCTGCCACACCTTCACAGGGTGTATTATAAAAATATAAATCATTAAATGTTCCGTCTGAATCTAAATCAACAGGTCGCGATCCCACCCCGGCCAAGGGCTGGTAAATAATCGTTTCTTGAGCTGACTGAGTACATGAAAAATCCTCATAAGCCGTTAACTTCATGATGGCATTATCAAATCCAGTGGGTAGAAACATGGGAATTCTTAAGTTAGCCCCATGATCCATTTCTGCCGAGGCTGATGTGGTCTCTGCGATACAGCGACTAGATAGTCCTGGAAGGTATTGACCTCCAAGACCTTTTTGAACCAGTTCAATCTTAAAGGACTGTGCCACTGAGTTTGGACAATCCGATTTATTAATTCTTTTATCTTTTGAATCTGTTTTAGCACAACTTACAGGCTGCAATTTTTTAGGTTCAAAGTTTGATTCTTTAGATTGATCATCGCCAAAAAACTGAGCGGCACAGCCACCAGTAGAAAGCACGAGGTTCACACTCTGCTCACCACCTAAAAGCTCTGATACGTTAACACCACAGCGAGTTGTTCCCTCTAACTGATAACCAGAGCCATCGCCATCCCAGCTAATAGCGCTAAAGTTCCACTGCCCATTTGGAAGTTCAAGGTCTTGATTAAACGGAAGCTTGATGGCAAAGCTTTGATTGCCACCACTGAGCTGGCGACCATAAATCATCGTTCCACCGTCTTGACCAGCGATAGAATTGATAACTCCACCCAGAACCAAAGTCATATTAGTTGTTTCTTTCTTGCCTCCGCAGCCAGAGATGACGAGAGCAAAAATACAGAGAATGGAAGATTTCAAATAGATCATCAATTCCTCTTCGGGAATTTTCACTCTTAATTGATAGTGGTCCTAGGATGATCTGAAAAAATGAATATAATCAGTAAGTTAAGGACATATAAAGAAATCAAAACAAAGAAAAAATGCCTATTAAATCAGTCGTGTACAATGCCTAAGTCCATGAAATTAAGATGAGCTGAAAACTCGGCAATCACTGAATAATAAGCTCGATCCAGGAATGAATTCCACTCCCTAGGTGTTAGTCTGCCCGCCGTGGTGGAAGACCTATAATCAATCGAGCCGATATCATCAATATAAGCTCTTAATCTTCTGGCCGAACAAAAAGAGCAACGACCATAGATTTCCTGACGTAGCCCTGTTCCATTCCATTTCATCGTATGAGAGAAAAACTCGAAACCTCCAAAGATCTTTGAACGAAAGCGCAGAACTCCATTATCATAATCCATCTGAATGCCAGTACGAGCCGATGAGAAGTGAATGAGCTCTTCTTGCAAGAGACTTGGATCAAACTGCAATAGCTCTTCAAGGCTTCTTTGAGTTGCGCTGGAAAAACGAAATTGCATAACCTCTTTTATATGATCTGAATAAAACGAAAGGAAATATTTTTCATTTTCAATTCGAAGACAAACTGATGTTAACTCACCACTATGAGACCAGTACTGACAATCACCTTTAGTAGTATAAACTCCATTTCTTCTCCACTGCCATGATGATTGCTGTAGCGGTGAAAATAGCTCGGCGATAAAGTTGGCCCTTGATGGATGTTGTGAGGGCAAGCCTTCCTCTATATCTGTCGCGAAAACGGATGAAGACAATAAAAGAAAAAAACAGAAGATCTTCACTTTGTCTCCGGTCGATTGTCGGTGACTTTAAGCACTCCATCTTCAAGATACTTAATAATATCTTGTATGAGTTGCTTTACCAGATTGAGCTCAAGATTATTAAGTAATCGCGTGTAGGCTAAGCGCATATCATCTAGGAAACGCGAGTTTTGCCCCCCACTGCTCACAAATTCAGTATTTGGAAGTGACTTCATAAAGTTTCTTATCATTGTGGCCATAAAGCTTAGAGTGGAGTTTTGAATGGCATGAGAGTAAGAGGTTAAAAAAGAATTTACTGGTATACGATTAAAGTCTTGATCAAAAAGACGTACGTCATCTTCTTCCCAGTTTACGCTTAGTCGTTGATCAGGAAAAAGCATGGTGACATTAAAGCCAAAGCCATTATTATTATAACTTGCCTGATAGCCTAACGCTTTGTATTGCCACTGTTTATCTTGTTTATAAATTTCTAAAAACTTATTGTTCAAAAAACTGAAGCTCGTAACTATATTAGTTTTAATCATTTGAAATAGGCGGTTTTTAAGGGAGTCTCGAAGTTCATAACTTCGAATCTGGTCGATATTGATCTCCCCTTTTAAATATTCAGCTAAACTTAGATGTACTCCATCTTGAACTTCAAATATTTCAACAAAAAGGAGTTTTGCACCACAACCCCTAAGTTCAAAAAGATAAAACTGACCCGACTGACTCATACTAATCGAGCTTAGTATCGTCTTTCCTGAGAACCATTGATTCTCACACTTCATTCCTTCATGCGATCTCCAAGTAATGGCACGAGTCGTCTGATTAACAATATAGTTTTGTGAAAGCTCGGTAAGCTTGGAGCGATACTGTGCACGAAACTCATCTAAGATTGAGTTTTCCTCAATAATAAAACTCGGTTTTTCCCCGGCCATAAGCAACCAGGGAAAAAGAATGAGGAATAGGACTCGCTTAATCTTCAATGAAAACATTAGTCAGTGGGTTGTACCAAAGAGTCTTTTTGGTGATCGTTCTATTTCTTAAGGTTTTAAACTTCAAAGTGAACTTCACTAGGTCTTTATCAAGTGCACGCCTTGGAAGTTCATCAAAATTTAGTCCACTTATCATCATATTTTGAACCGACAAACTTAGCTTCTGCTTCATCCCTTTCGTCTTTATTTCAATTTTTACGTTTTGATCGATTGTATCAAGGCTAGCCAGCTTCTTATCAAGCTTAAAACCAAGCACGCGATCACCTGCAGGTGTAAAGCGCGCAAATGTTTCAATGCCATTTTCAAAGACTTCAGAAAGCAGTGGTCCAGTTGCTGCCATAATTTGTCTTTCGCTGGCCGTAAATTTGCCATAGAGATCGCGAACTCGCATATCACGCATACGATCGATCAATGAGTCAAAGCTTACTGCTTCTGCGCGAAGAACAACCATTAACTTGGAGAGACTTTCATCTTTTCCACGTTCGTAAGATAGTAGACCCCAACCACTATTTCTTGATACTTCATCAGTCGTGGTTGAAACGATCAGATTAGAAATGCCTGAGAGCAAGTAGACCTCAGGGTTGCCGACTTCTAGCACATTCACGCGATTGGCATCGGGATTTTCACCTGGAATCAAAACACCATAACGAAAGCTAAAATCTTCAACTTTAATAAGATCGTTGCGGTTTCGTTCGATTGATACTTCTCCACCAATATTAAGCCCTACCTTTTCTTCTTTTACTGTGCCTGCTGTTGGAGAGATAAAGATATTAGAAGTATGGGCAAAGTTAATATCGGCCATATTAGGAACAAATCGCGTAACCGTAGTTAGTTTTTTTGTATGTCTTTTAACGTTCTTAGAGCCAAGCGCTGACGCCAAGAGATTAGTACCAAGTTTAAGAGTCAAATCAAGTGCGGAGTTTCCAGTTGAAATACTAAAGTCACCTGAATCATCGCTCGCCGGTGATACACTTTGAAGTGAAGCTGTTAAATTCTTAAGACCTGTCTCAGTCACACCAAAGACATCAATCGAAACTTGAACAAGACTCGTTGGATTAAAGCTTTCGAAAGTATCAAGAACTGGTACGAGCCCTTTAAACCTTGTGAGAAGTTCATCGCTTTCAAACCAAAACCCAATTTTCTTCAAACTCTCCGACTCGAGATACCCTTCACTCGGTGTTAGGATCGTGCCCGGAAAAAGAATGCGCTCAATTTTTTGAATCAGCTTAGATGCCGTGCTGTTTTGAACAATATAAGTACATCTCTTAAGAGTCTCACTACAATCAACTTCACCAGCAGGTCTTTCCAGGCCAACTTCCTGCCCGTGCAAAGACAGGACTAAAGTAAAAGTGGTCAGTAATGAGAATAACTTCAAGCGCATGAAGGGCTCCTATTTTATTGAGCCGGTACTATACAAACCGTGAAGCGATGTATCATGACGCAAAAAGTCGGATAAGCTTAAGGTGTTGAATATACGCTGTAGGTTTCGAAGTGTTTGGGCTCAACCGCTCGACAAAAGCGTGGATACTTGTGATGGATTAATGATCTAATTCCGCGCCCGCGCGCTACAATTTGAAAATCTGTCTCATCCGCCAAATCATCTAAACGCTTAAGCACATGATTAATATGTTCTTTTTGTCCAAAATCATAAATGAAGAAGATGTCGCTATCTTTAATCTCAAAGTCTTCCGCAATGATATTTTGCTCAATTAATTCAGCTTTTTCCAAACCAAGCTGGTTAAAGACTTGATTACCCCGCTCAACTCGTTCACCTACTAACTCATAGCCAGTAAAAGTTACGTCAGGCTTTTGTTGCGATAAAACAAGTCCGAGTCGACCATAGCCGGCACCAAGATCAACCACAGTCTCTTGCCCGCTTAAGTCCAATGTTTGTGTTAAATCGAGTAATTCGTCGTAGGGCGTTTGAAGCTGCTCAGGTGCAAGCCCAATCCATGACTCTAGTCCTGGATATTCTTTGCGACTCAGTTCTTCCTCTACCGCTGGCACACTAAAGCCAACGATCTCATCAATGACGGCCGAAATAGCCTGCTTAGCTTGATATTCAACACTATCACAGCGAAAAAAATCTTCATTTTTGATTAGCTGCTGAACTTCCTCGCTCGAAACCCCAACCAACTCTTTATAAATATCAATATGTTCTAGCTTTAGATCGTTCATTGATTTCAATACTTCTCAAAAAGGACTATGCTTAGTCAAAAATTAAAATGGATAGTTATGGAAGCCCAACTTAATGTTTTCGGTAAAGCAATCAAACCCTGCTGTCATGATCCAGTAACTGGTTTCTTTCGCGATGGATTTTGTCACACTGATCATAATGATACTGGTGTCCATACCATTTGCATTCTCGCCAACGAAGAATTCCTTGAGTATTCAAAAGCTCGTGGCAATGACCTTTCAACACCAAGACCTGAGTTCGATTTTCCTGGTGTTAGGCCAGGAGATAAATGGTGTTTATGTGCCGGACGCTGGGTTGAAGCTTATATGAACGGTGTTGCACCGTTAGTTGATCTTGAGGCCACCAACGAAGAGACATTGGCCATCGTATCAATTGAGACTCTCGAACGTTTTGATATCCGAAAAACTCGTGATTGATTTTACAAATGCCACTTTTTTAATCATTGCAGCTTTTGGTACTTCGATCATATCGGCCACGGTTGGAATGGCCGGTGGAACAGTCCTTCTCTCAGTCATGCTTCTTTTTATGACCCCCCAGATCGTCTTACCGATACATGCTGCCAATCAACTCATTTCAAATTTCAGACGTTGTTGGTTACTTCGCGATGCTATTCACTTCAGCTATTTTTATCGTTTTTGTACTGGTGCCATCATTGGGAATATCACGTCGACATGGTTATTAAAAACAGCGCTTGATCTCAAGCATGGAACAATCTTTATCGCCGCAATTATTCTCTATAGTGTTTTTAAGCCTAAGAAGCTTCCAAGCTTTTCACCACATAGCACTGGCTTTTTCTTTGTCGGTCTTTTTATCGGCTTTGCCGGAATGTTTATTGGTGCCACTGGCTTGATTCTCGGAACGTGCTTTATTCGTGACGATATGAACAAAGAACAAATTCTGGCCACACAAGGGGCCATGCAAACGTTTAACCACTTTAGCAAAATCTTGGGTTTCCTATGGCTTGGCTTTAATTATATTCCATGGATGCTACCGCTTGGTGGAATGATGTTGGCTAGTTTTATAGGAACGACTTATGGAGTGAGTTTGGTTCGAAAAATTCCACACAAGATCTTCACTCTATGCTTTCGTGGAATTTTAGTTCTTAGTGCCCTATCTATTATCTATTCGTGGATTAAAGATAATCTTTACTAATTGTGCGGCCGATATTTAAGGGAAATTGAGTTTCGATATTGCCTTCTCTTACAAAGCCACACCCAACAGAGATAGCTCCACGCCGTATTAAAATATATCCCTTCGTCATGGTCTCGCCTCTTCCCTCTAAAACCTCACCGGCCAAAAATCTTTTTAATTCGTTGCTCGATAGTTCGACGCAATTTTTTGTAAATAAATGTCCAAAGCGTTGTAGAAAAGTTGATGTTGGTTTTGGTGGGTGCTTATCGCCATTAAAAGCGCGCAGACCTCTTTTTTCAATTTCAAATGTTTCAAAGCGACATTCGTAAACCTCAAGCGGCATCAACCAGATATCTCGTTTGGTTCGCTCCAAAGTAAAACCTGAAAACAGACTTCTTGTGAAGCCAAAGCGCTCTTCCATATAACCAAAAAGAGTTTCTTTTTCTTCACTGCTTAATAAATGTCGCAACAAAAAATCCCCATGAGTTATATAGGTGTGGCAAAATTCTAAATGTCTTACAGACTTGTTGGTTAAAGTCTTTTCCCTGCCATGAGGTAACTCCTGGCAGCCATGGTCCCTCCAACTTTGAATCAATAATTGAAAGACTTTTATCTTCATTTAGAACGGCATGAACTTGAGCTTCGTTTTCACACGGATCATAGGTACAGGTGGAGTAAACTAAGCGCCCACCAGTTTTTAATAGCTGAGAGGAGCGTTTAAGCAGCTTTAATTGTAAGCGCTGAAGCCCTGCTCGGTACTCATCATTTCTTTTATAATCAAAACTCTTTGACCAACCACCACGAAGTGACCCCTCGGCAGAACATGGACCATCGAGCAAAATGCGATCGAACATTTGAGATGTCGGAAAAGCTTCCCCTAAAAAACTTGTTACAAAGGTATTCGATACACCCATGCGATCGAGGTTGGCCTTCAATACTCGTCTTCTAAGATGACTGGGTTCATTGCTTACAAGTAGCCCCTGATCATTCATCATTTGAGCAATAAGACAGGTTTTCCCTCCAGGTGCTGCCGACATATCTAAGACATGCTCACCCGGCTTTGGATCGAGCGCCATCACTGGTAAAATACTGCTAGCACCCATTATATAAAAAAGCCCTACATGATGCTCGAGCAGACCTCCAACGATGGCCTTAGCTGCATCAATTTCATAGCATTCTTCTACATAAGAAACAGGGCGATAAGCTTTGAACGCTCCATTATCCACATGTCGTTTTAAAAAGCTCTCAAAAGCAGGTCGACTACATTTAAGCTTATTTCTTCTAATCACAACAGGTGGCAAGGTTGATTGCACCTCACAAAACTTATCAAAGTTTGGAATAAACTCACTGTAAGTGCTGAAATACTCTGGATTTAGATAGGGCTTGGCCATGGATGAATTATAGACAAAAGCCAATCCCACGGCTATTGTTGGGGCTTTTATTTTCTCAAAAAATAGGATTGATATGAAAGGGACCGTTTTTCAAAAACCCTTCGAGTTCAATGTCGAAATACCTGGTGAGTCGTGGCATCAAGGCCAAATGCTTAAAGGTAGTGTGGCAGTTAAGAATCATGGAGGAGACGCTCTTAATCTAGCACAATCCGGTGTCGCTCTAGCGCTTGGGAAAGTTAAGAAAGTGAAGACGAAAGAAGCTGACGCTTTTGAAGTGCTGCAAAGTGTTTCTTTTAATGAAAAGCAAGACTCACTCAATTTTGAGTTTTCTCTACCGCTTAATGGTCCTATTTCAGACAAGACTCAAAGTCTTTATCTTATTTTTGGTGACCTATCTGCAAAGGAAGGTCACTTACAACTCAGTGTAGAGCCATCGCTAACCTTCAAGCCCCTGTTAGATGTTTTAGATATTTTTTTCCGCTTTAAATTAAAAGAGAGAAAATACAGTAAGGACTGTATTGAATACAAGTTCATCGCCCCTGATGCTAAAGAGTTCAAAGGACTTGAGACATTAGTGCTTAAAATGAAAGAGGGTGACTCAGAGTCAATCGACTTTAGCGCTATCTTCAATTTAGCCAATGTGGGTATTACTGATGGCAATGTAGCCGTACAAAAGAAAAAGGAAACCAGAAAGGTTTCCTTAAAGAGTACTGACTACCTTTTTCAAAAAGACTCTCCCAATCAAGATGCCATTAGGAAAATCTTTCAAGAGCTCTTTTCAGACGTCATCACCAAACAATATTTTTAGCGCAAAGTCTCGGCCAGGAAGGCAAGGGATTTAGCCCAAGAGTCTTTGTCCGCTCTTTCATCATAAGCAACTGGAATCTTCCATTTTTTTCCGACTGCATCCGATTCAGGATTGGTAAAGGCGTGTAGAGCTCCTTTATAATCAATCGAGCGGTAGTCCACACCAGCGAGCTTCATCTCTTTATTAAAACCTGCCACTTCTTCCTTTGGAACAAACGGGTCAGCCGCGCCATTAAACGCCAAAACTTTCGCTTTTACTTTTCCTTTTTTGGCCTTAAGCCCCTGTTGTGGTTTTAAATTGCCATGATAGCTAATCACGCCATCAAGATCCATTCCCGCTCTGGCCATATGCAAGACCATTGCGCCACCAAAACAATAACCAATGGCCGCGATTTTATCTGTGTCGACTTCCGGTTGAGATTTTAGAAATTTCATCGCTTCAGCAAATCTTTTCTCAGCACTTTTCATATTATTATAAACTGCGCCGGCCAGCTTGCCGGCCGAGGCTGGATCATTGACCACCTGTCCATTACCATACATATCAAGAGCAAGCGCGACATAGCCTTCTTTCGCTAGCATATCAGCGCGCATACGAGCGTACTCATTCTGTCCCCACCATTCGTGAACCACAATTACGGCCGGACGTTTTTCATTATTAAAGCGTGGCTTGGCCAAATAACCATTAAAGGTTTTACCTTCCGATTTATAAGTGATGTTTTGAGATTGATGAGCGCACGAAATGGCGAACATCATGAGCAAGGGTAAAAGTATCTTCATAGTCACTCCATATATTTAAGGTGCAACTATGATGACAAAGTTATTTAAGGAGTCAATCGACGCGTCTAAAAAGTCTATGAAACCTTGCGTCTTTTTTCTTAATTTCATAGGCTTGCTCGTCAACTTTTCTAAAATGCTCTAATGTTTCGAACATCTCCTTGAAAGTCATCGGCCTGCCAAGTGATAATTCCTGATCAATAAGCTCTTGATGTAACGTCTCCGCCACTTCTTCAAGCGCGACAAAAAGCTTTATTTGTTTTGGCTTCATATTAAGCGGAATTTTTTCTCTTAGGCCATTATTGAGAATGGGAACTCTTCTTAAGGCAAAGCCCATATAGGCTTGTGCGCTCATCATGAATTTTGGACGAAAATAGTAATTCTCATTTTCCATCCAATCCATCATTTTTGTTAGTACAGCATCTTTTTGGCGCGTGTCGCTCATTCTGGCTGGATTTCTCCATTCAGCAACGACATCAAAATTAGGATCAAACTCGGTATCCCCAGGACTAAAAGTTAAGAAGGTTTCAATATTATCTTCTGTGACCTCTACTCCAATTTGTTTTAAGAAACGGATGAGCTTAGGATTGAACTTTGTTTTATTCAATGGAATATCGAGTTCGCCGTTACTGGCAATTTCGTACCCTTCATAAACGACCTCAGAACAAAATAGGTCGTCATGATTTTTATAATTCATGCCAAAATCGTAAGAAATATTCTTACGCTTATTTGTGGAATGATTTTTAACACGATCGTAGACATGCTTAGCCGCCTTATGAGCCAGCTCTTTTGAACCTTTAAAGCGTAGAACAACAGAGCGAGCATTCCTTTGATCTAAGTGAACCTGAAATGGCTTTGAGACCGAACCAATTTCAATATGAGCTTCACTTGTATGAAGCTCTCCATTCTCATCTTTATAAACCATTGTGAGATGTGAAAACTGAGCATCCATATCACCAATACGAGCGATGGCCGCCGAAGTGTAGGCGTTTCCTCTGGAAATGATGACATCGCCAGATTGAAGATCCTTCCAATCTCTAAAGTTGAATTTTGGATTAACTAAGAAATAAGGAGCTCGCCCTTCAAGGGTTGTGTATTTGGACTCATCGAGAACTTTATCTCCACGAGACTCAAGATGCTCGATAACATAATCTTCTAGGTAGCGAAGACTTCTAAAAACATTTCTGGATTCTTTTAAGCAATCATAGCTATCACCTGTGGCCACACCAATTCTTGTGACTTGCTCTTTCATTTTAAGTCGAATTTCAAACGACAGTCCTACAATGCGATCAAGATCTCTTTCGTGATAATCCAAAAGCCCTACTTCATCCCAATCGAGTGCGAAGAGTTTTTGATAGTGATAAGGCAGAACCTCAAGACATTCTTGCATACTATTAATTGGCTCTTGAACCCTTTCATGAAATTGCTCGACGATCTTTTTAAGATCATTAGCCTGGGAGGCCGGCTTTCTAACCGGTTGGCAAGAGACAAGAAAAATAAGTGGTAAGACTATTAGTTTTTTCATACCTATTTTTCGGTTTAAAACTCTATTTATTTAAGAGTTCTTGCCCCAAAGACGTTGCTAGGTTTAGAATGCCGCTATGGATTTTAGAAGTGATAATACCGCCAGCACCCATCCCCTTGTTCTTGAAGGCCTTAGCCAGGCCAACCATGGAAATTCAGCCTCTTATGGCAATGATGAATTAAGTATTGAGCTCAGGAAAGCATTAACCAAGTTTTTTGATCAAGAGCTTAAGTATGTTCTCACTTCGACAGGAACGGCGGCCAATTGCGTAGCGCTACGCTCGATCTGCCCAGTCTATGGCACTATCTTAACCACCCAAGAAGCTCACTTGCACAATGATGAGGGCCAGGCGCCTGAGTTACTACTTTCAGGGGCTAAACTTCGAACCTTTTCAACCCCCGATCGAAAGCTCGATCTAGTACAAGCAAAAGTGTGGGTAGAAAAAGCGATCTCCATGAAGCCCCACGCGGCAAAAGCATGCGTGATCAGCATTACCCAATCGAGTGAGTGGGGAGATATTTACTCTCTTCAAGAGCTAAGGGATATCAGGGCCTTTTGTGATCACTATAAGCTACTTCTACATATTGATGGCGCAAGACTCTCCAACGCCTTAGTTGCACAAAACCTAAGTGCTAAAGAGTTTATCAAAATTGCGAGACCTGATGTGCTGAGTTTTGGACTAACTAAAAACGGCGCATTGATGGCCGAAGCCGTTATATTATTTAACTTAGAATTCAGTGATTCTCTCGCTTTTTGTCATAAGCAAGTTGGCCAACTTATGTCAAAGACAAGGTTTTACTCAGCTCAATTTCTCGCAATGCTTAAAGATGACTTATGGCGCGATCTAGCACAACAGGCCAATGAACACGCGCTTAAACTTTCTCAAATTTTTACAGATCACTCGTTTGAGCTCGCTTTAAAAACAAAAACTAATCAAGTTTTTGTCAAACTGCCTGCTGCTGTTGCTAAAAAACTTCAAAGTGCAGGGGCGCAATTTTACCCGTGGCAAGATGATACCTACCGTTTTGTCAGTTCATGGATGAGTAGTGAAGACGATCTTTTGAGTCTTAAAAAAGTTCTAAGCGACTGCTAGGTTTTTTGAAAGTTTATAAACTCGTATGGCCACAAATATTGAGATGAGGGTAAGCGCGATGGTGATATAACCAACACTTTCAAACCCCGCCAATTGGCCCGAAGCATTTTCAGAAATCATAAGACCCGCAAAAAGCGTAGCACTCGCGGTGCCAAAAGATCGAATCGAGTTGAGTAATCCCATAAAAGTTCCACGCTCATTCACCTCTGGAACTTCAGAGATCATTGTCATGACTGGAATCATGCGCCCAGAAACTACCGTCATAAACAAAGCACTTAGGAGAAGGTATGCGGCAAAGCTCATAGGCCCAGTATGGGTATAAATCCAAACGGGAATGATTGAAAGAAGTGCCAGCATAGAAAAAACCTTAAGCGCTCCCTGCGAGTCAGTCAGTTTACCGATTGCTCTGGCCGTAACGACAGTACAAAGTCCAGCGACAAAGTACATATACTTAAGCTGATAGGTTTCAATTCCTATATTATTAACAGCGTAAGGGCTTAAGAATGGGATAAGCAAAAACATGGACATGGCACTCATCAAAATAAGGCTATAGGCCCTCAGGTAATCCGTCTTCTTAAGCATGGTTAAAAAACGTAAAAGAACTTCTTTAACAGGCTTAGCCGTTTCAGTTGCGGGACTTGCAGGCAAAACTTTATAGCCCCAAAAGGCAATGAAGCAAGAAAAGAAAGCGATAAAGAAAAACGTCCAATGCCACGAAAAAGCATCTGCGATGGCAAGTCCAATAGGTATTCCAACAACACTTGAAACTGAGAAAGACGCCATGACAGTTCCCATGGCCTTGCCTCTTCGTCTAAACGGAACCAAGTCAGTGACTAATGCGAAAACCAAAATATTTAGAATGCCACCAAATAAGCCAGTCAAAATACGCCCACTTAAAAGGAGAATAAAGCTTGGGGCCAATCCACAAAGAACGGTCGCAAGTATAAATCCAACCATGGCAATATTGAGTAAACGTTTTCGATCAAAACGATCAGCAATCGTACTAAAAAGCAGACCAGATAGTGCAGCGGAAAAGTTATAAGAAGAAACTACTGATCCAAACTGGGTTGGAGTAATTCCAAAGTCCAACATTAAGGTTGGGCCAAGAGGCATGAGAACAACAAAATCGACAATATGAGCAAATTGAATTGCAGCAAGAATTAAGACGTATTTATTCTCTATTTTTAAATCACTCACCTGCTGACAATAAGGCGCTCTGGCCCCGGTGGCAACCCTTCTCTAAGCTTTGTTTAATAGGCAAAGAAAGAAGCCTTCAAAGCGAGGCGAAGGTGTGATGCGAAGTGCTTTGAGTGCACCTTTGGAAACTGGCTCATACTCTTCGATATTGTTTATTGGTGTTTTAAACGCTGTACACGAGAGCTCTGGAAATTCTTCTAGTGCCTGTAAAATAACACCCTCATTTTCCTGATCATTCATCGTACAAGTTGAATATAAAATTCTGCCACCAGGCTTCGTGAGCCTAATTGCCGCTTTCAAAATCTTATACTGAAGTCTGGCAAACTTTGGGACCGTGTTGTGCTTCCAAAAAATATAGCTCGGCTTATCGTGAAGATTAAAACGTCCCTCGCCTGAACAAGGCACATCGGCCAAAACTGCATCGTAGAGTTCGGCCTCTTCTTTTTTAAACTTTTCACCAACGATTTGATGAAAGTCTGTATTTTCAACGCCCATGATATTGCAATTGAACTTCAGCCGTTCCATGCGAATATAATCGGGCTCGATCGCATCAATGCTGCCTTTATTATTCATGAGTCCTGCAAGCATCGTGGTCTTACTTCCCGGAGCGGCGGCCATGTCGAGCACTCGCTCTCCACTTTTTGGCTCAAGCATTAAAGGAGCCAGCATGCCCGAGAGTCCTTGCAAATAAATTTTGCCGTCCTTATAGGGGGTCGATTTTTGAAGTTCTTTTTCTGTACTATCAAGTAAGAATGCGTGCTCAATTCCTGGGACGTCGCGAAAACGAATCCCTTCTTTCCTGAGTTGATTAACAACTTCCGATCTCTCGCCTAGCAATAAATTTAACCTAAAACTCGAGTTTCTTTTTTGACGAATACCTTCCATACATAGGCGCAACCTTTCCGGCGCCAATTGGGCCTCAAATTGCTCAAGAGCAATATCTGGAATTCGCTTTTTTACGTCCTGTATGGAAAACTGCATGTCATGGTCATACCTCAAAAAAACCTATCCTTCGACCGTAAATGGATAATTTACGAAGATCGCACTCTTTTAGTGCTAGATAAGCCTTCGGGCATGGTGACCATGGGCGCTCGGGGAGAGGATTCCCTCTACGCCAGAGCACTTAACTATCTGCAATCTAAGAGTAAAGATAAGTTTCCGGCCAAGCTATTTGCTTGCCATCGGCTTGATAAAGATACTTCTGGCTTGGTGCTTTTTGCTAAAGATGATCGCTCGCTAAAGATTGCACAAGACTTATTTAAGAAACGAAAAGTTCAAAAAGAGTACCGAGCTGTCATTCAATCCCCTGTGCCAAATTTAGCCGATCCCCTCAGCTGGTCAGCGCAATGGAGGGAGCCTGCCGAGGTACTAGAAAAGTTAAAACCGATGAAGGCGTCTGGTAAAGATTGGCTGGAAATTACGCTCCCCATTTTTGGGATTAAGACTAAGTCCCGTGTTGATTTTGAAAAAGGCAATGAAGCCTACACCAGAATTTGTATTGAACAGAGCAATGATCGCTATAGTCTTCTTCGGGTTTATCCAAAAACTGGACGCTTTCATCAGATTCGTTGCCACCTCGCTTTTTTAGGTTTTCCTGTTGCCGGTGATCCTATTTACCGTGGCGATAAAAGTGCAAAGCGCCTCATGCTTCACTCATCCGTGCTAGGTTTTACTTGGCCGGCCACTAAACAGCGCTTTGACTTCGCTTCCCCTTTGCCCTCGATCTTTTTGGATATCACTAAGTAATTGAAACTATTGGTCACTGTATCCAAATTAAACATGTAAAAGCTACAACCTCCCTGCCAAACGCGCAGCGCATCAACTATATTAAGTTATTCTCAAACTCAGTGGATAACTATGAAAGCGCTTCTTGTTACAAGTCTCCTTATCAGCGGCCTAAGCTTTGGCGCTGAAAATAGCATTAAGCTAAAAAGCGGTATTGAGCTCATCGACAATACGACCTTTGGCGCTGAATCAGTTGCTATCTCTGATGATGGTAAAAAAGTTTGCTGGATCGCTAAGTCTAAAGATTCAAAAATTGTAATTCCAAGTGAAGTTTATTTTAAAGATCTTGAGAGTGAAACGGCCATCAAAGCAGATAAGCACGGCGCACTGAATGCATTTACGAAATGTTCATTTGATCAAGATGGTGAGCTTGTTACTAGCAAGCTCCACTGGCGACCTTTGGCCCTAACGAGAACGATCGTAATGGGAATCATTCGTGGCGATTTTGACCCCATCGGTTATGTTTCATCAATAACAACCATGGATCATACCGGCAATATCATAAGTGAAATCAAGCCAAAGCAATTAGAACTTAAGAGTAATCGTATTTTCTTGAAGCATCCACGCTACTCACCAGATGGTAAGTGGCTTACCTACTACCTTAAGCATGGTAAAAAAATCCAAGGTGTCTACCTCCATCATGTGAAGTCGGGAAAGACTCACCAACTCAGTGATGTCTACGACAAGCATCCAACTTGGTCACCTGATGGCAAAAAGATTTTATTTCATTTTCAAATTGACGGCGATAAAGAAAAGCCAGAGCAAGCTTTCTTAGGCTACTTCGATCTCGTTCTCTCTAATAATGGCGAAGTTAAAGCCACGCGCGTTCTTCTTGATGATGTAGCCGCGACAACGTTTAGCTATCAAAAGCACCCGGCCATGTTAAGTGGTACAAATCTGGTCTTTTTCCACGGTGAAGATGAGCCCGGGGCCAAGAAGAGTCTTTTTGTAAGAGAGCTTAAAACCAAGTCTCAGTCATTTAAGTTAAAGCTTGAAATGAATGATATCAAGCTAACGAAAGCCAAGCACCCAGCCTCAGGCGCTTTTGATGACCGAATTGTTTTCATTGGAAAGCTTAAAGGCCAAGAGGAAGATAATGTTTTCGTGCTAACAAAGACTGCACTCGATAAGGTTCTAAAAGAGGTTCGAAAATGAATGCTTATAAGATAGCGTTTAAACCTTTTTATTTCTTAATGGATCAGTATGTCCGTTTCAATAAAGAATGGAGTTTTGATGAAGTTAAGCTAGGGAGCGAACTTCCGGCGAAACAACTCCAAGACCTTCATGACTTTAGAATGGCCTGCTATAAGGTGGATGCTCCTTATTTAATTCCGACCAATGAAGAAGATCTCGCTCAAGAGCGCGCCTTTGATTTAAACTCCTACCATATCATTGCCAAAGATCGAAGCGGCACCATCATTGGTAGTCTGCGCTTACTAAAGCGCCCATTTGAAATGGAAAAACTCACTTTTTCAGAAGAACATAAAGTCGGACTTGACGAGTATCTTGAAATTTCAAGATTGGTTTGCAGTGTTAGACAAAAAGGACTGGGAAGAAGACTACTCATTCGCGCCGGTACGTGGTCAATTCAAAAAACAACCTACCGTGGCTTCACGGCCATCTGTAAATGTCAGCGTCTACCAATGTTTAAACGTTTTGGTCTTACTCCCAAGGCCAGTTTTAATATCTCTGAAAGACAAGACCAGACTTATCATTTGATACGTGCTGACTTTTCACAAATTAGCAGTGTCACATTGAAAGCTTTTGTTGCACTTAATTTGCAGCGTTTGAGCAAGCTGATTGAAAATAGCTTCAACTTCAATCGACCTGCACTTTAAAGACACCATCTTGCTCAAGACGATCAAGTAGATTAAAAGAATCTACTTTTTGCAGCATATCTTTGAGTTTCTCAAGTCTTGTCGCTAATATTTTTTCAAAATTAAGTTCAAGCCACAATTGTTTTCTCTGCGACTGCGATAAACTCTCCCCGACAAAATCAAAAGTTTCAAATAGCCAATGTGCCGATTGCATTGCCAGGACAAAAGCTCTTGTATACTCAAAAATCTGCTCTTGATCTTGTTTTGTTGGCAATTCTTCTTTGGCCAAGATGATTCCGGTTCCATGGTGGCGAGCCTCATCTTTTAAGATTTGATCGTAGGAGTCTTGCAAAGGTTTATGCAGACAAGTTTGCCTAAGTCCATGATAGTGACCCATTCCAAAGCCTTCGAGTAATACTTGGATGACAAAGACGAGAGATATTTTAGATCCGTCTTTGATCACTTCGGCCAAGGGAGTAAGCATAGGGTGATGGTGAGTTTTAAGACTGTATTCAAAATTCATAAAGTTTTGAAACTCGCGAAGATGCACGGCCTCATCACTGGCAAAAAGAGCATAGGTCGATTTCTCTTCTAATGTCTCAGATAGCAAGATCATTTTAGCACCGTAATTATGTCCCGATGTTTCGATAAATGCTGACAGTGCCAGATTAAGCTCACTCATCCTTACCAAGTACATCGACTTATGTTCTTCGCTAAGCGCTTGATAAATTTTCGATTGATCAAGCCCATAGCGCTCAGGTCCCCAAAGAATTTCAGGTGTATCAAGACTAGGACTAGAAACTGTCAGCTCGTCTAATCTTTTATCCAGCAGTTTTTTAAGCGCACCGTTTCCCTTTCTCTTTGGTTCAAGAATTTCTTTAGGGTCTAGAATTTTAGCCAATGCCTCTAGCTTATTCACCTTGATCCTCACCCGCCACTTGATTTGGATAGACTGCTTTACCTGCTTCTACGAAGCTTCCGGCCGCAACATAAGATCCAGGAGCAAGAGTGACTCTATAGGCAAGAACGGCATCGGCTCCAACTTCAACCCCTTTGACATAAAGAAGATATTTATCACCACGCTTTTTTATAGCGTGAGCGGCGAGATAGCTGTGGTTTCCAATTAAGGCCCTGTCTCCAATTTTCAAATGAGTGCGATCAACCATTCTCGATTCTGGAGTCCAGTTCACTTTTTTTCCAATTTCACTGCCCCAAAGTCTAAGCCACGCACTATAGACTCCAGGGAACAAAGTTAAGAACTGCTCAAAAAGATGAAAAGTATTGAAAATTTGTTGCAAATGAAAAGCCACCCACCAAGAGTTACCACCCTTTGCTTTAATTCCAAGATAGCTCACGCCTTCTGGTTGTCCCCAGATCATTTTAACCACACGCCAAATTAGCGGAGGTTCGAGATAAAGTATAATTAAGGCCGCCACAAATCCAAAGTAGTGAAAGACTACGCCAACTTGAACAAGCAATGTGATCGTATAAAAACGACTTATCGCTTCTAGTGATTTTGGCATGGATGCGGCTTTTGCCATTTTTAATCCAGGAACTTATAGCGAGTAGATTTGCCTTCTTTAAGTTTGCAAAATTGATCGAATACTTCATCCATCATTCTCGTTGTCAGAACAAGTGAACCAACCATCACTTCTTCAACCGCCGACCAATCTTCATCACTCTTAACAAATCGCCTAATCGACTCTTCTACTTCTTCCGCATGTTTGGCATCAATTTCAGAATGCTCATTAAAAAATGTCATGGCTTTCTTAGGAACGCCAATGCCATCGCTTAGCATCGCAAGTAAAGGTTGAATGAACTCATATGACCTCTCGGCCCAATAACTATAACCAAGTCTCGCCACAGGCGAGAAATGTTCTGAGATATGGTAAAGATAAGCCACAAGTGTTTCAGTCGTCATCAACGGTTTTGGCAATGTATCCACACTGACTTCAAAACCAAGGTTCTTCAGATCATGAAGCGCCATCATCTCATGCCCAGTCTCTTCTAAGGCGTGCTTTAAGCAATACTTCATATACTGAATATTACTTGTATCTCTTCTTGTTGCAACTAGCGCCTGGTTTCTAGCGTTATGCAAAGTGTAGTGATAGGTTTCACAAAGATACATGGCATAGAGTCTCTTATCTACAAAGCCAGGTTCTAAAACTTTTTCAAGGTTTGGACTGCGGGAGAGATTTTCCATCTCATACTCAAGACGGGCATTTAGCTTTTCAATAGTCATAATTCCTCAAAGATTTTAATTTATAAGCTCTTCGGAATTTATTCTCTTTTATTAATAATCTTGATGCCGATAAGTTAAGAAAGAAATTTCAATGGAGTTTTAATGTCTAGTATTCGCCCCGTTTATATTATTGGCGGCAGCCGCACGCCTTTTGCAAAGTCGATGACAAAGTATATGGGAGTCTCTACGCAAGACCTCATGACAGCGGCCCTGACATCATTAGTTGATCAATATCAGCTTAAGGGCAGAACTGTTGGCGATGTTGCATTTGGCGCTATTATGCAAAATCCAAAGGATTGGAATCTAACCCGTGAATGCGTGCTTGGTTCCGGTCTTCATCCTCATACTCCTGGCTACAATGTTCAACGAGCTTGTGGCACGGGGCTTGAGACATCTTGGCAAATTGCTAATAAGATTGCTCTTGGTCATATCGGTAACGGTATTTCCGGCGGAGTCGATACAAATTCAGACCTACCAATAACCGTCTCAAAAGGTCTCAAGAAGATTTTATTGCAACTTAACTCCGCTAGAAGTCTTCAGGAGAGAATTAAAATATTAACAGCTCTTCGTCCCAAAGATTTAATGCCTGCACTACCGGCGGTAAGTGAACCGCGTACAGGAATGTCCATGGGTCAACACTGCGAACAAATGGTCAAGCATTGGAGTATTGCCCGTCATGATCAAGATGAGTTGGCACTAGCCTCGCACCAGCGTGCGGCGAAGTCATGGCAAGACGGTTTTCATAATGGTTTGGTCACGGCCTTTCAGGGCGTCACTCAAGACACAATTGTTCGCGGAGATACAACCATAGAAAAGCTCGCAAAGTTAAAGCCCGCTTTTGATTTCACCGGTTCAGGCACTCTTACGGCCGGTAACTCATCTCCTCTCACTGATGGTGCTTCCAGTGTACTACTTGCGAGTGATGAGTCGGCCAAGGCCAATTCGTGGGAGCCACAAGCTCGTTTTGTAGATTGTGAAGTTGCGGCTTTAGATTATGTTGGAGGCGATGGTCTTCTCATGGCACCAACTGTTGCTGTGGCAAGACTTCTCGAGCGTCAAAAACTTTCTTTGCAAGACTTTGATTTCTACGAAATACATGAAGCCTTTGCTGGCCAAGTTCTTTGCACACTTAAAGCGTGGAATGATGAAAAATGGTGCAAACGATTACTGCACTCAGACCCTCTAGGCGAAATTGATCTTTCAAAATTAAATGTAAACGGAAGTTCACTTGCGATTGGGCATCCATTTGCAGCAACAGGCGGGCGAATTGTCGCTAGCTTGGCAAAGCTGCTCAAAACTAGCGGCAAGAAACGTGGATTGATTTCTATTTGTACAGCTGGTGGAATGGGAGTGGCTGCAATTCTAGAGAGTGTCTGAAGAACTGGCCAAGCGGCACTCTTCGTATTTATGAAAGGGATTGAAGATCGACTTCAGTCCCATTCTAATTCTCGCCACACCCTCTTCTTCAGAGTAATAGACCTGCATTTTACAGCTTTTGAAACCAAACTTATCACTAAGAGTTGAGTAGGTTCTTCCATCGTCGCGTTGGTTTGTTAAAAAATAGCGATCATAAGTGAAAGAACAAGACTTACTCTCTCCGCCTTCACGGTAATGAAAGCTCGCGCTACCCTGTGAATCGCGAATACGAATGCGACAGATCTCGCCTTCAGTCGTTGCGCCAATATAGTCTTTTTCCAACGAATCATTGGCGAAAACATTAAAGCTTGCAAACAAACATAGAAGTGCTGCGATTTTCATAAAGTCCCCTTATAAACATATGCATATCATGCATTTGCTAGAATGACTAAACAGGGAAAATTTGTGAACGCTCGATCAGTTTAGTCAATTTCATTCTCTTGCTCAGCATTATTATCTTGCTGAAGTACATCAATCAAATGACGAATAGATTTTAGCGCGAGTTTTTGTTGGTCATCAATATTTTCGTACTGCTCTCTTAGTAGTTGTTCGTCGTGGGCCCTAAAAGCCGCAATTACCCGAGCGATGCGATCTGGTTCTATGCCCGAATTTCTAAGCATCACATCTGTTGCCTCAAGTGCACTGGAGAAAGTTTCACGAATGGCATGATCGGCACCAGCATCTAATAAATCAAAAGTGTGCTGTCTATTTCTAGCTCTAGCAATTACAACCAAATGCGGAAAATGTTTTTTAACTAAACGTACGACTTTAAGTGAAGTCGCATGTTCAGCAATCGCAACAAGAATAACTTTTGCATGAGCAGCCCCTGCATTTTCTAAAAGATCGAGCCTTGTACTGTCTCCGTAATAAACCAGATTTCCAAACTTTCTAAGTACTTCAACTTGGCCGGGATCATGCTCAAGTGCAGTAAATGGGATATCCATGGTTCTAAGAATACGCGCAGGAATTTGTCCAAAACGCCCTAGCCCGGCCACAATAACTTGCGGTCCATGATCGTCAATATGATCGTACTCTTTACTCGTTGTTATTGGGCTCTTTGATCGAAGCTTAAGCACTAAGGCAAAAAGCAGTGGAGTAATAAGCATTGAAAGCGTCACAACAGGAATAACGATATCGGCTGTTTTTGTAGCGACTAAACCTAGCGTGACAGAAATCCCCACAAGGACAAATGCAAACTCTCCCCCTTGAGAGAGCACTACAGCAAACTTAAAAGAAGAAGGATGTGATAGTTTATTAATTCGGCCGACAATATAAATGATAAGCGTCTTCACCACAATGAGTGCGATTGTACTTCCTAAGATCAGCGCTAGATTATTCATTATAATATTGGACTCAAGACCCATGCCGATTCCCATAAAGAACAATCCTAGCAACAGGCCTTTAAAGGGTTCGATATCGGACTCAAGTTGATGACGGTACTCAGATCCAGATAACATCACGCCGGCCAAAAAAGCGCCAAGTTCCATTGAGAGATGCACTGTATGCATGGCCACGCCTACACTCATGACAAGAAATAAAGCGATGGAGGTAAACATATCTCGAGAGCGAGCTTTAGCCACCCACCTGAGAACAGGGCGAGATAAAAAGTGAAAGCCAATAACAATCGCCGCCAAGACGATGATGGCAGAGATTCCAGGGCTTTTAAATGTAGCTTCATTGGCCGTAAAAAAAGGCAAAATGGCCATGGCAGGAATGACTGCTAAATCTTGAAAAAGTAAAACCGAAAACGCTTCGCGACCGTGATAGGCATTAAGTTGATTTTGCTCTGATAAAAGCTGCAACACCAGAGCAGTTGAAGAGAGAGAGACTGCAAATGCGATAATAATCGACTCGACAGTACTGAGACTTGTTAGTTGCAGTAGAGCAAATAAAGCGAGACTACACAGCACAATCTGGGTTCCACCAGCTCCGAGCATATTTTTTCGCATAGTCCATAAACGAGATGGCTTTAACTCTAATCCAATAACAAAAAGTAAAAAGACAACTCCTAGCTCGGCCATATTCATAACCCCTTGGGTTTCATGAATAAGTCCAAAGCCTGACGGGCCAATAAGAATCCCGGCAGCCAGATAGCCAGTGACGGCAGAGAGTCCAAACCTTCTAAAGACGGGAATGACGATTACAGCGGCCGCAAGAAATACCAAAACGTAAATTAAGAAGTCGTCATGTTCCATAAATTCTCCAGTCTTAAGTATTCCATGAACTCCCTTATGGTGCTAGCATCCTTTAGAGTAATTCCTGGAGAATAATTGTCCCATCTACTTTGGCGTTATCGCAGACCAATTTTCTTTGCTTTTTTACTCACCTTTCTCTCTGGATTTGGGCAGAGCTATTTTATTTCTCTTTTCATTCCAAGCTTTCTTGAACGCGCTGATGTAAGCAACACAACATTTGGCACCATTTACGCACTGGCAACTCTCGCCTCGGGCTTTGCACTTCCATGGGCTGGACGACAACTTGATCATATAGATGTCGCTCTCTACGCCAAGATTGTTTTTCTAGGCTTAATTGTCGCTGCTATTACAACTGCTTTTGCTGCCAATATTTATCTTTTAATCGTTGCTATTTTTTTATTGCGTTTTTTTGGCCAAGGCTTGTTTGGGCATACAAGCGATACAATTACTGCGCGAAAGTTTGCCGCCAATAGAGGCAAAGCGCTGAGTCTAGCAGGTCTAGGTTATCCTGTGAGTGAAGCGACACTCCCACTACTCGCTGTATTTTGCTTAAAAGCCTACGGCGTTCAAACAACTTGGCTGACCATTGCGGCCATTATCGCCTGTGTCCTCCCCTTTATAAATTATTTTGCCAACGCACGTGGCGAAGTTGAGTTTGAACACGAAGGAACTTCTCACTCTGGTGTTCGCGAGTTTACAGGTCTTAAAAGTTTAACATTTTGGGTTTGGGCCAGCGCTGGTCTAATGCCACCATTTCTTTTGACCGCTCTCTTTTTATATAATGCCGTGATTGCAGAACTTCGCGGCTGGACACTAGAGTGGATGGCCACTTCTTTCGTCGCTTTTGCCGTCTTTCGATTTTCATTTTCATTAATCGGTGGAACGTTGGTTGATCGCTTCGGCGCAAAGAATCTCTACCCCTGGCATTTGATTCCACTCAGTATTGGTATTGCTACCCTCGCTTTGGTTGAACAATCTTACGCCGCTCCAGTTTATTTAGGACTTGCCGGCATTTCGATTGGTTTAGGTGCACCTATCAAAACCGCTCTTTGGGCGGAACTCTATGGCGTGCGCCACCTAGCAAGAATTCGCAGTTGGCTATCATCCTTAGGAGTCATTGGGACTGCTGCAGGCCCGCCAACACTTGCTCTTTTAATTGACTCAAAAGTAAGTTTAACCAACTCACTACTTATTCTTAGTATTAGTTTGAGCTTAGTTATACTCGCTTGCGGAATATTAAAACGCGACAGAAGATGATTTGCCTAAGACCATTAGTGTCAAAAGCAATTAATTGCCCTAAATAACGCTCCTTGGCTTAACAGCCCCTACCCACAATCACTAAGATTTACCCTTGGTTAAAAAAGGATTTTACTATGCAAATTCAGTTACCCACTGAGGTACAAAATTGTCCCAATTTCGTTAACAATGCTTTCGTTGCAGGCGCAGGTGAACCACTGATTATCTATTCTCCTTGGAATGGGAAAAAAGTTGGTGAATCGAGATGTTCAACTAAAGGTGACGTCGATGCTGCCGTAAGTGCGGCAAGTGCGGCGCAAATTGCGTGGGGAGAGACTCCCATCAAAGAGCGCACCAAAGTCATGTTTAACTTTCGCGAGATTCTTCTACGCGATCTAGAAAAAATTTCACAAATCGTCGCCGCCGAAAATGGCAAAACTCCAATCGAAGCTCGCGCCGGTGTAATGAAAGGCGTAGAGGTTTTAGAGTATGCCATTTCACTTCAAAATCTTGACCTTGGTGGCAAGATGGAAGTTTCTCGTGGCGTTCACTGTGAATATCGCCGCGAAGCTTTAGGTGTGATCGCTAATATTACACCTTTTAATTTTCCCGTGATGGTTCCGATGTGGACAATCCCTATCGCTCTGACTTTAGGGAATGCTTATATCTGGAAGCCATCGGAAAAAACACCACTGGCTTCCATGTGGCTTGCTAACTCGCTTAAAGAAGCCGGACTACCTAGTGGCCTTTTCCAAGTTCTCCAAGGTGGCAAAGAAACAGTTGAAGCTATTATCGATGCGCCCGCTGTAAAAGCGATCGGATTTGTCGGCTCAACTAAGATTGCTAAAATGGTTTATGAGCGAGCAACTAAGCTAGGCAAACGTGCGCTGGCCCTTGGTGGTGCGAAAAACCATATCGTCTTACTTCCAGACGCTAACCTTGATCTTTGCGGAGCAGGTATCTCTGACTCATTTACAGGTTGTGCCGGTCAACGTTGCATGGCCGCCTCTGTTGTCCTCGCTGTTGGTGATGTCGAAAAACATATTGCAAAAATTATTGAGCGCGCTAATAGCCAAGTTCTAGGTCAGGACATGGGCGCCATCATCACTAAAGAGCAAGTAGAGTTTTTAAATACGGCCATCGATCGCGCTGAAAAAAATGGAGCAAAAGTCCTTCTTGATGGACGTAAAGCTTCAGCTCCAAAAGGTATGGAAGAAGGTTATTGGATTGGACCAACTGTCCTCGATCATGTGAAGCCTGGTAGTGAAGCCGCAAGCTTTGAACTCTTTGGACCGATCGTCTCAATCGTTCGCTGTCAGACCATCGGCGAGGCCATGAAGATTGAAAACGAAGTTGAGTATGGTAACGCTTGCTCAGTCTTTACCTCTTCAGGAGTGCATGCCGAGCGTGTGATTCAATCGGCCAAGGCAGGTATGGTCGGCGTAAATGTTGGCGTACCTGTGCCACGTGAGCCTTTTAGCTTTGGCGGCATTAATGCTTCAAAGTTTGGACACGGTGATATCACTGGCGCCCACTCACTAGATTTTTGGACAAATATTAAAAAAGTAACAACCAAGTGGGAGCCACAGAGCGACCAAAACTGGATGTCATAAGGAATTATTATGAGTATGGAAAAATCATCACACGTCATTCTAACTTCACATAAAAGTGAAGTGTATAAAGACGCCTTACCAATTAACTGGGGTGCTAAAGATCCTAAAGAGCGCGGCCCTGTCGTTGCCTCTATCTCTAACCCACTTCATCGAAATGCGATTGGTTCACACTCAGGTAGCTATACAGTCTATCGCGCCCTTTCAATCGCTTCAGGCCAGTTTCCTAAAATGCATATTCCCGATTTTAAAAACACTGAAAGCACTACCATCATTAAGCCTCAAGAGTCTTGGACTGATCCAGACAAGTTTGTTTCGATTGATCCATGGGGTGCCGATGTTAACGTGCACTTCAAAGATTACATGGAAAAGGGCTACGATGTTCGTCCAAGTATCGCCGTCACTCAAGCACGTCTTCAGCTTCCAGAAATTTACGAAGCCATTAAGGCTGGTCGTCTGAAGCCCGATGGAAAGCTAATCAACGAAAAGGGCGATATTAAAGTCACAAAAGTTGCTTTTGAACCCGTTTGGTATCTACCTGGTATCGCAAAACGTTTAGGTATCGATGAAGGAAATCTTAGAAAAATTCTCTTCAGCGAAACAGGTGGCATGTTCCCCGAACTCGTCACACGCCCTGATCTAAAAGTCATGTTGCCGCCCATTGGATCAACAACAGCTTATATTTTTGGAAACCCAGCTGATCTTGCAAAACCTGAAATTGAACTCACTTGCAGAGTCCATGATGAATGTAATGGATCAGATGTGTTTGGCTCCGATATTTGTACCTGTCGCCCTTACCTCATGTACGGTATTGAGGACGCTGCTCGTACCGCTCAAAAAGGTGGCGTCGGCCTGATCGCTTATTACAGAAAAGAAGGTCGCGCTCTAGGCGAAGTTACAAAATTCTTAGTCTACAACGCGAGAAAGCGCCAAGAAGGTGGCGACTCTGCAGCGACTTACTTCCACCGCACCGAATGTGTGGCCGGAGTTGAAGATGCACGTTTCCAGGAGTTAATGCCTGATATCCTTCAGTGGTTTGGTATTAAGAAAATTCACAATATCCACTCCATGTCGAATATGAAGTTTGATGCTATCGTCAAAAGCGGCATCGAAATCGTCAATCGTATTTCAATTCCTGATGAACTTATTCCACCTGATGCTCAGGTAGAGATGGAAGCCAAAAAAGCTGCCGGCTATTTCACCAAAGGCGAAGTGAAATCAGGCGACGCTCTTAAAAATATCAAAGGTCGCGAAATTGATGAGGAAAAAAGATGAGTGAACGCACACAGTGGTTATTAACACCTGCTGCGATTCGAGAACGTTGCGGCAAGCTTCATCAACGAAACGTTGAAGGTAAAGGAAAGCTTCGAGTCCATCCTGAAAAATGGGATGAGCTGGTTGAATTCACGTTGAAAGTTATTAAAGATAATTACCCTAGTCTTAAGATTCCCTTCCATTCGCGCATGGGCCATTTTCGCCCCGGCAATATCAATCGTATTGACTGGCTGGAAGAATTTGAAGAAGGCGCCTGCGCTAAAGAGCGCGCCAAAGTTTTAGTTGATCTTATTATTCCTTCCGTTCTCTTAGACGCTGGAGCAGGAGATCACTGGAAGTATCTCGAAGAACGCACAGGTCTTCCCTTCACTCGCTCCGAAGGGCTCGGTGTCGCCAGTTTTCATATGTTCTTGGCCGGTCAATTTAGTTCAAACAATAAACTGCAAACAGATGGCAAAGGTCTTTTAAGTTTAACTAAAGCTGACCTGGAAAAAGGATTTCAGGTAACACCTGAAAACCCACTGCTCGGTGTCGATGGTAGAATGAACCTCCTCCATGGTTTAGGAGAAAGTCTCGGACCACTAGGCAGACCTGGAGATTTGGTCGAAGAGTTTTTAAAAGACGGCGTCGTACAGGCTGATGATGTTCTTGCCACCGTGTTAAAACGCCTTGGACCAATTTGGCCGTCACGCCTAACTCTTGATGACACACCACTGGGCGACACTTGGTCCCACCCCGCTTTGGGTGAGGCCGGAAGTTTTGAATCCCTCGTACCGTTTCACAAGCTTTCACAATGGCTGTCCTACTCTATCCTAGATGCCATGGAGACATGTGGTTTTGAAGTACTTGGTGTTGAAAACCTCACCGGACTTCCAGAGTACAGAAATGGCGGACTCTTCTTAGATATGGGACTTCTTAGTGCTGTTGATGCTGGTGATCTTATCCGCGGTGTCAGTGCTGGAGATCCATTTACCATTGAGTGGCGTGCCAGTACGGTGATCTTACTAGATGAATTGGCCGCAAAAATTCAAAAAGCCCTAGGTAAAACTCCAAAAGACTTTCCTTTGGCTAAAGTTCTTGAAGGTGGTTCTTGGTGGGCCGGTAGGAGAATCGCCGCGAAAAAACGTCCGGGAGGAGTTCCTCCCATCAATATCATTAGTGATGGCACAGTATTTTAATTATTAGGAGTTACCCATGAGTGGAAAATATATACAAATTGATCACCCTCTTCTTCAGCATAAGCTATCTTATCTGCGCGATAAAAATACCAGTGGCCATGAGTTTCGTGAGATCACCAAAGAAATTTCTCGTATTCTAGCTTATGAGGCCATGCGTGATTGGAAAGAAACTGAAACCGTTTCAATCGAAACTCCTATCGCAAAAGCTCCGGCCACAAGAATAATCAATGCACCGATTGCGGTTGCAATTATGCGTGCCGGTAATCCAGTTCTAGAAGCCGTACTTTCAATGATTCCTTTTGCAAGCGCAGGGCATATTGGAATTTACCGCGACAAATTTATTAAGAATACAGTCGAGTATTACTTCAAACTCCCAGAGCACGCTGAAGGGCGCGCAATCCTGTTATGCGATCCACTTATTGCTACAGCAGACACGATGATTGCAGCAATTGATCGTCTAAAAAACTACAAAGTCGGAAAGATTCGCATTCTCTCGCTCCTCGTTAGCCCTGAGGGTCTTGAGAAGCTTTTCCATTTCCACCCTGACGTTGACGTCTACGCTCTTCAAAAAGAAGAAGGCTTAACAGAAAAAGGTTATTTGATTCCAGGCTTAGGCGATGCCGGTGATAGACTTTACCAAACGAAATAGGAGCTAGCGTGAGCTGTACTATTATTGGGGTTGCAGGTGGTTCGGGTTCAGGTAAAACATATTTTGCCCGGGCCCTCCACACAAAGCTTGGAGCTGTTTGCAGCTCTATCATCTATCAAGACAATTATTATATTGATCAGTCTGCGAAGTTTGATCACGACGGTGGTTCCGTCAACTTTGACCATCCCGACAGTTTAGACTTCGATCTTTTAGCGCAGCATTTAAAAATGCTAAAGGCCGGTAAAGATATCGAAATTCCGGTCTATGATTTCGTCACTCACTCGAGACAAAATAAAACAATTCCTCAATCTCCACAAAAAGTCATTCTAGTCGATGGTATTTTGCTGCTTTCTCAACCTCACGTAAGAAAACATTTCGACTTATCAGTCTTTGTCGATACACCAGAACAACTTCGCTATGATCGTCGCTTAAGTCGAGACGTAGAAGAGCGCGGCAGAACTCCAGAAGGTGTTCGCGCTCAGTTTGAAAAGCAGGTCAAGCCTATGCATGATCTCTTTGTGCAGCCAAGCCTAGAACATGCTGATCATGTTGTCAGTGATCTAGAAGCTTTTGATGTTCTTCTAGACCAGCTCTTTCAAAAATTTAAGGGTTAAAATAAACTCGCTGCAACTCTTGGTGAATGCGCTCATTCATATTGCCGGCGCGTGAGCACATGAGATCTGTAGTATCGAGTTGATAATTCACAAAGGCTTTTAGGCTTTCATCGTAGAACTCGTGATAACAATCAGGAAGACCTAAGACGTGACCAAACTCATGTCGGATAATCCACTGACTTTCGTACTCTTCGATCGATTGATTTGAATCCATTGTAATATTATTACCACCAAGACGATCGACATGGGGCACGGTTCCTGTCTCAAACTTAAGTCTTGGCCCATTGGCAAAGCTACCAAAGCGAAGTTTAAGGCTCCAGTCATTAAACCTAAACTCATCCTGAATATTATTTCTAAGATATGGAATGAAGCGCTCATGCTCTGGTGTATTGAAAGGAATCTCAGCACTATCGATCAGATTCCAGGTAATATCTCGTCTTGCTGCAAAGTCAGGAATGACAAAGAATTTATTCCAATTTGTCTCACCCGAGATCATTAAGCCTTCAAAAAGTTCTGGCATTTTTTTTGCTCTTTCTGCACTTGCTACCGAACGCTTGCAACCAAGTGAGGTTTCCCCAGAGTTGAGACACAGCTCACTCAACAAAAATCGAAGCTCGCTCTTGAGATCATTTGAAAAGGTATCAAAACTCTCAAATTTTTTGGGCGTCCAGTTGTTCTCCTTGAAGAAATAATAGGCCCTAACGTCTTCAGCTTTATTTCTCTTATAACTTTCAATCCATGGTAATAATGCTTTAAATCTAGCGGCACTTTGATAGGTACGATCGACCTTTCTCGCCATCACGACAAAGTCAGCGTCACTAAGCGGAAGCACATTGGGAAATTTATCGCCGTTTAAAACTTCAAACATAACGGCCGGAAGTTCTCCAGCGTGCTCATTTAAAGATGCTTCAATTGTTTTTTCCGAGTAAATCGAAGGTGAATCTATCGGGATCCCCCTTCTTGTAGCTGTTGAGGTTAAACGCAGCTGTCGATCAGCTGTTCGTCTTGAGTTTTCAAACACAAGCCACTCGGCCAAACGATTGCCCCAGACCAACGCTTTCGTCACGGCCGGATGATCTGCTTTTTTACTCTTAGGCGCTTTAGCAAGATGCTGGCGATAGACTTCTGAAGGAGCTTCAAGATCAATATGCACAGGGGCTGCAAAAGCCATGTGTGTAAATATTATTGCGATAGCAATGATCAGTTTATCCATAAGTCCTCCGTGAATGTAATTTAGGATACTTCTACGCTCAGGCTTTGCTCAAGAGATAATTCTAACGTCTTCTGACACAGTAATTATTGCAATGCCCAACAACTTTCTCTTGTTCATGCCCGCATAGGCGTGTTAACAATGATTTACAATTTTAAGGACAGTGTCCTTACTTCTTTATCCAAAAAATTTACTTCGCGCCCACCTAAGACCTTACTCAGGAGATACATGGACGCTACGACGACATTTGAGGCTTGGGCCATTCCCAATCCCGTGAGAGATGCACTTTCAAAACAAGGAATTGTAACTCCAACTAAAATTCAGGCTGAGACGATTGCTGCGGCACTTGAAGGCTTAGACCTGCTTGGTCATGCCATCAATGGAACAGGAAAGACCTTAGGTTATTGCCTGTCTTTAGTATCCTTGCTCGATCGCGCCGAGAATCGTGACAAGATGGGCCTGGTGCTCGCACCTTGTGAAGAGTCTGCCACTCAGGTTCACGATATTATAAAGAAGCTAACCTCTAAAATGACCGGAAGATGGAAACCAGTACTCGCTATAGATAGTACTGATATTGGTTTTCAAGAGGAAAGTTTAAGAAAGCGCCCGCGTATGATTGTTGCGACTCCAGAGAGGATGCTCAGTCATATTAATAGCGGTATCGCCAAACTAGATAATGTTAAATTTGTTGTAATGGAGGAGGCTGACCGAATTCTTAAGCTAGGTCACGCTGATTCTCTAAATTCTATAATCGATGCCATTCCAAGTGAGCGACAGACTATGATTTTTACCTCGACGATCGAAAATGATGTTGAAGCTATTTCTACTAAGTTTTCCAAAGATCCAAAGAAACTAGATGCGGGAAAGGCTTTTATTCCTGAAACTGCAGCACCCACAAACAATCAAGAAAACGAAGAAGTAGGTCGATTTGATGCTCTTCTCAAAGGACTAGAAGAACATAAAGGAACAACCATTGTCTTTTGTCGCACTAAGTTTCGCGCAAGACGATTGGCCCAAAGACTTTTCAAAGCTAATCATCCAACTGATTGCATTCATAGTGATCGCTCTCAAAATCAAAAAAACAACACAATCAAAGCTTTTACAGAGGGACAGTTTCGAGTTTTAGTCGCAACTGATATCGCGATTGGAACAATTGAACTGGAAAATATCACACACTTAGTGAATTACGACGTACAAGAGTTTCCTGCTGAGTATATGCAACTTGTCGCTAACAAAGACGACACGCTTGCGTGGGTTAATCCAGAAAGTAGTGAGCAATGGCAAGGACTTCAAAAAGTTCTTTCAGAAGCCGCGGCTGAACGTGTAGCAGAAATTCAAAAACAAAAAGCAATTGCCAGAGAAAACGGTGAACTGCCTGAACGTCCGCGCAAAAAGAAAAGTGCACGTCCTGCACCTAAACATAAAAAACGTACGCATCCTTCTGCCCCACGAGGCGAAGCTAATGGTAATGCCGTACCTATGAATAATGAGATTGATGAAGACTCACAGATTTTCTTTCAACCCTCGGTTGAGGAACAGCTCAATCAGCTCGACTCCATGGTGCGCAAAAAGGTTCGTCCACAGTCCAATGGCAACTCCGCTCCAAGGCGTGGAAATAACACTAGAAAGAAGCCAAATTCTAGCAATCGCGGCAATCGCGGCGGCGGAAATGGTAATGGTTACTACTAGTAACTTATTGATTTTATAGGTAATCGAAAAAATTAGTACCGAGGTATATCTTTGGGATTCGCCTCGTGTTATTAAAT
>TARA_R110000868_G_scaffold220806_2_pt1 | contig 32520 bp, 37 predicted proteins | sample TARA_R110000868 | Tara Oceans TARA_R110000868 (sample SAMEA4397489) | marine metagenome | biome: Polar Biome; feature: [SRF] surface water layer (ENVO:00010504); material: water (ENVO:00002006), including particulate matter (ENVO:01000060) such as... | depth 5 m | reverse complement strand
GGCTAATCTTTAACTTGTGTAAACTATGTGCCTTAACGAACATTTCGAACAGACTTTAAAATCATGAATAAATTAATAGTTATCCTATCATTTTTGTTGGCTACAACCCAACTTTGGAGTCAAAAAAAGATTGATTTAACCAGTGATGAATCTTTAATCAAAGTTTTTAACGAAACTGAAATTAAAGGATTGGAATCAATGATACAGTATGTGGACGACATGGTTTTAAATCGTGAGAATGAAACGGACATTAATAAAGCCTACCACCTTTTTTTTGAGGAAATTGCGCGATCTAAAGAATATATAGTTCCATTTGAAGAAATCGAAAAATATAAATTCTTAGAAAGTCTTGACTCTATTCAATTCGCGAATATCTGGAATTTTGCCTACCACATGGATATGATAAATACAGGCGATACTATCTACCGAAATCTTGATAATTTTAAAATGCTGGACATAAAGCCCTATAGCAAGTACATGGACTATTTAAAGGTAATTGGTAAAGACGACTCCTATTTCAAATACCTTCAGCAAGAGTTTGAAGGCGCAGGAAACCTTATGCAGGATTCATCAGAATGGTTCCCCAAAAATCACACAAATTTTGATTTTAATATTCCAAAAAACAGATTATGGGCTGCAGTTTATCTTTTAGGAAGAGAGGAAACTACCGAAATGAAACTTGATAGATATCTTAAAAATAAATAAAAACGATTTGCCAACAACACCTATAAACAATACGGGCTTGGGGCGTATTCACTGGGTTTGTGTATTTTTATGATGCCCGCAAAATCTTATGGATTTTGCTCTGGACAGGAAAAAATAAATCAAAACAATAAGATTTCGCTATGTGCGTGGTGGAAAGCAAACACTGGTTAGACCCCGTACTGTTCATAGCTAAACCGTTGTATGCCAAAAAAACGCAGGTGATTCCATTTTGGTGTAAATTAGCACCATACTGAATTTACTCCCATGGCAAGACAGAGCATTTCATTTACACAACCAAATGACGAATGGTTAAAATCACAGGTTGACAATCAGGAATATTCAAGTAAAAGTGAACTCATTATCGACTTAATCAGACAAGCTAGAAACCAGCAAATCGAAATTGACTGGATCAAAACTAAACTGGAGAAAGCTGATAAAAGTGGATTTTCAAATGATAGCAAGGAACAAATTTTAGCAAAGGCCAAGTCTATCGTTAATGACTGACTATAAACTAAGTATTGCCGCAAAAGATGATTTGATACGGATTTATCCAAACGGTGTAAAAATGTATGGAATGGCCCAAGCTGACAAATACTTTGATTCTTTTTTTGAGTATTTCGACATCATTGCTCAGAGCCCTTATTCATTCGAACAGTTGATTTTATAAAAAAAGGCTATAATCGGTGCATATGTGGTTCCGATATTATATACTATAAAATTAATGGTGAAATTGTTGAAATAATGGCCATTGTCGGAAGACGGGATTAAAAAAATATACTTTAGAATCCTACGATGAAATTATGTTGCCAATACAACCAAAAAACAAAATGGACTTAATACTTAATTGAAAGGTTTACTATTTTTATAAAGACACAAAATCTTTCCGATTTTACTTTTGGAAAAAAAACCGCCAGTACCGAAAAGGCCCCTGCCCGACTTTATCATGCAGGTGGGCGTTCGGGAGGGCAAAAAACATTTGCCAGGTGTAGGGCGGAAAGCTAAGCGCATCTTCCCTCCCGCACTTCTCATAGCTCCGACCGTTTTACACGAGCTGTGAAAACTGATCATAAACATAAATTAAAAGATGGACATAAAACAAATTTTCAAAAACAATCAAAAGTGGGTTCAAGATAAATTGACCAATGATTCCAATTATTTCAAAAATCTGTCCGAAGGACAAAATCCGGACATTCTTTATATTGGATGCTCAGACAGTCGTGTAACTGCCGAAGATCTCATGGGAGTTCTACCAGGAGAAGCCTTTGTTCATAGGAATATTGCCAATATGGTCCCTAACACAGACCTGAGTGTAATGTCTGTAATTGACTATGCTGTTCTTCATTTAAAAGTAAATCACGTTGTGGTTTGTGGTCATTATTACTGTGGTGGTGTAAAGGCTGCAATGGAATCAGCAGATTTGGGGATTCTAAATCCTTGGTTGCGAAATATTCGCGATGTTTACAGAACCCATAGAATTGAACTGAATGGAATTGAAGATCAGGAGCAACGCTACCGAAGACTTGTTGAATTAAATGTGCAGGAACAATGTATTAACGTGATTAAAACAGCAGAAGTTCAACGAGCATATCGCGAAAGAAAAATAGCTGTTCACGGTTGGGTTTTTGATATTCATTCAGGCAAGTTGATAGATTTAAAAATTGATTTCAATATGATTTTAAAAAATGTGATGGAAATTTATCGTCTTGATTTATGATCAAAGAAAAACTAAATCCCAATTGAAGGGACTGCCATATTGAAAAAGCCATAAGACAAAAGTTTGGAAAACATGCGCTACCAGTCCCCACTTTCATTATTAAAAACCGTTATTGGTCATCAATAAAAAATAATATCAATTAAATTGATCAAAGTAGACTATTTGTGTATTTAAAAAAATAATTAATGTATATAAATCCAAGTACCCCTGTACAATTTTCCTGCGGTGTTAAAATGAAAAATAGGTTCATGTTGGCCCCATTAACTAACCAACAAAGCCATGAGAATGGTCAACTCTCCAATGATGAACTAAAATGGCTAACTATGAGAGCAGAGGGTGGTTTTGGTTTGGTAATGACTTGTGCTTCCCATGTTCAAGAAGTTGGAAAAGGATTCTCGGGACAACTGGGTATTTTTAGTGATACCTTAAACGAAGGACATATAAAATTAACGACTAAAATTAAAGAACAGGGAAGTTTAGCTGTTATTCAGTTGCATCATGCAGGAATGCGTACTCCTGCGGAATTAATAAATGAAAAACCTGTTTGTCCGTCTAATAATAAGAAAACCAATGCCCGAGGTCTTGCGCTTCAAGAAGTGGAACAATTAAGGGATGATTTTATTGCAGCAGCCATTCGTGCCAAAAAATGTGGTTATGATGGTGTTGAAGTTCATGGTGCTCACGGATATATTTTAACTCAATTTTTAAGTTTGGAAATAAATAAACGAACGGATGATTATGGCGGTTCACTTTTAAACAGGTCTCGGCTTCTATTTGAAATAGTTGATGGAATTAGGGAGAAATGTGGCAAAGGTTTTCTACTTGGAGTAAGGTTATCTCCCGAAAAATTTGGAATGGATATTGAAGAGATTAAATTTATCTGTCAACAGTTAATCAATGATAATTTAATCGACTTTTTAGACATCTCTTTATGGGATTGTTTTAAAAAACCGGAAGACATTAATCATCAAAATATATCCTTATTAGAGCATTTTACATCCCTAAATTTAAAAAATGTGTTGTTAACTGTAGCGGGGAAGATTAGTTCGGGAAGTGATGTCAGTAAAGTTCTCGATTCGGGAGTGGACTTTGTAACGATAGGGCGATCAGGAATTCTTCATCATGATTTTCCAATCAGAGTAATCGAAAACCCAAATTTTGAACCCGTAAAACTACCTGTTTCGGAGCAATATTTGTTTAAGGAAGGTTTAAGCAAGAAATTTATCAAATATATGCGTAGATGGCCAGATTTTGTAATGCAAGAATCGTAACATTTAATTCGTTCAAACGAAATCATCAATAATAAAAAAAAAGTCGACTGGGAATAATGTGTATAGGCATATACCTCACATCCGGTCTGCACAAACATATACACTGCCGTTTGGCGTAATGTAGTCAACCCACGAATATGAAAGAGTTACTAAAACAAAATATACTGAAACATATAGCTCTTTCAAACAAAGAGATAGACAGTTTTTGCAACCTATTCAACGAAAAGAAAGTTAAGAAAAAACAGTTCCTTCTGCGTGAAGGGGATATCTGCAAGTTTGAAGGTTTTGTCACTAAAGGACTTTTTAGAATCTACCATATAGATCAAAATGGTTTTGAACAGGTACTCTATTTTGCTCCAGAAAATTGGTGGATTACGGATATGGACAGTTTTACCAATGAGAAACCATCACATCTTTATATACAGGCTTTAGAAGATAGCGAAGTATTATTGATTTCAAAAAACGATAAAGAGTTTGCTTATAACAACATTCCTAAAATAGAAAAACTGTTCAGAATAATGACTCAAAAAACTCATATCGCGTTACAACGAAGAATGATAGATAATTTGAGTAAAACAGCTGACCAACGTTACATGGACTTTATTGAAAAATACCCCAAACTCTTTCAACGATTAACCAACATACAGATTGCCGCTTTCTTGGGCATAAGCCACGAATTTTTGAGTAAAATTAGACGAAAAATAGCTATTAAAAATTAGTTGAAAATTCATTTATTGAACTTGTTCAATATTTTGTGATAGGTAGTCATCGCATCTTTGTTCCATCATTTTAAAACAAGGCAAAAATGAAATCGATTATTTCAACAGTATTTTTAACAATTTTAATTTTATTCAAAATGAACGCACAATCACAAAGTTTCAAAACAATAGAAACAAACAATCTTAAATTACAAGTTTACAACGCATCAGAAAACAGTTTTGGTGTTGCCTCGGTAATTATTTCAGGGAAACATGATGCTGTATTAATAGATGCACAATTTACTTTGGCAGATGCCGAAAAGGTAGCGCAAGAAATTAAAAACTCAGGAAAGAAGTTAACTACAATTTATGTTTCCCATGGAGATCCTGATTTTTATTTCGGATTAGAAGTATTTAAAAAATATTTCCCAGAGGTTACAGCTTATGCTTCACCTGCAACAGTGGAGCACATTAAAGCAACAGCTCAAAAAAAATTGGAAGTTTGGGGCGAAAGATTAGGAGATAAAATTACATCTAATGTTATTTTACCACAGGTTCTTAAAGGAAATTCTATTGATTTAGAAGGCGAAAAATTGGAAATCATTGGGCTGGACAATTTCCCAAAAAGAACTTTTGTATGGATTCCTTCCATAAAAACAGCTTTAGGTGGTATTAATGTTTTTGGTACAACATTTAACGCGTGGATGGCAGATGCACAAACAACAGAGGTACGTAACAATTGGATCTCAATTTTAAATACAATAATTGATTTAAAACCTGAAATAGTAATCCCTGCACACGCAAATACAAGTTCAGATTTCACTATTGATGCTGTAAACCACACTAAAAATTATATTCAATTTTATGAAGAAGCTTTGAAAAGTAATAAAACTTCTGAAGCGTTAATAGCAACTATAAAAGCAAAATATCCAAATTTAACTTTTGAAACAGCTTTAATGCTAGGAGCAAAAGTGAACACAGGAGAAATGAAATGGTAAAACCCACAATATTTATCAACTTGACAATGCTTTTAGTATTGTCAAGTTGTTCTTTTAAACAAAATGCTATGACAAATTTAGATATCATAAAAAGCACGTATGAAGGGAAAACTTCAGAAGAAAACGGTAAAAATTTAGCCAATCATGTAGCTGACAATATCAGTTGGACAGAAGCTAAAGGCTTTCCGTATGCAGGAACATATATTGATTTAGAAAGTGTTACCATAAATGTTTTTAAGCGTTTAGGTAGCGAGTGGATTGATTATAAATTTACACCTGAAGATTATATTGCCAATGAAGACAATGTTGTTGCTTATGGCACTTATTCCGGTACCTATAAAAAAACGAACAAGTATTTTGAAGCAAGAGTTGCCCATATTTGGAAACTGAGCAATGGTAAGATTATCAGTTTTGAGCAGTTTGTGGATAGTAAATCGGTTGACGAGGCAATCAGTTAAAATACTACTTCCAATAAGCCCGGTGACTGAACCTATCGATGTCATAGGTAAAGGCATTATCATTAGAAACCCCTTTGTTCTCTACATTTCGGCTAAGGCCCATTCCTATTGAGGTGATTTCATTAATCAAATGATTCACCCGTGACGATGGTAAATCAGGGTTGAAAATATTAAATAGGAATCTAATATATCTCTTAATTTTGGTTAAAGCCGTACCAGGGAGAGATTCACTTTCTAAAAAAATAATTATTCCCATAATAGAGTCAATCTTTTTAACCCTGATTATGTAATAGGGTTCGTATAGCCTGTCCCGATTCGTCTGGAAGGGGGGTATTCACAAGAAAATCAGGCTATTTGGAGATTTAGGCATAGCACCGCCATGACTATTCGGAAATAACAACAAAGTGGCTGATTTCAAAGTGGTTTCACCACGTAATAGATAACCTTTTGCCCATTTCGGGTTTATCCATAATTAATTTTCAAGCCATTCATCCGAGAATACCCGGTATCCGATACCTAATCTACCATGACCTCCACGGCTGAAGAAAGTGATCATTGATGTATCATTTAATTTCCCTAAGGTGCTGTAAGAAAAGTAGGAAGGCTCAATAATCTTCGATTTCCAGGTATCCCCTTCATCATCACTGTAAAATACCGCACCTCTGATGCGGTCATCATCCCATTCTTTTTTCTGTTGATTAATATCCTGAAGTCCACGAGGAATTGAAAAATACAATCGGTTATTCCTTCTGGTCAAAGTTCCATGACACTCTATTTCACTAATGTCAATTAAAAATGGACCCGACCACGATTTCCCACCATCGCTACTTAGATTGGCTATACGCTGATTTCGGCCCAAATTCATCATTTCTACAGTATTATATTCTTTGTAATTTTGAAGATTATTTATTCTACGAATCATAAGGATTTCTTTTCCTCCCTTAATAGAAACTGCGGAAGCCTCATTGGCCAGATAATCAGTGATCATCCCATCCATTTTCCATGTTTCACCAAAATCATCGCTATAAATAATTCCTGAGCCCGAACATTTATAATCCCTGAAATTACTTGTAACCTCTTCCCCAGAAGGTACTGAATAAATTGGAGCAGCAATGATCATCCTCCCCTTGTTTGGACCCATTGGTATTTGATGAACTTGTCCAATTGTATTCATGAAAATAGGAACGTACCCATTGTATTCTTTAAAAAGTGGTGTATTGTCTCCATTAAGATACTCCATTGTCCAGGATTCACCATCATCCAAAGAGGAATACCTGACCAATACAGAAGCTTTATCCTTTCCTATGTCCTCGATATCAATACCAGTAGCTTCCTTTAATTCGGAAAAATTATCCTTATAAAACTCTTTTGTTACCTTTAATCCAACACAGGTTAGGAAGGAAATTTTTTCTTCTCCTCCTATCGTTGCGGTATAGGGAGATATGGCAAAAAAATTCATTGGTGAAGAAATCACTTCCACTCCTTCCCAAGTCTTTCCAAAATCATAACTTTTATTCATGAGGATCACTTTGGGTTCATTGTCTTCACCATCAAATAGTCGACCCTGACAAAAGACCAATAATGTCCCTTTTTCCGTAACCACAAACGAAGGCTGAAAGGTCTTGCTAACTGTCAAGCTCCCCACCTTCAGCCCGGGTTCAAAAACCATCTGAAGATCGTTTAATCCATCAATTGTAGCAATTCCTAGACCTACCTGAGAATACGCATAGCACTGTATGAGGACAACTATAAGCAAAGTCCATACTTTTTTCATGTGATTGGTAATAAAATTTTTCATTACTATAAAGCCCATAACCCATTAAAATAACCCTATATTCCCCCATAGGGTACTAATGACTATAGGTATAACCAGAAATGGTAATTTTGGGGTTATTTATCAGTAAATTTAATTTATCCATTCATTCCTTCAACAAAGAAAGTCCAATTCTGTAAAAAAAATATAAAAACAATTTAACAAATTCGTTCTGAGAGAATACAAATACAATAAAACACCTTCCCATTAAAGAAATTTACTGTTTATTTAGCATAAAGACTTAATTTAAGACTAACAATTGATCAACCCTGATTAAAACACACCTAATTTACATAATAGACGGGCAATTGGAAATGATTGGTTATATCTGGATTATAGGGATGCTCTTTCCCTTGGAGTTCTGGCAAACGGATTACTAAAAAAGACTGCAGGCCAAAAAATACCATTGAACCAAACAAAGCGATTAAATGAAAAGCGAGTCCTTGGAAGAAAAAGATTTAGCTTGGAATTGAAAAATGTAAAATTAAGGGATTTGACAAAGATGAATAAGCAATCGGATATTAACGAATTGAAAAGATTTTTTACGGATATTGGAATTGAAACTAATTGACCGAATAAAATAATTGCTATCAAAATATTATCATAATGCGGGCTTTAGAGTTTTAATGAAAGGTCTGCGTTTATTTACAAAGGAACTAAATTGAAAATTATACAACAGCGAAATGTTCAATTTTCGCTTTGGAAAAAAAAATAAATCAATACCCGCCCCCGCCCCAAGCGGTACGTGCGTTCATACCAAAACCGGCCCAACAAACCATTCTGACGGGAGGTACTTTCGGGCGGATAAAAAGTTTTGGCTTTCTGCGCAGATCCTGCCCAAACGCTTGGCAGTCGGAAACTGGCCTTCGGGCCAACTCCTCCGCTTCTTAAACAGACGGCATACCTCCACACTAAACCAAACTCAAACGTTACCAGTAAAAAAAACGGAAATGATAAGAACATTGGGAGTTGAAATATTATCTCTTGTGCTACTTACCAGCTTATTTATCAGTCGTAAGTCAAATCAAGATAAAACTAAATTTACCGAAAAGGTTACTGTAGCACAAGAAGGAAAAATACTAGATCCAGAGGAACAGGAAATAAAAACCATTGTAGAAAAGTTTTTGATGGTTGCAGGTAATTACAACTTGCAAGCTATGGATTCCATAATTTCCGACAAGGCAAAACTAGGTATTGCAATAGTTCGAGACGGGGTATGGAAAAATTCCGTCTCCATGATAGGTGATACTTTGAACATGTAAAGCACAGTGACCCGCAGCCTTATTTCGAGCCAGTGAATAAATATAAGATCCTTATAAATTAGGGGCAAATTGCTTTTGTATGGGCCGATGCTGCCCTATATAGCTATGGTGGCCCACGGACACATAACATTATTAATTTAACCCTAATCAAGGAAGATGGTCAATGGAAATTTATTAACCTCATTCACAAATACGCGTTTACCAGAAGAGTTCAAAAAATTTGATTTGGAGGTTTTTGCCAAGAGTTACGCACAAGTGTGGAGTGGCGTACGTCCCAATTTTGATGCAATGTTCTTTGAAGAAAAAGGTGCACTACATTTGAACGAAAGCAAACCAGCAGAGGGAAGAGCACAAATTACAGAAGTGGCACAAGGTTTTATGAGTGCCCTTCCAGATATGGTAGTGAGTTATGACAGCCTAGTAACCAAACCAACAGGAACTGAATTTCATTGGACACTAGCAGCCACAAATTCTGGCCCTGGTGGAACCGGTAAAAAAGTCAAAATAAGTGGATTTGAGCTTTGGCAAATGGGCGAAAATGGTCTGATTTTAAAATCTCAAGGACATTTCCCAACTAATGAGTACAACAGACAACTTGAATTTGGAATAGAAAATTAAAAACCGCAGCCAACAACATGTTCTATAAAAATAGCGGATTCAGTGCTTAAACCAAAGATAATGAACTAAATAAATGTCGGTTACAAACCGAAAACTTAGTGCTTAAAATTTGCTACTTTGGGCATAATTTCAAATCATAATCAATGGATAAGAAAATTGGACTAAAAGATGCCATTTTTATTGGAATTGGAGGAATGGTTGGTGGTGGAATTTTTGCTGTTCTCGGTCTTGCCGTTTCCCTGGCTAAAGGAGGAACACCTGTTGCCTTTCTTTTAGCGGGTCTTATTGCTTTACTGACTGCTTATTCTTACGCAAAGCTTTCAAAAAAATATCCAGAAAACGGAGGTACCGTAAAATTTGTTCATCATCAATTCGGTAACGGCATTTTTGCAGGGGGTATCAACAACCTTCTGTGGATAAGCTATATTGTAATGTTAGCTCTATATTCTTCAGCTTTTGGTTCATATAGTGCAGAACTAATTACAATTACAGGAGAAAAAGATATTGATGTTCGAATCTTTCAAACCTCAATAATTACCCTCGCTTTGTTAATTAATTATTTGAGTATAAAACTTGTAAGTACCATTGAGTCTGTTTCAGTAATTGTTAAATTATTGATTCTTATTTCATTTATCGGAGTTGGATTTTATGGGATTTATTTACATCCCGAAAACCTAGACCAACTATCCCCAGAAAATTGGGAAGCACCTATACTACTTCTTTCTGGAGGAATGGTAATATTTGTTGCTTATGAGGGATTTGAATTAATCGCGAATTCAATCGCCGATTTAAAAAACAAGGAACAAAACACAGAAAAAGCTTATTTTGGTGCAGTTGGTTTTGTTGTTGTATTGTACATTTTAATCTCTGTTGTTACTGTAGGGTCTCTACAATTTAAGCAAATTGCCAGTGCTGAAGAATATGTTTTAGCTAAAGCAGCGGAACCCACTTTAGGGCAAATTGGATTTACCATTATTACAATTACAGCAATGATTTCGACTTTTTCGGCAATTAATGCTACAGTTTTAGGAAGCGGAAGAGTTAACTACGACATTGCAGAAGACAATGAGTTGCCAAAATATTTTTGCCACACGTTTTGGGGCAAGCCAATAGGTTTTATAATTACTGCACTTTTATCTATTCTTTTAGTCAATCTCTTTAATCTACAGAGTATTTCTACAGCTGGAAGTGCGGGATTTCTATTAATCTTCACAATTGTTAATTACATTGGATTTAAAAAACATAAAGAGTTACATTCTAATAAATTCATTCATTTATTTTCAGCTATACTTTGTGCATTGGCTTTTGTAACACTTTTGACCCAACAGTACACTAACAATAAAATTGGTGTTCTTACTGCGCTGGGAATAATATTTTTTTGTTTTCTACTCGAATTGATATACAAAAAATCTCTGCCCAACAAGCTGTATAAAACATAGCCAGGATTTCGTTAACTTTATAATCTCCCCACAAATCAAAACTCTGTCCCTACACTATTAAACGATTTAAACAAAACGGCTATATATCATTTACAATACCTTTAGCCTTCATTATAAAAAACACTCGAATACAAATTGAATGATAGAAAAGAAAAATATAATCGGAATTTGTGGAAGCGCCAGTCGAAATTCTGCAAACCTGTCAATACTTACATGGATAGCTGAATCGGTACAAACTGATTTAAATTTTGAGATTATAGATGATTTGACCCAATTACCACATTTTAAAACGGCACTGACCGACAAAAATGTACCTAAACAAATAGTTGATTTTCGGAACAAAATTTCTAATGCAGATGGAATAATCATATGTACACCGGAATATGTTTTCAGTATTCCGAGCGGTTTAAAAAATATGATTGAATGGTGCGTTTCAACAACTGTTTTCTCTGACAAACCAATTGGAATTATAACCGCCTCGGCAAGTGGAGAAAAAGGACACGAGGAACTGAAATTGATTATGGAAACAGTTCAAACTAAATTTACGGGCGATACTACCCTTTTAATCCAAGGAATAAAAGGAAAAGTAGGTAAGGATGGAGAAATATTGGACAAAAAAATCGAAACCGAATTAAAAAAATTTATTAAATCTTTTAACCAATTAACAGCTGTCAATTATGCTGAATAAAAGCGAATAAAATTATGATCTATATAACACAACTAATTTACATAATAGATGGGCAAGAAGATATTTTTAACCAATTTGAAAATATTGCGATTCCTACAATACTAAAATATAACGGTCGATTAACGTTGAGAATTAGACCGGATGAAAATTCTATAATTGAAAAAAGCATTGAAAGGCCGTATGAAATTCATTTGGTAGAGTTTGACACTCAACAAGATTTCGATAATTTCAAAAAAGATGAAGAGCGAAAAAAATTTTTGCATTTGAAGGAGCAATCAATTAAATCCTCCATTTTGATACAAGGAATAAAATTGTATAATGAAAAAAAAAACAGCAGGTCGGCGTTGGCTAATAATTATACCAGAAATATGAAAGTTAAATACAACGAACAGGAAAAGACTATAGAAATAAATGACGCACTACAAACTTCTTATTTAATTTTGGGGATTTTAATGCTCATAAATATATTCAATGCAGGTCTTAATTTATATAAGATGGATGATGGGCAATTGGAAATGATTGGTTATATCTGGATTTTAGTAGTTGCACTTTCCCTTGGAGTTCTGGCATACGGATTACTAAAAAAAACAGCAGACAATAAAATACCATTGAACCAAATAAAGCGATTAAAAGAAAAACAAGTCCTTGGAAGAAAAAGATTTAGCTTGGAGTTGAAAAATGGAAAATTAAGGGATTTGACAAAGTTGAATTCACAATCAGAAATTAACGAATTGAAAAGAATTTTTACGGATATTGGAATTGAAACTAATTGACCGATAAAAATAATAATTATCAAAACCTAATAGTAATGGGGACTTTAGGGTTTTAATGAAAGGTCTGCGTTTATTTATAAAGTCGCTAAATTGAAAATTACACGACAGCGAAATGTTCAATTTTCGCTTTGGAAAAGAAAAAATAAATCAAACCCGCCCAAATGCCCGCCTCAATAACAAAGTGGCACAGGTAACCTTTCGGTACGGGCGGTTAAAATAAAAAACTTTTGCTTCGGGCTATGGCGAAATGTGAAGAGTGTCCATACAGAAGGAGAAATTGGACATACCATAATCCAAGGAGGAAAATTTATTATTGTCAGCTTCGAGATCGGCATGGACGAATTTGAAAAATCTTGGACAGGACTATATTTGTGGATGAACCAAAATGGATATAAGAAAGCTGAAAGGGAACCTTTTGAAATGTATCACAACAATTTTAATGAACATCCTGAAAGTAAAGCAATCGTTGACTTTTACATACCAATCGAATAAAAAACGCTGTACAATAATACCAAACCTGCACAATACCACTTTGGATATTGTTAATAATTATGGAGAAAGGCGGGCAGGAAACACATGCTGTACGTGATGCTCTATTAAGGGAGAAACAAAAGGACTGCCTAACATCCCTACTCAACTTCAGAGTTATCGAAAATTTCCTCAATGGCCAATTCGAATAATTTCGACATTTTGAATGCTAATGGTAAGCTGGGATCAAACTTACCCTTCTCTATGGCATTAATCGTTTGGCGCGAAACCCCCAAAGAATCAGCAAGATCCGCTTGCGTCATATCTCTTTCTGCACGAAGTACTTTTAATTTATTTTTCATGAGTAGCGTTTTTTTCCTACGAATATTGCTATCATATAGGAGATACTGATCAACATCACCAAAAAGCCTATTTCCGCATCATTCGAGATGACATTCGCAATGTCCATTACCGAATAACTCAATCCTCCTACGATTCCAACACCTAAAGCAATGCCCATGGCATCCAATTGAATTTTCTTTTGAAGTTCATCAAGTACACTTAATTGTTTAATGTTTGCCCAGATCATACCTGCACCAAAAGCCGTATTAATTGCAATAGCTAGAATACTCCAGTTGGTGTTTTGCTCCCAGAGAAACTTTGGTCCAAAGGTTGCCATTGCCAAAGAGATTAACCATAATAGGGTCCACAATGCTAGATTCTTAGTAGCCTTTTTGATTTGTTCATTTTTCTTTTCGCTTTTCATTTGTCAATTGTATTTGATTATTTGTAAAGTTTATTTGATACAAAAATATAAAACTCTATTCAATATGACAAGTTTAGTTTACATTTTGTCATGTTAGCCATTCTTTTAGATTGAAAGGATACAGAATATGGTAGAAGAAACTGCCCACTTAATTAGTAGTGGAACTGTGATTATTTTTGATTGAACTTTATTCTAAGAAAAGTACATAACATCACCCCTACTCCACCGCCAAATCTTGCTTCTAATGATAAATGGTTCCAGTTGGCACTTCTATATTAAAATTTCATTTATCTTTAGCATACGCAGCGTTGTATAGTCCTTAAGCCCATACACCATTCATCAACAATTACTAAAATCAGAAACCAAAGTAATCCCATATATTGAAAAATTTTGCTATCATACTTTTACTTCTAATCACTATAGCTGCCCTGTTGTCGTCATGCCAAAACGATAAAACGCTTAATCAAATAAATACCGTCCAAGGGTCTATCAATGTGTCAGAATTGGGAATATCCTTAACTCACGAACACATAATGTCAAATTTCGGCAAAGAAATCGGTGAGGCTTCAAATTATGATAGCATTAAATTGTTCAATCAAGTTATCCCCTATTTAAAGCACTTAAAATCGTTCGGTGTTATTTCAATATTTGATTGTACCACTGAATATTTTGGGAGAAGAACCGACCTATTAAAGACGATATCAGATTCCTCAGGAGTTCAAATAATCACCAATACTGGGTTTTATGGAGCGGCGAATGACCGTTACATTCCAAGCTTTGCATATGATGCCAGTGCTGAATATATCTCAGAAATTTGGATTGATGAATTTGTAAACGGAATTAAAGGAACGCCCATTAAACCTGGATTTATCAAATTAGCTTTTGATGATGGTATGCCACCTTCCAATATTGACAAAAAACTGTTTGAAGCAGGATTACTTACCCACCTTAGTACAGGCTTGACATTGGCCGTGCATACAGGAACAAATATGGAAGCCGTAAAACTACAGACTAAACTTCTTAGGGAATCCAACATTCATCCCAGTGCATGGATTTGGACGCATGCCAGCAAAGTTGAAAATGATGAAATATTGATTGATCATGCTCTAAAGGGAGCTTGGATTTCACTTGATGGCGTCAATGAAAACAATACCAGCGAATACATAAAAAGAATCATGCTATTCAAGCAAAAAAAATTACTGAATAAGATATTATTATCTCATGATGGAAATAGTTTTCGAAATGGCGGCGACATGAAAAGATTTGAGGCAATTTTTGAAAATTTAATCCCTGAAATGCTTAATAATGGATTTACGGATGAGGATATTGATCAGATTATGGTAAGAAATCCAAAAGAAGCTTTTTGTATTAAAATAAGAAGAACCAACGATGTATGACGTTCATAAGGGGTAATTACCGCTAAGCCGTTTGCACCTGCGTTATGACGTGCCCTTTAGAAACAGTAAGTTAACAATCAATGAACAAAGAATTAACCACCCCAGAAAGGAAAAAGCTATTTGATAAAATCTTTAAAGAAAAAATAGTTCCATTATTCAATAATTATGGATATTGCTTACATACAAAAACCTCGAAAAGATTGTTTAAAAACTTGGAAAACAAACTCTCTGTTTTTGTTTTTCTTGAATATAAAAACCGATTTGGATGTTACGATATTGCTATTGCATACTTTGATGAAGAAATTGGAAAAGTCTATGACGACAATTATTTAGCTTTAGTAAATGGAATGAATCCAAGTTTTAAAGGGGAAAATGCGGAAGAACTCAATTTGTCGGTTGATAATTGGATATTAGAAATGAAATCGACCGTTTTTCCTTTTATTGAAAACCATGGTACACATAAATCAATATTAGAATCCGATCAATTTTATATTTCCAAGGCCAGAGCAAATAAAATTGAAGAACGCTTGAAAGAAACTACTAAAAATGACATAATATGAACATTAAAAAATTAAAAATCTCGATTTCGGCTTGTATATTAAGCCTATTTACTATTGTTTCCTGCAATAAAGATGACGACAACCCTAGCAAGAATACGCAAACTATAGTACAAACCAATGTTCAAAGTGGAACTTGGAGAATAACAAAATTTATAGACTCTGGAACAGATGAAACAAATGATTTCACAGGTTACAACTTCACCTTTAATAGTTCTGGTGTTTTGAATGCAAATAATGGAACTATTAACTATGATGGTGCATGGAGTGTAACAGACAGTAACAGCAATGATGATAGTGAAGATGATTTAGACTTCAATATAAATTTCAACTTGACCAATGATTTTGAAGATTTAAATGACGATTGGGATTTTATCTCGCAATCACCTACCAAAATTGAACTTATAGACGTTAGTGGTGGAAATGGAGGAACTGATTATTTAACATTCGAGAAGAATTAAAGTTAAAAATTGACCTCCAAACTACTTAATTCAGTATAATTAAAAATATTGCTTTAGCACTATTAAAGGGACTTGCGGGATTTTTTGGAAATTCTTTTGCCTTCATTCCGGTGATAATCAGATCTACAATTATTTCAGACCGCATCGAATTATAGCCTAAATGTTTTAGGAAATTATTAAATATGAAAAGAATACTAATAGCATTGTTATTCATGGCCCTTTACAATTCGACAAGGGCACAATCCGAACACATTGGAACCGAACTTATAAATGCCATTATATGGCGTTATCAGCCGACAATAAATGTAATGACCCAAAAAGGTTGGGATCATTCAAATAGTATTATCCTTCATGGAATGGAAAAGATATACTTGCAGAACAAGGATCCCAAATATCTGGCATATATAAAGAAATTTGTTGATGATTTTGTTGATGAAAACGGATTTATAACCGATTTAAAAACTGAGTTGGATGGAATTCAACCGGGTGTCCTGTGCTTATTTCTTTATCAGGAAACGGGAGAATTAAAGTATAAGCATGCAGCAACTCAATTAAAGGATTATCTTTTTGATTCTTCTTTTTTTAAAACAACACCTGAAGGTGGATATTGGCATAAAAACAATGACCATTACAACGGTGTTATGACCATAGATGGCACTTATATGATAAGCCCTTTTCTTATAAAATATGGCACCTTATTCCAAGATAGTTTATGCATCGAAACCGGTATAAGGCAGACTTTATTAGTCGCCTCAAAAACCTTTAATATAGAAACCAACTTACCTTACCACGGCTGGGACTCTAATAAAGATAAAGAGTGGGCCAATCCAATAACCGGTTCTTCTCCTGAAATATGGAGTAGAAGTATTGGTTGGTTTTCAATGGCTTTAATAGATATGTTGGAATACATTCCGAACTCACATAAAGATTATGATAAAATCCTTTATCTATATCAACATTTATCCAAAGGAATCAAAGAAAATCAAAACAATGACGGTATGTGGTATCAATTAGTAATGCGTAACAATTTAACCGACAATTATCCCGAAACAAGTGGTAGCGGTATGATTATATACGCTTTAAAAAAAGGAATGAACATGGGGCTTTTAAATGAAGGGTATAAAGAAACCATTGACAAAGGATGGACGTCTTTAAAGACTTTTTAAGTCATCTTCTGATGGATACCTGATGGTGAATTCGTTCTGTCCAGGTATGGGTATTCAAAAAAGTGCCATTGATTACTTAGCCGTCCGCCCAGTGAGTAGTCCCTCTTCTGATGAGAAGCAACATCCCCATGGATATTGTGCAGTTTTGATGGCGGCATCAGTAATGAGTTACAATAAATAACTGGCAGGTTGGTAGTAGAAGCCTACTTACCTTAAACAATGTAATTTGAGAGTAATGGCAAAACGGACTTTAAGAGATTTGAGGACAAAATACCTGAAAAATGAACAACAATTGACCGCCTAGATACCAACTAAGGTTTTGGTCCCAGACTACTAACTTAAAAGACGGTTCCAATCAAGACCTCCTAAACGTAATACTGGCTTAGAGTTTAATCTAGAACTTTTTCTATATTTATATGCTTGCAAAATCCTACTGATTTTGCTTTTAAAATAACACATAAAAAGGTATAGATTTGCTAGGTGTAAGACAAAAGGTAAGCGCATCTTCCCTCCCGCACTACCCATAGCTCCAATCCTTGTGTAGCATTGGAATACGAGTAAAAATAAAATGAACGAATTATACCATTATTTTAATACCATTTCGCCTATTCAAGAGAGTACTTGGAATGTAATAAAAAATATTTTTAGCGAGCATACCTTAAAAAAAGGGGAGTATTTTGTTAAGGGGGGTGAAATTGCAAAACAAATGGGATTTCTTAAACATGGTGTCATTAGAGCTTTTTACCGCAATCTTGAAGGCGTAGAATACAATAAACACTTCTTTACAAAAAACAATATGGTCGGTGGCTATTCCTCCTTGGTGACCAACCTGCCAAACACTATATATCAACAAGCCTTAACAGATTGTACCTTGCTGATAGGTGACTACCAAAAAATAACCGATATATTGGATAAGCATCAAGATTTGGAAAGACTTCTAAGAAAGATTGCTGAAAGCTATTTTGTTGACAAAGAAAAACGCGAATTAGAAATTGTATTATTGGAAGCCAATAAACGTTATGAAATTTTTCAAAGAGAATTTCCGCAATTGGAACAACTAATTCCCCAATACCATATCGCTTCGTATTTAGGTATCACACCAACCCAATTAAGCAGAATAAGAAGCCAAAATAGTAAAGCTTAATTTTCTTTACATATGTAAATGTGCACCTGCATAAGGTGCGTTTACTTTGTTGTGTTATAAAACACTAAAAACAAAGTAATGAAAAATAATAAAATCACTTTTACCAATCCAAAAGGCCTATTTGACCCTACAAACAATGGATTTTCCCATATCGTAAAGATTCCAATGGGCAAAGAGCTTTACTTCTTTTCTGGACAATGGGCATCGGATGATAAGGGTCAACTTGCATCCCGTGACTTTGAAGCACAGGTTTACAAAACAGTATCCAATATTAAAACTGTGATGGAAGTAGTTGGAATAACGCTAAATGATGTTGTTAAACAAACCGTCTATATAGCAGATTTCACATTGGAAAAAAAGAACATTTTAATAAAAGTGGCTTCCAAAGAATGGAAAACAGAAAATTATCCCACAAGTACTATTGTTCCAGTATCATTATTGGCAACTGCAAAAGACTGTTTAATAGAAATTGAATTCATTGCTGCCAAATAAAATATAATGAACATATTAAAATTTATAATTACCGTACTTATGATCACAAATATTTCTCTTTCTGCACAAAGCAAAAAAATACTATTCGTACTGAGTGCTGAAGACACATTGCAATTAAACAAAGGCGAAAAATTGCGACAAACCGGGGTTTTTCTAAATGAGTTTTATCTCGCATATAAATCGGTAACTGAAGCTGGTTATTTGGTGGATTTTGCCGCCCCAAATGGAATTGTTGCAACAATTGATATAGAAAGCATAAACGACAAGTATTGGAAAAACAATTTGGACGGGAAAGAGGATGCTTTAACTTTTACCAGAAGCAACAGTTCATTTAACAATCCAAAAACCCTTGAAAAAGCTATTGAAAATAAATCCGATTACATAGGTTTGATAATTCCAGGTGGACAAGGTTTAATGATTGATTTATTTAAGGATAAAAACATCCCTATTTTACTCAAATACTTCGCAAAAGAGAATAAACCAACAGGACTTATTTGCCACGCACCAAGTCTTATATTGACCATACCAAAAGAAGAAAACCCATACATTGGATTTAAAGTTAATTCAGTCTCGCCATTTGAGGAATTTGTTATTGAGCGTTTCATTATGAAAGGTAAACCGGAAAACAGAAAAATAGGGAAAAGATTGAGAAAATTGGGACTAAAATATAGACGTAAATTGCCAAAGTCAAACTTTGCCATAAAAGACAGAAATTTAGTAACCAGTCAAAATCCTTTTTCGGGAAATGCTTTTAACAAACTGTATTTAGAAGCACTGACAGAATATTTGGAAGAGGGACTAACAAAAGGAAGTAGAACCAAATAAGAGAAGCCTAAAACACAACTGGGAGCAATCTAAATAACAATAGCGGCTTTGGTTCTTAATCGAAGTCGCTTTTTTTTTTATAATTACATCAGTATTAAAACGAAAGCTTTGCCTATAAAACATGCTACTGTTATTATACGAGTACCTTATGTACCCTTGCCTTTTTAAAAAATCAATTTTTTACAGATTTTCGACCATGCCTTTTCGCCAATAATAGATCGCAAAAATTGTCGCCGTAATCGGGAGCATCATTCCGTATTCATCCATCCAAAAAGCACTGCTTACGTTTGCAGACGTCAATGAAGTAAATATCTTCTGTATAAAAATATTATGAACCGAATGAAAAAGAACCTAAGGCCATAAACTATTTGATTTGAAAGTATAGTAGGTTAAAATAACCGACATTCCCAATATCAATATTGTAAACGAAGAAATATGGAATATAACATTGCCACTTCCCTTATAGATCAGAAAAATAATGGGCCAATGCCAAATTGACCAAATCAAGCCACTAATTATGGATACCCCCTAGAATTAGGTACTAGTTTAAATACAAATTGTTTTCGCCCATTCTTCGGAAATTGTCTTGAATACTATAAAAGGCATGAGCCTGCCTCGCCATCAGTCAGGCGTGACTTTCACGCCAGCGGTGAACCTTCTACAAATAAGGCCCTTTTAATAGGTTTTGGTGGAATCAATTTCTGTATCTAATTTCTTCATTGTTTCTTTTGCCCAGTCGGCAATGTGTTGGTATTGTTTATCGGTCAGGTTGGCTTCATCATGTAACCACAGGTAAGATTTAAGCGGCATGGTTTTCTTTTTCATGACTAAGTGAAGGGATTCGAATTTCTTGACCGCTGTATCCGGGGAATAAGTGGCAAATTCGGAAAAGTTCAAAGCCTTTTTGGCCTTCGTGATATGGCTATTCATCCACCAACTTACAGGTTGTATATTATAATACCAGGGATAATTTTCGGTATAATTTGAATGGCAATTATAGCAAGCGCCATATAAATGCATTTGGATATCCATGGGCACCTCATACTTATCGGTGATGTCCACCTCGGTATCAGTGTCCACATAATTTTTAGCAGGATTAAATATTGGGATTTGGAGAAGCAGGAATACCACAATTAGCGCAAGGACCATCTTTAACCTAGGATTCATAATTTCATGTTCGAAAAAAATGATATTTTCAATAAAAATAGACCATAAATGCTTTGGCCATTGGGCTAAACTAAAAATTATTTAGACTTTTTAGGAAACAATTCCGGACAATCCCTAATATTTTCCTTACAACTATTCTAATTTCTGCCATTTTAATTGTACTTTTAGAAGTAGACCGTTTAACAAAATCATATACTATGAAACATACAAAAACTCCTTATTTTGGATTACTATTAACGGCTTTTCTTTTTGTTTTCTCCACCAATGCTTTTGCTCAAAGCAGTGAAACTATCAAAGGAGAAGTTTTGGACATGTCTTGTTATGTAACGCAGGATGCTACCGGACAAGGCCACAAAAAATGTGCCCAAGCCTGTTTGGATAAAGGATTACCTGCCGGAATTCTCAGTGAAGACGGAATGGTGTACCTTTTGGTAGAAGACCACAGCGCCTCCGATGCCTATAAACAAGTAATTGCACACGCTGCTGAAAAGGTTGAAGTAACCGGAAAAGTGGTTGACAAAAATGGTGTAAAATCTATAGTGGTAGAAAAAGTTACGGTAAAAGGATAAACCACAAATCTTTTTAAACTTATTCAAAAGCAGTTATTTTAAATAACTGCTTTTTTTTATGTCAATATTTTTTCCATTGTCTTATTTTTCCCAGCTAGCGTGAGCGGTGGGTTACGGCTGAACAGTCCATACTTCGTTGGACCGTCGCTCAAACGTATCTGGCACGAACCGAAGGCTGCAACAAAAAGGAAAAACCTAAATATTTTCAATGAAATAATATACTTTTAAGAAATGATTTTGAACAAATCTATAATTAAATAGAATTATAAAACATGGCTTTTTTTAGAAAGAAAACAAGAGAACCTCTTCCCATCCAAGTAAAAGGAAAACAATTAAACTGTGGTGTTTGTGGGAATGACCATTTTTTTAATAAACGTATTCAATTGAATACTTCTATATTCACTTTCCTCAATATTGATTGGCTGAACAAAAATGCGACTTGCTTTGTATGTAGCAATTGTACCCACATAATATGGTTTGAGAGCTAATAAGCCCCCCACTAGTGTGAACTTCAGCGGGGGTAATCCATGGCAAGCATCCGTCCGCATCTGTATATCCAAATTATGGGCACCATCCTATAATTTTCTACTATACCATTTAGAGAGGCCGGCCCACTTCTAATCGGTTCCCGACAAGAACCGGAAATTGTAATTTTCTCCCCCTTCATATACTGCTGGAGCGTTCCCAAAAATTTAACGCAACCAATAGGTAAATACAATATCTACTTAAAAAAAGATTATGAAAAACACAATTTACCTCATTCTATTATTTTCAATCAGCTTCTTAATATTTTCCTGCTCCAACGATGATGACATAAACTATCAAAATGATTTTGAAAACAGTCAGGAAGCATGGTTGGATTTTAAGGCATCATCCAATAATTCCTATAAGTATGTGGTATCCAGTGGATCTATTTTGATACCTTATGGGTGGGAAACAACTATTACAGTTTCAAATGGGGTAATTATAGAAAGGGCTTTTAAATACACCTCCGGAGCAGAAGAATTTGTACCTGTAGACCAATTGGAATGGACCGAGAATGAAAATGAAATTAATAGTGCCGAACATCTATATACCAGTGCCTATACTGCAGTAACCTTAGATGAAATATATGTCAAAGCCAAACAGGAATGGTTAATAAAAAGGAAAGGTTCCACAACATACTTTGAATCGGAAAACAATGGATTAATCTCTACTTGCGGCTATGTTGAAAAAGGATGTATGGACGACTGCTTTAATGGAATTACACTCAAAAGTATAGTAGCTTTATAAAATTGACTTACTAAAAAAATAAATGATAAGCTAAAAGAAGGTTTCATGAATACCTTATTCCAAAATAATGTGAGCTGGATCTATTTTAAATTATTGATGAGTTGTTTAGGGTAATATTGTCCGGTGCAGCAGTCGAGACATAATTTTAATGATATAAGTGTCCAATACTTCTCGACTGCGGCTGAGTGGCGGAAGACAGGCCCGAGGAAGCATAAACATCGACTTTAATTAATTGATGGGCAATTTTCCAAAAGGAAACCACAGAATTAACTATCTTAGGACTACCTGCCATAGTTCCAGGAGGTTTGGAGAGGACTTAAGCGGTCGTACCACCTTATAATCAATCTTTACCTAAGTGCAATGAGCGTTAAATTTGATTCCAAAAACATATATAACTTCGCCAACTTTCTACTTGGGCTCCTTATCGTACTTTCTTTAGTTCAGATTATTGTTCAGGCCCTGGCTGGATTACGGTTTACTTTATTTAGCCCATATTTTGAGCCGTGGATTATTTTACTCACTATAGTCTCCCTTGCGGTAATGCTGGTGCTTCTTTGGTATTTGCGTATTAAAAACTATAGGATTGCTTTTATAGCTTTTTTAATCTCTTCTATAACCTCAGTGGCCTATACCCTATTGGCGTACCTGGCCCTATGGAATAGAGATTTGGTGAAGTTGGTTCCATGGGCATTTGTAATACTCCTATGCACTGGAATTATTTATTCGGTAAGCCTTTTTACGTCAAAGACAAGACATAAACGCTGGTTGTTCTGGGTAGGAGCTATCGGGTTCCCTTTAGAGCTCCTTTTAATAGTATTGCAGTTCTGGGCTATGAATACTGAAAATGAGGCTATTCCCCTTATTATAGGCAAGGTTTCGCTGTGGATATTAGTGCTGATTAATCTCAACAACATCTTCTATATATTGAACTTTAAAGAGGAGATAGATATATTGAAAAACGAAGCTAAGGAAGGACCCTCCAAATTATTGACCGGTATACGTGTCGGACTGGGCATTGTGTCCCTAATTGCAGTTTTCCTTGTTTTGCCTATTGGCTTCTCCGAATATGCTTATGAGAAGGGAAAAGTTGCCAGATCCAAACTAATGGTTGGGGATTTTGAAGCCAAAATCTATGTAAACGCCCAAAATGACACCCTCCGGTACCGCTTGTTAATACCAAAAAATTACGAAAGCAACAAGGAATATCCATTGGTAGTCAACTTACATAACGGTGGGGGTGTAGGAACGGACAACTGGATCCAATTGGATGCCACCACCACCGCCCAACTATTGTCTACTGCCGAGAATCGTGAAAAATATCCTGCTTTTATATTTTTGCCCCAGAGTCCTACAAACAGCGGTTTTGGTGGAATTACAGATGACCCGGGCGTTTCTGGCCTGGTATTCGAGGCTATGGACCAACTGGAAAAGGAATACAGTATTGATGTAAAACGACGCTACGTGGTAGGAATGTCTACCGGGGGTTACGGTACTTGGTATTTTATTGGACATAAACCGGAAAAATTTGCTGCGGCCATACCTATCTGCGGAGGAGGGGATCCAAGCTTGGCAGCCAAAATGACCCATATTCCAATCTGGGCATTTCATGGTAAAGCGGATAAAGCCGTACCGGTGCAATTGACACAAAACATGATCAAGGCCATAAGGGAAGCTGGCGGAAGCCCAAAATATACCGAATTCGCGGCAGGTCATCTTATTTGGGGTGAGATTAAAAGTACCCCTGGATACTTGGACTGGCTATTTGCCCAAAAAAGGACTGATTAATGGAGAAAGTGCCCATAAGCAATATCGTATCCAGTTAGAAGCAAATGCGTAAAAAGTCAATAGGAATTTCATTGCACACATATAAAATAATTAAAGTTGGACCTCTGGACTTATAGAATATAGGACAGAATATACTGAATTAAATGGCTGAAGTTTATTTTGGATTCTCCTTTTTAGCGGGATAAAATAAAATTATTCCAGAAAAGGTTCTTTGCCTCCTTAATGCGTATAGTTCCACCTATTTTAATCCTTTATAATAAAAATATTTTATGAAAAAAATATTCATTTATGTGCCAATTCTAATACTGACGGCACAATTTTCCTATTCTCAGGCTATAATCAACAACTTCAAGTGGCCTGAAAATATAAAAGCCGCTGTATGTCTAACCTTTGATGATGGTCTAGATTCCCATCTGGATAACGCCATACCTTTATTGGACTCTTTAAATGTAAAAGCCACTTTTTACTGTCCCGGAAATAAAGAATCTTTACATAATCGAACTTCTGAATGGAAAAAGATAGTTGAAAACGGACATGAACTTGGCAACCATTCCCTCTTTCATCCTTGTGATGGTAGGTTATTTGATTGGGTCACCCCAGAATATGACCTAAACAATTATACTTTGGAACAAATACGTATGGAATTATATACGGCCAACACCCTACTAAAAGCTGTTGATGGAAAAACCCTTAGAACTTATGGCTATACCTGCTCCAACTTTAAAGTACAGGGAGACACTACCTACGTAGATGTGGTAAAAGAACTATTTTCAGCAGCTAGAAGCGATGGGCCCATTCCGGACACGATGGAAAATATTGACATTAATTTTATGCCAAGTTGGTATGTAGATAGTCATACGGGGAAAGAATTGATTGATTATGTAAAAGTGGCAAGAGAAAAAGGGACTATTGCCACTTTTATGTTTCATAGTGTTGGAGGTGGTTACTTAAACGTATCCAATGAGGCTTTAAGGGAATTATTAATTTACCTTAAAGAAAATGAACAAGATTATTGGGTAGATACCTTTTATAATGTTACTGCCTATATCTCAAACCAAACCGTGAATCCTAAATAAATTACAGCGGTAAGAACACTTAAAGGTTTACAACCTTTATTTATATAGAAAGTTGAATTTTTGTGTCCGAGGCTTTTCCTTCGGGAAAACAGAAACAAGCAAACAAAACAATTCCTATAAGGCACACCTAAAACAGCAATTTTTTAAAGGCGGCATAAAGCACGGTTATTCTTTCAGTTTCAAAAATCGTTCAGCATTGTTATAGAATATATCTTCTTTGTCTATTTCTGTCAAAAAGTCAAGGCTATTGAGAAAATCAACTGATTTGCCAATAGCGTATGGCCATTTCATTGGATCAGAACCAAATATCACCCTGTCCAGGTAACCTGCGTGTTTAGCGTTTCTCAAAAAGTCTGTTACATACCTCTGTGTAAGTGGTTCTACCCATAACATTGCTGCGATATCCGAATATAGCTGGGGGTAATAGGCCATTAATCTCTGTGCATGTTCGTGCCAATCTTCACCTGAGTGCATTAGATTAGGTCAGCTGAAAATCCTCATCTACTATACGTCTAAAAAGCGTATTTTTAATCTACATTTCATTTTTACCGTGGGAATAAACCGAGATAAATATCTAAAAGCTAACCAAAGCATCTATTGATTGCTGCGTGCCCGTTTCTATAGATTGTACAGCGGCAATACCCACCAAACTTGCTAACAGCCCGGAACGCGAACCGGCAATCTGGCTGCCACCTTCCGCTGGGTCGGTAAGGAATAATTTGTTCCGTAATTTGTCGTCGGCACCACCATGATCACCATCTGCCGAACTTAATCCATAAGCTTGGCTCTCTCCGAAATTTTTAGTGATCCTGAACTCAAAGGAGTCTGCTACCTCCCAAGGTTGGTTTTGGTAGGTACGTACATCCAAACGGCCCTTTTCACAGTTGAATGCAATACGTTGGCCTTCATAAGGCATGAAAGCATTGAGGGAATAACTCAGCAATACGTCATTGGCATATTTTACTTCTACGGTCATGCTATCGTAAGTATCTATGGCCTCGTCCCAAACACAGCCATCACGCAAATATCCGTCCTCAGATTCTCCTTCCAGATAAAGTCCTTTGTCCCTGGTCGTATTAATATCCCAATAAAAATCACAGGAATCCTTGAAGGAACAGGTTCTACAGTTTGTACCACGGAAAGCATTGTTCTTCCCGTAATACCCCACCTTGCCAAAGGCGCTCACCAATTTAGGGTCAGAACCCAACCACCAGTTCATCTGATCGAAATGATGGGATGCCTTGTGCACCAATAGACTCCCGGAGAACTTCTTTTTTCCATGCCATCTTCGGAAATAGGAAGCCCCATGATGGATATCCAAAAATTCATGATACTCAGCGGAGATTACCCTGCCCAATTCACCGGAATCGAGTATTCTTTTGATTTCCTCCGATTCGTTTCCGAAGCGGGCATTGAATGTTGTTGTTATGCTTTTCCCGGTACGCTTTTCGGCATCAATGATTCGTTGGGCTTGCAGGGCATCTGTTACCAAAGGTTTTTCACTGATGACGTCGCAACCAAGTTCCATGGCACGGATTATATATTTTTCGTGGAAACAGTCTGTCGTAGTCACGATGACCGTATCGGGCCTCGTAACCTTTATCATTTTATCAAAATCGGAAGCGTTATATATGGGAGCTTGTGTTCCAATGTAATTTTGGGCAAAGGCCATGCGTTTGTTATTGCTGTCGCAAAGGGCCACGAGTTCAACATGGTCCCTATATCTTTCCACAATAGGTCTGGCCCATGCATTGCTACCACGGGTACCGGTACCTACCAAGGCAATTCTTTTTTTTGCATTGGCAAAAGGAACACGTTCCCATGCAGCACTTGGTAAAGGCATCAAGAGAGGGGCTGCTGCGGCCAGACCCGTTTTTTTGATGAAATTCCTTCTGCCAATATCATTATTGTTCTTCATATTATGACTTTTATAAAATTGTTTATTTCGCCAACCAGCTATCGAACCAGGTGAATGCATCGTTTTGCATCTGGATATCAAATTTATGCGGGCCGTCATAGAATTTCCCCTTATACCTGTCGGTATGGCCCGCTTTGGAAAAGACCGAAGCGAGTATTTCATCGGCCTTTTTCATTTCGGGCAAAGTGTAAAGTTGATCATGGTTATTGCTCTGCACCATGGTTGGTAGTGGTACCCGTAGTCCTAAAATCTCAGGAAAATCTAGGTAATTAGCCAAGCCCGGTGCATAGGTCATCCAGGTGTGGGTGTAGGACTTGTTCAGTAAAAAATCTTTCCACGTAGTCATAAAACCAACACATACCGCACATTTTATCCGAGTATCCATCCCCCCCAAAAAAACAGTACGGAGACCCCCTCCTGAAAGTCCACCGCAACCGATACGTTCAGAGTCAACATCCTTTCTTGCGCTAAGGATATCCAAAGCAATCCGGTCTTCGGCCAAAACCATTCCAGTGTACGAGGTGCCAGCGCTCAAAAGGGATTTCGCCATAACGTCTTCATGGTGGCTGGCCCATATGTTATAGGCTTCTATGTTCCTGACATCTTCGGGATTTTCATCGGTACGCCCATCCGCCTTCAACGGTCCCCATTCAATACCCGCCATATCTTCATAGAACACCCGCCGGCTGGCAAAAGAAAAGGCGTCATGTACCAGAACGGCATAACCTCTTTTGGCTATCTCGTTCGCCCATGCCCTGCCTTCATAATCGCTATTTTGATGCGCTTCCATTAGCGGATGCTGGTTATCTGAAGTCTTAGTTATTTTTCTTTTGCCAAAGTATTTTTTACCGGCATGGTCGTGTAGGGCCAAAATAGCGGGCAACTTCCCTTCACTGTTTTCGGGTTTCAAGAAAATAGCTTCAACAGGTCTTCCATAAGGCAATTGCCAAGTTAGTTCCTCAATTTCAAGTCCGTCGTAAATGTATTTCCTTTTAATGGTCACTACAATAGAATCTTTTATCAAAGGCTGTGCTATCTGTTCTTCCGCCTTGGCATATGCGCTGGGTTTCCAATCTTCTATTTTGGACCAAAATTCATTTCTGAACGACAACTTGGGCGGATCTTGCATTTGCGAAGCCACCCAAGGGCCGTATTGGCCTATAAGGCTTTTCGGTAGTTCAGTATTCATAGGGATAGGTTTTATGGTTGGTGCCATGTTTTTAAATGTGGCGGTAAGTGTGCTGGGCATGAGTGGCAAACCCACTGTTGCCAGCGCTGTCTTGGATAAAAAGGCTCTTCTTGAACCATCAATTTCGGCATCCGCATTTTTGGACTTTTTCATATTCTACTGTATTTAAAGGAACCCATTTCAAAATAATTGCCGTGAAACAAAACAGCAAGTACCGGGACATTAAAAGTCAAGGACAAATGAGACTATCCTATCGGGTAACGCAACTCAAAACTTGTCTAAGAACCATCAGCTTTCCTGAGATCTATGTTAAAAATTATTCTACATAAATTTCCTGCTACCACTACATTTTCGGGAATGTCTATTGTTATAACCTTACCTCATAGAATACCAGTATAATTCGCTTTAGCTACTTCAATATTAAAATTTTCCGTACTTGCTATGCACTCTTTATGACACTACCAAGATTGGGTTAAGTTCGGTAAAAAAAGTTACATAGTCAAATTTTATGCAAGCACTACAGGAGTTGAAATAGAGCTCTATTTTTGCTATGAAAATGGACCCCTACAGATATCATTTTACTTAATCAGAAATCAGTGCCGGATTATGGAGAATTGGCAATTAGGTGATTTTTAGTAGATTTGAAATGTAGACCAGGGCCAATCCGAAAATGGACTGGCACAAACTATGACTAGGGTTTTAAAAAAAACTAATTATAATTACCCAAATTAATCTTATGCCAGAAATGAATAAAAAGGTAGCCTTAAAAATAATGTTAATCCTACTTGGAATAATTTTGATTTTTCACTTTTTAATTTTTACGGAACAAATACCTTATGATAAAGTTTGGGCGGGTAAACTAAATTCTGTTGAGGAAATGAAAACCTTTGAAATATTCTCCATCCTGATTAATCTCTTTATGATGGCCATATTATATAGTAAACACAAACTGGTAAAGAGTGGAAAGGGGAACAAAGCTATTGATCTGTTCATTTGGGCATTTGTGGTCCTTTTTGCCGTGAATACCATAGGCAACCTATTCTCCAAGAGTATGATAGAATTAATATTTGGAACTTTTCTAACCTTCGTCTCATCCGTTCTATGTTTTATTATAGTTAAAAAAGAGAAAACAGCAACACAGCGGTAGCCATAGTCGGCTACTTTCCTATTATACCCATGGGTGTTTTTTATGCCTGATGTAAATATTACCAAATACACTTCACCCAATGCTGCGTGTATTGATAAACCCAATCCTTAAAAAAAGAGGGCCATTGAGCCCTCCTTTTTTTATACTTGAAATAGAATTGGATTATACTAGTCCTCTTCCCCGTCCAAGACTGCTTCGGGCAGAGCAACTTCGTTTTCCACTCCATTCAATTCCTCTTCCGATTCTATAGTTTCCAGAACTGAAGACTTTATGGCATTAAACTTTTCCAATTCTTCCAGGTCTCCTTCTTCCCCAGAAAAATAAGGAAATACATCCATTATTGGGGACTCGGAAATAACGGGAATGCTGTAATCGCCCATGGTACCTTTCATCGCCTTAATGGTGTTATCATAGGCTTCCTTAACATCATTGGCCTGTACCAACAAGTAGATGTTGGTTTTTCTCTCCTTACCGCTTTTTTCATCGAATGCGATAAGCGCCACTTTTGATTTAAACCATCGATCTGAATTTTCAAAAGGATGTACCTCTGAGAAATTGGCAACTTTTATATTTGTAATCAAGAATTCTTCACTAGTATAAGCGGCCATCTCCTCATTTATTCTACTCTCCGCTTCGGTATACGATATCGCATCCAACAAATAAGTTTCTGTAGTTACTTTCTGTTCTCCAGTTTCATGTATTTTTCTATATTTCACTTTGCACTCGTACCAAGTCTGACTCATATTTATTTTTTTTAAGGATGCCAAAAATAGGCCTTAAAGAAAAAATTACCTTCCCATTCACAAAATAGATATTCACAATTTCTGAATATTTTCATGATGGTCCGTTCAATTTAGGGATGACAATTTCAGGGATATAAATTAATGGTTGATCTAACTGGCCATCGCTCAACACTCTATAAAAAATAGATAACTAATTTTCAATCAAAAAAGACTTATGGGGCAATCGTTTCATTTATTTTATTGATTAAGACCATAATCATTATTTAAAATAACCGAAGTTGAACAAAGACATCATAAAAAGTAATTCAATATCTTCATTTAAATATTCCACAGAAAAACCCCAGCGATCCATTATCTTTAATCCAGCGTGAATTTGGTCCGGTCATGTTGTACACCCCGTTCATTTTAACTTAGGATCAGGTGTACACTGGCAAATGGCATTGGAATAAACTTATTTATTAAAAAAAAACTAAACTGCAGTTGATTATGAAAATGATTGCCCAAGTTTTATTCTTACTCTCGGTGTTAGCGCCGTTTTACCAATGTGAAGGCCAGAATACTAGTGAAAACACCAATTACACCTTTAAAAATGGTGATCGCCACGGAATAGGGAAATGGTATAAGGGACGGGAAATCGCCCAGGTAATGGGGTTTCAGGGAATGCAATGGTTAGATCGTCCCGAACGTGAGAAGGAGGAAAACACCACTACTCTTCTGCTAAACATGAAAATTACCAATACGGAGGTTATAGCCGATATTGGTGCTGGATCCGGTTATCATGTTTTCCTGATGGCTCCAAAAGCGAAGAATGGGCTTATATATGCGGTTGATATCCAGGATGGGATGCTGGCCGAAATCACTAAGCGTAAAGAAGAAGGAGGTCTTAAAAATATAAAAGTCGTTAAGGGAAGTGAAAAAAGTGTAAACCTACCAGAAAATTCGGTGGACAAGGTGTTGCTGGTAGACGTTTACCATGAGTTTAATTTTCCTGTGGAAGTCTTGGCGTCCATTAAAACGGCAATGCGGGCAAATGGCAAACTGTTTTTGATCGAGTACCGCGGGGAAGATGACAATGTACCTATAAAAACACTTCATAAAATGACGGAAGCGCAAGCGGTGAAGGAAATGAAAGCAGCCGGTTTGAAACTAGAGCGCAACATAGATAACCTTCCTTGGCAACACTGTATGGTTTTTGTAAAGAATTGATTATAAAGTATGGCCAACTATGAATATGGCGTTACCCCTGCCCTAGCCTGTACATGAATATGTTTCCAAAGCCATTCAATTTGGAAATAATGTAAGGAGGCATCTTCAATTTGGTTTTAATTTTAGGGCACTTCAAATGAACTTTTTTTTCCAACAATTTACTATCTTCAAAGGATTATAAAAGGTCTAGAAATCAAAAAAATAACGCGAATTAAAACCCACTCAAATGAAACGGACATTTTCTGTAGTAGTATTAATGTTTATTGTTTTTAATTGCTTTGCCGTGGATACGGCACCAACGAATCTACCCAACCCTTTTATGGGAATGTGGGGCCTTGACATTGAAGGTGGAGGTGCAGGTTGGCTCAACGTACACGAGGACCAAGGCTTCTTGGACGCCGAACTATTGTGGATCGGCGGTAGTGTAGTTCCGGTGTCCAACGTTTACCTAGTAGACGAAAATACGCTGGTGGTTACCCGTACCAACCAGGTTAAAAGAAGTGCTGATCGCAGCCATACGGTAACCTACACTTTGGAGGTCAAAAAAATGGGAGATGCCCTGGAAGGTACCATGAGTGGACCAAATAGGGACGGAAACGGGGTGTCCGTCAAAAATTTTACAGGGAAGCGTATGCCGTCCATGCCCAATGCACCTGACCTGTCCAAAGTAAAATATGACAAACCAATTAAATTGTTCAATGGAAAGGATTTAAGTGGTTGGAAATTGATCGATTC
>TARA_R110000868_G_scaffold102142_2_pt1 | contig 32550 bp, 28 predicted proteins | sample TARA_R110000868 | Tara Oceans TARA_R110000868 (sample SAMEA4397489) | marine metagenome | biome: Polar Biome; feature: [SRF] surface water layer (ENVO:00010504); material: water (ENVO:00002006), including particulate matter (ENVO:01000060) such as... | depth 5 m | reverse complement strand
TGTTCCATGTGTTTAACGTCCTCGCAAATAAAGACTCGGAGTACACAGCGTTTGACGCCACCGACTACGATAGCATTATGCGCCAGCCCGGCTGTATGATCATGGGGGTCACTAGCGTCAAAGATGTAGAAAGCGAGACCGCTATCTCTAATGCACTCAAGAAGAATCTTGAGAAGACATTACTGGCAGAAGGCTTTGATCTTACGACGGCAACAGGTGCAGCTTGCATCGTTGTTGGCGGCGAAGTGCTCTTCGAGGAAACAGTAGGACTCATGGATAGTATTGAATTTGGCTTTGATACTTTAGCTACTCTGACCGGCGGCGCTATCATCCATCGTGGTATCTATGAGGATAGCAAGCGTGACAAACTGGTTACTTACACCTTGGTCAGCGGGCTAAAACGTCCAGCTAAGCGTATCGAGGGACTAAAGAAGTTTTTGAAGTAATATGAAGAAGCTAGCTTCCCTTATACTACTCTTTTCGCTCAATGCCGTCGGAACGGAGGTCGTAAAGTTCGACCCCCGTCCGGCAGTTGTTGAGCAAGAGGGCGATACCTATGTCGGAATACTTCTTAGCGAAGGGGACTTCCGAGAAATACTTCAAAAGAAAATTAAGATTAATGCGGCTCTTGCTGATTGCTCTGTAGACAAAAAAGTCTGCACCCAAATGCAAGAAACCTATAAACTATCCATCCAAAGGCTAGAGGGACAACTCAGGAAAAACAACTCTTGGTTTGACAAGAACCGTGGAACTATCGGTATTGTCACAGGGTTACTACTGGGAACTGGCCTATCGGTAGGCATTGTTCAAGCAGTTTACCAAAAATGACAAAACAGGATACAAATTACATAGCGGCAGTTGAGAAGGCCATAGCTCAGAAATACGGCAAAACAGCGGTTCAGGATTTCCGATCGGAGTGGTCGGAAGAAAAAGAGAAAGATTATCTAAAATCTCTTAAAAAAGCGAACCAGAAAAAGGATAAGTGCCGCCCCCCCGAAAAAAATAAAGATTTACTAGACGAGAGAACATGCCCTGTTTGTAAAACATATTCATTTTCATCTAAAGACGACCTATATATGTTAAGATATAAGTGCTGTTTTCAGTGTTATATTGAACATGTACTTGGTCGAGAGTCTCAATGGAAGAGCGGGCATCGTCCAACTGATGAAGTAATAAAAATCCTTGTAGGGAGAAGAAAATAATGGTTAATGTTCTAGATGTAATTAAAGGTTTAAACCAGGCAGCCGCCAATGCTTACGACGGTGCTTACGACAAAGATGGCGAAGCACTGTCGGTTGGACTAGAAAGAGAAAAGGGAAACCCTGTTCTTGATACTAGGGACATGGATGGATTTAAGGTCCGCTTCTCTGGACCCAAGATGATAGTTACATACCAAGGGGAGATGCGGCTTATAGAGCTACATCCCCGTGGAAAATTTGAAAATGAGATTGAACAAAAGTTTGAGGATATTCTTAAATTCATTAAAAAGGAATATAAGAATGTAACTAAAAATAGCGTAACGCTCACCGCTGACTCCGATGCGGAAATAATTGTTCAGACTACTTCCCGGTTAAATACCTGGGTCCAGGCACACAAGCAGTATGCCATTGGAGGCCTAGACGATGTTGAGTCTCTTGGTATGACCTCTGAAAGAAACATAGAGCGCCGTGAGAAAGATTACAACAAAAGATTCAAAGATTTTCTAGAGTTGTCAACAGATAAACGACCCAAAAACGATACCTCGAAGCCAAATCCTGAAACCCCAGAAGGGTAACTGCTTTGCAAAAAAAGGAACAAATGGCGGAGATTATTCGCTGTGGCAAGGACCCTTCTTATTTTTGCATTAATTATGCTCGGATATCTCACCCCCAAAGGGGATTAATCCCATTCAACCTATATGACTTCCAGAAAGATGTTCTTCTGGATTTCAGCAAACATCGGTTTAATGTTATTCTGAAGGCTAGACAGTTGGGCATCTCCACTACTGTGGCGGCATATGTGTGCTGGCTATTATTGTTCCACCGAGATAAGAATGTTTTGGTGGTAGCCACTAAGCTACAGACCGCTACGAATTTAGTTAAGAAAATAAAAGCTATTCATAAAAACTTACCGAATTGGCTAAAGATAGCCAGCATCTCTATCGACAACCGCACCTCTTTCGAACTAACAAACGGCTCCCAGGTTAAAGCTTCTTCTACTTCCGGTGACGCTGGTCGATCTGAGGCTCTATCTCTTTTGGTCGTAGACGAAGCTGCATTTGTAGACGGCATGGAGGAACTGTGGGCTGGCCTATATCCTACACTATCTACCGGCGGTGGATGTATAGCTCTGTCAACGCCTAACGGCGTAGGCAATTGGTTTCACAAAACCTATACTGAGGCTGAAGAAAAGAAGAATAATTTTCATACTATTCAACTCCCTTGGAAAGTCCACCCAGAGAGAGATGACAACTGGTTCGAGAAAGAGACAAGAAATATGTCTCCTAGGGAAATCGCTCAAGAACTAGAGTGCAATTTCAACGCATCCGGCGAAACAGTGGTCCACGGTGACGACCTCACTAAGATTTTAGAATATATTACTGAACCCGTTCGACGAACGGGCTTTGATAGAAACTACTGGATCTGGCAAGAACCTCAAGAAGAAAAAGAATACATAGTGGTTGCGGATGTTGCCCGAGGCGACGGCTCTGACTTTAGTGTAGCTCATGTTTTTGATACTGAGACTATGAATCAGGTAGCCGAGTACCAGGGAAAAATAACTCCAGATATGTTTGCCCCACTTTTATACAGCATCGCTAAAGAATATAATACCGCTTTATTGGTAGCAGAGAACAACTCGCTTGGCATTGGAGTTCTTAGTCGTCTCCAAGAACTTGAATATGAAAATATTTATTATAGTATGAAGTCTACCCATGAATATGTGGATGAGGCAACCGCACAATCCGTGGGAGCAGTGCCTGGATTTACTATGTCAATGAAGACTCGACCATTAGTTATTGCTAAATTTGAAGAATTTGTGAGAAATAAACTAATTAATATTAACTCACGGAGGCTAGCAAACGAGATAAAGACCTTTGTCTGGCACAATGGACGACCCCAAGCGATGAGAAGTTATAACGATGATTTGGTGATTGCCGCATGCATAGGATGTTGGGTGAGAGAGACTGCCTTAACAGTTAACAAAAGAGAGGTACAATATAGGAAAGCGCTACTCTCTTCGATTTCAGTTTCTGGTAAAACACTTAACACCACGATAGAGGGACAGCACGGATATAAGCCTCGACCCGCCCAGCCAAGGGCATTTGGACCGGGTCAGGATGATTTTTCTTGGATAATTAAAGGATAAAAAATGGTAGACAATAACAATAATAACAACGACGATAACGTGAATAACCCAAAGAATAATCAGTCGCAACTTTTTAAAAGGTTGACAAGGTTGTTCAGCGGTCCTTTAGTGAACTACGACCGCCCGGCAGTTATCCGAGGCACCAGAAGAGATGTAAAGAAATATACCTTCACTTCCAGTACAGGAAAAGAATTTAAGAAAAAGGAATATCATAATCCCTTTTCTTCTCAGACTAATCAAGTACTCCAGGACCGTAACAAACAGGTAAGATATACTGACTTTGAACAAATGGAGTACACTCCAGAAATAGCTTCGGCTATTGACATCTACGCAGATGAAATTACCACTTCTACTTTATTCAACTCCATCGTGGGTGTGGACTGTTACAATAGGGAAATCCGAAATATATTAGAAGTACTTCTTTATAGCGTTCTGAATGTTGATGCTAACCTATTTGGTTGGGCTCGCAGTGCCTGCAAATACGGCGACTATTATCTGTACCTAGACATCGATGAAAAGCTGGGGATTACGAATGTAATACCACTCCCAGTAAGGGAGATGGAGCGCATTGAGGGAACTGATCCCACTAACCCAAACTACGTACAATTCTTTTGGGTTAACGCAGAGGGCGGCACCGGCGTCACTTTTGAAAACTGGCAGGTATCTCACTTCCGTATCCTGGGCAGTGATAAGTATGTACCGTATGGAACTTCTGTGCTAGAACCCGCCCGACGTATCTGGAGACAACTTACGCTTCTCGAAGATGCCATGATGGCATATCGAATCGTGCGTTCTCCCGAAAGAAGGGTATTCTATATCGATGTAGGTAATATTCCTGCCGAAGATGTAGAGCAATATGTGGAACAAGTGAAGACTCAAATGAAGAGAAACCAGGTTGTCGATGCCGATTCCGGTAGAGTAGATCTGCGTTACAACGCTATGAGTATTGACGAAGACTTTTACATTCCAGTACGGGGATCTTCCAATAATACTCGTATCGAAACCTTAGCCGGAGGTCAGTTTACCGGTGACATTGAAGATGTTCAGTATCTTCGGGATAAACTATTCTCGGCTCTTAAAGTTCCTAAGGCTTACCTAGCTCAATCAGATGCGATGGAAGATAAGACTACCCTATCTCAGAAAGATATCCGCTTCTCAAGGACTATCCAGAGACTCCAGCGAGTCATCGTCGCCGAGTTGGAAAAAATCTGTATTATTCACTTGTACACTCTCGGATTTAGAGATAAGGACTTGTTATCTTTTTCACTCAGCCTAAACAATCCTTCTAAAATTGCTGAGTTGCAAGAGTTAGAGCATCTTCGAACTAAGTTTGATATTGCTGGAGCAGCTACTGATGGTTTCTTCTCTAAGCGCTGGGTTTACGAAAATGTTTTCAAGATAGACCAAGGGGAAGTGGACAGAATCGAAATAGAAAGATATTCAGATAAGAAACTAGACTCAGTACTTGAATCTGCCGGGACAGCAGCAGCCGAATCCGCTACCGCTTCGGGCGGAGAAGACTTATTAGGCACCGAGGAAGAACTTGGTGATACAGACTTGGCTGGCGAGACTGATGCTTCCGGGGAAACTGGAGAAGTTGGAGAAGAGCCCGACGCAGCCGAAGAAGAGGGTGGTCCTCTCCTCGCTGAACCTGCCTCCCGTGATGATTGGTACCAACCTGTGACTGATCCCGCCTGGAAACAGGGGGCAAGAAAGCGCAGCTATTTATCAAGCGCCGGAACTAATACGGCTTCTAGCTCAAGGCGAAACCTATTTAAGGGGTGGAGTGGTGAAATGGGACCATTATCACGAGGGGTCGTTGGCGAAGGAGCAGAACACTCCAATGAGGAAAAGATAATTTCTGAAGCCCAGTCTGAGATTAAAAAATTGATTAAGCAGTTGGAAGAAAAAGATGAAAAAACGGCACAATAAAAAGAGAAATACAGTTTTTTTATTCGAGGCTTTAGTCAAAGAACTGACTAAATGTATTATAGAAAAAGATAATACCCGAGCAAAAACAGCGCAGAAGATTCTTAGAGAGCACTTTGCTGTCGGCTCCACACTTGGAATAGAGCTAGAGTGCTTCAGGACTTTGTGCGAGGAGTCAGCTTTGGATATCTATACTGCCGAAAAATTACTTTTCACTGTAAAGCAAGCTCACTCTAAAATAACAAAGGGCGCAATTTTTGCCCAACAATCCCTCGTCATTAAAGAGATTAACTCCCGTTTGGGATCCCAGGTCTACCAAAACTTTATCCCAAACTATCGTTCTTATGCGACAGTCTCTCAGCTTTTTAGCGAGAAGGTGGCTTTAAAGACTCGTGTTTTACTAGAAAAGAAAGTCCTAGAGACCCTGACTGCCACAAAAGAAGAGCAAGAGGAACTCAGACCTGTTGACGAGTTGGTTATCAAAAGCTTCTCTCGAAATTTTAATGATAAATACTCTTCTCTACTTGAAGAGCAGAGAACACTTCTAGGAAAATATATCGTTTCTCTAGACGAGTCACAAACTGATTTTAAAGTTTTCTTTATTTCCGAGGTAAAACGGATTAAGTCTCTTATTGAAACCTCTCTTAACCTTAATGAGGTAGCTGACGACGAAGAAATGGTGTCAAGTACTGGTAAGGTTCTTGAGTATATTAATAACATTAAGATTAATAATATCAAAGAAAAGGATATTTTAAAGGTATTGAAACTTCAACACTTAGTAAGAGAATATAATCATAATGCCCCTAACGATTAAGATACCACCTACTGGTCAAGCTGCAAGTGCGTCTGAGGAAGCTGCCTCAAGCCCACAAGTATCTATTTCTTTACAGATTAGTAGAACTTTGGATGGTAATATCCTTATTAATGACCATCAGTATATCGATATTGTTATTGTCCCTAAGACAAAGACTATCATAACTGTACCTAAACCATATGTGGACAAAGATGTATTTGAATATCAGCAAGATTTGATGTATTGCCTGTTTAAGGGCGGCGTCACAGGTGCAATGGTACCTCAGGGCGGCGCTATGTTTGGTGTAGTAGAAACTAACTATACGGATAGTACCGAAGTAGACTCTCTACAATCAGTCCTTTATATTATCGAGCGGTTCATTCTCAAGACCCGCCACCAAGAAGAAGTATTTGACGATTACGATAATAACGTGGAAGACAACTTTATAGACCCGCCAGAAGATGAAACCACGGCTTACGGAGAGATTCCGCCTTACCAAGATACCCCCGCAGGAAACCGAAGCGGCGATGCTACTTATACATTCGCTGGTTATGGTTATTATTATTAGACAATAATGCAGCTTATATATTTTATTCTAACCACCTATGGCTTAACCCAGATATTAGTTTATTCGAAGTTGTTGGACAAGGTGCGCCCATCCCATTCTTTTTTTCATTGTCCGATGTGTATAGGATTTTGGTCCGGAGCGCTTCTTCTGTTCTTAAACCCATTTACGGAACTATTTACCTATGAAGTTTCTTTGATGAACACTCTACTGCTAGGCTGCCTATCATCTGGAACATCTTATGCGTTATGTATGTTTATCAGCGACGGAGGACTCCAACTTGAACATAGAACTAAAAGGGATGTGGACACAAAAGTGGATGCTCAGACCCGTAACCAATTGTTGCAGGGGTAGTAGTATCGTGCGAGTTGCGCTCGCATTCCAAGGAGAAAATTATGAATAAGAAATATGTATTACAAGAGTTTATGAACCTAGACTACAGCGACGATCTTCTTTCGGAAGCCGAGCGTGATGGTAACCGTAGCGGCACCCATCTTATCGTGGCTGGGAAGATTCAGTCTGCCGGCAAAAAGAACGGCAACGGTCGGATATATCCTAGACCTATTCTTGAGCGGGAAATGAAGAACTATCAGAAACTCGTCAAAGAAGGCCGAGCCATCGGAGAGCTTGACCATCCGGATACGTCAGTAGTGGAGCTTAAGAATGCGAGCCATCTCATCATCGAAGTGTGGTGGAAGGGCGACGACGTAATGGGGAAGATGAAGATATTAGATACTCCTGCTGGTCAAATAGCAAAGCAACTCGTCAAAGGGGGAGTTCAACTTGGAATCTCCAGCCGTGGACTAGGGTCTACCCGCCAAGAAGGCGGCACTACGATGGTAGAAGATGACTTTCAGCTTCTCTGTTTTGATTTGGTTTCGGAGCCAAGTACTACCGGGGCCTTCTTGGTTGCTGAAAGCCGAATCAAGACCCATCTCACCAAAGCTGACCGTATCAATCGAGCGCTCAACGATGTACTGGGAGACGACTAATGGCCGGAGCAGGTTATGGAATCTCCGACGGTGCTGGCGGCTTTGTTACCAAACTAGAAGGTGACGGCGATGCCAAGATTGGCAACTCCGCCGAGGATGTGATCCAGATTACTGGCAGCCTAAAGGTTGCCGGCGGCGCTGTTTTCAACGAGGGATCTATTGACGCTGACTTTCGGATTGAAAGTAATAACAACGAAAATATGTTTTTTATAGACGGCTCCTCCAATCGTATGGGCCTCGGCACGGCTAGTCCGCAAGTTACTTTAGACATACAAGAGAGGGCGGGCGTTGAATCTGTCCTCCGTCTCATGGGAACTACCGATGTAGGCATCAGAATCGCTGCGGACACCGATAACGCTGGCGAAGGTGATAACCCTTATATAGACTTTTATCAGGACGGACTAAACTCTAATTCTAGAGACAACCGTTTAGCCAGCATGGCTATGGAAGGCAATGCAGGCACTTCATTTACGGATTCTCTTGCAAATGCTTTCTTTCTTAACGCTCACTGTCCTAACTCTGCTGGTGCCCGACCATTTCAAATAGCAACTGACCAAACTGACGGAACAAATAAGGCTCGGATTACTGTTGAGGGGTCCAATGGGTATGTAGGCATTAACACCACCACACCAAGTCACACTCTTGAAGTAGACGGAGATTTCAAAGCAACAGAAGAAGTTGTATTTGGCACAACCTCAACCGACCTAGGCAGCGGAACCACAAGCACGCTTACCCCCGCTAGCTCAATTCATTTATTAACCGCCACCTCTATCACGGCTGGTGGTGAAGGTATGCATATCATGAGCCTAGCAAGTGGTACTGCTACCGGGCAAATACTAAAAGTAATAATGAATACAACTACGAATAATCAACCTATTATGGTATCCCCTACCAATGTTCTAGGCTCATACAACGCAATCGCTATTGAAAATGATAAGACCGGTGCAGCATTTGAGTTTATTTGGAATGGCAGTAAGTGGATATTGATGAGTAATAACGCTTTAGCCTCTGTCAGCTAATATTTAAGAAAGAGAACAATGAAAAAATCAGAACTAAAAAATATGATCAAAGAATGCGTAAAGGAAGTCATCTTCGAAGAAGGCGTCTTATCAAGCATTATTACGGAGGTAGTGCAAGGAGTATCATCTAAGCCAACTCCCCGGATACCGAAGCAATCTAGGTCTAACGGTTCTGTTGCTTTGGCGGAGACCCAAAAGAGGGTTCTTGCCGCCGTGGGCAACAACTCGTATGAGGACGCTAAGAGCCGGTTCAAGAACCCCGAACTTTTTGAAAACACTAAACCAATCCAGGATTCTTCGACACAGGGGGCACTAAGCGGTCTCCATCCTAGTGACCCTGGTCTAGACATTACTAATATCCCAGGCTTTGGAGCTTGGGGGCGTATCGCCACTGGAAAGGAATAACGATGAGAATTGATCAACGAAAGAGAAGCTTCACCGGAACACAGGTAGCGGTGACCGCCGACGAGTGTGGGGACAACCCAGAGAAAATGATTAGAAAGTTTTCAAAGAAAGTGAAGAGAGAGGGCTTGCTAGAAGAAATGCGTGACCGCATGCACTTCGTTAAGCCCTCTGTAGTCAGGGCAAAGAAAAAGCGGGAAACTAAAAGAGTAATCCAAAATGTCAATAAGAAAAGAGAAGAACTATTTACCTCTAGAGATACTTTTAAAAAGAGGAGAAGATAGATGGCTATTTCGCCCGACACTACCAACTACTATAAAGGTGTACCCGCCCCTGGTCTAGGTTCCGTAGGACAATATCAAGCCTCGGGGACTCCGTTTATGACAGGTGGTACTATCACTGGTGCTGGTGAGACTTTTGTAGGTTTCCCTTTTGTGACAAAGAGCATCACCATTATTAACAAAGATGCCGCTAGTGATGATATAAGAGTTCATTTTGCTTCAACCACTTTAGCAGGAAATCCAGTTGTAACTAACAAAAACTTTATAACTTTAGATTCTAAGAATTCTTCAATCACTATTAATGTCAAGGCGGCTGGTATTTACTTGAGCGCCCCCGGTGCTGACGCAGATTATGAACTAGTTGCCGAGCTAACCAGCATTGTTCCACCAAATGGTTTCGATTATAATCAGGCAGGTTACCCAGGCATTTCAGCCTAATAATATTTTCGGAGGATAAGTAATGGGCTTTGGCGGCGGTAGCGGATTTAGTCCATCAAGGACAATTGTAGAGGCCAGTACCAAGACTGGTAATGACGTAGGGCAAAAGCACCAGTTTACCGGAAGTGTAGACATCACAGGTGACCTCAACCTAAACGGTGCGCCAGTCGGCGGCGGCGGCGGAACTCCTGGCGGAGCAACCACACAGGTCCAATATAACAATGCCGGTTCTTTCGCCGGTTCTGCAAATCTTGTATTTGATGGCACAAACTTGGGCATCGGCGTAACCGATCCTGATAGCGCATTAGAAGTCCTCAGCACCACTACCCAACAGAAGTGGTCTTATGACGCTGATAGTTTTGCAACCCTAACAGTTGCGGATGATAGCGTCACTACTTTGGCATCGGGAGAATCGGGCAATATTGTAATTGACGCTGCCGGCGACATCTTCCTTGAGGCTGATGGTGGGCAAATCTACATGGGCGACCCCGGCGGAGCCACCAAGTTAAAATTTGATGTCCAGGCAACAACCGCATACATTGACCTAAACCAAGATGCCCCCCTTATTTTCAGACTCGGCCTTGGCGGCGTTAGTGAGATTGCTCGTTTTGACCAGGCGACCGACTCCTTCCGGTTGGCAACAGATAGCCCAGTCCAATTTAGAGATACAGCAACTAGTATTCATTCGCCATCTGCAAATGTTCTTACCCTAACTGGACCAACTGTCGATGTTGCTGGTACATTCTCTCTTAACAGCGCAAATGTTACCTCCACCGCTCCAGAGCTTAATCTTTTGGATGCAAGCGTTGTGACTGCTCCAAGTGAAGGAATCTGGACAGGAGTAGAAAGAGTAGCAGTAATAAACATCAGCGGTAGTCAATACGACGTTGGTCCACACGTCCTGGGCGTTACTCTGCCTGACAAAGCCATACTCACCAATGCAACCCTGGACGTCTTTCAGGGGCTTGTTGGGGGAGCAGGTTCAACCATTTCGCTTACTACTACCGGGAATGTACATAGCTCAGTCCCTGCACCAATAGACTTCTTCCAATCGTTCGGCGGCGGTGCCCAACCCATAGGTATATTCGGCAGCGAAGAGGGTGTGGGGTTGTACTCCGGCGGAAAACTTAATGGTGCCTCCACCCTGACCTTTACGGTCGCCGTAGACCCTTTGACCGCCGGCGGTATGAACGTTTATGTCCACTACATTATGGGAACATAGAAAAGATAGTCGTTTCCTCAAATAAAAAACTATTTAAACTGATATATATTCTTTAAAGAGAGGACCCTTCTATATGTCCAACATGCTACAACAAGCTATCGTAGACGCACAGACATTGCGGGAAGCTGCCCTTAAAAGTGCTCAGGCTGCCGTCGTGGAGAGATATTCTGACGAAGTCAAGTCTGCCGTCAACCGTCTTCTGGAGAATGATCCAATGGATGACCCCGCTGAAGAATCTGAAGAAGACCCTTCTTTTATGAAAGATATTCCAATGGCGCATATCGACGGGGAACCCGATAGTGATGAAGAAATTGTTACGGTTGACCTTGACGATATCATTGCTGCTTCAGAGGCGGAAGGCGACGGCGATGACGAAGATTTTGAGATGGACCGTGAAGAAATAGCCGACGAGATTGGCATTAGTCTAGAGGACCCCTCAAACCGCACGGACGAGGAAGTAAATATTGATGAAGATGAGCTTGTAGATTTGTTTACTGAATTGTTGGCAGTTGATGTGCCGCAAGTTGAGTTGGACCGCACGGCGGAAAGACTTGAAAAGGACGAACTCGAACAGGATGAACTCGAACAAGATATTGAAGTGGAACATAATTATACCGACGGCATGGACAAGGAAGATGCAGAAGCCTACCGACGTGCCCAAGAGAAGAACGAATCTCTGAGAAAGAATAATAAAACCCTTAAAACTCAAATTGCTGGTCTCAAAGAACATATGAAGAGCGCCAGAAATGTATTAGAAGATATATCCTTGCAAAATGCAAGGTTATTGTATGCGAATCGTGTCCTAACTGACAACTCCTTGAATGAGCGGCAAAAAAATAAAGTTGCCGATATGGTTGGTAAAGCACGTTCGGTTGAAGAGGCCAAGACCATTTATGAAACTCTTCGAAAGACAATGGAGGGACATGAGAAAAAGTCCCCTCAATCGTTGTCTGAAGCAGTGACAAGACGCTCCTCTGTGATTCTCAGTGGGCGTAGAGAGTCTGAATCTCCGAACCCGGCGGGCACCTCGACTTATACTCGTTGGGCAACACTCGCAGGTATGAATAGAACTGATTAAATAAACAATTAAAAGGAGATATAAAAAAATGTCAGTAATCGAAACTCTAACAGAAGGTATTAGAACCCGTTCTCTTGCCTCAGAAGGCGAAGCCCTTCTAAAAAAGTGGGAGCGCACTGGGCTTCTTGAAGGACTAAACGATGTTGCTCGTACCAACATGTCTCGTCTTCTTGAAAACCAAGCCGCTCAGCTTCTTCGAGAAACCAGCACCATGTCTGGCGGAAACGTAGAAGGATTTGCCGCAGTTGCATTCCCAATCGTTCGTCGTGTATTCGGCAACCTTATCGCCCAGGAACTTGTTTCTGTGCAACCAATGAGCCTCCCAAGTGGACTCATTTTCTTCCTAGACTTTACTTACAGCGCCAATGGGACCCAGGTCAGCGCCGAACAGTTCCGTCTTGGTGACCAGTACGGTAGCTCACTTTATGGTGGTGGTGTCCTCGGACAGCAGCTTACCGGTGGTGTAAACCTCGGCGGCGCAAGTGGTTCAGACCGTAGTTTCTATGGTTTGAACAACGGCTATGCAAGTCCTACTGGATCTACTGCTGGTATTGCTGGCTGGAGCTTGACGATCGTCGCTAGTGGCACTTACGGCGATGCCGCATCCCAACCCGGCGGAGCACAGTTCTCTGCTTTACGATCGGATCCAACTTTCCAATCGGGCGCTGCTAACACTGTGGGTTCTACTGCTTACCTCGTCGCCACGACTACGCTTGCTGCTGGTGCCGCTTTCCCGAACTTGAATCGGGATAACTTAGTGACTATTGCATTGTCTGGTGGTGCTGGTGCAACGCAACAGCCAGGTGGCGGAATTATGAGCCGTATCTCGGGTGCTTTCCAAGTAAGACATCTTAATGCGATTACACCTGCCGGCTTTGTTCAGATGGTATTTGCAATGCCATCGTATGCTGTACATACTGTTGGCAACGGAAACTCTACCAATAGTTGCGCAGGATTTCTTGACGCTGCCGCCCGTGGTGGTGTTAAAGCCGGTGGTGCAGCGATCAACGCTGGTCTTACTGCTTCGTTCGGTCTTATCGATACTTGGCAGGCAGGAACGGGCGTTCCCGGATCTGTCGCTGCTAACGTTCTTCAGCTTGAGAACAATGCTCGCCTTCCTGAGATTGATATCCGGGTAGACAGTGTTGCCGTCACAGCTATTAGCAAGAAGCTAAAAGCTAAATGGACGCCAGAGTTGGCTCAGGACTTGAATGCTTATCATAATCTCGACGCCGAAGTCGAGCTTACAAGTATCCTTTCCGAGCAGATTGCTCTTGAGATTGATCAAGAGATCATTCAAGACCTTATCGCTGGCGCTACTGCTGCGACTTTGTATTGGTCTCGTAGCCCAGGTAAGTTCCTGAACCGTGAAACAGGTCAAATTCTTGGCACGGTAGCAGGAAACACGGTTGCGGTCATCGCCTATCCTGACTTCACGGGTACCGTTTCGGAATGGTACGAGACTCTTCTTGAGACCGTTAACGATGTTAGCGCTCGTATCCATCGCAAAACGCTTCGTGGTGGTGGAAATGTTATTGTAACATCTCCTGAGGTTGCTGGTATCCTTGAGTTCACTAGCGGCTTCCGTGCATCGGTTGGCGTTGATGATGAGAAGGGTTCTTGGGGTGTGAAGAACGTTGGTTCGATCAGTCGCAAGATGGATATTATGGTTGACCCATATTTCCCACGTAACCTTATCCTTGTAGCTCGTAAGGGTAGTAGCTTCCTCGAAAGTGGATATGTCTATGCTCCTTATGTCCCACTACAGGTCACGCCTACCATCTTTGGTACCGAAGACTTCGTGCCCCGCAAGGGCGTGATGACTCGCTACGCTAAGAAGATGGTTCGTCCTGACATGTACGGACTTGTTGTAGTTGCAGACCTCGTTGCTGATGCGCCTAGATTCTAGTCGCCCAGCAATGAGTAGCGGTCATAAGTATTTCAACTAGAAATAGTTGAATACAACTGAGAGAACCCCGTCCTAGTGGCGGGGTTTTCTTTTATGTGAGTAAAAGTTAATATTAAGGAAGTAAAAAACTATTTATTTAAATTCAATGAGGATCGTCAATGCCTAAAAACTTACAACCGCTTAGCACAGTGAGTGCTATCATCCTCCCGGCTACCGGGACGCATAACCAGGTTTTGTCGTCGTTGTCCTATGGCATCTATGCGACGACTGCCTTTATTAGTGGTGCGGTAGACCAAGTAGCTTATACATATCAGAAACTAGGGGGAAATGTTCTTGATTTAGAGATTACCCCTTCTAACATTTATAATGCTTATGAAGAATCTTGTCTTGAATATTCGTATCTTGTCAATACCCACCAAGCTAAGAATGTTTTATCGGATATGCTGGGGACTTCTACGGGTTCCTTCAATCAAGATGGTGAATTCGTCGCTTATGAACCTGGGACTAGTGTTAAGCCTAACCTTAAGTTTCCGAGATTTCAGCTAGGGTATGCTACACACATAGGGCGAGGAGTTGGTCTCCACATCCCAGTAGGAGCCTCTCAGACTATATATTCAGCGTCCTTCGCCCCGGTCCAAAGGCAACAGGACTATGATTTACAGAAACTAATATATACAGCTTCTTTGGGAGATGTGCCCTTTCAGAACCAAGTGGGTAAAAGCGCTATAACTATCCAGCGAGTTTATTATAAAACCCCTCAGTCAATGTGGAACTTTTTTGGAGGCTATAGTATTGGAGCAGTCGGCAATCTTTCAACCTACGGTATGTACGCCGACGACAGTACCTTCGAAATGGTGCCTGCGTGGCAGAATGTCTTACAAGCTTACGCTTTTAAGGAGGACATGAACGTAAGGGCCTCTCATTATTCTTTTAAGATTAATAATAATAAGCTAAGAATCTATCCGGTCCCGGATGGGTCGAGTCCTAGAAAGTTCTGGGTAGACTTTAGAGTCTCGGAGGAAGCATTTAGCGAGGAGGATGACCGGAAATATGGAGCAGCCGGAGTTAATAATGTTAACACCCTACCCTTCCCCAATGTTCCTTATAAAAACATCAATAGCATTGGCAAACAATGGTGCCGACGATTTGCTTTATCTTCCGCTAAAGAAACACTTGGACAGATACGTTCAAAACTTGCTACCATCCCTATACCTGGAAATGATGTTACTCTTAACGGTCCAGCCTTAGTGAGCGAAGCCAAAGAAGAACAAGCGGCCTTGCGGGACGAATTAAAAACTGTCTTAGATGAGATGGTCTATGGTAAACTAGCCGAAGGGGACGCCGCCCTGCAAAGTAATATTAACCAAGTAGTGCAACACATCCCAGTTGGGATTTATGTAGGATAAATGATAAATGAGTGATAATAGATGGTCGCAGCCTGCTCAGCCACCGCCTCCTATGTTTGTAGGTCGTGCTGAAAGAAATTTTGTAAAGCAAATAAACGATGAAGTCATAGAAAAAGTAGTAGGACAACAGGTCCTCTATTTTCCTATCGATATCACAAACTCTAACTTCCATCCACTCTATGGAGAATCTCTTAAAAAATCTTTCTTGTCTCCTATTCGAGTCTACGGTCTTATCGAATATGGTGGCACCGAGCGTACCCAAGAGGAGTATGGATTTAATACTTTAAAGAAGATTACTGCTCGTTTGCACAAGCGTAGGCTAACTCAGGACCAAGACTTATTCGCTCGCCTGGGAGACTTCCTCCAGTACGATGAGTTATTTTTTGAAATAGTAGACATTGCAAACCCTCGCTACCTGTTCGGACAAGACTCTGCCTTTGCTGACTTTACTTCGTTTGAGGTAGAGCTTACTTGCCGTCAAGCCCGGAATGGGATGTTTAACCCAAGCAAGAAACCTAATTATGGAAGCTGGAGTAAATAATGCCTATTCGTACCCCGTTGAACCAAAACCTAAATTCTACTTACCCTCTGTCTCCTTCCAAGATGGAAAATATTGACTATGCTATATATAACTATTTGAACGATACTATGAATATATTTTGTGACTCTAATGAAGGGTTTCAGAAAGTACCAGTTATTTTTGCTGGCACCGAGCGTGCTTATGATATTAAGGCACACCCGACTCTTCGCAGCGATGATGATAATGTTCTAGAGTATCCCCTCATTTCATTGATAAAGACAACTATTAACCAAGACCCTGCTAAGAAAGGTCGATATGGAGTGAACATACCTCCCTATTTTGATGTATACCCCGAAGGATCTATAGCAATTGCTCGGGAAGTAGTTCAAAAAGAATCTAGAGATAGAGCCAACAATACGGCTATCAACCGGTATGGTAATGGAACGGATACAACTTATCAGACATTTCCATTTGACAACAAGGAGGTAGTATATGAAACACTATATGTAACAATGCCTTCTTTCTTAGAGATTACCTACGATTTGAAGATTATCACTAACTATCGCCAGCAGATGAATCAAATTCTCGCACCGCTCCTGACTCGTCATAGTACCCCAGCAGCTTTTACGATAACTCACGAAGGTCATAGTTATGAAGCTTTCGTAGACCCCGGATGGACTAATGAGGGGAACAGCGAAGCCTTGGATATAAATGAAAGAATCTTTAAGACTACTACTACAATAAAAGTTTTAGGGCATATCACAGGTGCCCAGGAAAATTCCGAACGCCCCGATGTCATCCGAAGACAGTCTGCTGCTAAAGTCACAGTAGGGAGAGAACGAGTTATTGTAGGGGATATTCCTGAATTTCATGCTAACCGAAAAGATAAATATCGACGATAAGAAGAAAAGGTATTTGGGTTTATAGCTTACTATTTAATAGTAGAGATTTGTACACTCAACAGTGATACAGGTTGATTTTAGCTCACGTCGAAAAGATGATATATTAAGGAGAGAAAATAAATGGCTGAGAACTCTTCCAGAAAGTTTAAGTTTATTTCACCCGGTGTTTTTATTGATGAAGTCGATAATTCCCAACTACCCCAATCGCCTGGTACTCTAGGCCCCCTCGTCATTGGACGATCTTTGAAGGGACCTGCCAACAAGCCGGTTCTAGTTTCCTCTTTCTCTGCTTTTGTCGAGACCTTTGGAAACCCAGTCCCCGGCGGAAAAGCAGGAGATATTTGGAGAGATGGCGACCAGTCCGCCCCAACCTATGCAGCCTATGCGGCACAGGCGTGGCTCCGAAACGGTTCCCCATTGTCGTTCATGCGTGTCTTGGGTGACCAAGATACAAACGCTACCTCTGTGGGCAAGGCTGGCTGGAAAGTAAGCCCTCTAACTGCTAACGGAAACACTGGCAATGATGCTGGCGGCGTATATGCTCTCTGTGTCTGGCCTTCTGCTTCTATCTCGACCGTAGTGTCTGGTGCAGTAGCAGCGCAGTTCTATCTGGACTCAGGAAGAATCCTGCTCTCCGGTACTGTCGCAGCCAGCGCATCGTTGGGTGCCCCGACTCTTAGCTTCTCTGGTTCTACCATGTACGAAGTAACCGACATTGATAGCCTAAACCTTATCATAACCGGAAGTAGCGTACCAGGTCTTAATAAAAAAGTTACTGTAAGTCTTAACCCAAACAGTGAAAACTTTATTCGTAAGGTTCTTAACACCAATCCTACGATTACCAATAGCGCCATTACGACGACGGCAACTCGAAACTTCTACCAGGGCGGTGCCTATTTCCTCGGAGAAAGTTTCGAGCGTTCTTTGACCGCTTCTGGGAGCACTTCCATCGGTGTCTTAAACTCTGGCATTAGCAGCGGAAAGTTCTACGCCGCCATGATGCCGATGACCCGCAACACTGCTTCTGATGGTGGATGGGATAATACTGTCGCTGTTCAGCAAAACGATTTCGAGGGTGCGGCAACTCGTGCAACTACGGGATGGTTCATCGCTCAGGATTTAAGTGATAACCACGCTGCTTATCACGCCCGCAGTCAGCAAAAACTTTTCCGCCTAGAAGCCCTTACCGCCGGCGAGGCAGTACAGCGAGAAGTGAAAATATCTATATCTAATGTCAAGGCCGCTGAAGGGGATTACCAGTCTTACGGCAGCTTCTCTGTATTGATACGCAGCATCGACGATACGGACGGCAGACCTCAGATTATTGAACGATTCGACAATCTGAGCCTTAACCCTGCCTCACCTAACTATATCGCTAGGATAATCGGTGACAAGTACGATATATATAGCCAAACTGAATTACGTAATGTAGAATATGGTCAGTTTGAGAATGTCTCAAACTATATTCGAGTCGTTATGGATGAGGATGTAGCTGCGGGAAGCCTAGAAACCCGTCTCCTACCTTTCGGCGTCTTCGGACCCCTCAAGTATCGTGATGTAGGTGTGACCGGGTATTCAAGCGGCTTTAGCTCAAATCTGGGTATGCCTCTGTCAGGTACTCGTGGCAGCGGAAAATGCGCCCAGTCTATGATTGCTGGAGGCAAGTCCTACGGCGTGTTTGGTAGCTTGGGTCATGCTGGGGTTTCTCATGATGTTTTGTCGGCTCCGGGACAATCAGCTACCCAGACTTATACTCTGACCAGTACCACCGTCGGCGGTGGCGGTAAAACCCAGGATGAACTGGATCTCCAGACACTTACGGTTACAGGGTCTGACGGTACCACTCCTCACACATTTACTTTCACTGCTGCAACCCTGCCGGCTGACACTAGCGCCACTATAATCGGTGTAAACGGTCTTACTACTTCTGATGAAATATTTGGTCAAATCGTGAAGTCTGTACATTTAGCCCGAAAAGCCAACGATGTGTATATGACCGCCTCTCATACCGTAGGCGAAAACTACATGGTATTCAGTAACCTCAACCGAGGCACTCCTGGAAATGGCACCGAAGACGGATCTTTCCGGGGGACTATTTCTGGTAGCGCCGTAAACGGCAACGATACTTTGTCCGGCGTCGGGGTGGGATCACTTCAGAACATCGGGCTGACCGGCTCGGGCAAAGCCCGTTTCGGTAAAGGCGTCGTCTTTGGCGGCGGATACGACTTCATCGTTGGCGCTGACTGGTCAGGCTCTATTCAGTTCCCATCCGTACCATTACGCCAGGGCAGCACTTGGGGAACACCAAAGTCTAACCGAAGCACTTACTGGGGGAGTTGGACCGGCAGAACTGCTACCGACACCTTCTTTAGTCCAGAGATCCCCGACTGCCTAAGAATCCGTTCTTTTGACGCTTCTACTAATGCAAATCCAGCTAGTACAGACCATGATGTTGCTTTTGAAACGACTGCCCTAACCGGTAGTGATCCTATAGTTATCTCTTGGGTGTTCTCTCTAGACAACATAGCGGGAACGGCTGGAACTGGTTATACCTACCAGCGCAACAACCGTCTTAACGGTTTGAGCGTGACAGCCCAGGGTGGAAACTCTTACAAGAGTCCTCTATCCGGGAACCTTGATAGGTTTACGACAACATTGCATGGCGGCTCTGATGGATATGATATCACAGAGAGAGAGCCATTTCGAAATAGTGGCATTACCACTACCGACGAAAAAGCAGACTATGCACTATTCTCTCTAAGGAAGGCGATTAATATTGCCGGTGACGTCGATGGAGTTCAAATGAACGCCGTCACTATTCCTGGGGTAACAAACGCCACAGTAACAGATTATCTTTTGGACATGGTCCAGAACCGATCCGACGCCCTTGCGCTGATAGATATTCCATTTGCTTACACACCGGACACTGAAGACACCGGTTCTGCTGAGGCAAGAAATGCTGCCAATACACCGGAAGCCGCTGCCACTAACCTGGCGTCTCGTAGCATCAATAACAGTTATGGTGCAACCTATTATCCTTGGGTACAAATCCAGGATACCTCAACAAATCAAGTTCTGTGGGCTCCTCCTTCAGTCGCTGCTCTTGGGGTTCTATCCTCTACTGATAGAAACCAGGCACCTTGGTTTGCTCCTGCCGGGTTCACTCGTGGCGGACTTAGTGAGGGCGCTGCTGGTATTCCGGTACTAGACGTATCTCGCCGCCTAAGTTCGGATGAAAGAGATAGGCTATATGAAGCAAACATCAATCCCGTCGCCAAGTTCCCTGCCGAAGGCATTGTGATATTTGGACAAAAGACGATGCAACAAACTGCATCGGCTCTCGACCGGATCAACGTTCGCCGTCTGATGATTTACTTGAAACGAGAGATTTCCTTCATCGCTTCGAGATTGTTATTCGCACCCAATACACAAGTAACCTGGGATAGATTCACTGGTCAAGCCATACCTCTCCTAGAAGGTGTTAAGGCTCAGTATGGTATTGAGGATTTCCGTTTAATCCTAGACGAATCTACCACTACCCCCGACCTTATTGACCGCAATATTATCTATGCTAAGTTACTGGTCAAACCAACACGTTCGGTAGAGTTTTTCGCTATCGATTTCGTGGTTACAAACAGTGGAGCTTCTTTCGAAGAATAAATCTTTGGGAGAAGCTATTTAATACAAGGAGTATATATAATAATGGCTGGTTTATTTTGGAGTGATGTAAAGACAGAACCAAAGCGGCGGTATCGGTTTACGCTCGGTTTTACACAAAAAGGTGGCGACGCTGAGATCCCGCTATGGACAGTGAAGACTGCGGCGAAGCCCAAGGCTACTGTTTCGACAATCGAGCACCAGTTCGTGGACCATATTTTTAAGTATCCGGGACGTGTCACCTGGGATCCGATTACCGTAACTTTGGTAGACCCAGTTGATCCTGACCTATCGTGGCAATTCCTAAATATTCTAGGAAAGGGGGGCTATAAGTTTCCTACGACTTCGGATATCTCCCAAAAGAGCCTTTCGAAGAAAGCAATCCACGAGGCTATGGGAGACGTGTTAATTCGCCAGATAGACGACCAAGGCAGCATCATTGAGCAATGGCGTCTAAAAAACCCCTTTCTCACTTCCGTGGATTTTGGCGGAACTTTAGATTATTCTAGTGACGAGATGAATGAGGTGACTGTGGAAATCACCTTTGATTGGGCAGTCCTAGAGCACACTAAACAAAAGGGCCCCGTGCTCACCGCCGCAAGTAAATAAATAATCATCGCAGGATGAGTTAACATTATAGAATTTTTAAAGTAGTATATTATACAAGCTTTAATGAAAGGTTACATAGATGAGTAGAAATGAAAACCGTGGTGGGATTCCCGAGACCGAGGGCATTGATGATGCGCCTATGGCTCCGGCCTCTTCCGCCGCAGCCGCCTCTGCATTTAGTTGGTCTATTCCTACTGAATTTGTAAAACTTCCTAGCCGTGGAGATTTTTACCCTCAGGGGCACACCCTCCAGGGAATAGACCGAATAGAAATTAAATATATGACTGCCAAGGAAGAGGACATCTTGACCTCTCGCTCTCTTTTGAAGGAGGGCGTAGCTCTTGACAGGATGCTGCAAAATCTAGTTGTAGACAAGACTATCGATTTATCAGAAATGCTAGTTGGTGATAAAAACGCCCTGTTGGTGGCTGCCCGAGCCACTGGCTATGGTGAGAGCTATCAGACAAAGGTGACTTGCCCCTCTTGTCATGAAACTGATGTTTTTGAATTTGATATTAGTGACCCTAACTTCACTGAATTCGAGAAAGCCATTAACCACCATGAAGTTAGGCAGACCGAGAATAATACATTTGTTATTGTACTTCCAATGACGAAGGTTGCGGTAGAGTGTAAGCTTTTAACGGGAAGAGATGAGCTACGTATCCTGAAGGAATCTGAGAGAAAAGCGAAGAAGAAGATAGAATCCTCTCCGACTACGGACTGGTTCCGCTCAATGGCGGTATCAATCAATGGCGATACCGACCCTCTCTCTTTAATGGCTTTTGCAGGAGAAATGCCCGCTAGGGATGCTCGACATCTAAGGATTGTTTATTCTGAGGTTGTGCCTAATATAGACCTGAGCCAGACTTACGATTGCCCCAAATGTACCTATTCAGCAGATATGGAGGTTCCACTAAACGTGGACTTTTTTTGGCCTGGATGAACAGTATAAAGAGTTTATTTATGAAGAGTGTTTTCAACTCAAATATTATGGTGGGTGGAGCTTTTTTGAAACTTATAACCTACCCGTCCAAGTGCGTCGGTGGTTTTTAGAGCGCTTAATAAAGCAAAAAGAAGATGAGAATAAGGCAGCGCAGGATTCTGAGCGTACCTCCAGTCGGCACACCCACGACTTTAAGTAATAAATTATTTTATTAACTACTTAATAAGGTGCCTAACTGCACCAAGCAGGGGGAGATAATACTGTGAAGAATGAAGACTTCGACGATAAGATACTCGATTTAAACGAGATCAAAGATCAGTTAAATGAAAATATCTTACACGTCTTTGCGGCGTGGATAGAGTATTTGTTATCCAAGATGTTCAAGGGTCGTCGAATTCCGGTTCGAGTCCGAGGAAATCGTATAGAAATCGAAAGATTTACGGATGCCCTTGTTAATGAAAAGCGGTACATGGGATTCATTAAGAAGTATGGACTAGATGACCCTATGACCTACCGTCAGAAATCTAAACTAGACGTTGCCATACGACGCTTTGAAAGAGAAGCGGGCATTAACTGGCCTATTAGAAAGGGGTAGTAAAAAGTGGCAACCGGCGACGAAACTAAGCCCCCTTCACCTAATGATCCCAATCAGAATCCTGACTCAACGGATCGGGATACTGGTTCAACAGATGAGAATGATAAAGCACACAAGAGTCTTACCGATCAACTGATCGCTGAGGCAAAAGCTCGTAGATCACTTAGCGATCTCGAAGAAGAAGCCTACCTACGGTCCAAGGCTAATTTTAAACTCCAAGAAAAGATAAACGTCCTAAACCAGCAAGGAGTTAAGCAAGAACTTACACGGATTGAGGTCTTAAAAAGAGTAGCCGAACTCGAAGAGAAGCAAAGTAAAAATAAGAGAAAGGGTCTCGACCTTATCAAGGAAGAGCAACAGGAGCTTGAATCACTTGTTAAGGTTCTAGGCGCAGAGGAAAAGGCTTATCTAGCTAAGCGAAAACAGATAGAGATGACCCGCAAAGTTCAGGCAGCACTTAAGACTGGGACTGAACAACTGACCGGAGTACAACTTGATAGTTTATTCACTATCAAGGGCATCACTAGCGGTCTTATCAATATGGCGGTATCTCTTGATAAAGCATCTGTGAACTTAGCCAAGACCACTGGCTACACCCAAGCATTACGAGGGAATATGGTGGGTCTCGCCAAAGCCAGCGATGGGTTATTCCTGACTGTTGAGCACGGTGCCGCTGTGGTCGGTGGTCTTACCACCCAGTTCTCTTTGTATGCGGCACAGAACAAGACCACTCAGGACTTAGTAGAAAAAACTACATCAATTTTTATGCGTCTTGGGGTGGATGTAGCTGAGACTGCCACCGCTTTTGATATGTTGACTCGTGGTATGGGATTAAACATAGATGCTGCCAATAGTGTTGTCCTGTCTTTTAGCCAACTATCCCAGGAGATAGGTGTTCCCACCGCACAACTAGTGAAAGACTTTAATGCTCTAGCTCCTGAACTAGCACGTTTCGGAAAGCGAGGCGACGAGGTGTTTCGGAATCTTGAGAGGCGCTCTCGTGCCCTAGGGATGAGCACAACCGAGATGTTCAATTTCTCCGAGATTGGGGACACCTTCGAAGGCGCTTCGGACTTGGCGGGAAAACTCAACGCACAGTTTGGCATGCAACTTAACTCTATGGAGTTGATGCGAGCCGAAGGTGTAGACCGGATAGACCTTTTGCGTCAAGAGTTCCAAGCCCGAGGCATGAATTTCGAAGACTTACATAAGCGCCAGAAACAAATGATGGCCGAGATTATGGGAACCGACGTTCAGACCGCCGCCCGCTTATTTGGGGACCCAATAGAATTACAAAAGTACCAACGGGAACAACTGGAAGCCAGTGAGCGTGCCGGAAAGATGATAGACCTTCAAGAGAAATTTGCTTCGGCGGTCCAAAAAGTATATTTGTTGGCTGAACCCGCTCTCAGTGTAATGGTAGGGTTGTTTACCAAGCTAGTAGATCTTATCGGCGGCGGTGGTCCCGGCGTAGGTCTAGTAGCGGGTCTTATTTCACTTAAGCTGGGCTTTTCAGCGGTCGCCCTCATGAGTAGGAAGCTTCTGGTGCTGCCGCTAACGCTAGCCAAGGCTGCGGTAAATGCCATGAAGACTACAATGAGGATGAACTCCGTCGCCGCAGCTACCCATCGAGCCGCTGCTGCTGCGGAGCGCCTCAACAGGGCGAACCGCTCGGGCGGAGGCGGAGGCGGAGGCGGAGGTGGACCAGGCATGCCCTTCGTGCCCACGGGCGGCGGCGGTGGCGGTCCAAGCAGCCGCCCCAACTCTCGAATTGGTAGAGGTCCCCGAGGTCCAATCAGCGGCACCCGCCCACGGTTCACTCGCACCCCCAAGCCTCCTGTAGGAGGAGGGCGAGGGCTCAAAGGAATTTTAGGAATGGCAGCGGGCATGGGCTCAATGGCACTCATGAGCATGGGAAGTATGTTCGGCGGAGGCGGCGGTGATACGCCCAGTGGCGGTTCACCCGGCAAACCCAGGCGAATGGTAGACGCCACAAAAAAACTACGCTCAGTTCAAGAGACGGCTATGAAGGCTATGAAAGCTAAAAAGGTAGCTGCGGTAGCTCAAGCGGCGAAGGTAGCTAAGCTTGCAAAAGCTGCACAATTCGGAACACTTGGAAAAATGGCGACGAAGGGTGCGTTGGCCAGCGCACGAGGTATGGGTGGGCTCGGCGCTGCTGCTGAGTTTGCCCTATACAAGGGGATGGGATTAGGGTGGATGGAGTCAGCCGGACGCACGGCTTTATCGGCCGGCGGAGGTGCTGTAGGGGGTATTTTGGGTGCTTTCGTCGGCGGCGCAGGCGCTGTTCCCGGCGCTATCGCAGGAAGCCTCGGTGCTGCTTACGCAGGAGATATGGTTTTCGGTTCGCCCTTTGAATCCGCAGCGGCTGGAAATTCGGGGATTGTCTCTAAACCCTTGATGACTCAAGATGGGGGACGACCGGAAATAGCAAAAATCAAGCCTGGCGTTCCGGTCATTCCTGGGGTGAAGAGTGATGCAATCTTGGTAAGCCAGATAATGGAAATTGTAGGCAGGGGCGTTAAGGAAGGGATGAGGACCTCATCGGGCGGTCAGAAGGCACAGGTGACAATACCAATCACAGTTGATCTCGGTCCCAAGCTTGGCGGTAAGTTTACGACCGAGGTTAGAAGAGAAGTTGAACTAATGTTTAGGACAGTATAGGGGATGAATACAGGATGAAAGGCTATTCGGGAACTGGAGACCTAGCTAAGCGCCACAAGATAGAGTTTACCTATGTGGCAACAGGAGAAAAACTCTCCTTCCCCGCATTTATAGAAGACTTTAGCGATGCTTATATGTCCAACTGGGCAACCTCGACACCCTTTGGTCGTATGGATCCTATCTCGACTTTTTCGAACACTAAACGAGCCATCTCCTTATCGTGGGCTGTGCCGGCTGCCTCTATCGAGGAAGCTAGGGAAAACCTTACGAAACTTAATACTCTTTTGAATTTCTTATACCCGACTTATGACATTGCAGATGTGGACGCAAATATTTCTGTGATAAATATGGGTCCTTATTTCAGAATAAAGTTTGGTAACTGGATTCAGGACGCCTCAAATCCATCCCGAGGACTCCTGGGACATGTTAATGGCTTTACCTTTGATCCAAACCTTGAGCTTGGGATGTTTATCGATACTGACGGCAAGTATTATCCCAAGTCCTATCGTTTAAACTTTGAGTTTAAGGTTATCCACGAACACTCTTTAGGATTTGCTGCCTCGCAGAGAGTGGTCAAAGTACTTCCTGGTCTCGGCGCTAGCGTAGGACCTACCGCCACTATTGTCAGGACTTACGCTTTTAACGAGACAAAAATTAACTTTGGGAACTTCCCCTATTCCACTCCCCGACCCTCTAGTCAGATTGTGGAAGAGGAAATAGTTCGCCCTCTTTGTGCGTCCGACGCAGATCCAAATAGTCCTCAGTGCGTAGTCGGAGCCCCCCAGGGATCTAACGCCGCTTTTGCGGCCAACTCCAATCAAGGAGCACGGATATAATGGCTACTAGTCTCACTCCTCTTATAGTAACACAGAACCAAATCATCATAACTCACGTCGCTACGGGATTCCAGGTTTCCTTCCCGGCCTTTCTGGACACCCTGAGTGATTCTTATCGTAGTAACTGGGATGAGCAAAGCGTTTTCGGGCGTATGGATTCTATCTCAACTTTTAAGAACACCGAGCGTGCTCTGGCTTTGGCTTGGTCCGTGCCGGCCAACTCTTTTGAAGAAGCTCAGGAGAACCTAGGCAAGATTAATCAAATGATTAGTTTCTTGTACCCTCTTTATGACAAGGGCGCTGGCGGCGCTACTCTTATTAACCAATCGCCTTTGATGAGAATAAAGTTTGGAAACCTTGTACAGAATATTAATGGAGATGGATTGCTAGGGTACCTTCATGGAATTACTTTCGACCCCATGATGGATAAGGGAGTCTTTACTCAGGCTGACAATGGGGAAAAATACTATCCTAAATCCTATCGTTTGAACTGCGAACTTACAGTTTTACATGAAAATAAATTGGGTTATAGTATCGAGGAGTGGTCAAACTCATTCACCTATGGGAAAGATAAGTTCAAAACACATAAAACTACTGTTAAGTTTACTAACTCAGATAAAAAGGTAAACTATAATACCTTCCCTTATGGCTCGAACGCTCCTGGCGACCAGAGGACCCATAGGGTAGAGTTTTATACAGAGGCGGGAGTCTCGCATGAACCCAGGACCCAAGGATCCCCAAATAGTCCCGGAACGGTAATCCCCGAAAATGCCATCAATGTTCGAAGACAAGGAACCTCGACGACTTGGACCTACCGAACTCCCCGAAAACGCCCTGATTGGGCCAAGAACGCTACGAGACGTAAATTCTAGGAGACAGAACAATGGCATACTCAAGATATACAAATACTACTATTTTTAAAAATAATGATCCCAACTATCGTAAAACTCTATTTAATAAAAGAGGGATTACGGAAACATTTCAATTTTCCACTTATTCCTTTGAGTACCCAACCAATGACGAAATAGCAGGATTCCAGAATCTTTCCCGTGTTTGGGGTGCCGGGGATAAGTTGTATAATGTCGCCAACGAATATTACGGCTCTCCCCAATACTGGTGGATTGTCGCATGGTATAACAAGAAACCCACTGACTCACATTTTAAAATAGGTGATACTTATTATATACCGCTGCCACTGTCTGACGTGTTAGCTTATTTTTAGAAGGAGATGAGACTTGGCTACTCAACCAACAACACCGCCGGTCATTGGCAAAGGTGTAAAAACTACTATTCGTAACGAGAATACGCAGCGCATCCTCATCAATCACATGAAGAAGATAATCGAGAACACTTCTGTCAACAGAGGCTCGGGAAAGGAGCCCTACACGGCTCTTGTGGCTGGGACAAACTCAGCTTTAATCCCGTATACGGGATCACCCGGCACCCTTGTCAGCAAGATGTGCAACTCGCCAAGAGCCAGCGAATTTATTAATGCGACACCAGCCCAACTATCTATTCTAGAACCTCTCTTGAGGTTTTTTATTGTAGATAAAGCCGGCAACGAAGATGAAATATATTTTAGCGACTATACTACAGAGGAGCGGTTACTCAAGCTAGCGTCGCTAAAGAGAGCAAAGTCTTTAGAGTCTATACTGAAGCCACGAAGTCAAACAGGGGCTCAAGTAGGTATCAAATCTTTTAGTTGGAACTATAATAATAAGCACGAGGGCGATTATATCATTGACGCCACAATGCAGTTATATTTTGGGAGCCTGGCTGAACTAGTAAATATAAACTATCTCCAATTCCTTTTCACCAATGGTAAAAAGAAGACACTTGCCAATGGTCTTTCGAAAACAAAAAAGAATCAATCTTTGCAGGACCGACTTAAACAAAAGTCAGAAGAGCTTGAGGAAAGAAGAAAGCTTCTAAAGGCAGGTACTACTCCAAAGTTAAAGAGTGCCTTAGACGCATCATTGGACAAGGATAAGGATGACTTTAGAACGCTTAAGGTGATGGTGGGGTGGTCCGTACCTAGGGGTAATCGGAGAGAGCTACGCAAGCTTTTTGACAACGACGACGCCCACATGGAGCGTTTTCTTGAGGGGGTCGGATCTACTAATCGTATGATTTCTTTAAATTTATCTAGCTATGAAGTCAACTTTTCTCAGGAAGGACCCACTACTCTTACTCTGAGCTATAAAGGGTCTGCTGACCAATACATAGCAAATGAGAAATCCGATGTCTTTGGGTCGAACAACACAAAGGACAACATAAACAATAGTCCGATATTAGTCGCCGCCGGGGATATTGAACGGGATAAACTATTTCCTGACGGTTATATACTAGAGGTGCTAGATAACCAGAAACCGACATCTGGTATAGTGGGCGATGACAGCCAGCCTACCGGATATAAGTTTACTATCAACGGGATAAAGGCTGAACTCGAATATCTTTCAGAGTCAATAGAGTATTATAAAATATTGAATTCAGAGTCCGGTCAAAACCTAACAGACACTTCAGACTATAAAACATTTAAGCAATACTCGGAGGCAGCAGAGAACTTAATGACGCTCGCCGTTGACAACCAACGGGCAAAGCGGTATCAGAGCTTAATGGAAAAGATTATAGACAGTGGTCGATGTTTTGTTACCTATGCCCATTATTTAAAAGGTCAACTTAGTACAAAAGACAAAGTTACGAAGATAGGGCTCACGTTCGGCGGCGCAGCCAAGGGTGAGGGCGCAGCCTTTGATGTTATTGCGGGCGCTGGTGCCCGTGTCTCCAACGCTGGCCTGGAACCGAAAGACCTGAAAACCTTCTTGGAGAACAGTAATGTTCTAGATCCTACTACTCGTACTAGCTGGGAGGGTGACGCCGGGAAAATGCCTATCTTTTTTATTCGGCTGGGAGACTTAATCAAAGCTGGTATGGAAAATGCAGAAATGCGAGATGATATTAAGATAGTCTTGGGGAGCTTTTCGCCGGACCTTTTGAATATACCAGGATACGGTAGCCTATTCACTCAGGCAGACCCAGTCTCTCTTTATGATTTACCCATCTCACTTGATTATTACTTATCCTGGTTCGCTTCAAATGTAGTCGGGAAAAAGATTGATAAATGGCCGTTCCGGAGATTCCTAGATGATACCCTGCATCGCTTAGTGGCTCCGCTTCTTAACAATACTACTAGCGCCTCCAACGCCCGCTTGTTTTTTGACTATACGCTTTACCAAACTCAGTCTGCGTTACCTGAGAAGATTATTGAGGAAGCCGATGTCCTAACTTATCAGTCTAATCTTTCAGATGACGTAAACAAGCGAAACCTAAGTCTCTTAAACTATTATATAATATACTCAAAACAAATTCAATTTGGTCCACGGCGTCGAGGAAACCGTCACGACGACGAGGCAGATGGCATCTATCATTATGTAGTAGGAGCAGATAGGGGAATCGTTAAGACTTTCAACTTCCAGCAAATGGACGTTCCGCAGTACAAGGCAATGGTCATCGAGCGCTCACCCTCCTCCGCCGGCTACGCCCAGGCCCTAGTGTTACCACAGAATGTCAACATCGACATGTACGGCAATACTCTTCACCGTAACGGTGATCTTATTTATGTGAACTCTCAGGCTTCTCTGGGACCACTGGCTAGCGAAATATTAATGCTCGGCGGCTATTATAGAGTATACCGCTCCACTCATACCATCGACGATGGCGGTTTTCATACTACCATAGATTGTAAGTTCGAAAGACGGACGAAGGTGTAGAGAATGACTCGTCTTTATGCCAGTGGCTCAAACCAGTCCTCTGCTAGAACAATCTATAACGAAAGATTGAAGTACGATATTGATATCTTTCCTGATTCTCTGGTCCCCAACTTTATTGATACTTGGGACGAGGACCGATTCTACGGTATCATCAACACTAAAGGAAATACTTGTTACCCCGACGAGTCACAACTGAAGCCTCTTGTCAACTATAACGCAGATGAGACCCTGTATGCTCTGGGCTTTGTAGCTGATGCGTGGCGAGATTTTTCTGACAAGCTTCAACAACTCGCCGGTGAAAATATTATCTTTAAGAACAGCCCTTGGGCGAGGATGATGGCAACTAAAGGGTGGCAGAGTGTGGACCTTTCGTATGACCGGTATATGATTGACACTCTGTATCCTATTTTTACCGACACTTACCTTAATCTTGGTGCCCAGTATCGAAAAGTTAAAAACCCAGGTAGTTTTTTACAGGTGTTCTACGATTTTGCTAGCCGGTATTTTCGAAATGCCGGACCTATAACTTTGTCTGGCTTTGTAGAAAGTAACTATGTGTCCGTCATGCATACTGGTCTGGCGATTGAGGCCGGCACCGATTCTTACGACGATGATTTCACCAAGACTTACGACTATTATGACGACAACTTTTTGCTCGTAGCTTCCATAGCTCAGAACTATGGGTTTCTTATAGATAAAAATGTTCCTTGGCGCTTTGTCGCTGATGTGCAAAGCCCCGCTATGCAAGAGTACATGCACGGACTTGAGAACTTTGAGGTTAACATCGATAACCGGAATAAGGAAAAGTGTGAACCTGTTATAACTGACCCGGCATTAGTAATAGATGCTTATGCCTATTCCGAGGTCCCTGGGATGCGTGATGTTCTTCGCCGGCTTAATGTATACTTTAAATCTGGAAATGTCCTAAAAACAGGCTACCGCCAACTTCAGGATATTAAGCTTCGCCCCCAAGATAGCTTTGAAATTTTATATACCACTACTTATACGGAAACGTGGAGCGTTGACATCGATTATGTGTTGGCATATTTAATAAGTTTTTATAATTTCTTTGTGAACGCTTTCCCTTTTATTAGCCAGAAGCCTGAGTATAACGCAGAGTTGGGGTGTGTCACCCGAACTACTGTATATGACCGACAACAAGTATCAAAAGAGGATTTTGAAGCATTCTACGATAAGCGTTGGAATCTAAAGTCATTTCTTGTCCTACGTCTCTTGGAGCGCCAGAAGGACTTATCTCCCACTATCCGAGCCGCCAAGTTCCAGGAAGCAATAAACATTTATAACCTCTCTGGCGATAATTATTTAGAGACCTTACGGTATATACAAGAGAAATGCATTGGTCCTATCGGCGCTGCACCGTTTACGATCTCCACAGTAGGTGATATATTAGTATACAACCGAGAATTGAAGAGAAAATCTGATGACCTTATTTCAACCACTAGACGACAAGTCCGAGTGCGTCGGCCTCTATATTAATAATGACCTTCACTTTAACCTAGAAGAACTCCCAAGCGACTTATCTAGAACTTGGAAGTATGTGCCCTACCTAAAGGGGCGAGATATCGATTATATCAGCCTATACCTAGAGGGTATGCCCCTGAAGTCGGTCCTTCCAGAATATTTACTCGATGACTGGGCGGATGTGAGTAAGAAGATTAATGCCGTTAAACGCTCCCTACAGATATCCGAGGTCTCACTCCTCGAAAATTGTTTTTATGATTTAGTTCCTTCCCGATTTTTAATTGAGTACTGTGAACTTCAAAATAAGATTACTTCTTATGTAGAGGAAAATGTTTCGAAGCCCCAACGATATGAGTTCTACAAGTTTGTGCATATTCTGCTGCGTGAGATGACCGATTATAAGGTTCGCTTGGACACTAAATATTTGAAGAGTTTGGGGGCTAACCACCGTCTTAAGAACCAGGTAGAGCGCCTTCTCAAAAGCAGTGGGCATACCCACTACAATCAGTTTGGCACTAAGACTGGCAGGCTAACATGTACTTCTGAATCCTTTCCTATTCTGACGTTGCCCCGAGAATTACGAGGAGCCGTCCTCCCTCAGAATGATTATTTCTTAGAGATTGATTTTAACGGCGCTGAGATAAGAACATTGCTGGGTCTTCTTGGGAAGCCACAGCCGGCGGGAGATATTCATAACTTTAATGTAAGTGAGGTATTCGAGAATACGCTTACACGGGACCAAGCTAAGACCTCTTTTTTTGCATGGCTTTATGGTTCGACTACCGCCGTCTCTGCCGAGGCCCGCCGCCGGCTTATCGGTTTTTATAATCCAGAAGAAATTATTTCTGATTACTGGGACGGCAACACTGTAACCACAATTTACGGAAAAAGTATAAAAGATACCTCCAGGCATCACGCTCTTAACTACATTATACAATCTACTACCGCAGAGCTAGTATTAAAGCAGGCAGTAAAAGTAAACTATTTATTACAATCCCGAGGAGCTAAGAGTCAAATCGCATTCCTAGTGCATGACTCTATAGTCTTGGACATGAAAAAAGAAGATACCCCCTTGATTGAGGATATGGTCTCTTTGTTTCAGAAGACAAATTTTGGCATCTTTAAGGCGAACTTGAAAGAGGGCGTCACCTTGGGTACCCTGAAGAGGAAAGAAC
>TARA_R110000868_G_scaffold300295_4_pt1 | contig 32569 bp, 46 predicted proteins | sample TARA_R110000868 | Tara Oceans TARA_R110000868 (sample SAMEA4397489) | marine metagenome | biome: Polar Biome; feature: [SRF] surface water layer (ENVO:00010504); material: water (ENVO:00002006), including particulate matter (ENVO:01000060) such as... | depth 5 m | reverse complement strand
TCATGGTTGATTCCCTTCAGTTGTCATGTTCTCAGTGCGTGATCGGCTACAGTTCTTGCCGCAACTCTCTGTGTAGTTCTTTGTCGTGGTCACTGTGCCGCCGCACTTGGTGAAGTAGTGCCAATTGCCTTTGTCATAGAACTTGTAGACCGTGCATCCGTCTGCACTAGACACCACAGCAGGAACACGATCCTTGGCCCGCTGCTCATCGCTTGGTCCAAACATGGCTTGCAGAAATACAAACCCCGCCAAGATGAAAAGACAGGCGATTAAGACAAGCAGTAGCGTTATCCCAATGGTCTTGAGTGCGTCATTTAAGAAACTCATCGCTTCATCCCCCGGATGTACTGAGCAAAGCTCTGCACCGTATCGCGTCCAAAGGGCAGGGTAAATTTGGTCTCCAAATCCACAGCAGCTTCTTCAAGCACAGCATTGCGTTCAGCGTTTTCAGCGTACCTAAGAATTTGGTGCTTGCGTGACCCCTGCAAACCCCAAGCCCCTTGGCGATTTGCAATTTCATCAAATGCTTCGTCCTCAGGATCTTTCATCATTACGCTCCAATCTGGCTTTCTGCGCAGCATCCAAAGAGGTGTACTTCTTGTGATTGCTTTGCAACATGTAAATCCCATCCAGCGACTTCAAGATCTCATCTATCACTTCGCCGTTGGGGGCCTCCAAAACCCACATGGACAACGTCCACTCCTTCCACGTGTTCTTCTTCATCTATCTTTCCCCGCCGCCCAAATTATCAGGAGGACCACCCCTACCCCTACGGCTAGGAAAAAACCAATGCCCAGCAGCAAAGAGATCAGGGCTACGTTGTATATTGCTTCCATGAGATATCTCCATTAGTTCGTTCTTCAAACGCTGGTTCTCTACAACCAACTCCCGCCAAGCCTTCAACACAATCTTGGTGTCCTCATCCATCAATGACTTACCTCAGGCCCCCTTGATTGACGCATAACCATCAACCGCAGCCGAGAATACATGTCAACCGCCGTGTTCTGCATGTACTCCTTCATGTGCAAATCATCAGGCAACGCGGACAACGGAACACGGGCCTCGATGTAACACCCATCCCGCTCCATGGTAAAAATAAACAGGTCCTGCGTACCCTCTTCCATGGTCACGGGCAACTCCCCATTAATCTGTGACGTCATTGCTCTTCCCCTAAATCCAGTATTCGTTTATTGATCCGCACAATGCGGGCTTCGTTGTAGCTGACAATGCTTTGTGCATACTCCTGCGCGGTCTCAGCATTGAGTTTCGAGAGATACGCCTCACGCAGCTCCTTCGCCAAAATCTCATGTAGTGTGCGAGCACGCATAGAGTCCTTAAGAAAATTGATAAACAGTTCGCGCTTGGTCATGCGTCATACTCCTCGTAAGATAAGAATTCTTCCCTGCGGTCTTTGTCCATCTCCGCATAAGTCTCAAAATGATTCTCTTGGCAGCAGCTCAACCGCTCACCACGGCCCTCGGAGCAATAGCAACAGTACTCCGTGCTGTCCGTCATGTAGAAATCATGCAGTTCCGCTTTGGTAATGCCCTTAGTCATAGCTTTTCCCTTCAAAATGCTTCTCAGCATCCTTGTAATAAGTCATAAACAGATGAATTGCATTGTGCAAACTCACCTCCGAAGCTCGGGCCACGCCCGCAGCAGCACGCAACGCGCCAATCGTGCATGCGCGCTTGTCCTCCTTCGTATTGAACATGGCAGTAGTCATGGCCGAGGCCACAAGAGCAGACGCATTCTGCAATTGCTTCAACTCTTCCTTGGTTGGTTGTGTCATGGTAATTTGCTCTCCGCATAAGACTCTGCAGCTTCCAGCATGAACTGCGTTATCGCTTGGTCTTGGATATCCACCAAAATGCCTTCATGCAATATGCCGTAAATGTCAAGACCATCGGGCAAATAAACATGCAGCAAGTTCCACGTTTCCGGATAGTCCGGCTCCATCTTTAACCCAGACATCGGTTCAATAGAACCAATCTCCTCCTCCTCATACTCAAAAAAACACTCCAACGTCATGCCGTTGAGCTCGTCACAGACAAAGCTGTATTGCGCTAAATCAGAGTGGGCAGGGATATTACTCATAATCGGTCCTTTCAAAAAATTATTGGAGAGTGTCATGGGAACTGACCGTTTCCATGTCGGTATAAGCAGACTTTACGCCCACTACAAGATCATCCAAAGGCATGTCAAGACCCTTGGCCAAAGCAGCAAGGACCAAGATACAAGAGGCTAACGCCTCAAATGGGTCCTCATGGGTGCCGTTTAAATGGGTCATGAGACTTTGACTACGGCTCATGGTGTCCTTGAGGAAAGCTATCTCTTCGTCATTCATACTCTATCCTTTCTGTTGTTAGTTGAATCACAGGGTGTACTTTAAGACACTACAGCGTACTTGTCAATACTTTTTTCATCCGCAGTTGTACAAATCTATAGGTGTTTTCCCCAAGGACCAAGGGGCTATATGTCAAAAAGCATATATCAAAGGGGGTTTGTTAGACATTTTTGTAGTTCTATATAGACTTTTTTAGGACGAGTGTGTTTTTATTTTTTTATTTGTGAGATTAGACGTAATAGACGTAATGCCGTAATAACCTAGTGTTCATGCGGCTTTCAAGGCATTACACTACCTTACGGTGATTCAACAGGAGTAATATCTCTGGGGGGCTCCGTGAGATGCTTTTTTAAAAAATAAAAACTCTTTTCACCGTCAAAAAGTCCTATAGGGGACCTCCTTGGCCTTGCGTACAAGAAATACCCCTGTTACACTGGGGTACAAGAATTTTACCGGAGTTACGTAGATGTACAAAGTCGATACAGGGATTGACGTGCCTGATAGCCGAACCAAGTATCCATTCAGTGACATGGAGGTTGGGGACAGCATCTTGTTTGAGGATAAGAAGACCGCGGAGAGTGCTCGCGTGGCCTCGCTGCGCTTTGCTCGCACGCATCGAGAGGAGTGGACATTTTCTCTGCGCAAGGTGGACAGTGGATGGCGCTTGTGGAGAATTAAGTAATGACCAAGAAAGATGTTTGGAATGTGCCCCCTGTCACCCCTGACAAGGCGCGCAAGAGAATGTCTACCGAAGTGGTTCCCCTGCGCAAACAGCGCAAGACGTTGAACGGTAAGGAATGGAAGTTTGTGACCGAGCTTGTCAGTGGGGACGGCCGCGTGACAATGAAGGAGGCGGCTATTAGGGCGGGGTATAAACCGACCTCTGCCTCAGTAATGGCATGGAAGCTGACAAACCCTGAGATCAACCCCCATGTGGTGGCAGCCATACAGGCCTACAGGGCCGAGCTCAATTCCAAATACAACACGTCATATGAGAAGCATATGCGTGACCTGCAGATCATCCGCGACAAAGCTTTGGAGGCGGGGGCGTATGCTGCTGCCGTCCAAGCAGAGTATCGTCGTGGCCAAGCATTGGGCAGCATTTATGTGGACCGCAAAGAAATTCGCACAGGTACGATTGACAGCATGAGCAAAGAAGAGGTTCAGAAGAAATTGGACGAGCTTAAGCGCTTGTATGGGGGACCCCCTCCGACTGCATTGATCGATGCTGACACAGGGAAAGTGATTGAAAGCCTTGAACGAGAAAAAGACCCCATATTTGACGCGGGAGTGGAGCAGCCTCCCCTCGATATCTTTGAACAACATTTTGATTTGGACAAAGATGAAACCTGAGGCAGCGTTTGCGACTCGCGTGCGGGATGGCTTGACCAAGTTTGGCGTGGACATTGAGAGAATTGAAAACCGCGTGAATTTAGGCATCCCTGACATGCTGTTGGGCATAGAAAATCGATTTGTGATGGTGGAGCTCAAGGTAGTGCAGCGGGGCTTGAAGGTGGGGTTGCGACCACATCAGATTGCTTTTATGGCGAAGCAGTCTGGCAAGGGCCGCCCTTGCTTTATTTTGGTTTTGCAGTCTGGCGGGACAGTTTTGAAACCGGCTGCAATTCATTTGTATCGTGGGCGTGATGCAATTGCGCTTGCGGGGGATGGCCTCCGGCTGCAGTCACTTAAGAGCTGGCCCTCCCGTGGCATGGATTGGGGGGATCTTTGTAAGATACTATCGGAAACCGAAACCCGATAGAAATAATTCATTGGACATTGTGGACGCTTTGCGTACACTAGGGGCTTCACAACAGAAAGGATAGAGAAATGATCAGAAATGTATATTGCGCTTATCAAAAGCGCGCCGGTCCCGCTAAAATTTTTAAACGCAAGCGCGATGCGATCGCGTGGGGTTGCAATTATTTTGACGGGGTTTTTATCGTGATGCCCATTGATAAAGCTAAGCTATCGGCCAAGCTAATCGATTTAAAAATACGATTAGACCTCGAGCCCGTCATGGCTTAGCATTGCACCACTAACTTAGAAAGGATAGAGAAATGTTAAAAACCGTCACCATCACTGCCAACCGTAAAACCGGCCCAATTGCTGTTACTTATCGGAGCGGCGAACACCAAACCTATGGCACGTGCCCGAAAACGTGCGCACTGCACCCGAAGGCCGAAACCGGCACGGATCAGATAGACCCCGAATATATGGCCGCGTTATTGGACGCGGTCCCGCGCCGTGGTATCGCGTGGACCTATTCGCACTTCGCGGCGTGGCTGCTGCCAATTGCGAAGCGCGGTCAAACCGTAATCAATGCGAGCTGTGACACGGTGGCCGAGGCGGTGGCGGCCGTTAAGCTTGGACGCCCTGCCGTTTTGGCGGCCCCTACCGATACCGCGGAGAGCTGGCCGAAAGTGGTGGACGGCGTCAGATTTTATCGATGCCCCGCCGAGCTGGCCGAGAGTTTCACGTGCGCACAATGCGGGAATGGTTCGCCCTTATGCGCGCGGCCGGACCGTCGAGAGGTGGTGGTGTTTGTTGCTCATGGCACCGGCGCTAAAAAAGTGGGGACCGGCGAAGGCGGCTGCTATGCTGCCAGCGGTCCGACAGCGATACAGTGGCACGGGACCAAAAAAACCGGCGCGGCTAATGATGCTCAAGCTTTGAAAGCATTCGCGAAGGCGCTCCCTCATGGTTCAATGCTGCGCCATCATGTGGCCGGTGATATTGGGCGCGAGGTCATATGCTGATTGTCGTAATGCTTTTATTTGTGCTTGGCTGGTGGCTGGTGGATAAATTCGGAGGGTCCGATTAACCATGCATTCTTAATTGAGAATCATTCGCGTTTGCGAGGCATTGCGGCCGTTTTGCGTGTTCGGCAGCCGGTTAGTTTGGTAAATGTAAACTAGGCCCGTGATCCCTGACGCGTGACGCTGTGAACGTGGCGCGGCTATCGGTGGCCGCGCCCCGATAGAAATTATTCATTAGACAAGGGGCCCCGGGCCCCTATAATCTGAACCATGCCGCGACAATTTCGCCGCGGCACAACCCCTAGAAAGGATAGAGACATGGCACACATGATTGACGAATCAACAGGCACGGCCGCAATGGCTTTTGTTGGCCAAACCCCATGGCACGGCCTCGGCCAAGCCTTGACGGCGGGCGCTGATATTGGGACATGGACGCGCGAGGCGCGTTTAGATTACACCGTTTTGGAAAGTCCCGTTCTATATAGAACGGCTGCAGCCTCGGAGCCCGAATTATTCAAGGGCCGAAAAGTGCTGCACCGGTCCGACACCGGCGGAGCGCTGGCCGTGGTTAGTGATGGATACCACGTGGTGCAGCCCGCGGAGGTAATGGGCTTTTTTGAGCGCTTGGTAGACCTCGGCGGTTTCCAATTGGAGACGGCCGGAGCGCTGAGCTACGGCCGGAGGGTTTGGGCGCTTGCATCAGTGGGCGCGGGCGCTGATGTTGTGGACGGGGACACGGTTAAACCGTATTTGTTGCTCGGCACGTCCTATGATGGGACCATGGCCACGGTGGCGAAATTCACCACGATTCGCGTGGTGTGCAATAACACCATCACGGCAGCGCTCAATGATTCGGAGGGCACGGTTCGCGTGCTGCATTCAGAGCGCTTCGATCCTGAGGCCGTGCGCCTCGAGCTCGGCATTGTGGCCAATAATTGGGAGCGCTTTTTGGTGCAGTCCCGCAAGCTTGCCAAAGTAGAAATGTCCGCGCTCGAGGCTGATAGCTTTGTGGCCGAGCTGCTCAAGCCTTACCACTCGGGCCGTTTGGACGTGGCCGAGTCCCGTGCGTTCAAACGCATTCGCGCGCTGTTCGATGGCGCGTCGATTGGTAATGAGCTGGCCGGTGCTTCGCGCTGGGGCATGTTGAATGCGGTAACTGAGCTGGTTGATCATGAGCGCGGCCGTTCTGACAATACGCGCCTTGAGTCGGCATGGTTTGGCACTGGTGCCTCGATCAAGTCTCGCGCGCTCGAGCTGCTGGCGGCCTAGGGCTATCAGGGCCGCGGCCCTGATAGCTTTGCCCCGCGCCCCATGAGGCGCGGTTTTTTTTTATATTTTCCCTAATGGTGGTGGCGGGGGTGGGTGGGCCCGCGACTATTGGTTTTCCTGTTTTAATAGTAACAATCAATTAGACTGCCCTAATGGTTGACCTATAATCACATCAGCTAACGAGGCCTCGTTAGTGCAACCCTAGAAAGGATAGAGAAATGAAAAACCCATTAGACCAATTCCGCAGCCAACTATTCGGCAGCCGTGGATGTGATGTTGCTGCAGCTTTGCAGTATGTTGACGAATTGGCCACAGGCAGCACTGATGCAGTGGCAGTCCAGACGGCAGCGCGAGTGCTGCTAAACACTGCGGCCAATGCAGTGCATCAGGTAATGAGTGCGCCCAGTCCCGAAAAGCTCGCACTAATGGAGCTGATCGATTCCCGCATCGAGGCCAGCATCGATGTGGGCAAAGTCGAGCAAATGGTTAGCGATTGGTTTGAGCAAAATATTGATGTGGATGACAAGATCAATGATTGGATGTCGAATAATTTCGACATCAGTGATTACAGTGTGGATGATGTAATCAGCGACTGGATGGGAAGCAATCTAGAAGATAAAATAAATGATCTAGATTTAGTTGTAAGAGTTAAATAATCGATGTATAATGAAACCCTCTGGACAAAATCCAGAGGGTTTTTTAACTTAGAAAGGATAGAGAAATGAAACGCAAAGCAAACCCACTGATCCAAGCGATCAACGAGTCCACCAGCAAAGCCCGCAAAGAGGGCCATGAACTGATCACACGGGCCAAAGCACTGGAAGAAAAACGCATGAAGATCCGCGTTAATTATTCTGAGGCATTCAAGAACCTTGATCTAGAAATGCATAACCTCTACATCAGGACCGGCTACTCAAAGCCATACATTGAGGTGGGCCTCAATGGTTTAGAAAGCTTCAAAGATCAGCAATTGGTTGACCTGTTAGAGTTCTTTACAGCTAAGACCGACAAGCTGTCAACCAAAGACTGGACACACTATGCAGTTAATCGGGACTACAGTTTCGAACTGGATGATGTGATCGTGAACATATCAGCTTATGTCCGGTCCGACAGTCCAACATGTCGCAGGGTCCAGACTGGGGTAGAAGTTCAAGAAGTGCCAAAGTACCAGATTGTCTGCGACTGATCCAGTTCGCATCCTGATCAAGCCGTCCAACTGGACGGCTTTTTTTATTCCCTCAGGTGGTGGCGGGGGTGGGTGGGCCCGCAACATGTACCAGTCGGCCTGCAGCCTAATTAGTAATAAACCTATATGAATCAATGACTTAGAGCATTATAGGTAGAGTTAATCAATACGTCTGCGCTGATCGCTATTCCCAATTGGACATGGCGCGCGAAGGCTGTTACCCTTCCCACAAGGTGGAGGCGGGGGTGGGTGGGCCCGCCGGAAGGGGAAAGAGTGAGTTATATACAGGGGGAGGGCCATAAACAGGCCACTTCAACTCAGGTCAGACCTTCGCCTTGGTTTCACACAAACAAAATACGGTGAAATACATATACCACCCCCTTGTTTTAAAAAGAGCTTGGGTGGGGTAATATATAAAAATTCCAGAACCTGAAGGTCTGCCCGTGAACAACACGCCTGATGACATTGTTGAAGAACAGTTACGCCTTGAGCTGCGGCTCCAGCTCCTTGAAGCGCACGAACGTGCCACAACCAAATTTATAGATTTCTGCCAATACGTTTGGCCTGAGATGATTGTTGGAGACCACCACCGCATCATTGCGGACAAATTTGATCGGGTGATCTCGGGAGAATGTAAGCGCTTAATCATTGCCATGCCCCCGCGCCATGGTAAGTCGCAACTGGGCAGTTACTTATTTCCCGCGTATTTGATGGGCCGTTTGCCGCAGTCCAAGCTAATTGTGGGTTCCCACACGGCTGAACTGGCGCAGCGTTTTGGCCGGATGATCCGAAACCTTGTTGATGATGACAAGTACAAGGAGCTTTTCCCTAATATTGCGTTGTCTGTGGACTCCAAGGCTGCTGGCCGGTGGAACACGAACAAAGGTGGGGAGGCTTTTTTCATTGGTAAGGGGGGTGCGATGACGGGCCGCGGCGGAGACATCATTGTTTTGGACGATATTTTGGACGAACAGGATGCAATCTCTGATACTGCGATGGAAAACACGTGGGAGTGGTACGAATCTGGTCCTCGTCAGCGTTTACAACCGGGTGGCGCGATCATCTTGATCAATACGCGGTGGAAAACGGACGATGTAGCGGGCAGATTGCTGAAAATGCAGAAAAATCTTAAGGCGGACCAGTGGGAAGTCTTGGAATTTCCGGCAATTTTGCCCAGTAACAAGCCTCTTTGGCCGGGATACTGGAAACTAGACGAGCTGGAGAAGGTTAAATTCTCTATTGGGCTTAAAAAATGGAATGCGCAGTGGCAACAGCAGCCCACGAATGATGAAGGCGCGATTTTGAAGCGTAATTGGTGGCGAAAATGGCAGTATGACGAGCCGCCGTCGTGCGAATACATCATTCAGGCGTATGACACGGCGTATTCCAAGAAGGAAACTGCTGATTTCTCTGTTATTTCGACGTGGGGGGTGTTTTATCCTGACGCGGACTCTGGCCCGAACCTTATTGCGCTTAATGTACGCAAGGGGCGGTGGGATTTCCCTGAATTAAAGCGGGTGGCCAAGGATGAGTACTTGTATTGGAAGCCTGACAATGTTTTGATCGAGGCCAAAGCGACTGGAACGCCGTTGCAGCAAGAATTGCGTCGTTTGGGGATTCCTGTGACGATGTTCTCGCCGGGTGGCCGCAGATCGGGGCAGGACAAGATCAGTAGGGCCAATGCGGTGGCACCTATATTGGAAGCGGGGATGGTTTGGTACCCGGAGCACCAAGAATGGGCCGAGGAGCTTGTTGAGGAATGCGCGTCTTTCCCGCTTGCGCCCCATGACGATCAGGTGGATACTGCGGTGATGGCGTGGCACCGATTTAGGCAGGGCAACTTCATTGCTTTGGCGGATGATGACAAAGAGGAGCCTGATCCGAGGCAAGAGCCAGTTGAATATTATTAATTTAGCCCATAAAATGGTGGCTACATCCCTAAGGACCTCGGACCATGGCCCAAGACTATTTTGACCAGTTGCATGAAGCGGTAAAGCAGGCCGAGAGCCGTGGTCAGCGGTTTGACGAGAAGAATAATTTGCTTACGTCGCCTAAGGGGGCGCAAGGTGAGATGCAGGTTATGCCCAAGACGGCGAAGAAGCCCGGGTTTGGTGTGCAGCCTGCGCAGGACAAGAGTCCTGATGAGTTAGCGCGCGTGGGCAAGGATTACTTGAAGGCCATGCTCAATAAGTATGGTGACACGGAGAAGGCGCTTGTTGCATACAACTGGGGGCCAAAGAATGCGGATGATTGGTTAGCGGCGGGTGCTGATCCGGCCAAGTTGCCCAAGGAAACGCAGGGGTATATAAAGCGGGTCAATAGTGCGTTGAAGCCAGTTACTTCTGGTACCCCTGAGGCAAAGAAGGAACCGTTGCCCCCGTCTCTTCCTCCGATGGCAGAGGCTCCTGCTTCCACGATTACTTCTGATGCGATCCCTACTACGCCTTCTTCTGGTTTGGGTACGGGGTATCAAGCGGCGTTGGCTTTGTCCTTCCTTGATCAAGACAAAGAGGACAAGGAAGATGATGATTATGAAGAGAAGTACGGTGGAACAAGCGCCGCGGATCTGCTGGCGCAGCACAAGTCAGTCAATCATTTTGCTAGTTTGGATGTGGGGTACAAATCCCCGTTTGAACAGCCACAGCGTTTTGCAGATGGCGGGGAAGCTAAGAGTGAATCAAAAAAAGCATTAGAAAATTTGCCTGATTTTGAGGACACCAGCGGTACCCCATTTGATGTGATAAAAAATGCCAGCAAAATGCAAATAGAGGACAAGCAACTAGAAAACATGATGCTTGGTCTTGGTACAAGCAGTTTGCAGCTTGGCGTTAATTTATCAAAAATGAAACAAGGGGACAAAGAGAACCTTGCTCATAGTTTAATGGCGGCGTTTCGGGCCAAGGTAGGGGATACGGATATTAATGTGATGGGCATGCGCCCAACGGGTGCTCCTCCCGGAACTTACATGGGCGACATATCGGCGGGTATTCCTGTTGGTGGGAATGATCGGTTGATTGTTGGGGCAAGCGGAATGCAAACTCCGGAGCAGTCGGGGGTTACTGGGTACAACCTTGGTTATTCTGGTCAAGTGGGTCCCGGTCGGTTAGACGCCATGATGATGCAACCTAAAGATTCATCACAGGGCCGCAATTACCAAATGCAATATCGTATTCCTTTTGCAGATGGTGGGGAAGTGGAAGAACCTGTTCTTAGTGACCGGGAGCGCATGGGGCTTACTAGATGGGGCACAACCCAACAAGATACGCTGTACGACATGATGTACGGGCCAAATGCAAAGGCCTTGTCAAAAGATGATCCTATGCGTGTCAAAAATTACATTGACAGGTACATTGACAGTGACAAGTGGCAAGGCCAGTACGATGTAGTGGACAAAGCGCAAGCCCGATGGTTTAAAGAAGAAGACAAAAGAGTAAAAGAGCTTCAACGGCTTGCTTCTCTTCCCCGGGTTGTTGCTCCACCGCCTCCTCCTCCTCGAGTAGAACAACCACCTGCCGTAGAAGTTCCGTATGTTCCTCCGGTTGCTCCGCCAGTGGTGGTAACTCCCCCACCCGTAGAACCTCCTCCGGTGGTTGCTCCTCCTCCTCCAGTAATAAATGTTCCTCCCCCGGTGGATGTTCCTCCCCCGGTTGTTCCTTCAATTCCCCCTAACATTGCGCCGCCTCCTTTTACGCCTCCCCCGCCGCCACCTCCCCCGCCAAACATAGTTTCGGTGGCACCGCCTGTGGATTTGAGCGTTCCATACACCCCGTCTAATTTCTCAAACATATACGGGGACATTTTGTCGATGAACCCCGGTGGTTTGCAGGCCATGGGTACGGTTTCGCCCACTGTTGCCGAAACCAAAAAGAAGGTCGTGGACAAAGCGCCTGTTGGCACAATAACCAACACGTATGGCAATTTGCTGCTTGCAAACCCCGGTGGCTTAAGGCCTATGACGTTGCCAACCGGCCGATCGACCCTTGCGCCGCGGCCCACGGGCGTTAATCTAGACAACTATGCTAATTTGATTTCTCGTCCACCGGGCTACGCTGTGGGTGGAACTGTTGGTAGCCCTAGGGCGGTGACCAGTTCCGCGGATCGTGATTATTTAAACCAGATGAAGGCGTACAGCGGCGCTGCAACCAAATACCAAACCAACTCTAATGCGTATTACGGCATGTTGCGGGACGCGGAAGGCAACCCTGTCATTGGCGCAATGATGGGTGGCGCGCCTGCCGGTTCGTACAACATGGGCTTCTTTACAAATACGCCTGCTAATTCGCTACATGATTTGTCGGGAATTTCTGGATACAACATGCCGTTGTATCAGATGTCTGCAAACAATGTTCGTTCTACAACAATTGGGGGCCAATCGGTAGACAACACTGACCCTCGATATGAGGCCGCTAAAGCTTGGGCAACAGCAAACAATATAAATCCCAACATGGTTGGGTACTTTACGCAGAACATTGAAGCTATTACTGGTAAGGGTGGGCCAGCGTACGTTACTGCGTACGACTACAACAAGGGGTTAGATTGGGGCACGCAGATGAAGGCCCCTATTATGCCGACCAGTCCTATCAACCCTGTAACGGGGAAAGAGTATTCAGAGGATGAGGCAAAAGCACGCGTGGGGGCGATTAAGCGGGATGTGTCCAATAAGCAGATGGCATTGAACGTGGCGCAGGACCCTGCTAGTTACGGCTTGTCGATGAGCAAGATTTTTAATCAAGGCGGAATTGTTCAGCGCGCGGAAGGCTCCCCTATGGGAGGCGAGAATGCTGACCACTTGACGCCTCAAGAGATTGAGCGCATGGCTGCGGCGCAGTCCCCTGCATACATGACTCCTAGCTCTGGCCGAGGACGCCAAGCAGGTAATATCAGTCAGGCGCTGAACTCTGGCGAAGCTTACCCTGCCATGGCTCGCGGGGTTGCGGAGACGCCATACAACCTTGTGGGCGCTCCTGTTGATTTAGCAACGATGGCAATGCGCCCGTTTGGCTACAAGGAAGAAAAGCCTGTGATGGGCAGCGAGTGGATTAAAGAGAAGATGACCAAATTGGGCATCCGTCCCGGGGAAGAAGCCAACCCCACGTTGCAAGGTTTTCGTACAGCAGCGGAGCTTGGCGCATCTGTCATGAACCCTGCTGCTCCTGTTAGGGCGGCGGTGCGCACGGCAGAAAAGGTAGGCAATACAGCAGCGGAGATGCTGAACAGGCTCAAGGGCCCAAAAGCAAGCCGCGAAGAGTCAATGTATTTGATGGGTGGGGAACACAATCGTCCCTTGCCTGAAGTTACTCCTGCTGTCCAAACAGAATTGGCCCCTGTTGCACCTCCAGTGCAACCCGGAGTTCCAGCGGAGTTTCCGATTGTTGGACGTTTGGATGCATATGCAGCCGGGCTCAAGGGCCCAGTACAAAAACAGCAATTTATTAGTGAAATAAAAAACAAAATGCGCGACTATGACGTAGATCGCGCGGAAGAAGCTTTGGCGCAGTTTGGCCCAAATGATAAATTGAAACCGGAACAAATCAAAGAAGCTTTGGATAAGTTGTATTCCCCCTCTAGACTTCGCTCAGAAGATGTTGCCCCTACCCCAAACGCTTTCTTTAGTACTCAGGACAACGTGTACCACCCTAGCCCAGTAGGCACAACAAATCTGTACATAGACTTGCCTCCAGAACTAGCAAAAACACAAAAAGAAATGTCTCAATTGGACAAAGAGCTTTATTCATTAAAAAATGTATCGCTTCCTATGGACCAATTTACTAAGTTAAAAGAGACGCTTGCAACTAACACATTGTTTAAGGATTTACCGCAAACGCATGAATTAATTAAAGCTTTGGACTATGTTGAAAAATCTTACACCAGTGTAAGAAAAGCAGATCAACAAGTATCCCAACTTGAAAATGCATTTTTATACCCCGGTTTGTATAAAGAAGAAGGTAAACATAATTATTTTTATGATCTAGCAGAAAGCATAGAAAAAGAAATGTTGGCTAAGATGGGCAAGAAGGACAGATATGACAAAGGAGTCACTTCTACCATGAGGGAGAAAGTGGACCGTGAGTCAAAAATAATAGCAATAAGACAAGTCATGGAAAGAGGAAATAAAACACTGACAGAAATGGGAGGCACTCCTATTGACTTTAGCCACATTGATTTCAACACCGGCAATTCACTGGTAAGTACGGCAAGGGATACTCCCGGGTTTAATCAGATAGTCACAGATGCGCTTGAGCCTGTGGTAATGAAAATACACGAAGCATCCAAACGGATTAAAAACCATTTGAATCCACGTGTTGCAGATATGCTTCCACAAATTACGCCATACAAGGCATATGAAAGCCAACATGCCTCAGTGACTCGAGGAGAGCATCCCGTTGGGTTTTCTCGTTTTGTAGAACATGAAGTCAATGTCCCTGACTATGGACCGCTACAGGGTAGGCATTTACTAGATATGCAGTCCGATCTTGCACAAGATGTTCGCAGACGCGGGCCAAAAGGCGGGAGTAAAGAAAGAGATCAAGCCGAAATGGACATGTTGGAAGCGCAGCGGTCAAAATTAAAAGCGATGGCCCCCGCTACAAACGAAGCCACGCAAAAGAACCGTGACATTGAACTTGTAAAAATAGACAATCGCATGGACATAGTTCAAGGACGTATATTAGATAAAACTACGGACTACTCACTACAACAGCCTTTTGCTGGATTTGAAGCACGCCCAGCAGTGGAGCAACAGTTGCTAATGAAAAATGCTATTCAAGCGGCAGCACGTGCAGGTAAAGACTTTATTACCTTCCCCGGAGCAGAATCAGCACAAGCCCAACTATATGAAAAAGTACCAAACAACCTTAAGCAGGTGCTTAAAGACCTTGGTGGAAAAGAAGCAGGGTTTGAAATTAAGCCTATTGAGTTGCCCCCAACTACCCATGAAACTGAACTAGTCGGGGGCAAAAATACACACCCAAAAGGTACTCCTGTAACCGCATGGGGAATTATTTGGTCCCCAGAGGCAGCAAAGCGTATCATGCAAAGTGGCGTACCATTCGCCAAAGGCGGTTCTGTAGACAAATCGAACACGGATTACAGAGCGTACATTTAAGGAACACACATGGCTATTGAACGCAACATCAACTCCGATGATTTGCCAGCAGGCGAAGCTCTGATCCAGTTTGACGAGGAACAGAAAGCCCCAGATATCAATATTGAAATTGATGACGAGGGCGGCGCAACTATTGACATTGGCACGGACGAAGATAGCGATGTGCCGTTTGACAGCAATCTGGCCGAAGTCATTGACCCCTCTGTCCTACAAGGCATGTCTTCGGAGTTGTTGGCCATGTTTCAGGCCGATCAATCGTCGCGCAAAGACTGGGAAGAGCAGTATGGCAAGGGTCTAAAGCTGTTGGGCTTCAACATGGAAGAGCGCACTAAGCCTTTCAAGGGCGCGTGCGGCGTATCCCACCCACTCCTGACCGAATCTATCGTTCAATTTCAGTCTCAAGCACTCAAAGAGTTACTTCCCGCCGAAGGCCCTGTGCGCACTCAAGTTCTGGGTAAAGAAACCCGTGAAAAGCTTATGCAAGCTGACCGCGTGCGTGACTTTATGAACTACCAGCTCACTTCCGTAATGGAGGAGTACACCCCTGATTTTGACCAGTTGTTGTTTTATGTAGGCTACGGCGGTTCAGCGTTTAAAAAGGTGTATTACGACGAAAACCGAGGCCGCATGGTAAGTGCCTTAGTGCTGCCGGACAACATGTACATCCCCTACAACGGCTCAAGTGTAATGAGCGAATGTCAGCGTGCTACACACCGGGTATTCATGTCCCCCAATGATTACCGCAAAGCAGTAATACGCGGGCAGTACCTTGATAACGCCATGGCAACGCCCATGAGCGAAGTGTCGCAAAGCACCATCAAAAAAGAAGTTGACCGCACCACAGGCATTCAAGCCAACACCAACGACGAAGAAATGTCTTTGTTGGAGTTTTCGGTGGACTGGGACATTGATGGTTTTGAGCACATGGATGACGATGGCGAGCCTACGGGTATTGCGTTGCCCTACATTGTCACTGTGGACGAGACCACTGGCGATGTGATCGGTGTGCGCCGTAACTGGAAAGAAGGCGATCGCCTCTTTAAGCGCAAGCAGTACTACGTCCACTATCTTCTTGTCCAAGGACCCGGCGCGTACGGCTTGGGCTTCTTGCATTTGGTGGGGGGCTTGTCAAAGACCGCAACTTCTGCGTTGCAACAGTTGATTGATGCGGGTACGTTGGCCAATTTGCCAGCAGGCTTTAAAGCCAAGGGCGCGCGCATCATGAACGATGACGTTCCATTGAGCCCCGGCGAATGGCGGGACATGGATGTGGGCGGAGCCGACCTACAGGCATCTATTTTGCCGTTGCCATACAAAGAGCCTAGCCAGACGCTTTTTGCGCTCCTAGGCGCGTCTGTGGACGCTGGCAGGCGGTTGGCGAGCATTTCCGACATGCAGGTGGGCGACAGCAACCAAAATGCAGCCGTAGGCACCACGATTGCACTGCTTGAAAAGGGCAGCGCGGTCATGTCTTCGATCCACAAGCGCCTGCACTACAGCCAAAAGTTGGAATTTCAATTGTTGGCCAAGGGTTTTGCCGAATATTTGCCGCCAGAGTATCCATACGATGTTCCCGGCGAAAGCCGCAGGATCAAAGCAAAGGACTTTGATGAGCGCATTGATGTGCTGCCTGTTTCTGACCCCAACATCTTTTCTGTGGCCCAGCGCATCACTATGGCGCAGACCCAGTTGCAGTTGGCTCAAAGCGCGCCGCAAATGCACAACATGTACGAGTCCTATCGCCGCATGTATCAGGCAATTGGGGTACGGGACATTGATCAAATCCTAAATAGCCAGAACATCGACAAGCCAAAAGACCCTGTCAGCGAAAACTCACAGGCTCTGGACGGTTCCCCGTTGAAAGCGTTTGCGGGGCAACAGCATGATGCGCACATCATGGCTCACCTGATGTTCGGGTTATCCCCAATGATGCAGGGAATGCCAAACGTAGCGGTAAACATCCAGAAACATATTTTTGAGCACATTAAACTCAAATCAGAAGAGGATGTAGAAGCCGAGTTGTTCCAGCAGTACGGGACTGACCCAGAGGGCTTGGTGTCTGCTTTGCAGCGTGAAGCCATGATCGCTGTCAAGACCGCTCAGTACTTCCAAGAGGTCAAAAAGCAGCAAGAGCAGTTGGCGGGCCCGCAAACCGATCCGCTGGTCGAGCTGAAAAAGCAGGAATTGCAACAAGGGGCCACCCGCGACAAGGCAAACGACGAAAACGACAAAGCTTCATTGCAGCTCAAGCAGCAGGCCGAGCAGGCCGACCAGCAAGAAGGCCAAGCACGTTTGTTGTTGCAAAAACAGGCACAAGAGCAAAAAGCAATGGTGGATGCAGCCAAATTGCAGCAAGACGAGAGCAAGCATTCGTCCCAGTTGTCGCACGATGGCTACAAACACTACACCCAGTTAAACCAACAAGGAGCACAGCATGCCGCCGATTTCTATCAAAATGCCAAAGCCCAAGAGCAGGCCCAGCAAACCGCAAGCTCCGGCCAAAAGTAAAGTGGAAGTAGAAAAACCGGGCATAAAGTACATTTATCGCAAGGATGCGTTCAAAAAAGTAAAAATTGCGTAGTTTTTTGTGCATAATACGCACACAACCCTCGGACAGGGGCCTATCTGTCTGCTTCATTGGAGTTATCCATGCTTGAGTTTGTTGAGAAATTGCACAGGACCATTCGTGATCTAGAGCGCGACACGCAAGAGATCGTGGTTTCTGGCAAGGTGCGAGACATGGAGCAGTACAAGTTCCTGATGGGCCGTCTTGAGGGTTATAGGTTTGTGAAAGAAGGGCTAAACACTCTTCTTAGCGAAGACCCCGACTTAAAAGAGGACCTAAGATGACTGAACTGACCGCGTTGGAAGAGAAGTGGGCGATTGAAGAGGCCGAAAAAGTCGCTGCAATTGCTTCACAGGCCGCAGCAGACGCCTTTGCTGTAGCAGAAGCCCGTAAAGATCACGATGAGCAAGTCTCGAGTATTCGCGAGCACTTGCCCCAAGCCTCCGGCTGGCGCGTGATTGTCCTACCCTACCGAGGTGCCAAAAAGACCAAAGGTGGTATTGAATTATCCGATCAAACCCTAGAACGCCAACAATTGACCACTACGTGTGCGTACGTGTTGTCTGTTGGTCCACTTGCTTACAAGGATGAAACGAAGTTTCCCATGGGCGCGTGGTGCAAGGAGGGGGATTGGATTATCTTTGGCCGTTACGCGGGTGCGCGGATGGCTATCGACGGCGGCGAGATTCGCATCCTAAACGATGATGAAATCTTGGCGACGATTAAGGACCCAGAAGACATTCTGCACATATAAGGTAAGCAATGGCAACCGAACTATCAAACGCAAACGACCAGTTGGAATTCAACTTAGGGGATGATGAGGTAGCAACAGATGTTGCACTAGAGGAAAACCCTAAGACAGAAAAACAACAGCAAGATGATAATGAGAACAATTCGCATCGCGATGAATTGAACTCAATTAATGAGGGTGTTCAAAAGCGTATAGCGAAGCTCACTGCTCGCATGCGCGAAGCCGAACGCCGCGAACAGGCTGCAGTTGAATTTGCCAGAGGCCTGCAAAGTAAGACGCAGACGCTTGAGCAAAAACTGGTGCAAACGGACTACAGCCGTTTAAATGAGGCAAAAGCTCGTTTAGATACCCAACAGATCCAGTTGCGCCAGATTATCAAGAGGGCCCGGGAAGAGGGCGATGTTGATACTGAGACAGAGGCTCAAGAGCGTTTGGCGATGATGGCAATGGAGCAGCGGCAAGTGTCAGGCTGGCTCCATGATCAAGACCCACAGCGCCAGCCACAAAGAGAACAGCAGTATGCGCCACAGCCGCAAGTACAACAAGCACCTCGCCCACAGCCTAATGCGAAAGCGGAAGACTGGGCCGCTCGTAATGAGTGGTTTGGCAAAGAGCGTTTGTTGACGTATGGTGCGTGGGGCATACATCAAACACTTGTTGAAGAGGAGGGGGTTGACCCTAACTCAGACGAGTACTATACTGAATTGGACCGCCGACTCCGTGATGAGTTCCCAAGACACTTCAAGGACGAGGCACCAACAAACAGACAACAGCGTTCCGCGCCTGCTGTTGCACCTGCTACCCGTAGTTCGGGGATGAATAGTGCGCGCAGAACTGTCCGGTTATCGCCGAGTCAGGTTGCTATTGCAAAGAAACTGGGCGTTCCTCTTGAGGAATATGCCAAGTACGTTAAGGAGTAAAACATGAGCAAAGAAATCACTATCGATCGCGCAGCCCGTAGTACGACCAGTCGCACTAAGGATGAACGTCGCAAGCCATGGGCACCCCCTTCACGTCTTGACGCGCCTCCTGCCCCTGAAGGGTTTGAGCACCGTTGGATTCGTGCAGAAGTCAATGGGCACTCAGACAAACAAAACGTCTACTCTAAGTTGCGCGAAGGTTATGAGTTCGTTCGGCTAGAGGAAGTACCTGAGGAATATCAGGACATGCTTCCTACCATAGAAGACGGGAAGCACGCTGGTGTAATCTCTGTTGGCGGACTCATGCTTGCAAGAATCCCCAAAGAAACACTAAAAGAGCGTGCCGATTACTTCCGTAAAAAGGCTCAGGATCAGTTGTCGGCAGTAGATAACGAGTTAATGCGTGAGAACGCACACTCTTCAATGCGAATCCAATCTCCAGAGCGGAGTTCGCGCACAACATTCCGTCAACCGCAAGGTTGATAATCACAACTTGTAGGAGCTACAAATGGCAAACGTAAATAAGCCTTTTGGTCTGCGCCCCGTAGGTAACTTGTCAGCCACTGGTGCTCAAAAGCAGTATGGCTATCAAATTCAAAGCGGACAAGCCGGAGCAATTTATCAAGGTGACTTAGTCGTTGTATACGACGGTTACATCATCAAGTATGACGCGGCCACGCACACTGCCCCCACCGGCGTGTTCAACGGCTGTCAATACAACGACCCCACTCGCGCGGACAAACCAACATGGAAAAACTACTATCCCGGTAGCATTACTGTGAACATTGGCTTGATCATCTGCGAAGTGTTGGACGATCCCTCCCAGATGTTCTTGGTGCAAGCGGACGGCGCTGTCGTTGCGGCTAACATCGGTAAGAACGCTGATCCCACCGCATCTACTACTGGAAGTACCACCTCTGGCGTGTCCGCTGGCAGTTTAGGCTCCGCCTCTATTGCTAAGACTGCTGCATTGACTTATAAGATTGTCGGTCTCGACACTTCTCCTGAGAATGCATTTGGTACTTACGCGGTCGTAGTTGTAAAACTTAATCAACACCAGTACGGTAGCGTCGGTGTTGCATCTGACGGAGCATAATCATGGCCATTACACGTTCACAACTAGTTAAAGAATTGGAACCCGGCCTGAACGCTTTGTTCGGTTTGGAGTACAAACGCTACGAAAACGAGCACGAAGAAATCTTTGCAATCGAGACTTCTGACCGTGCATTTGAAGAGGAAGTGATGTTGACAGGATTTGGTTCTGCTCCAGTGAAAACTGAGGGTGCGGGCCTGTCTTACGACAACGCTATCGAATCATTTACTGCTCGTTACACCCACGAAACCATTGCTATGGCGTTCGCTTTGACAGAAGAAGCCGTTGAGGACAACCTCTACGATCGTCTGTCTGGCCGTTACACCAAAGCTTTGGCTCGTTCAATGGCTAACACCAAGCAAGTCAAGGGCGCTTCTGTGCTTAACAACGCATTCACTGCCGGTAACTATGCTGGCGGCGACGGTGTTGCTTTGTGCTCTACCGCTCACCCAACCGCTTTGGGCCCTAACTTCAGTAATACTCCTGCAGTTGCTGCTGACTTGAACGAGACTTCTCTCGAACAAGGCATCATTGACGTAGCAGCGTTCACTGACGAGCGTGGCCTGCGTGTGGCATTGACCGTGCGTAAGATGATCGTTCCTAAGGAACTCCAGTTCACGGCTGAACGCCTGATGAAGTCTACTCTGCGCACTTCCAGTGCAGATAACGACGTCAACGCGATTAAGTCTATGGGCTTGGTTCCTGAAGGCTACGCTGTCAACCACTTCCTGACAGACACCAACGCATGGTTCTTGATGACTGACGCGCCTAACGGCCTCAAGATGTTCGAGCGTTCACCAATCAAAACTGCCTTTGAAGGCGACTTTGACACTGGTAACGTCCGTTACAAGGCCCGTGAGCGTTACAGCTTTGGCTGGTCTGACCCACGTGGTATCTACGGTTCTCCCGGCGCTTGATAGGTTCAGTACGGCAGAGGTGACTGGCCTGCTACTAGGGCTCCTTCGGGAGCCCTTTTTATTGTATTATTCTCGAGTTGGTTGGCCCTACCCGTTCACAGAAACTGCGGATAGACGCTACGGCTGACGGATGCGCCAGCCAACAACCTACACGCATGGGGATTGCCAGCAATCGTTAGCCATATGGGGCTTTCAATCGTTGGGTAAACAGTGCCCAGCCGTGTTGGTGGTCGCCATTCGGGGCAATAAACGCGTATGGCCCAAGTCGCTGTACAGTGAGCCGCCAACAACTTGTTGCGCCCCATTTGAAACCATGATATATTGACCACATTCCGGGGTTTCCGGTGTATCTGACAGTCCCGGCTGACAACATGCAGACAGATACGCCCCACTTGCATGTAAGGATTAAAAATGGCAAATACTACGTTTAATGGACCAGTTCGTTCCGAGAACGGTTTTCAAACCATTACCAAAAGCGCTACCACTGGCGCAGTAGCTGTCACCGCTACTTTTGGTGTGGCCACTACTGTGACCGATCTGGTTTACCGAGAACTAAACCACCCAACAACCGCCGCTATTAACGCTACGGCTACAGCTACCGCAGCACAAGTTGCGACGGGCTACATCACTTCCACTTCTGCGGCAGCTACAACTATCACGTTGCCTACTGGCACGTTGCTTGGCGCGGCTATTGGCGCGACGCAAGGCACCGTATTGGACCTGTATATTGACAACACTGGCGGTGCATCCACTGTGACCATTGCTGTTGCTGTTAATGGTATTTTGTCATCTGCTGCTGCCGACACTGCTGGCAGTTTTGGTGACCTGACAGTTGCTGCTGGCGCAACAGGCCTTGCCCGTTACACCCTCATGTTTTCTAGCGCAACCGCCTACGTATTCACGCGTACAGCTTAATTAGGAGCCCATCATGGCTTTTACAACTGACGTAAAACAGGCGCACCTAAACGGTAGTGGTTTTCTTGTACTTGGACGAAATCGTATTAAAGCTATCTCGTATGTAGGTTCAGCCACGGCTGGATTTGTGGCTTTCTTTGACACGATTACTGCTCCAATTACAACCGCTACTTATGGGAGGTCGGGGGCTACAGTGACCATTACGCAAAGCGCACATGGTCTGGTTACCGGTGATGTAATTGGTATTGATTTTGCAGCAGGGACAGGGGGAACGGCCACAAATGGAAACTATCCCGTAACTGTTACAAACTCAACCACTTTTACAATTACTGATATTAACTCTGGCAGCATTACAGCGGGAGCATCGATGGTGTATTCCACTCGTTGGCTGCTGACTTATGATGTCACCGCGGGGGACAGCTACAACAACGCTCCTTTTATTCCAGAAGATGGCGTGTTGGCTAAAGTCGGCATATACGCGTATATGCCAAATGTGTCGGCAGTAAATATTTATTACGGATAAGGAGTCCATCATGGGACGTGCAACAAAAATGGAAGATCCAAACTATCAAGGCGAGCGCCAAGCGGGTGCTCAACGCCAAGATATGTCTAAAGGCGGTCCAAAGCAGACAAGCCAACGTAAAGCTGTTGCCCCCTCAGGCTCAGTGGCTCCGCGGGGCGTAGGCCAAGCTCGCAACAAACAGTGCAAGATGTACTAAGGGGATTAACAAGAGCCTGCGGGCATGGAAATGTTAATGGACATGATCATTTGGAATTCACTTTTGTCCGCTCTTTCAGCCATACTTATATGGGTATGGAAAGAAAAGTCGGATGAATTAAAGCGGGTTGAAATTCTGCTTAACCGGACACGCGAGGAGGTAGCCCGTGATTACGCAACTAATGCAGAAGTGCAGAGAATTACTGACCACATTGACCAGCGCTTTAACAAACTTGAAGCAAAAATTGACCAGCTTATTCAAGCAAGGCAATAAAGCAAAAACCTAAAGAAAGGCGGGAACGCTATGAAAAACTGTTACGTAAAAGGCGGGATGGCTAAAAAAGGCGAGGGCATGGCCAAAAAAGGCTACGCTAAAGGTGGCATGGCCGACAGTTTGTCTGCTCCCCGTTCTGGTGGTTCGCAAGGCAAAACTTTGAGTGTGCCCACGCGCCGTTCAGTGCTCGGTGACACCGTTCAAGTTCGTGGTGTCGGTGCAGCACGCTCCCGTACAGCCAAAATCTATTAAGCCATGGCCACCTCAGGTGTAGCTAATTTCGATCTTCAGTTTGATGATCTTATTACCGAAGCGTATGAACGCTGCGGTATAGAGGTCAGGGATGGCTACGACATGAAAACGGCGATTCGTTCGCTGAACCTTATTTTTGCTGAGTGGGGCAATCGTGGGTTGAATTTGTGGACCATTGAGCAGCGGCAACAAGTGCTGACTGCGGGGACGTATGAATACAACCTACCGGAGGACACAATCAACGCGCTTTCTGCGGTAATTCGTACAAATGCGGGTCAATCTGATCAGCAAGACATTACGATTGATCGTATCAGCCGTGCGGAATGGCTGCACATCCCAAACAAAAACACGCAGGCCCGCCCTGCTCAATACTACGTACAACGCTCGGTGCCAACCACGGTGTATTTGTACCCTTCCCCAGACAATACTCAGACATGGACGTTTGTGTATTACGCTATTCGCCGTTTGGAAAATGCAGGGGCATACACCAATACGGCCGATGTTGTTTTCCGTTTTCTCCCTGCTTTGGTAGCCGCTTTAGCGTTTTACCTTGCAGTTAAAAAGGCCCCCGACAGAATGGTTGCGCTCAAGCAACTATACGAAGAAGAGTTTGCGCGAGCAGCGGCAGAAGACCGGGACACTGCCAGCGTCTTTTTGGTTCCAACCTACACGTCGAGGTAGCCAATGGGCGCAGGCTATGCATCAGGCAAGTTTGCGATTGCGCTGTGTGACCAGTGTGGTCAGCGGTTTAAGCTTTTGCAGCTTATCAAGGATTGGAAGGGCTTCAAGGTTTGTCCAGAGTGCTATGAGCCAAAGCACCCTCAATTGGAGCCAAAACGCAATATTACTGAGCCGCAGGCCTTGTATCAACCGCGTCCAGAGGCGAAAATGGGCGTGACGATCTATGTGGGGGAAACCTCGGATACTTCGTTTGCCAGCGTAGGGATGGTCCCTATGGCTCCGGCTAAACAATTGACAGCGGCTGGTCTGCTGTCTTCAGTGCAAACGGTGATTACATGAACTACCAAGAACTTGTTGCTGCGATTGAAACATACACCGAGAACACGTTCACGGAGACGGAGCTTGGCACGTTTGCGCAGCAAGCCGAACAGCGCATCTACAACACGGTGCAATTAGCCAACTTACGCAAAAACGTAATTGGTCATTTCACTTCTGGCAACAAGTACTTATCTACCCCTGCTGATTTCCTTTCTGTGTATGAGATTACAGTAGTGGACAGTGATGGAAACTACATTGCATTGTTGAACAAGGACGTAAACTTTATTCGGGAAGTGTATCCCGCACCCAGTTCCACTGGGGTTCCAAAATACTATGCAATATTTGGCCCCGTAACTAATTTGGATACCGAACTGTCCCTTATTGTGGGGCCAATGCCAGACTCTTCTTATGCGGTGGAATTGCACTACTACTATTACCCAGAATCAATTGTTACGGCGGGTAATACATGGTTGGGCGACAACTTTGACAGCGCTCTGTTGTACGGCTCTTTGGTGGAAGCTTACACTTTCATGAAAGGTGAGATGGATTTGATGGGGATCTATGACGGCAAATACAAAGAAGCACTGGCCTTGTTGAAGAACTTTGGGGATGGCAAGCAACGGGGCGACGCGTACCGCGATGGCCAAGTCAAGAATAAGGTAATGTAATGTTCACAGCAGGCCTAACAACCAGTTTTAAACAGGAAGTGCTCCTTGGGGTACATGATCTAGATACCGACGTGCTTAAGATCGCCTTGTACACGGAAGCTGCTACGTTGGGGCCAGAAACAACGGTCTACAGCGATACAGATGAAGTTTCAAGCACTGGGTATAACCCGGGGGGCCAAGTGCTGTTAAACGTAATAGTACAGGGCGGCGAGGGCACTGGGTATGCTAGTTTTGACAACCCACAATGGGCTTCGGTCAGCTTTACCACACGTGGGGCTCTCATCTACAATTCAAGCAAGGCCAATCGGTCAGTTGGTGTGTTCAATTTTGGCTCTAATCAGACAATGTTGAACCAAAGTTTCCAGATTCAATTGCCCGGGGACAACCCCGGAACAGCAGTAATCAGGATTGTTTGATGTCCGGGGGTTTTTCCGCTATCATGTCTCAAACCACTGCGTAAAGCAGTTTTCTTTAAGGAGTTTCAAATGTTTAATGAACAAGCACAGTCAAAAGACTTTGTAGGGGCGGCACTAGCCACCTCCAAGCGCATGGAGGATGGGGCAGCCGCTAAAGGTTACTTCACCCTTCAATGTTTAGACAAAGACGGAAAATTAAAATGGGAAGATGTAGTTCCTAACTTGGTGGTCAACGTCGGCCTACAGGACATGAACGCCAATTATTTTAAAGGCTCCGCTTACACGGCCGCTTGGTACATTGGTCTATATGGCGCTGGTGCATCTAGTACGCCTGCCGCTGGCGATACCGCAGCATCACACGCTGGCTGGACTGAAGTTGTCCCATACAGCAATGCAACCCGCCCAGCAGCAACATTTGGTACTGCTACAACAGCCAACCCATCTGTTCAGACTAACTCTGCCTCCCCTGCTTCATTTACGATCAATGCAACATCTACAGTTGGTGGTGCGTTTTTGATAAGTAACAGCACAAAGTCTGGTACTACTGGCATCTTGTTCTCTGCATCTGACTTCACATCCCCCGGTGACCGCGCGGTTGTGTCTGGTGACACATTGAACGTGACCTACACATTCAGCTTGACCGCAACTTAATTAGGAGTTTAATCATGGCAACAACTTTCACAAAAGGCCAAGCCGTTAAAGTGCTGGCGGTACACCCAGAAGGCCCCGTACAGGCTCTACGCATGGATGAAGACGGCAATGTCTCTTATCTGGTGGAGTGGACTGATGCTGAGGGCAATGCCCAACAGCGCTGGTTCGATGAGGCGCAGCTAGAAGCAGCGTAACAAATGGCACTCGTACTCGCGGATCGGGTTAAAGAGACCACGACCTCCACGGGTACGGGTAACATAACCCTTGCGGGAGCCGCTACAGGCTTTCAGGCATTTTCTGTTGTTGGCAATGGCAACACCACTTACTACACCATCTCGGGCCAAGGCACTGCTGAGTGGGAAGTAGGCATTGGCACATACACCGCTGCGGGCACCGTGTTGGCCCGCACAACGGTTTTAGCCTCCAGCAATGCTGGGTCCTTGGTTACATTTTCTGCTGGAACCAAAGATGTTTTTGTGACTTACCCCGCCGGATATGCTGCATACGCAAGTAACAATCCCGGTACAAGCGGCTACGTGTTAACTTCCAACGGCACAGGGGTTGCACCTACTTGGCAAGTTTCTAGCGGCGGTTCATCACTGCCAATTACTAAAATGCAATCACAATCATTTGGAGGCTTTTAAATGCCCGCTAATACCTCGCCAATTTTTCCGCTAACCGCAAACATAACGTGGGTCAGCGGAGCCGCAGCTAACGCGGCAACACCGGGCGTCACAGCAAACACCACGTTTGATTTAACATCAGGAACAATTTATGGCCCTGTTTTTACGGCGGGAACAAATGGAAGTCGGTTGGATTTTTTACGTTTGCGTCCACTAGGAACTAACGTAGCCACAGTTGCACGGGTCTGGATTAACAACGGGTCTGCTACTGGAACAGCGGCAAACAATGTTTTGTTTTTTGAAAGAACTGTAGCGGCAACAACCGTTAGTCAAACTGCCGAGCAATTTGATACTGTAATCCCGTTAAATATTTCTTTACAAGCTACCTATAGAATTTATTTGACATTTGGTACAGCAGTTGCCGCAGGTTTCCATGCGTCTGTAGTTGGTGGAGATTATTAATGTTTAATGGGTTTCCCTCAACTGTTACCCCATCAGTTCAGTTATGGGATTTTTCAAACGCCCAGTCTTCGCAATTAAGTAACCCTAATGCCCAAATTGCATTAACAGACGATTGCGCACCTACACAACTTTTTTATGTTGGCGGTGCTTATTACCCAGTAAGGGTACTACTCCCTGCTGCGTCTGCTCTTGGAAAAATTATAAATATAAGAGTTGAATTGGTTGGAAGCGTTGTTAATTCAGGCAATAATGGAGTTTGGGTATATGATCCACTAGCCCATCCCAATTCAGATAGTGAAGGGCTAGTTGTAGCAAAAATTGGAACTCCCGGTTACTTGTCTTTTGTCTGTGTTGCATATTCAGTAAAAGGTGCATCTACTCGTAGCAACTACAAATGGGCCGTTATTAGTGGAAGTACTTCATCTTCCAATGCATTAGGAACCTACTCAGGTGCAAGTTCTGCGCAGTTTGGCTATAACATAGTTTACGGCATTACCTCTTTTGCCGCAGGCTCAGGCAATACTGTTTCAGGTATTAATAATGCTGCTTTTGGGCAGGGTCACACTGTGTCCAGTTTATATACTGGCGCTTTTGGAGGAAACTCAAACGAAGTAAATGCGTCAAACGCAATTGCTATAGGTGGGTATTACGGAACAACAAACGGCGTAGCTTTTAAAACCGTATTTCCCGGCGATAGTCTTGGAACTTTTGGCGGTAGAGGTTTATCTCAAGCTGGGCTTTTGTCTCTTGCAGTCCAAACAACAGATGCCACAGCAACTGCATTAAGAAGTAATTCAAGCGCCGCCTCAACAACAAACCAACTTGTTCTGCAAAACAATTCTGCAATGTATGTCTCAGGGAGCATTATTGCCAACGTAACGGCGGCGGGTAATACGGCTGCTTGGTCTTTTGAAGCGGTTATTAAGCGTGGGGCTAATGCCGCAGCAACTTCAATTGTTCAATCTGTTGTAAATGTTGTTGCGCAAGATACCGGTGCTTCTGGTTGGGTTGTCGCAATTACCGCAGACACAACAAACGGCGCATTAAGAGTTACAGTAACTGGGCAAGCCGCAACAACAATTCGTTGGGTGGCAAATCTTAGATCAACTGAAGCTGGCTTTTAAGGAACAATCATGGCTGTAGAAACAAATGTGCAAGAAACTGGAATTGGTGTGTCGTTTCCAAACGCATACGCACGAATTGTTGATTTTCGTGGGGACAAAACTAGCATTCATTATCATGTTGCTGTGTATGCAACAGCAGAAGCTAGAGAAAAAAGTTCTTCTCCAATAGAAACCCACATGTTTGCTTGTCAGTCCCCGCAGGGATCGATAGAGTTATTTCCATATCTTTACACTAATTTAAAGCAGCAAGAACGGTTTATTGGTTCGGAGGACTGCTAAATGGCACAGCTTCCCTTACTCAATGCGCAGACAGGAACAACGTACACCACAGTCTTAACAGACGCGGGAAAGCTGGTAACGCTTAGTAACGCTGGCGCAATTACATTGACTGTTCCGCCGTCATCAAGCGTTGCGTATGCAATTGGCACGTCGATTGACTTAGTGCAAAGTGGGGCGGGGCAAGTAACTGTAGTTGGCGGTTCTGGAGTAACTGTAAACGCCACTCCAAGTTTAAAATTCAGAGCGCAAAATAGCGCGGCAACTTTGCTTAAGGTGGCGACGGACACATGGCAGTTAGTTGGTGATTTGGCTGCGACCGTCCCCGCGTTTGGTGCGTATCAAAGCACTCTGCAGTCTCTTACCGCCGCTACATATACAAAAATTAGTTTTCAAACGGAAGAGTTTGATACGGACAATTGTTTTGACAGCACCACCAACTATAGATTTACCCCAACAGTTGCGGGCTACTATCAATTAAATGCGGCGTTTGCTCTTTCTGGGGCAAGTAGCGAAGCGTACATTCAAATTAGAAAAAACGGATCAAACTTTAAATCGGGCAATGATATTGGAGGCACAGCTTACGGTGTGACTGTTGCAGCAATTGTTTCTCTTAACGGAAGTACAGACTACGTTGAAGTATGGGGTTATTCTGGGACTGCATTAAATACAGGTGCGTCGCAGGCAGGCACATACTTCAATGGTTGTCTAGTGAGAACGCTATGAGTTTTTTTGGGGTCACTGCGTCTGGGGCAAGCGGAGGCGTCGGACCTGTACCTACTTCTATAACATTTGATACCGCCGGGGCCCAGACTTGGACAGTCCCTGCGGGAGTCACATCAGTCACCATAAAACTTTGGGGTGGTGGAGCAGGTAGTGGCGGGGATGGTTATGGCCAAGGTGGCGGCGGCGGCGGCGGCGGTGCGTATGCATCCAAGGTGCTGACAGTTACTCCGGGACAAGTGTTGAGTTTTACTGTTGGTGATGGAGGAGCGGCTGGAGGGTATACCGGCTTCTTTTTGCAGCCTTATACCAATGGCTCCGCTGGAACTGCGTCAACGTATTCCACCATTAGTGCTGGCGGCGGCACAGGAGGCGGCGATGGTGCCGGAGGAGCAGGAGGTACGGCATCAGGGGGCGATGTTAATACCAGCGGACAAGCTGGTATTTATGGTGGATCGCCCATTTATAGTAATGGTGGTCTAGCTGGCAATAGTCCAAACGCAACAGCCGCCAGTTCTGTAGTGCCATATAGCGGTTTGCAACCGGGCGGCGGTCAACGAGGTGGCGGGGGTGATTTTGCAGGCAGCGGTGGCGTAGGCAGAATCACATTTGAATGGTCCCTTAATTCGTTATATATGACCGTTACCACAACGGTAGCAACGGTAACTACATCTGGAAATTATAAAATTGCCGTGTTTAATGACACTGGCACATTTGTTGTATCTGCGCTTGGAAGTGATGCAACGGAAGGCAATAAAGTAGATTACTTAGTGGTTGCTGGTGGGGGCGGAGGCGGGCCGGGTCAGGGTACAGCTCAATCTGCGGGGTCGGGTGGCGGCGCTGGCGGCATGAAGACATCAACTGCATTGACTGTTACTGCAATTACATATGCCGCGACTGTTGGAGGCGGAGGAACAGGTTCGTCAACCGCTGCTAATGGAACAAATGGATCGGCATCTTCGTTTGGCTCCCTTGTAACCACTACGGGCGGAGGGGGAGGAACTTTTGGTACTAATTTTGGGGTTGCTGGTGGATCGGGTAGTGGTGGATGTGGTAACTCAGGCCCATTTGGGCCGGGTGCAATGGCTGGCGGTGCGGGTGTTTCTGGAGAAGGCTTCGCTGGAGGCGGGGGCAACGGTGAGGACAAACTTGGTTACTATTTTGGCGGGGGCGGTGGCGGCAAATCAGCCACAGGCGAAGCTGCGGTTTATGCAGGCGGCTCTGGTGCGGGTGGGGGGAATGGGCTTGCCTCAAGCATAACCGGGACATCTGTAACATATGCGGGCGGCGGTGCAGGTGGTCGTTATACAGGAACTGCATCTGGTGGGACTGGCGGAGGAGGAAGTGGAGCCACGGGGGGCTCTGTTGTTGCAACTGCGGGAACTGACAACTTGGGTGGCGGCGGGGGTGGCGGCGCTGGAACTAACGCCACATATAAGCCCGGCAAAAACGGCGGCAAAGGCGTTGTCATTATTAAGTGGAGGTTCCAGTAATGGCGTATTTTGCGGAACTGGATGAAAACAATGTTGTGCTCAGAGTTATTTCTGTAAGCAATGAAATTACCGCACCTCAAAACTCCGAAGAACAAGAGCAATTTGGGGTTCATTTTTGCCAAAATTTATTTGGCGGCATCTGGCTACAAACAAGTTTTAACGGCAGAATACGCAAGAATTATGCAGGTGTTGGGTTTGTTTATAACGCAAATCGGGATGCTTTTATTCCGCCAAAACCGCAAGGCGATGGCTGGGTACTTGATGAAGAAACTTGTTTGTGGTCAAACCCAGAACGAGAAGCCGCACAAAGAGCAATAGAAATGGGAATTACGTATGTCTAATCCAGTCACAGATGTAAAAATTGTTGACAATGTATTTGTCAAATTGCATCAGTTTTTAAAAACGGGGGACACGCACGAAGGTCACGCCCATGAGTTTGACCATATCACTTTACTGGCAACGGGATCGGTAAACATGGTGCATTCCAATGGTGAAACCATCTACACCGCCCCCCATTTGATTGTTACCCCCAAGGGTACGGCGCATCAATTTACGGCGCTCGAAGACAACACGGTTTTTTGTTGCATCCATGCCATTCGTGATGGAGATGAACTTGACTCGGTGGCATCGCCAGATGTAACACCCGAACAGGCATTTGAGCTGTTAACACAATACCCGTTGCGCGCACGCTGAATTTAACTAAACTACTTAATGTATGTTCGGCATAACTGCATTTTCCCAATCGCCATTTTCTTCTTTGGGAAATGCGGTATACAACGCAAGTATTTCTGAGGCAGCATCTGGTGTAGACAGCACTTCATCTGTTGCCATTTTTGCATTAAGTATTTCTGAAGCCGCATCTGGAGCAGACAGTATTTCCGCTGTCCCAATCTATCCGGGATCAATTGCGGAGACGGCCTCCGGTGTAGACAGTATTTCTTCGCTGGTTGTATTTGGGTCAAGTATTTCTGAGGCCGCTTCCGGTGTAGACAGTATTTCCTCTGTTGCCGTTTTTAGGTCAAGCATTTCTGAGGCGGCCTCCGGTGTAGACAGCACTTCCGCTGCTCCCCGCTATCCAAGATCAATTGCAGAGACGGCCTCTGGAGTAGACAGCACTTCCGCTGCTCCCCGCTATCCAAGATCAATTGCAGAGACGGCCTCTGGGGTAGATTCGGTATCCTCTAAAACCGTATTTCGTTCTTCGGTTTCCGAAACAGGTTCCGGTGTAGACAGTACCTCCTCTGTTCCGATCTATCCAAGATCAATTGCGGAGAGCGCAAGCGGCATAGATGCTATATCTTCCGCGCAAACATTTGCCACCAATGTTGCCGAAACAGGTTCTGGGGCAGATCAAGCAAGTGCCAGTTTCACTGTTAACTCTAGCATTACCGAAACCGCCTCTGGGGCAGATCAAGCAAGTGCCAGTTTCACTGTTAACTCTAGTATTACCGAAACCGCCTCTGGGGTTGATTCCACATCTTCAGTTGCAGTATTTGGATCAACCATTAATGAGGCTGGTTCTGGGGTTGATAGCGTTTCTACCACACAGACCTTTACCACTGATATTGCGGAAGCAAGCTCTGGCTTAGACCAAATAAATACCGCTCAAACATTTGCCACCAATGTTGCGGAGGCAAGCTCTGGAATAGATCAAGTAAACGCAGCCCAGACCTTTATTACTTCTGTTTCTGAAACTGCATCTGGTGTGGATTCTGATTCAGTTGCCGCCAGCACTTTTAACGCCTATTCCGCTGAAGCCGCATCCGGCATAGATAGCGTATCTAGCAGTGCGGCACTTGGAAGTGATATTAGTGAAGCTGGTTCTGGGGTTGATGCTGTAAGTACCAAACAAGTATTTGCCACCAATGTTGTGGAGGCTGGTTCCGGCATAGATCAAGTGGATGCCGCGCAAAGATTTGCTTCTTCGGTTACCGAAGCAGCATCTGGGGTGGATTCCGACTCCGTGGCGGCAAGCACCTTTAATGCATATGCAGTCGAAACAGCGTCTGGGTTGGACTCTGACTCTGTGGCGGCAAGTACGTTCAACGCCTATTCCGTTGAA